>Ga0105246_10002270_pt1 | contig 11600 bp, 10 predicted proteins | sample KBSM64metaG_FD_99694 | JGI IMG/M metagenome (GOLD analysis project Ga0105246, IMG submission 99694) | Miscanthus rhizosphere microbial communities from Kellogg Biological Station, Michigan, USA - KBS M6-4 metaG | ecosystem: Host-associated > Plants > Roots > Rhizosphere > Soil | place...
AAGCGAGGTGCCGAGTGGTGGGGCAAGAGCGTTTTGCTTACTTTTGCGCTTTTCAAAAGTGAGCCGCCGTAAGGGCGGAACCCTAAGCAGCCGTGACCGCAGAAACGGATATGTACTCGATCTGATCCAACATCCTGGCCAGCCCAGAGGCCGCCATCGAGGGCAAGCCCTCTCCCACATTTGGACCTCGGAGCGTCAGGTAGATACGCGTTAGCTCCCTCGCCACAGGTGCGGTGTCGCATCAAAATTGTGTAGATACCTATGCCCCGATGGCGGTGTATCAGCCGCAGCTATGCTGACTGACCCACCGCTATCGGGGGCAAGCCCCCTCCCACCATTTAATGCGCGCTGAAATTCAACCGTTGTGGCAGGTCCACATCCCAGAGAACACCGGCATCATCCAGCGCCACTTCACTCACCGAAGCACGCGCGAACAGCAGCTTCGCGCCACGATCCCCCGTCAGCGCCATCAAGTCTGCGCCCGATGCATGGTCAAAGGCCACGGGATGCCCATATTCCCCCGCGTGCACAGGCACGCTGATACCACCCGCTTGCAGCGCATTGATCACCCTTTCGATGCTGGTGGATCGAATAAACGGCATATCCCCCAGCACCACCAGCCAGCCCTCCGCCCAAGCGCTGGCCGCAACGGCGGCAGCAATGCTGTCGCCCATGCCGGCCGACTCCAGCAGCAAGACCTTACAACCATGTGCCTCAGCCAACCGAATCACCTCAAGGCGTTCCGGTGAAGTCACCACCCAGCGCTCAACAAGCGTCGCCGGCAGGTTCACCAGCACCTGCTCGATGACTGGCCGTGTCACACCATCAAGCCCAATACAATGTGCCAGCAACTTGTCTCGGTCAGCCCCGGCTTCGGCGCGAAAGCGACTGCCCTGCCCCGCCGCCAGCACTATCGCCGTCACTGTCACTGGGCAACCGCCGCCAGCGGCTTTTTCTGCAGAGGCGCCACGCCGTTCTTGATCGCGACGATTTCCGCCATCAGCGACAGCGCAATTTCCGCCGGCGTGTGGCTGCCGATGTGCAAGCCGATGGGCCCATGCAACCGTGCAATCGCTTCTGCCGACAAGCCCAACGCCGCCAGGTTTTCCCGTCGTTTCTGCGTGTTGACGCGCGAACCGAGGGCGCCAATGTAGAACGCGCTGGAATTCAACGCCGTGAGCAACGCCATGTCATCCAGGCGTGGGTCGTGGGTCAGACAGACAATCGCCGTGCGTTCGTCGGTCTGGATATTGAGCACCGCTTCATCGGGCATGCCCGGCACGAAGCGCCCGTGCTGTTCCTCCCAGCCATAGACGAACTCTTCACGCGGGTCGCAGATCAGCACTTCAAAGTCGAGCAGGCGCGCCATTTCGGCAACATAGCGCGACAGTTGCCCGGCGCCGATCAACAGCAGGCGCCAGCGAGGCCCATAGATGGCGCGCAGACACTGGCCGTCAAAGGTCACTGCATCGGTCTTGCTCGCGGCGCTGAGGGTCACGTTGCCGGTGGCCAGGTCCAGCTCCCGCGCGACAATTTGATGATCCTCGCAGCGTGCCAGCAATTGCGCGACCCACTCCCAGTCGTCCACTCGCTCTTCGGTCAGGCGCAGGGTGCCGCCGCAGGGCAGGCCAAAGCGCGCCGCATCATCGCGGGTGACGCCGTAGGTGACCAACTGCACGGGCGGACCATCGTCGGGCAAACGGCCATCCTGCAGGCGCGCGATCAAGTCATCCTCGATGCAACCGCCGGACACCGAGCCAATCACCACACCGTCGCCGCGCAGGGCCAACATCGCCCCCGGTGGGCGCGGCGCACTGCCCCAGGTCTGCACCACGCTGTACAACATCACACGTTGCCCGGCGCGGCGCCACTCCAGCACGCTGCGCAGGACATTCAGATCCACACTGTCCACAAAACCTCCCGCAAGCGTTTCAACCGATTTATTTACTGTAAAACAAAAGCCACTGCCGTGACGCGCCAGAAACGCAAACGCCCCGAACCAGTCGGGGCGTTTGTGTGTTGCTGTCGGCGTTAGTTCACGCCATCTTCAGCTTACTTGACCACAGGTGCAGGGCCTTCGGCCACGCCCAGGTCGTCGATTTCGCGGGTTTCGGAGATACCGGTACCGCCGGAGGCCAGCTCGCTTTGCAGCTTGTCGGTGTCCAGTTCCTTGACCCACTTGGCCACAACGATGGTGGCAACGGCGTTACCTACCAGGTTGGTCAGCGCGCGGGCTTCGGACATGAAGCGGTCGATACCCAGGATCAGCGCCAGGCCGGCAACCGGCAGGTGGCCGACAGCCGACAGGGTGGCAGCCAGCACGATGAAGCCCGAGCCCGTCACACCCGCAGCGCCTTTGGAGGACAGCAGCAGCACCAGCAGCAGGGTGATCTGGTGAGTGATGTCCATGTGGGTGTCGGTCGCCTGGGCGATAAACACGGCTGCCATGGTCAGGTAGATCGAGGTACCGTCAAGGTTGAACGAGTAGCCGGTCGGGATGACCAGGCCGACCACGGATTTCTTCGCGCCCAGACGCTCCATCTTGATCAGCATGCGCGGCAGTGCGGATTCGGAAGACGAAGTACCCAGTACGATCAGCAGCTCTTCACGGATGTAGCGAATCAGCTTCAATACGCTGAAACCGTGGGCGCGGCAAATGGCGCCCAGCACCACCACCACGAACAGGACGCAGGTAATGTAGAAGCAGATCATCAACTGGCCCAACTGCACCAGGGAACCTACGCCGTAGGCACCGATGGTGAACGCCATGGCGCCCAGGGCACCGATGGGCGCCAGCTTCATGATCATGTTGATGATGTTGAACATCACGTGGGCGAAACGATCGATGAAGTCCAGCACCGGCTTGCCGTAGGCACCCAGGCGGTGCAGGGCAAAACCGAAGATCACCGAGAACATCAGCACTTGCAGGATGTCGCCGTTGGCGAAGGCGCCGACGATGGTGTTGGGGATGACATTGAGGATAAAGCCGACGATGCTCTGGTCTTTACCGGCGGTCACGTAGGCCGCGACTTTCGAAGCGTCCAGGGTGGCCACGTCGATGTGCATGCCGGCGCCCGGCTGCACGACGTTGACCACGATCAGGCCGATCAGCAGCGCAATGGTGGAAACGACTTCGAAGTACAGCAGCGCGTAGCCGCCGGTCTTGCCGACCGATTTCATGCTTTGCATGCCGGCGATACCGCTGACCACGGTGCAGAAGATGATCGGGGCGATGACCATTTTGATCAGCTTGATAAAGCCGTCACCCAGTGGCTTGAGGGCCACGCCGGTCTGCGGGTAAAAGTGGCCGAGCAAAATACCGATAACGATTGCAACGATCACCTGGAAATACAGGGATTTGTAGATTGGCTGACGAGTCGTCATTGCAAAGTTCCTCAATCGCACCGTGTGGCAAATATCCGCCATTGCCCACGACACTTGAATTGCGAACCCTCCTGCACTGGAGGGATTTGTTGTTGGCGAGGTCTGTAGGAACAATCCTGCGCTGTAATCCCTATCGCAAACGCCATGCCACTTTGCTTAAATCCGGTGAAAGCCTTTGGACATCAGGGCTTGCGGCTTGCCGAGGCTCGGCGGGCGTGTAACAAGGTGGCGGATTTCCGCCGACTCGCCCTATCTCGTCCTACAATTTGGCGGATATCCGCCTTGTGACCCTCTCCGGGTGATGGCTACCATCGGCCCTTCCATGGACGAGGCCCTGTCATGCGTGAACGCACCATCGCCAGTCACTTCGCCCGCGCGGCCCTGGGCGGCGCACGTCGGGCCGGTTATGACTACTCGCGCCTGTTGCAGCAGGTGGGTATCACCCCCGAACAACTGAGCGAACCACGTGCGCGTATCGCTCCGGAGCAATTTACCTGCTTGCTGCAAATGCTCTGGCTGGCGCTGGATGATGAATACCTGGGTTTCGCCCAGGCGCCGAGCAAACGCGGCACCTTCGCCATGATGTGTCATGCGCTGATTCATTGCCGCACGCTGGAGAAGGCGCTGGAACGCGGCCTGTTATTTTATAGCCTGTTCCCCGACGGCCCGCGCTGGCAGCTGACACGCGAAGGCGACAGCGTTCGCTTGAGCCTGGACGACTCGCCACTGTGGGACCCGGACCACTTTCTCAGTGAATGCCTGCTGGTGATCTGGCATCGTCTGGGCAGTTGGTTGATCGGCCAGCGTATTCGGCTGCATCAGGTCACCTTCAGTTATCCGATGCCGGCCCACGCCGGTGAATACGACCTGCTGTTTCCTTGCCCCCAGGTATTCGCCGCACCGAACAGCAGCCTGGTGTTTCCCAGTCGTTACCTGAACCTGCCGCTGCTGCAGGATGAACGCACCCTCAAGCACTTTTTACAGCGCTCCCCCGCCGACCTGTTGTCTCGACCCGATGAAGGCGACAGCCTGAGCAGCCAACTGCGCCGCTTGCTCAGCCGCGACCGCACGCCCTGGCCGGACCTGGAAGCGGTCGCACAGCACTTGCATATCAGCCCGCAGACCCTGCGCCGGCATTTGCGTGAAGAAGGCAGCAGCTTTCAGGCATTAAAGGATGAGTTACGCCGTGATATCGCCATCTACCACTTGGGCCGGGCGGACTTGTCCTTGCAGGACATTGCGGAACAGCTGGGGTTCTCGGAACCGTCGGCGTTTCATCGGGCGTTCAAGAAGTGGACCGGCTTGACGCCGGGGGCGTATCGCGCGCAGGAGGGTTGAAGGTGGGCAGCAGGCCTGCCCCCCTCACAAGGCCGGAAAGTGAATCCTGAACGCCGCGCCACCCAGCGCCGAATCCCCCAGGGTCAACCGCGCGTGATAGCTCTCGATGATGTCCTTGACCACCGCCAACCCGATGCCCTGCCCCGGGTGCTGGCGATCAAGCCGTTCGCCGCGCTGCAGGATCCGGGCGCGCTGGTCCGGTGGCACGCCAGGGCCATCGTCTTCGATGCACAGCTCACTGCCGTCCGGGTGTTCCACCAGGCTGATACGCACCTGCTTCACGCACAGGCGGTAGGCGTTTTCCAGCAGGTTGCCGAGCATCTCGAGCAGGGCGCCCTTTTCGATGGGGACGGCGCAGGCGTCCGGCAGGTCGAGGGTCACGGTGACGCGCTTGTCCCGGTAAACCTTGTCCAGGGTGTCGCACAGGCTTTGCAGCACCGGCTCCAGGCGTACCTGATGGCGCACCAGGCCGCTCTTGCGCAAGCTGGCGCGCTGCAATTGATAGCCGATCTGCTGGCTCATGCGTTCAATCTGCGATTGCAGCACCCAGGCCTGGCTGCGCTCCTCGGGGCGCTGGGCCATGTCTTCGCTCACCCCCTGCAATACCGCCAGCGGGGTTTTCAGGCTATGGGCCAGGTCATCCAGGGAGTCGCGGTAGCGCGCCCGCTGTTCACGCTCGCTGTGCAGCAAACGGTTGAGGGAACCGGTGAGGCGCAGCAATTCCCGGGGGTGCTCTTCGCTGAGGCTTTCGCGGGTGCCGCTTTCGATCTGGTCCAGTTCCTGGCTCAGGCGCCGCAGGGCCTGCAGGCCCCAGGTCAGGCCGAGCCAGAGCAGCGTCAACAGCACCAGCAACGCCGCGCCGAAGCCCAGGTAGAGATTCTCGCGTAGGCCTTCGAGGGTCAGTTGATACTCACGCACCGGTTGCAAGGCGACAATGCTGAACGCCGCGCTTTTGCCGCCCAGCAGCCGCACCTCGACGTCATAGACGAAGAACTCCTGGCCGTTGGCCTCACGAATGCGCGCGAATTCGTTGCCACGCCCATCGTAGCGCGGCTTGTAATTGATCCTTTCTTCCTGGGTCGCCCGCGACCGCCACACCAGGTGGCCTTCACGGTCGTAGATATAGCCGAGCAGGCGGCTGTCGGTCAGGTTGAAACGCTCATCGGGCAACTGCGCCGGCATCAGCAGCCGGTTATTTTCCACGCGGGCCGCCGAGATCAGGGTGGTGACATCCGACGCCAGGCGCTGCTCGATCGAATCCTGCAGCGCCAGGCTGAAAGCACCTTGCATGGCGGGCAACAAGCCCAGCATGAAGAGCACCGCCAGGGTGGCGGCGGCCAGCATCAGGCGCACCCGGAGCGAGCGAATCAACGGCAGCGCTCATTGAACAGGTAGCCCAGGCCGCGCACGGTGTCGATCGGCTTGAACCCGGCCGGACCTTCCAACTTGCGGCGCAGGCGGCCGACCAGCACTTCGATGACGTTCGGGTCACGCTCGTCGTCATCGGGGTAGAGCTGCTCCATCAAACGGTCCTTGGCCACCACTTGCTGATGATGGCGCATCAGGTATTCGAGGATGCGGTACTCATAGGCGGTCAGCGCCAGCGGTTGTTCGTCCAGCGAGGCTTGCTTGCGATTGAGGTCCAGCAGCAGGGGCCCGGCGACGATGGTGGACTGGGTGAAACCGCTGGAGCGGCGCAGCAAGGCGTTCATCCGCGCCTCCAGCTCTTCGAACTGGAACGGTTTGACCACGTAGTCGTCGGCACCGGCAGCCAGGCCTTCGACTTTGTCCTGCCAGTTGCCGCGGGCGGTCAGGATCAGGATCGGAAAGGTCTTGGCCTGGGTGCGCAGTTGCCGGATCAGGTCCAGGCCGCCCATGCCGGGCAGCCCCAGGTCGATGATCGCCAGGTCATGGTTGAATTGGCCGGTCTGGTACAGGGCTTCCTCGGCATTGGCCACGGCTTCGACGACGTGGCCGCTGTCGGTCAGGCGGGTAAACAGGTGATGACGCAACAGCGCCTCATCTTCCACCACCAGCAATTTCATAAGGCTCTCCAAGGCAATTCAACAGTCCGAGCGAGGGATATCATAGCGGCCCTGCAGGTCTTGCGGGCGCAGTTTAATGCCATTGTAGTGGCCAGACTGAGGCGCGTAACCGATGCGGTAACCCGGTTGAGGCGCTGTAACCAACGACTGGCCCCACGGTGCGGCCTGAACGTTCATCTCTTCGAAGCTGACACGATGGATCAGGTTGCTGGCTTTTTTGCTTTTCTCTCGGCCAAAGCCGGCAAACGTGCTATCGCTGGCTTGCACACCGGCGGTGGCACTGAGCATGGTCAACGCCAACAGCAGTTTCTTGATCGCAGTCATGGTAGTTACCTCCTAAGCGTTCAGGCTGTGGCGCCCACACTACGCAAGCGCCCCTGAACTCCCCCTGAACGGGCTCTGAACCCGGCCTGAACCGTAACGGGGCCATACACGACGGACTATCACTACGGGCTATGCACTGACGCGCCAACTCGGCAAAATGTCGCGCATGACGCCCCTACCCGCCTGCTGTACCCCACTCGATGCCCATTGGCCGCTGCCTGCTCCCTTGCCGGGCACCGTATTTTTGAGCACGCGATTCGACCCGGCCTTGTTGAACGCCGGCGACTTCCACCGCAGCGCCGTGCCGCCGCCGGCGAGTATCCAGCGCTCGGTGGTCAAGCGCCAGGCGGAATTCCTCGCCGGCCGTCTGTGCGCCCGCGAAGCGCTGCGGCGACTCGATAACCTGGACTGCGTGCCGGCCATCGGCGAAGACCGCGCGCCGATCTGGCCAGGGCACATCAGCGGCTCCATCACCCACAGCACCGGCCACGCCGCGGCGATCGTCGCGCACAAGGCGCAGTGGCGCGGGCTGGGAATGGACCTGGAGAACCTGCTGACGCTGGAACGGGCGCAACGCCTGGCGGGCGAGATACTTACCCCCGATGAAATGCAACGAATGGCCAGCCTGCCGCGCGAGCAGGTCGCCCTGCTGGTGACGCTGACGTTTTCGGTCAAGGAGAGTCTGTTCAAGGCGCTCTACCCGCTCGTGCACAAGCGTTTTTATTTTGAGCATGCCGAGGTGGTGGAGTGGTCGCAGGCCGGGCATGTGCGGTTGCGGTTGCTCACGGACCTGTCCAGTGAGTGGTGCCATGGCAAGGAATTGGAGGGGCAATTTGGGGTGGACGGGGAGCAGCTGTTGAGTCTGGTGGCGGTTGGCGCCTGATAGACCACTATCGGGGGCAAGCCCCCTCCCACAGGGGAATGCATTCCAAATGTGGGAGGGGGCTTGCCCCCGATGGCGATGTCAGGGTTTTCCCTGTTCTCTGGGCCAACTCAGACTGAAACACGCCCCGCCCAGGTTGTTGCTCTTGCTGATCAACGCCCGCCCGCCATGCCAATAGATAATCCGCCGCACGATCGACAGGCCCAGGCCGTGCCCGCCCGAGGCGCGGGTGCGGCTGTCGTCCAGGCGCAGGAACGGGGTGAACACACGTTCCCAGGCACTTTCCGGTATGCCGGGGCCATCGTCTTCCACGTCGATACGGCACCGCATCTGCCCGACCTGATAGCTGATCAGCACCTGGCCCTTGGCGTGGCGCATGGCATTGCTGACCAGGTTCTGCAGCGCGCGATGCAGGTAGCGGGGTTCGGCATCGACCCAGGCGTCCTGGCGATGCGTCGATGAAGGGCAAATCCCCCGGGTGACGCTGACTTGCGGGCGCAGTGGCGACAATTCGCCGATCACTTGGTCGAGCAACGCATTGAGGTCGACGCGCTGGAAGTCCAACGCCGGCGCGCCCTGTTCCAGGCGCGCATAAGTGAGCATCTCATCGACCAGGCCATCGAGGTCCTGGATATCGCCGTCCATGCCCTCCAGGTATTTGCGCCGGGCCTCGGCGGTGGTGGCGTCGCCCAGCATCTCCAGGCCGAAGCGCAGGCGCGCCACCGGCGTGCGCAGCTCGTGGGACACTGCGCGCACCAGTTCACGCTGAATCGCCAGCAATTGCTGCAAGTGCTCGGCCATGCCGTTGAACGCCGCCGCCAACCGCCCCACCGAGTCGACGCCTCGCGCCGGTACGCGAACCTCCAGGTTGCCCTTGGCGATGCGCGTGGCCGCCGCCTCCAGCCCCTTGAGCCGGCGCTCGAGCTGGCGCACCAACAGGTAGACGATCAGACCGATCAGGGTCAGGCCGATCAGCGCGATCAGGATCAGCCATTGCGCCGGGTACGGGTTCATCTGATACAGCGGGCCGATCTCCAGCACCCACGGCGTGCCGACCATGCCGGCAAACACACGGATCGAATCACCACCCTTGCCCAGGGCCATCACCGTATCGCCTTCGGCCACGCGCCGGCGCTGATCCTCGTCCATATCGGCCTGGTCGAGGGGCATCAGGTGCATCTCGAAACCAAAGCCCTTGGCCTGCTTGAGGTCAGCCAGGCGTTGCGGTTGCTCGGCCACCGGAAACCGCACCAGTTCGTCGGCCAACAGGTAGATAGTGGCGCGGGCCAATTGCTCGCTGATCTGCTGCACTTCGCCGGTGAGCACCCATTGCTCCTGTTCGCTGACCAGACGCAGTACCCGCGCAGCATGGGGCCCCGTCTGCTCCACCAGGACCTGGCCACGTTGCAGGCGCTTGCGCTGGCTCATGTCCAGTTGCGCGTCGGCGAAGGTGCGCAACTGCAACGGAATGCCCAGCAATCGCTCCCACACCGCCAATGCGCGCTGGCGTTCTATGGCGCTCATGGGCCGCAGATTGTCGCCCATCAACGCGAACGTGCCATGGGCCAGGCGCTCGCGGTATTGGTCGCTGCGCACATCGTTGAGCAAGTGCAGGGCCAGCACACCCAGCAGCGCGACCAGGATCAGCGCGGCGCACATGCCGCCGTAGATGCGCAGGAAGATCGAGTTCACAGCGGCATGTCGGCAGCGGCTTCGGGCACGAACAGGTAGCCTTTGCTGCGGATGGTCTTGATCAGGCGCGGGTGGATCGGGTCATCGCCGATCTTGGGGCGAATACGTGAAATGCGCACATCAATCGAACGATCCTGGCCGTCGTAACCGACGCCGCGCAGGGCGATGAAAATTTCTTCGCGCGACAGAATGCGCCCGGCGTTGGCCACCAACAGCCACAGCAGGTCGAACTCGGCGCTGGTCAGTTCGATGCCGCCCTGGTGCAGCCAGGCCTCGCGCAAGGCGTTGTCCACCACCAACGGGCCGAATTGCAGGCGTCGCTGGTGCTCCACCGCAACCGCCGGCGCCGGTTCGCTGCGCCGCAGCAGGGCGTGGATACGCGCCAGCAACAGGCGCGGACGCACGGGTTTGCACACGTAGTCATCGGCGCCCATGTCCAGGCCCTGCACCTGGTCCATGTCGTCGGTGCGCGCAGTGAGCATCAGGATGACGCCGTCATAGCCCCCGCGCACCTTGCGGCAGATGCTCAGGCCGTCTTCGCCGGGCAGCATCAGGTCGAGGATCACCAGGTCAGGCTGCTGGGCGATAATGCGCGCCGCCGCCAGGGCGCCGTCGTTCTCCACCGACACGCGCAGGCCGTTGCTCTCCAGGTATTCGCGGGTCAGCTCGGCCAAGCGTTCGTCATCCTCGACGATCAATACCTGCCAGGGATCCTGTCCCATGGGTTGTCCTCATTGTTATAGGAAATTCTTCCGGCCGAGACGGTGCAGGCACAGCCTGTTTGTCATGTATTGAGGGCATAACGAGGGGCGATTGTAGCCATGGGCCAACCCATAAGCACAAGTCGGGAAATCGATTCGGTCATGGCGTTTTTTTGTGATAGGGTTCGCGCCCTTCGAAAACCGCCAGCTTGTTTTAGGTTCGAAACATTTAATGACAAACGGCGCAATCCAGCAGTAATGCGGCCTACACGCCCCTTCAACCTTTCTTACACATTTTACTCACAGTGTTATCCACAGGTTAGTGCGTTGCTAACACCTGTAAAACGCATTATCTTGTACCTCGGCACTTCAAGAGACCCTACATGTAGGGTTTTGGCGGAAAGCGTCCAACCACATAAGCGGCTCGAAATTCAAGCGTTTTATTGCTGGCGCAGCGTGGAACCAACCGATTTTCAGTAGACCAAACCGCTCACGCGGATGGCAGCTGTTTTTCATCCAAAGATATGGAAAACGGTACGGGTGTTGCAGGAAAGCCTGGCACTCGCAATCAAATATAGAACGTGGAGACAACCCCCCATGCAAACCGACACAACTCGCGAGAACCCGCAGGGCTCCGTGCCGCAGGCCGCCGATTCGACTATGGATCTGTCCGCCACCGCACCTGGCCAATTGCGCGTGATCAAGCGTAACGGCACTGTCGTTCCTTACACCGATGACAAAATCACCGTCGCCATCACCAAAGCGTTTCTTGCAGTTGAAGGCGGCACCGCTGCTGCTTCGTCGCGCATCCACGACACCGTTGCCCGCCTGACCGAACAGGTCACCGCGACCTTCAAGCGTCGCATGCCATCGGGCGGCACCATCCACATCGAAGAAATCCAGGACCAGGTCGAACTGGCCCTGATGCGTGCCGGCGAGCAGAAAGTTGCCCGTGACTACGTGATCTACCGCGATTCGCGCGCCAAGGAACGTGCCGTACACGCGCCATCCGCCGACGCCGTGCAAGCGCACCCGTCGATCCGCATCACCCTGGCCGATGGCAGCTTTGCGCCACTGGACCTGGGCCGCCTGAACACCATCATCACCGAGGCCTGCGAAGGCCTGGAAGAAGTCGACGGTGACCTGATCCAGCGCGAAACCCTGAAGAACCTGTACGACGGCGTGGCCCTGACCGACGTCAACACCGCCCTGGTGATGACCGCCCGTACCCTG
>Ga0105246_10002272_pt1 | contig 11598 bp, 12 predicted proteins | sample KBSM64metaG_FD_99694 | JGI IMG/M metagenome (GOLD analysis project Ga0105246, IMG submission 99694) | Miscanthus rhizosphere microbial communities from Kellogg Biological Station, Michigan, USA - KBS M6-4 metaG | ecosystem: Host-associated > Plants > Roots > Rhizosphere > Soil | place...
CCTTCGGAACCGACCACGATGCACACCGGTTCGGTGGCGAGGGTGAGGTCCGGCAGGGAAACGTCGCCGTCGCCGTCGAGCCCCAGGACGAAGATCCCCATGTTCTTGAACTGCTTCAGGGCACTGTTCAAGTTGGCGGCGCGCGCCACCGGAACACGTACGGCCGCACCTGCACTGGTTTTCCAGGCTGACGCCGTGACTCCGACCGAGCGGCGTTCAGGCACAATGACACCGTGGCCGCTGAAGGCGGAGACGGAGCGGATGATGGCGCCGAGGTTACGCGGATCGGTGATGCCGTCCAAGGCGACAAAGAGCGGCGCGTTTGCGACGTGGCCCTTCTTCCAGCGGCCCACGGTTTCCTCGGCCAGGTCGTAAGCGTCCTGGTACTCGTACGGCGGGATCTGCAGGACCAACCCTTGGTGGACGGCGTCATCGGTCATCCGGTCCAGCTCAGGCTTGCCGGTTTCCAGCAGCGGGATGCCGCGCTCGGCAGCAATCTTGAGGGACTCCTTGACGCGGTCATCCATTTCGATCCGGATGGCAATGTGCAGGGCTTTCGCGGGAATGCCCGCCCGGAGTGCCTCGACGACGGAGTTCCGGCCGGTGACGACTTCCTCGGTGGCGCGGCCTTTGGGGCCGGAGCGGGCGGCGCCGGCGCTACGCGCACCCGTGCCGCGCTTGGCGGCGGACCGTTCGGCCAGCTGCTTGCTCTTGTGGGCCTTGTGGTAGGGGCGGTCCTCCGCCTTGGGCGTGGGGCCCTTGCCTTCCAGGGCCTTGCGTCCATGTCCACCGGTTCCGATGGTTGGCCCCTTCTTCGCTTTGACCGATCGGCGACCGTTGTTGGCCATGAGTTCCACCCTTGATTGTTTGACTGAGTCTGCCTACCAGTCTACTGAATCAAGTAAAATCGCCGGTTCAGTCCCTCTGCAGGCTCCAGGTGGCGCCGTCGGGTCCGTCCTCAACGACGACTCCCGCCATCTTGAGCGTGTCCCGAATGGCATCCGAGGCAGCCCAGTCCTTGCTGGCGCGCGCGTCCGCCCGGGCCGCCAGCTGGGCTTCCACGAGGACACCCAGCGCTGCCGCTTCCCGACTGTTCCCGGCGTCGGTGCTTGCGGCCGCGTTCAGGCCCAGGGCCTCGGTCATGATCATGACTGCGTTCTTTGCATGCCGCGCGGCGTCGTCGTCCCCCTCGGCCAGCGCGGTGTTACCGGCGCGCACGACCTCATGCAGGGCGGCCAGCGCGCGCGGGACATTCAGGTCATCGTCCATGGCTGCCGAGAAGGCCTGCACTGATTCAGTTGACGGCCCGAAATTACCCGCCACAAAACCGAAGTCGGTACCGAGACGGGCGGCTGCCTTGGCCTGGAACCCGTCAATGCGCTCGACGGCGGCGGCGGCCTCTTCGAGCGACGTGGGCCGGTAGTCCAGCACGGAACGGTAGTGGGCCTGGCCCAGGTAGTAGCGGACGACGCGGGGGGATGCGAGTTCCAGCATCTCCGCGGGGCTGACGGTGTTGCCTATGGATTTCGACATTTTTTCGCCCTGGTACGTCACCATGCCGTTGTGCATCCAGAAGTTGGCGAAGCCGTGGCCCGCCGCCTGGGACTGGGCCATCTCGTTCTCGTGGTGAGGGAAGCGCAGGTCCAGCCCGCCGCCGTGGATGTCGAACTCAGTGCCGAGGTACTTGGTGACCATTGCGGAGCATTCCAGGTGCCAGCCCGGGCGGCCGGCGCCCCACGGCGAAGCCCAGCTCGCCGTCGTCGGCTCTCCCTCTTTGGAGCCCTTCCACAGCGCGAAGTCGCGGGCGTCCTTTTTGCCGCGCGGATCAGCGTCCTGGGCGCCCTGCATGTCGTCGATGTTCTGGCGCGTCAGGGAGCCGTACTTATCCCAGGACCGGACGTCGAAGTACACGTCGCCGGAGCCGTCCAGGGCAGGGTAGGCGTGGCCGCGCTCGATCAGTTGCTGGATCAGTGCGTGCATCTCCGGGATGTGGCCGGTAGCCCGGGGCTCATAGGTGGGCCGGGACACGCCAAGGGTGTCGTAGGCCTGGAGGAATTCCTGTTCATAGCGGTAGGCCAGTGCCCACCACTCCTCCTCACGGACTTCTCCCGGCTCAGGCACAAAATCCGGAGCAAAGGACGCTTCGGACTTCGCCAGGATCTTGTCGTCAATGTCCGTGACATTGCGAACCACAGTGACGCGGTAGCCGCGGTACTTCAGCCAGCGGGTGAGCTGGTCAAAGGCTATGGCGGACCTGATGTGGCCCACGTGCGGCATGCCCTGCACCGTAGCCCCGCAGTAGTAGACGCTAGCCTTACCCGCTACGAGGGGGACGAAGTCACGGACTTCGGCGGATGCTGTGTCGTAAAAGCGGAGAGTCACCGCTCCAGATTAGCCGATGCCCGTGGGTTGACTGGGATAAACCAAAGCCGTGGCCACGGCGGAAATGCCCTCGCCGCGCCCTGCGAACCCCAGTCCGTCACTGGTGGTGGCCGTAACGCTCACCGGCGCGCCGGCCGCTGCGCTCAGGACGTCCTGGGACTCCTGCCTGCGCGGACCGAACTTCGGCCTGTTGGCCACGAACTGCACGGCGACGTTGCCGATCTCGAAGCCGGCCGCGCGGACAATCCTCGCCGCTTCAGCCAGGAGGGTGACGCCTGAGGCGCCAGCGAACTCGGGGCGGTCGGTCCCGAAGTGGGTGCCCAGGTCGCCTATCCCGGCGGCCGAGAACAGGGCGTCGGCCGCGGCGTGGGCCACCGGATCCGCATCTGAATGCCCGGCCAGGCCCCGCTCACCGTCCCAGTGGAGCCCGCCAAGCCAGAGGGGACGTGGCTCCTCATCCGCGGCGTAGGCGTGTACGTCGATTCCGATTCCGGTGCGCGGGAGGATCATCTTGCCCGTACTCATTCCCTAGCCTTCCACCCAGCGCACTCCGAGGGGACCTTCCAGCAGGCCCTCGGCAATGATCAGGTCCAGCGGCGTGGTGATCTTCAACGATTGTGTGGAACCGCGCACTGCATGGACTGGAACCCCCAGCATTTCCACCAGCATGGCATCGTCCGTAACGGCGGCGAACTCTTTCTCGCCCAAAGCCTGTGCTGCCTGGTGCGCCCGCAGCAGTGTGGGGAGGTGGAAGCCCTGCGGAGTCTGCACAGCGCGCAGCTCCTCCCGCGGAGCTGTGCCCGTCACCAGTTCAGGGGCAACCTTGCTGTCCTCCCCCGTAGTTGCGACGACGGTCTTGACAGTGTCCACCACGGGAACCGCCGGGATCACGGCAAGGGCACCGGCGGCCAGGGAATCGACGACGCGTTCGAAGACGTACTCCGGCGCCAGGGCGCGGGCGGCATCATGCACCAGCACAGCCTCGGTGCCATCTTCCAAGGCGGCCAGCGCTGACCGCACGGAATCGGCCCTGGTGGATCCGCCGTCGACAACCGTCAGGAGCGGGCCCGCGTCTGCGAGCTCCAGCCGGAAATCATCCACCAGCTGCCGCAGCCCGTCATGACCCGCTGGGAGGGCTATGCAGATCTGGCTTCCGACGCCGGCTGCCACGACGCCGCGGAGGGCGTGCAGAAGGATCGGTTCACCACCGAGCGGGACGGCTGCCTTCGGCATGCCGTAACCCAGCCGCTCGCCGGAACCTGCAGCCACCAAAACGACGGCGGTGATAGGGCGGGGCAGTCCGTTACTCATGCGGTCCAGCCTACGTCCCCGGCCACCGCGGCACTTCACTCAACCAGCCTCGTGCCGCTGAAATTGGGCAAAAAGAAACCCCGGCGGCGCTTGCGCGCCTCCGGGGTCAATTCTTAGGAAGCCAGGACCTCGTCGAGAACGCTTGCTGCCTTCTCTTCGTCGGTCTTTTCAGCCAGCGCCAGTTCTGAAATCAGAATCTGCCTGGCCTTGGCCAGCATGCGCTTCTCACCTGCGGAAAGGCCCCGATCGTGATCACGGCGCCAAAGGTCGCGGACAACCTCTGCCACCTTGATGACGTCACCGGAAGCAAGTTTCTCCAGATTTGCCTTGTACCTGCGTGACCAGTTGGTGGGCTCTTCAGTGAACTCAGCCCGAAGCACATCAAATACGTGCTCCAAGCCTTCCTTGCCCACTACGTCACGGACCCCAACAAGATCAACGTTTTCTGCTGGAACTTCAATGGTCAGATCACCCTGGGCCACCTTGAGCTTGAGATACATTTTCTCTTCGCCCTTGACGGTGCGCATCTTGATTTCTTCAATTTTTGCAGCACCGTGGTGAGGGTAAACTACTGTCTCGCCGACCTCAAATACCATGTGGACATTCCCCTTTCCCGCAGACCAGTTTATCACGATTCAGGCATACGACTGGCCTCGAAAGGCGCCTGGAACCGCATGAATACGCGGAAAACGGGCAGAATCAACCCCCTCGGACCCCTTGACGGACGTAGATAATAGTGCATGCGGAGGGTCCTGCCAAGGGTATTATGACCGCCCTGAATCCTCGTTTGGAGGGGTTTGCGGCTAGGCTATGGGCTGAATAATGTTTCAAGACTCTCGAGGAGTACGTGACGTGCGTTTCATTGCGATGAACCGGGCCCGGCGCAACAAAGTGGCGCTGGCTGCAGCAGCCTTGGGCCTGGGCCTGCTGACCATGACGGGCTGCGGCTACATCACCCCCCAGCAGACCACTCAGCAGTACAGCGCCTCGGACGGTATCCGTGCGGATCTTGGACCCCTGGAGCTCCGGAACATCCTGATTGTCTCCGCAGGCGAAGACAAGCCCGGCCGTCTCCTGGGCGCCGTCTACAACTCCTCTTCCAAGGACGTCAAGCTGAGGGTGAACGGCGCTAAGGGTTCGCAGACTGAGGTGCCGGTGAAAGCCAACTCCTACACGCTGCTCAACGACTCCACGGACGAAGCCATCCTCAGCACGAGCGGCGGCGCTCCCGGCTCCCTGGTGGACATCAAGGTTACTGAAGACGGCACCAACGTGGACAAGACCATCAAGGTTCCCGTCCTGGATGCCACGCTGAAGGAATACCAGGAGTACCTCCCCGGCAGTGCCACGGCCACCGGTACCGCGTCATCGACGCCGTCGCCGTCTTCTTCTGCCGGCCATGCCGCCTCGCCGTCGCCGTCGGCTTCTACATCAGGCGCCGGCCACTAAGGTCCCGCTCGCCAACGCAAGGATGGGCTCCCGTAGCGAAACTACGGGAGCCCCTCCTTTGGTGCCTGTGACCGGACAGCCCTGCGTCCGGAGCTAAAGCCCCGACCGCCTACGGCTCGAACTTGTAGCCGAGGCCGCGTACGGTCACCAGGTACCGGGGCGCCGACGGGTCAGGTTCGATTTTGCCCCGGAGCCGCTTGACGTGCACGTCCAATGTCTTGGTGTCGCCCACATAATCCGAGCCCCAGACCCGATCGATCAGCTGGCCCCGCGTCAGCACCCGCCCGGAATTACGAAGCAGCATCTCCAGCAGTTCGAATTCCTTCAGCGGCAGCAGCACCTGCTCTCCAGCGACACTGACGACATGCCGCTCGATGTCCATCCGGACCGGTCCGGCCTGGACTGTGGAGGAGACCAGTTCTTCCGGCTCGCCCTGCCGGCGAAGCACAGCCCGCACCCGCGCCACAAGCTCCCGTGACGAATACGGTTTGGTGACGTAGTCGTCTGCCCCCAGCTCCAGGCCGACCACTTTGTCGATCTCGGAGTCCTTGGCGGTCAGCATGATCACCGGAACGCTGGACCGCTGCCTCAGCTGACGGCAGACTTCCGTCCCTGAGAGGCCAGGGAGCTGCAGATCGAGCAGGACCAGGTCGGCCCCTGTGCGGTCGAATTCGGTAATGGCGTCCACGCCGTTGTCCACGACCTCCACCTCGAACCCCTCCTTGCCCAGCAAATACGACAACGGGTCACTGAACGACTCTTCGTCCTCGACAATCAAAATCCTGCTCAAGCGCTGGCTCCTTGTTCATTGACGCGCGGTTCTTCGACGCCGGGTTCTCTGGCGCCTTTTTCGTAAGGGGCCTGTTCATGGGGGCCTTGTTCACTGGGCCCCTGTTCACTGGGGCCTCGTTCTCCTGGGACTGAGGCCGCTGGTTCTTCCAGGGTTTCCATCTCCGGGAGGCGAAGCGTGAAGGTGGAACCCTGGCCGGGCCGGGACCACAGGGTCACCTCGCCGCCGTGGTTGGAGGCGACGTGCTTGACGATGCTCAGGCCCAGCCCGGTTCCGCCGGTATGGCGCGACCGTGCAGCATCCACCCGGTAGAACCGCTCAAATACCCGTTCCTGGTCCTCGGCGCTGAGTCCTTCTCCCTGGTCGGTGACGGACAAGGCGATGAGGCCCTCCTTGGCGCGGACGCCAATACCCACACGCGTGTTCTCCGGGGAGTAGCGGATGGCGTTGTCGATCAGGTTCCGCAGCGCTGTCACCAGCAGGTCCCGGTCCCCGAACACCATCGCCTCCACCCGTTCGCCAACGACAATCCGGATGTTCTTGCTCTCGGCGGGAAGCTGCGACCTGTCCACGGCTTCAGTAATCACGGTGTTGATGTCCACCGGCATTCCCTGCCGTGACACGCTGGCACCCTGGAGGCGGGATAGTTCGATGATGTCCTGGACCAAGGCAGCCAGCCGGCCGGATTCCTTGTGCATGCGCTTGGCAAATCGGCGCACGGCCTCCTCGTCGTCGGCGGATGATTCCAAGGCCTCGGCCAGCAGGGAAATGGCACCTACCGGGGTCTTCAGTTCGTGGGACACGTTGGCCACGAAGTCATTGCGGATCTCCTCGGTGCGGGTGATCTCAGTGCGGTCGTCAGCCAGCAGAAGGATATATTCCTCCCCTAGCATGGCTGCGCGGACCTGCACAATGATGGTTCCGTGGCCCAGGGGGCCGCGTGGAAGCTCCAGTTGTTTTTCCAGGATCACTCCGTCACGGCGGACCCCGGCTGTCATGTCGAGCAGTTGCTTGTGGACGACTGTGTGCCCTCGCACCAGCCCGTAGGCATAGGCCGCGGGACTGGCACGGACCACGCCGTCCACGGCGTCCACCACAACAAAGGCCCGACCGACGACGGCAAGAACCTCAGCTGCGCCGGCTGGCAAGGCGAGTTCATCGGCGTCGATATCCACCAGCTGCCGCTGCCTTTCGCTGACCCTGAACGCAAGCACGCCGAAGGTGCCGAACGACAGGCCGATGAGGCCGGCGATGACACCGATGAGCATAGGATCCACAGCTCCAGCTTATGCTCTAAGAAATGCCTGTCCGCCGGTTGCGGCCTCCTGTACCAACGGTTCAGCTAACGTTCATCTACAGGTGCCTAACCGTTCACCGGGTGCTGGCACAGTTATACGTTGGAGTGCCGAACGGCGACATGAATTCCTGCCGCAGTTTTCCTGGCCGGGGTTTCAAAGAAAGGACGCCTACGTGCGTAAGGTTTTTCAGGAAGAGCTGACCCTGGTGGGCGACCAGCTGGTGGAGATCTCGAAGTTGGTCAGCGAGGCGATCGGGAAGGCCACGACATCTTTCGAGGTGGCCGATGTGGATCTTGCCCAGGATGTCATCGCCGCCGACGCCCGCATCGATTTCCTCCAGAACAGCCTGGATGAGCGCGCCATTGACATCCTCGCCCTGCAGGGGCCGGTAGCCAGCGACCTGCGCATGATTGTCGGCTCGCTCCGGATGAGCGCCTCCCTCGAGCGCATGGGCGATCTGGCGCGGCACATCGCCCAACTGGCGCGCCTCCGCTTCCCGTCCAACGTGATACCGGCGTCCATGACAGAGACCTTTAAGAGCTTCGCGGAACTTGACCAGCTGATCGCCGACAAGCTGACCGTGCTGCTGGAAACCCGGGACCTTGAAGTCGCCCGCGACATCCTGAAGGCGAACAGTGCCATCAACGATCTGCACTTGAGCGTGTTCCGCGCGATCGCCGGCAGCGACTGGCAGGAGTCCCCTTCCACCACTGTGGACGTGGCACTGGCCAGCCGCTACTTCGAGCGCTTCGCCGACCACGGCGTCTCCGTGGCGCAAAAGGTCACGTACCTGGTGACCGGCGCGTGGCAGCCCAACGGGCTCGACCACGCCTGACGTCCTTTGCTTCCGGGAGAGTTCAGCTAACGACGGCGGCCGGTCACCTTGGGGTGACCGGCCGCTTGTCATTCATGCAGGACGTGCCTACTTCTTGCCCTGGTTGGCCACGGCAAGGATTGCGTCTGCTGCGGCCTCCGGGTCAAGGTAGGTGCCGCCGCGGGTGATGGGCTGGAAGTCCTCGTCGAGGTCGTAAACCAGCGGGATACCGGTGGGGATGTTCAGGCTGGCGATGGCGTCGTCGCTGATGCCGTCCAGGTGCTTGACCAGCGCACGCAGCGAATTGCCGTGGGCTGTCACCAGGACGGTTTTGCCTGCCTTGAGGTCTTCCTTGATATCCGACTCCCAGTACGGCAGGAGACGGACCAGGACATCCTTGAGGCACTCGGTGCGGGGTATCGCGTCGCCGATGTTCGCATAGCGGGGATCGCCCACCTGCGAGAATTCCGAATCGTCGGCGAGGGGCGGCGGCGGGGTGTCGTAGGAGCGGCGCCACTCCATGAACTGGTCCTCGCCGTACTCGGCAAGGGTCTGCGCCTTGTCCTTGCCCTGCAGCGCGCCGTAGTGGCGTTCGTTCAGGCGCCAGTCACGCTTGACGTCGATCCAGCCGCGGTCCGCCTTCTCCAGAGCAAGGTTTGCCGTATTGATGGCACGCTTCAGGCGGGAGGTGTACAGGATGTCCGGGAGCACATCATGCTCAACCAGGAGCTCACCGCCGCGTACGGCCTCCGTGCGGCCCTGGTCGTTGAGGTCAACGTCCACCCAGCCGGTGAACAGGTTCTTGGCGTTCCATTCGCTGTGGCCGTGGCGCAGCAGAATCAGCTTGTAAGTCATGATTTTCATCCTAGCCGAGGCGCACTGTGGCCCGCCCAGCGTTACAGCCGGCGTTACAAGGGCCAAGGTTACAGAGCCAGTGCTACCGTGCCAGTGCTGCAAAGATAAGGTTGGGCGGTGGTGCAAAAAGCTGAGCGGGTCGCGGCCCCGCGGACCCCTGGCAAGAACCGGCCTGGCCGGCCGGTTGGAAACATCACCCGCGGCACCACCAACCCCAACCGGATGCGCCGTCTCGACCGGTGGCTTACCGGTCCGCAGGCGTGGCGGCTCCGTGCAGCGGAAGACCCCCTCGTCGTCGACCTTGGCTATGGCGCAACGCCTGCCACCGCCGTCGAACTCTTCGATCGCCTGGCCGCTGTCCGTCCCGACGTCCGCGTCTGCGGGATCGAAATTGAACCGGAGCGTGTCCGGGTGGCAACGGCCTTGGAAAGGCCCGGACTGACCTTCCTGGTAGGCGGCTTTGAACTTCCGGTGCCCGGCAGACCCGTGCTGGTCAGAGCATTCAACGTGCTGCGGCAATATGAAGAGGCAGACGTCGAGGGGATCTGGCGCCTCGTCCAGGATCGGCTCTCCCCCGGCGGGCTATTCATCGACGGCACGTGCGATGAGATCGGGCGCCGGGTGACGTGGATTGCCCTCGATGCCCGGCAGCCTCTGTCCCTGAGCCTGTCTGTGCGGTTCGGCAGCTTCAGCCTGCCTTCAGAAATTGCCGAAAGGCTGCCCAAGGCGCTCATCCACCGCAATGTCCCGGGCGAGCCGGTCCATCAGCTGATGCAGGCGATGGACCGGGCGTGGCTGGAAGCAGCAGCGCTGGCGCCGTTCGGGAACCGTCAGCGCTGGCAGTCCATGTGCAGGGCGCTGCTCGACGCCGGATGGCCGGTTCATGACGGGCCGTCGCGTTGGCGGCTCGGGGAACTGACGGTGGGCTGGGAGGCCGTGGCGCCGTCGGGCGGACTGGGAGCCTAGGTCACCAGGGGCCGTAGGGCCCGGTGTTGCGGGTTCCCCCGCGCCCGGCGTCCTTGACGGCGGGCCGGACATCGGCGAGATATACGGACGCGGCCACGACGGCTGCCAGGCCGAACAGGCCCAGCGTGCCGAACAGCCCGCCGCCGCTGTTATAGAGGGAGAAGATACCGATCAGCGTGGCACCACCCGTCAGTGCCAGCCAGAAGGTCTTGGTCCGTTTGCCTGTGGCCTCAAAAGCGCCGGCCCTGTGGCGAACGCAATCCAGCAGAGCCCACAGCTCCAGTCCGAGTGCCACCAAGGCAAGGATAAAGTACACTGCCCGCTCTACATACGCAATCATCACTTGACCGTCCACCATCCAAGACTAGCCGCCCAGCGAGTCCAGCGCCTGCTCCAAGTCCGCCCAGAGGTCTTCGACGTTCTCGATTCCGACGCTCAGACGCACCAGGTTCTCCGGCACGCTGATCGGCTCGGCGGTGTGGCGGCGTCGCCGTTCGATCAGCGACTCCACACCTCCCAACGATGTCGCCGGCAGCCAAAGCCGCAGCGCGCCGACCAGCTTGTCGGCGGCGTCGGCACCGCTGAGGCTGCCCACGGGGGCGATCTGGACGCAGACAATGGAGCCGAATCCTGTCATCTGGGTCTTGGCACGTTCGTGGCCGGGGTCCGTTGAAAGCCCGGGAAAGCGGATGCTTTCAATCCGGGGGTCGCCGCTCAGGCGCTCTGCCAGCACCGCGGCCGAAGACTGGGAGCGTTCGACGCGCAGGGCGAGCGTCCTCAGCCCGCGGAGGGCGAGCCATGCTTCGAACGGCCCGGCAATCCCGCCGTGGATGATGCGGTGGTGCAGGAGCGCCGCCCGGATGTCCGGATTCGACGTCACCAGGGCCCCGAGCACCACATCGGAATGCCCCGCCAGGTACTTGGTCACCGAGTGGAGCACGACGTCGGAACCCAGTTCCAGGGGCCGCTGCACCAAAGGGGTGGAGAAGGTGTTGTCCGTGACGACGATGGCGCCGGACCGGTGCGCGGCGGCGGTGAGCTCCCGGATGTCCGCGATGCCCAGCATGGGATTGGTGGGGCTTTCGAGCCACAGCATGCTGGCCGGCCGGGCATCGGCCCCTTGCGGGGCCAGCTGTTCCTTCACGGCGTCCGTATCCGCGATATCCACGGTGCGGAGCTCCAGGAAGCCCTTCCGGGCAAGCTCGGTGGCCATGACCAGGGACCCGGAGTAGCTGTGCGAGGGCATCACGAGGATGCCTCCGGCCGGCACCAGGGACAGTGCTGAGCTGACCGCGGCCAGCCCGGACGCGTAAAGCAGGCCCGGGAGTTGGGAACCCTCAAGCTGGGCCAGTGCCTCTTCAAACGGGTCCCAGGTGGGGTTGGAGTACCTGCCGTACCCGCGGTCGTCGTCGGACAGTGGCCCGCTGCCGAAGTAGGTGGAGGACAGCACGATGGGCGGGTTCACCGGTTCGTCCCGCTCGCGCGGCGGCCGGCCGGCGGCAACGACCACCGTCTCTGCTGACAGGGATGCTGCGTGCTGTTCCGAAAGACTCATGGAGAAAGCGTACTTTGGAGCCCGGTGTCCGCCTGAAAGGGATCCTGGTCAGAGAAAGTTGTGACAGCGCAAACGGTCAATAAGGGACCTGCAGGTGGATCCGGACATGCCGCCCGTCCTGGTGTTCCATCACCCCCGCGAAGCGGAGATTTGGCTGTCACAAATACGGCCACAAATA
>Ga0105246_10002274_pt1 | contig 11594 bp, 10 predicted proteins | sample KBSM64metaG_FD_99694 | JGI IMG/M metagenome (GOLD analysis project Ga0105246, IMG submission 99694) | Miscanthus rhizosphere microbial communities from Kellogg Biological Station, Michigan, USA - KBS M6-4 metaG | ecosystem: Host-associated > Plants > Roots > Rhizosphere > Soil | place...
GCAGTGTCGGGAACACCCGCTCCAGGATCATCCGGACATAGGGTCGGGCTTCCGGGGTCACCGCCAGCACCACGCTGGTGCCGTTCTCGGTGAACTTGCGGATCGCGGCGCTGGCGTCCGTCGCGAACTGCTCGATCAGGCGCGGATCGGCGTCGAATTCGACGACGTCGCCCTTGGGGTCGCGCTTCAGGCTCTGGTGGAAGGCGAGATCCCAGCGATTGCCGAGGCGGACCACGTTGAGCACGCCGTTGTCGGAGAGGTCGCCGCAGATCTGCTGGGCAAGACGCGTGCGGACATGTTCTGCGACCTGTTCGGAGCGCCGCACATGGGGCGCGATCTCGGCGATCGCCTCCAGGATCAGATGGAGATTACGGATCGACACGCGCTCGGCCAGCAGGATCTTCAGGATCGACAGCAGGCCCGAATAGGAGATCTGTGACGGGCAGAGATCCTCGATCAGGCGCTTGTATTCGGGATCGAGCCGGTCGAGCAGCGCGCGCATGTCCTTGTAGGACAGGAGCTGGGCGAGGTTCGCCCTGATCACCTCGCTCAGATGCGTGAGCAGCACCGACAGATTGTCGACCGGCTTGCAGCCCTGCCGCCTGACTTCGTCGGTGAAGGCTTCCGTCACCCACAGCGCCTTCATGCCGAAGGCGGGTTCGATCACCTCCTCGCCGGGCACGTCGGGCTTGCCGTCCTTGTCGACCAGCACCAGCACCTCGCCGAGCCTGAGCTCGCCATGCGCGACGCGGGTGTCGTGGATCCGGATCTGGTATCCCTTGGGATCGATCGACAGATTGTCGGTGAGCTTGATCTCGGGAACGACGAAGCCGTACTGCTTGGCGAACTTCTTGCGGATCTTGGCCACGCGATGGGCAAGCTCGGTGCGCGAGCCCAGCAGATGGACCGAAAGGTGGCCGCCGAGCGCCAGCTCGATCTCCGCGGTCTTGAGCGATTCCTTGACGGATTCCTTGGCCTCGGCCTGGGTGCGTTCGTCGGCCTTGCGCGCGTCCTCTTTCCGCTCCCGCGCCGCCTGCCGCCTGGGCAGCGTGTAACCGACGAAGGCCATGACGCCGCCGAGCAGCACGAACGGCGCCATCGGCAGCCCCGGCATGAAGGCGAGCACGAACATCATCAATGCGGCGGCCGACACGGCGCGCGGATAGCCGCTGAGCTGCCGCAGCACGGCCTGCTCCGCCGAGCCCCTGGTGCCGCCCTTGGAGACCAGCAGGCCCGCCGACAGCGACACGATCAGCGCCGGCATCTGCGACACCAGACCGTCGCCGACGGAGAGCTTCGTATAGACGTCGGCGGCGCGCGACAGCGTCAGGCCGTGATGGGTGACGCCGATGATGATGCCGCCGAAGATGTTGATCGCGGTGATGATCAGGCCGGCGATGGCATCGCCGCGGACGAATTTCGACGCACCGTCCATGGCGCCGAAGAATGCGCTCTCCTCTTCGAGCTCCCTGCGCCGGCGCTGGGCTTCCTTGTCGTCGATCAGGCCCGCGGACAGGTCCGCGTCGATCGCCATCTGCTTGCCGGGAATGGCGTCCAGGGTGAAGCGGGCGCCGACTTCCGCGATACGGGTCGCGCCCTTGGTGATCACGACGAAATTCACCGTGACCAGGATCGCGAAGATGATCAGGCCGATGACGAAGTCGCCGCCCATGACGAATTTCGAGAAGCCGGCGACGACATGGCCCGCGGCCTGCTCGCCCTCGCCGCCGCGCGACAGGATCAGGCGGGTGGTCGCGACGTTGAGCGCCAGCCGCAGGATCGTTGCGATCAGCAGCACGGTCGGGAAGGCGGAGAAGTCCAGCGGCCGCTGGATCCACAGCGCGACCATCAGGATCAACGCCGACAGCGCGATCGAGAAGGCGAGGCCGAGATCGATCAGGATCGGCGGTATCGGCAGGAACAGGATCGTGAGCATGGCCACGATGCCGCCTGCAAAAAAGGCATCCGCCCCGAGTCGTCGCGGGTTTGGCAGGCTAGCAGCTAACGTATCGGCCATGGGTCACCGGCAGAGGGTCCGCCCGGTAATCTGCCGCGCAAAGCTTACGCGAGGGTGGTGGCCGAGGCCTCGCGGCTCAGAAGCCGCGCTCGATATGCGAATAGACCATCTCGGTGAAGGTGGAGAGATGCGCGCCGATGAAGGAGCCGGAGATGGCGACGACCACGAGAATGACGATGATCTTCGGAACGAAGGTCAGCGTCACCTCCTGGATCTGGGTCAACGCCTGGATCAGTGCAATGATGGTGCCGACCAGCATCGCCGCCCCGACGGCAGGCCCGGAGGCGACGATGATGGTCCAGATCGCCGCCTGGACGATGTCGAGGGCGTCCCGCTCGTTCATGACTGGCTGATCGTGAGCCCGGGCCCGATCGCGACTTTCGTGCCGTTCTCGAGGGTCGCGACGGAGCCGTCGCTGTTGATGGAGACCGACTTGACCTTGCCTGAGAAGGTCGCACCGGTCGAGTCGGTGAAGCTGACGGTTTTTCCGATCAGCCCGTCGGCCTGCGACAGCGATTGCGAAGACAGCAGCGCATCCAGCTTGGTGTTGGTCTGCATGGCCTGCTCGACCGTCGAGAGCTGGGCGAACTGGCTCATATATTGCGAGGTATCCATCGGATTGGTCGGATCCTGGTTCTTCATCTCGGCGACGAGAAGCTGAAGAAAGGTATTGTAGTCGACGCTGTTGCTCGACGTGGACGTCGTGGAGCTGGTCGAACTGGACGACTTGCTGGTGCTGTCGGTCGCGCTGGTAACGTTCATCTAGCCTCTCCGCTGTCAGGCAGCCTCGAATGGGATGTCGGTGGCGACGCCGGCCAGGATGGCCTGCTCCACCGGGAACAGCGCCCGGATCCGCTTGAGCGCTTCGAAGTAACGGGTTGCCCCGACCAGCTCGTCGATCGCGACAAGCCCTTCCAGCATCTCGCGGCTTTCGCACACCGCGACCAGGGCCGCGTGGTGCTGGCCGTAGAGCGCCGCGGCATCGCTGACATCGGTTGGGTTCATCAGCATGAGCTGGACGATGAAATAGAGCTGCCGCATCGCCGTGGTGGCGTCGGAGGCCTGCATGATCTGCCCTTCGAGCAGAAACATCACGTCGTTGACGAGCTCGACGGAGACCTTGCGGTCCACGCGCAGCACCGCGCCGTTGATGTAGATCCGTTCGCCCGCCCGCAAGGAGATCTTCATTAAAGAGCGTCTCGGATCAGGCGGTTGATTTCGATGAGCTGCGTCACGTCGCCCGACCTCTCCTCGCGAAGGCGATCCGCCTCCTTGACGACCCACAAGCCGATCGAAATGATGTCGGCGCGCAGCTTGTCCGGGAGTCCGTTTTCCGGGTGCGCGAGATCCTCGATGAAGATCGTCCACAGCCGGCGCACATAGAGCAGGCTCTCGACCAGATCCTCGAAACTGAAGCGCCCTTTCTGGATCCGCTCGAGCCGGTCGATGCCGAGGCTGAGCGCCTGTCGCTCGCGGCCTCTCGCCTCATAGCCGCTCTCGTCAACGACCGCTTCATAGGCTTCAAACGTCATCAGGACCACTCTGCGCAGGAAACTGGATAACAAGACAAAGGGTGCGAACCTTGCAAATGAACGTGGCTCAGAGATAGTTGATGAGGCTGATCTTCTGGAGCTGCGAGGTCAGCGCCAGCGCCGTCTGGATCTGGGTCTGCAAGGTGTTGACCCGGACCGCGGCTTCCGCCGGATCGACCTTCTCCATACCGACGATCTGATTGTTGAGAATGTCCTGCTGCGCCTTGAGCTTGTCGTTTGCGGAGGTGATGCGCTGCTGGACCGTGCCGACGCTGCCGCCGAGCGTAGCAAGATCCGTGATGGCGTTACCAACGAGGCCGATGGCCTTGTCAACGACGACCTGGAACGTCTCCTGGCTCAGTTTCGCGTTCCCGAGATCCGCCATCATGGTGTAGGCCTCGGCGAGCCTGCGGAAGCCGATCTGGTTGGCGCTAACGGACGTATCGGCGATCTCGGTCGTGGAAATACGGCTTTGCATGACCTGGTCGGTGGCCGATGACCAGTTGGTGTTCCAGGCCGGGCTCGCGAACTCGGCATCGAAGGTGGTGTTGAGAAAGGTCTGCATCTGGGTCGCGGTAATGCTGCTGACGCTCGCTGAGGATTGCGTGAAGCCGAAGGCCGCAAGGAAGTCGGCGTCGACCTGGTTCTTGCTGGCCGAGCCCGCGGTGTAGGTCGTGATCGGCGTGTTCTGCGTGTTGATGCCCGAGAAAAGATACGAGCCGTTGTACGAGACGTTCAGCGCGCCGATCAGATCCTGGAGGTTGGAGGACGCAGGCGGCAGAATGATCCGCCCGCCGCCGTCGGTACTGCGGGCCGCGATCAGATCCTTGAGGAAGTCCGTTGCGGTCTTGCCGAGCTGGGTGATCCGGGTTTGCGTCGTGTCGAGGCGTCCCGAGACGAGCTCGTTGGTATCGACGAGCTGATCGGCGAAGCCCCAGTCCGCCCGCAGGGTGAGGTCGCTTCCCGTCGTGGCACCAAGCTCGAGGCCAACATCGGCGAAACGGCTGGTGGTCGCCTCCTTCGACGCCTTGCTCAGCGCAGCCTGGTTGTTCGTGATCGAGGACCTCAACGACGAAGACAGCATCAAGGTCGAGATGTAGTTCGCGCTCATCATGGCTTAATTCCCCACGGCGGCCAGCAGGCTCTGCAACATTTCGTCGACGGTCGAGATGATCTTCGACGAGGCCGAATAGGTGCGCTCGACCTGAAGCATCAAGGACATCTCGTCGTCCATGTTGACGCCGCTGACGTTGGACAGCGCCGCGGTGCTGCGGTCGAGCAGCGTTTTCTGGTAGCTGACGTTGGAGTCCGCGGTCTTGCGCTGGTTTTCGATCCAGCTCGTCGACGACGACGCGAAGTCGATCAAGCTGCCACTCGGCTTGCCTTGCGTGGTTGCATCGAACGGCTGCGACGCATCCATGTTGCCGATGAGCTGCTGTAGCCGGACCGAGTAGCCGGCGTTGCCGGCGGTGTTGTACCGATAAGCCGGGTTGCCGCTGATCGCGCCGTCGCGCAGCAGGTTCGGGTTTCCGCCCAAGGCCGGATCGACGGAGGCGGCGACCGTAATCGAGCCGGCGAGGCCGACCGATACCGTCGCACTCGCTGGCATCGCCGGCGCGCCGGGATATGTGAACAGGCCGGGCCTGTCGGCCAGGGTCGGGACGGGCGACTGGTCGCTTTCCTTGAACGCATTGATCAAACCGCGCGCGACTTCGTCGAGCTGGCTCTGGTATGTGACCGTATCATTGTCGCGCAACTGGGCGAGGCCCGCGAGCTTGCCCGACTTCAGCGGCATCACGGAATTGGCGCCGGTCACCGGCACACCGTCGATATAGACCGCGTTGCCCGTGGTGCCGGGCGTATAGACGTTGGTCGCGGTGAAGCTCACCGTTCGCGCCGACTTGTCGAACAGCACGACGCCGCTGTCGGTGTAGAGCGCCGCGTCGCCGTTAGGTCGGAGCGACATGGTGACGCCGAGTTCCTGCGACAGCTGCGAGACAATGTTGTCGCGCTGATCGAGATAGTCGGTGATGTCGTCGCCGGAGACCGTGCCCTTCATGATCTCGGTGTTCACGGTCTGGAACTGGGTGAGCAGCTGATTGATGTTTTGAACCGACGTTTTCATGTCGGCATCCGCGCCCTCACGAACCGACTGCACGGTCTGGGTCGCCTGATTGAGCGCGGTCGCCATGTCCTTGGCGGACGTGACCGCCGCCTGCGCCAGCGTGGTGTTGTCCGGGGCGTTGGCATACTGCTGCAGCGCCTTCTTCAGCGCATTGAGCTGCGCCGTCGGCGACTGGTCGAGCTCCGTATCGTCCACCGTGGCAGATGCGATCTTCTGGAGCCCGTCATAGATCGCGTTCTGCTTGGCCGACGACGAGGTCGCGACCAAGACGTTGTTGTAGAGACCCGAGCTGGCGGCGCGCTGGATCGCCGCCACATAGACGCCGGCCCCGGGGAGGTTGTCCAGCACGGCAATCTTGCGCGAATAGCCGGCTGCGCTGGCACCGGCAATGTTGCGCGAGATGGTCGAGGACTGGATACCCGACGCCATGAGCGAAGCGCGGGCGGAGTCGAGAGCGGCGGTAAGGGACATGATTTGCTCTGGCCCAGGATGAGCGCTTGAGGATTCAGCGCTTCAGGTTGACGACGACGTCCAGAAGGTCGGAGCCGGTCTGGAACGTTTTCGAGTTCGCAGTGAAGCCGCGCTGCGCCTCGATCATCCCGGTGAGTTCGTCCGCGAGATCGACGTTGGAATCTTCCAGGGCGCTGGACTGGACCGTACCGAGCCCGCCGGTGCCGGCATTCGCGACCTGCGCATTGCCTGAATTCATGTTGGTCGAATAGACGTTGCCCGGCTCCGGCGTCAGATTGTCCGGGCTCGCGACGTCGGCGAGCATGATCGTAGAGAGCGTCAGCTGCTGCCCGTTCTTGAGGGTGGCTGTCACGTGACCCGCGTCGTCGACATTGACCTTGTCGATGGCCGAGGGGACGCTGCCGTTGACGGTGGCCTTGAAGCTGAAGTCAGTGCCGACCTGCGTCATGTTCGACAGGTTCATGGTGAGCGCCGCGCCGCCGGGGACGGTTACGGTGAGACCCGTCGGGCTCGCGGCGGCCAGCGCACCTTTTCCGACCGCCGTGGTATCGAAGGTGAAGGTGGTTGCGGCAGCGAGTGAGGCACCGGTCGCGGAGTTATAGAGCTGCACCTGCCAGGTGTCCGAGCCGGCAGCCGTCGCGGTGTGGGACATATACACGTCGAGCGTAACGGCCTGGCCGATATTGTTGTAGGCCACGATCGAGCTTTTCGATGAATATGACGCCGGACCCGGCGGGCCGGCAATGACAGCCGCCTTCGGATCCAGATTGCCGGTCGTGAGCGTTCCCGCCGTCGACGGCACGGGCACCTGCGAGACCTGCGCGACGTTCACGATCTGCATTCCCGAGAGGCTGTTCTGCGAGAAATTGGTCACGAGGCCGGGCTGTCCCAGAAGGTAGAAGCCGGCCGCGTTGACCAGATTGCCCTGGGCGTCCGGCACGAACGAGCCGGCTCGCGTCAGAAACTGCTGCGTATTGTTGGCGTTCGACACCACGAAGAAGCCGTTGCCCTGGACGCGGAGGTCCGTGGTCGACGTGGTGAACTGCGTATGTCCCTGGTCGCTGATGGCGTAGCGAACGGTCGTCTCGACGGCGCCGGAATCGTAATTGCCCGATCCGCTCTTCAGGATCAGCGAGGAGAATTCGGTGGAAGCCCGCTTGTAACCGGTCGTGTTGACGTTCGCGATGTTGTCCGAGACCGTCGACAGCTTGTTGGACTGCGCAGACATGCCGGAAACGCCGGTGCGCATAACACCATACAGGCTCATGGATTGGGCTCCTTTGGTAGGTTGCAGTTACAATGAGGGTTCTTGCTTGCGCGGGGCTGATGATCGGGAACCATGCACAACTTCCTGTTGTCAGGTTGTCTTCGGCTGACAGAAGGATCGCGCCTTGTCGGTCCACGCGCCGAAGCCGCTCGAGACGAGGTGAGCCACGATGTGACAGACATAGCGCTTCTGCGCCGGCTGGTTGTTCGGGCCTGCGTTGTATCTGGCGACCGCCATGGTCCAGCTGCCCTCGCGCTGCTTCAGTTCCTTCAGGAAGCGTGCGGCGTAGTCGACGTTCTTCGCGGGGTCGAACATCGCGCGCACCGAAGCGAACTTGTCGCCGTGATAATAGTGGTTGATCTGCATGCAGCCGAGGTCGATCAGCTTGATGCCCTTGCTGCGCATCGCCTCGAAATTCGCGATCGCGTCGTTCATGTCCTTGGCGAACACGGTCTGGCCGTCGGCGCCGAGCGCGTAAGGGTGGAGCGAACCGCGCCGTCCGGTCTCGGTGAGGCCGACCGCATAGAGAATGCCGAGCGGAATCCCGTGCTGCTGGGACGCACGCGCCATCTCGCGCTCGCAGGGGCGCGCGCCGTCGACGGCCGCCTCGGCGGCGCCGGCGTTACAGATAAACAGGGCCGCGACGAATCTGCGGCGCCACGTCCTGGTCATGACGCGTCTCCTGGTTGGACTGGCGCTCCTGCCGGGCCTGTCTCGCATCGCCGTCCGATTGTCCCGACGACGTGCCGGCGCCGTCGAACGTGCCTTGCGACTGTGACGAGGGCTGTTGCTGGCCCGAGAACTGCGGCTGCGACTGGCCGGAGCCGCTCTGGAATCCGTCCAGCGAGCCGTGCTGCACGGGCGCGACGTCGGCGACATAGCCGGCCGACTGCATCAGCTCGCGGATCGAGTCGCGCTGCTGGTCCAGCATCTGGCTCGTGTCCTTGCGTTCGGCCGCGAGATGGATGGAGACCTCCGAGCCGACGAGGCGGAGGCGCACGGTGACATTGCCGAGCGACGGCGGCTCGAGGCTGACGGTCAGGATCTTGAGCGGCTGGTCCGGCGCATTGGTCTGGGACGTCGCGAGATCGGGGGCTGCGGACGCCGCCGGCGCCGAGGATTCCTTCAGCTCGGTAACCACCGCGTTGGCGACCTGTTGCGGCGCGTTGAACTGCGCCGGGGGCAGATGGGTCTCCTGCTGGACCACGGTGACCTTGGTCGCCTCGGGCAAAGCGTCCCGGGTCGAAGCCTTGACGGCGCGTTCGACATTGGCCGTGACGGCCTCGAAGCCCGGCGTCGCGGGCACTGCTTTTGACGAACTCTCGTTGCCCTGCGGCGCGGCGGCCGCCACCTGCGAAGCCGCGGCCTGTGAGCGCGCGCCTGTCGGACCGGCAGGGGGCGGCGCGGAATCGGCGATGGCGACCTTCGCCATGCCCGTCGCCTGAACCTCGCCCTTCGTCGTGGAGGAGCGCTCGTCGCGCGCGGGCGCGTCCTTCCTGTCCCCAGCCGGTGACGGCACCTGCAGCTTCACGGCCGGCACGGCGGCGAGCTCCTGTCCGACGATCGCGGGAATGCTCGGCCGGCTCGAAACGTCCGCCTTCGCGGCCTGGTCGACCGGACCTTGCGTCTCCGACGACTCGTCGGTGTCCTGGTCGGACGACTTGTGACTGGACTTGGCGTCGTCGGCCGCCTCGGTGCGTTCGTTTACCGCCTCGTCCTTTCCGGCCGGATGCGCGAGGTGCGTGCGCAGCGTTCCGGCCTTCACGGTCGTATCGCCGCCTTCGTCTTTGAGCGCCCGCTTGGCCAGGTTCGAGACGGTGTGGAGCAGATCGTTGAACGACGAATCCGCATGCGATTTTGCCCCGGCGCTCTTCGCCGCGCGCGACGTCCCGCGCATATTGAGGCTCTCGGCGAGCCCCGAAAAATGTCCGGCGGTTCCGCTGAGCTTGGTCATGGGCGGCGATCCCTGGTGAGAAGTTCGAGTTCGCCGAGCTCCTTCCGCGCACGCGCGAGAGCCGCGGTCGATGAGGCGAGGTCGAGACGCGCCGGCGTGACCGGAGGCTTGTCGGCGGTGGCGGCAGATCCGCCCGCGAACGGTTTGCGAACATCGAGCGCGAGCTGGACCGTTGCATTCAGCAGGGGAACGTCGCGCTCGGGCAGCTTCGACCGGTCGAGCGCCTTCAGCTCGGCGAGACCGCCGTCATATTCGTCGGTGAGCACCCGCGAGGCGCCACGGAAGAAATGCGCACGCTCGCGCTCCGCCGAAGCGTCGGCGCTGAGCGTCAGCGCCCGCTCGCCGGCAAGCCGGGTCACGGCCATCCGTCCACGCACCATCGCACTGCGCGCGATCACGAGATAAAGCTTGAGGCGGCTACTGCGATCGATCTGCTCCAGCATGGTGACGATCCGCGCAAAGCGACGCTCGTCGAGAGCGAGGCTCGATTGCGTCAGGCCCGTGGAGAAGCGCTGCCAGAAATCGCCGGCATAGACCGAGTTGCGGTAGTGGCGGATATAGGCCAGCGTCAGGAACTCGAACTTGTCGAAATCCTCGGCCTGCCCGACCAGCAGGATCTCGCGCCGCAGCGCCGCCTCCTCCACCAGCGTGCCGGGCAGGAGCAGGCGCGCGTCGTCCAGACGCTCGATCGCGAGCGAGGCCTCGGTGCGGGCAAACAGCGCGCCCTGGACCAGCGCGACCTGTCCGCCCAGACCCGACGGAATCGTCCTGGGCTTGACGTCCTTGAGCAGCTCGCGCGCTTCCTCTTGCCGGCCCTCGACATAGGCGAGCGCGCCGTCGAACAGCCGTCCGTCGACGTTCATCTTGTCGCGCGGCAGCTTGCGGACCAGTTGCGGAGCGCCGCCGCTGAGCAGGTAGATGACGACGGCCTGGCTGTTCTGCGGGTTGCTCCACACGCTCGCATCGGCGGCGAGAAATTTCTCGCCGATCTGCCGGATCAGCGCGATGTGGCCGCCATGCGCCGCGGTGTCGCCGTTGGCGATGCCGTCCTGCACGGCCTGCAATGCGCGCACGAGCTCATAGGGTTCACCCGATGTCGACGCCGGAGCCGGCGCCGGATCGGCAAGCGCGCGTGCCGCCGCGAACGGCAGCAGCACCAGCAGGGCGGCACGGAGGAGCGGCCTGATCAAGGGCGCTTCTCCCGGATCAGGATCTCGATCCGGCGATTTTGCGCAGCCGCCGGGTCGTTCGGAAGTTTCGGCCGCCGGTCGGCGTAGCCTTCGACATGCTCGATCCGCTGCGCATCGACGCCGGAGCGGACCAGCATGTAATAGGCCATCTGCGCACGTGCCGTCGACAGCCGCCAATTGTCGTAGGTTTCCGACTTGTACGGCCGATTGTCAGTGTGGCCGCGGACGATGATCATGCCCTGGCGTTTCATCAGCAGCGGCCCGATCTTGTCGATCACGCGGATGAGCTCGGGCCGCGGTTCGGCCGAGCCGACCGCGAACATGCCGAAGCTCGCATCGTCGGTCAGGCTGACCAGCAGACCTTCCTCGACCTGACGCACCTCGGCCGCCGGTCCCGCGCCCGCCTTGATGTCCGACAGCGCATCCGCGATCGCGGACTGAAGCTGCTTGACGGTCGGCTGCTGCGTTTGCGCGGCGTCGCGCGGTTCGGAATCCTTCGACGTATCGCCGGGGCGCCCTTGCGCAGCGGCACTGGCCTGAGCACCCGGCTGCGCGTTCGCCTGCGCGCTGCCTTCGCGCGAAGACTGCGACGGCGCGGGTCCGGGCGGCAGCAGGGGCGACAGGCTTGCGGACGACGCATCGGCGTTCGGCGCCACGCTTCCGCCGGCATCATCCGCCTTGGCACGGCGCGCCTGCGGCTCGCCCTGGCCCGTCCCGGCCGCGTTGTCGCGCGCGGACGCATTCGGCTTGGGCTCGCTCTCGATGAAGCGATCCGAATCCTTCGACGCCTGCGGCGCCAGTTTCCAATAGCCGGGATCAAAGGGATCGCGGTAGGCGTCGCCGCCCTTGAGGCCATCCTCTTCCGCGGACGTCAGCGCGCCGGCGCGGCGCTGGCCCGAGGCCTGGTTCGCGCTATTGGCGATCTCGGCAAGCGTCGCATAGGGATCGCGGAACAGAACCTTCTCTTCGAAGGAGGCAGGCTTCTCCGCCGTCGGCGAGTCTCCGCGACGTTCTTCGTTCGGCCCGGCCGGCTGACGC
>Ga0105246_10002276_pt1 | contig 11577 bp, 13 predicted proteins | sample KBSM64metaG_FD_99694 | JGI IMG/M metagenome (GOLD analysis project Ga0105246, IMG submission 99694) | Miscanthus rhizosphere microbial communities from Kellogg Biological Station, Michigan, USA - KBS M6-4 metaG | ecosystem: Host-associated > Plants > Roots > Rhizosphere > Soil | place...
ATGAACAAAAGGAGCTCGAATGGGACTGCTCGATAACAAGACCGCAATCGTCACCGGATCGTCGCGAGGCATTGGCGCCGAGGTTGCCAAGATCCTCGCAGGCGAGGGTGCCGCCGTCGTCGTCAACTACCGCCAGAAGGCCCCCCGGGCCAACAAGGTCGTGGCTGGAATCCAGGAGGCCGGCGGCCGTGCCGTGGCCGTGGGCGCCGACCTGACCACGGTGGAGGGCGTGCACGCACTGGCCAGCGCGGCGATGGAAGAGTTCGGCTCCCTCGACGTCCTGGTCCTGAACGCCTCCGGCGGCATGGAGTCAGGCATGGGGGAGGACTACGCCCTCAAGCTCAACCGCGACGCGCAGCTGAACATGCTCAACGCGGCCGTCCCGCTCATGGGCGAAGGCTCCCGTGTGGTCTTCGTGACCAGCCACCAGGCCCACTTCATCGACACCGTCCCCACCATGCCGGAATACGAGCCGGTGGCACGCAGCAAGCGCGCCGGTGAGTTGGCTCTGCGCGAGCTGCTGCCGAGCCTTGAGGACAAGGGCATCTCCCTCGTGGTCGTCTCCGGCGACATGATCGAGGGCACCGTCACCGCGACCCTCCTCGACCGCTCCAACCCGGGTGCCATCGAGGCCCGCCGTGCGGAAGCCGGCAAGCTGTACTCGGTGGAAGAGTTCGCGGCCGAGGTGGCCAAGATGGTGACCGCCGACGTCGAAAGCGGCCACACCGAGTACGTGGGAGGCGCCGACTACTTCGGCAAGAGCGCCTAGCGTTTCGCCCTCTCCGAAAGGGGCAAGGAGGCTCCGGACAGCAACTGCCGTCCGGAGCCTCTTTCATTGCGATTCATACCCCCTGGGGGTATTGTGTGCATGTTGGATCAACCGGGGAGGAGCAGGCATGCGGGCAATGGCAGCCAGGCTGGCACTGTTTCTTGCCGTGGCCGCGGTGCTCGCAGGATTCCTCGGCATGCACGTGCTCAACGGACACCATGCAGGGCACATGTCCAGCGCCGTCGCAGTGGATACGGCGGCGCACTCCGTCGCCATGAAGTCCGCCCACGTCACGGATGCGCACGGCTGTGGCTGTTCCTCGCCGTGTCCCGAAGTCTCCGAAGCGCATCCGTCCTGCGATCCGATGACGAGCACCGTGACGTTGCTGCCGCAGGGCGGCTCACCGTTCGTGCTGCGGCCGGTACCGCCGGTCATGCAGTTGAACGCCTCCGGCAGCGTGCTCCTGGATTCCCGCAGCCACTCCTTGCATGAGTTGTGCATCAGCCGGTGCTGATGCGGCTTCGGCAGGCCGCCCGTGGCGGCTGCCGCAAGCACAAGCCCGCACCGGCACAACCAGCCAGACAAGGAACACTGCAATGACCTTTTCCCGGAACACCTTCACGAAACCTCGCATCGCCGCCGCCGCGGTGGTGCTCGCCGCCGGACTCACGCTCACCGCCTGTGCAGGCGGCACCGGAAGCGGCGCCCCCACGGGGAGCGGGCACGACGCCGGAACGCACCAGCAGGGCCAGTCCGCCGCTGCACACAATGAGGCGGACGCCGGCTTTGCGCAGGCCATGATCGTCCACCACCAGCAGGCCCTCGACATGAGCGAAAGCATGCTGGGCAAGAAGGACCTCCCGCAGTCCGTCATGGACCTGGCGCAGCGGATCAAGGATGCCCAGGGCCCGGAGATCGCCACTATGACTGCTTGGCTCAAGGCCTGGAATGAACCCGTGGAAATGGCCGCCGGGCACGCCGGCCATTCCATGGAAGGCATGCTCAGCGAAGAGGAACTGGCCGCGCTGAATGCCGCCCAAGGCAAGGAAGCGGCCAGGATGTTCCTCACGCAGATGATCGCCCACCACGAAGGCGCCGTCAGCATGGCCAAGGATCAAACGGCGAATGGCAAGGATGCGTCCGCTGTGAAGCTGGCCACCGTGATTGTCACGGCGCAGCAGGCCGAGATCAAGGAGATGCAGGAACTGCTCGCCACCCTCGGCTGATCCGCCCTTCGGAAACGCAAAGGCCGTGGTCCCGCCTTGCGGGGCCACGGCCTTTGCCGTATCAGGATCCTGCTCAGACGCCGGCGATGTGCCGGACGGCGTCCAGGTACGGCATGTTGATGGCGGCGTCGGCCACGGCGCGCACCGCCGGCTTGGCGTTGAAGGCGACGCCGATTCCCGCGGCGCCGAGCATGTCGAGGTCGTTGGCGCCGTCGCCCACGGCGATGGTGTGTTCCAGATCGATACCTTCGGCGGAGGACCACTGGCGCAGGTACTTCTCCTTGGCGGCGCGGTCGATCACGTCGCCAAGCACCCTGCCGGTCAGGGCGCCGTCCACGATTTCCAGTTCGTTGGCGATCCAGTAGTCCAGGCCCAGCTCCTCGGCTATTGGACGCAGGATCTGGTTGAAGCCGCCGGACACCACCGCAACCGCATGCCCCGCGGCCTTGAAGGCCGCCACGAGTTCCGCCGCCCCCTCGCTCAGGCGCACCTCGGCACGGACGGAATCGACGACGTCGGCCGGCAGCCCGGCGAGCACGGCCACCCGGGCGTGCAGGCTCTGGGCGAAGTCCAGTTCGCCGCGCATGGCGGCCTCGGTGACGGCCGCGACTTCCTCGCGCTTGCCTGCGTGGGCGGCGAGGAGCTCGATGACTTCCTGCTGGATGAGCGTGGAATCGACGTCCATGATGAGCAGCTTGCGGGGCGCCCGGCGCAGGCTGTCCGGAACGATCGCCGTATCCATGCCGGGGCCGGCGGCACCGGCCAGCAGGCGGCGCAGCGGCGTGAGGTCCGAGGATAGTCCGTTGTCCACCGAAAGGCCCACCGTGTAGACGCTGAAACGCTCGTCCCCCGAACGCGATTCGGAGGTCAGGGAAGCGCCGGCCGAGGAAAGCACATTGCGCAGGTTTTCCAGCTCCAAGGGGGACAGATCCACGCCATAGCTGACGGCGGTCACGTTCGAACTCATGGCTGCAATCTTAGCCAGCGCAGCGCGGCACCCTGAATTCCATGACGGCCCGCCGTATGACTGCCGGCCGGTTATCAATCGGCCCGGATTTTGTCCTAGTGTCTATTCCTATGAGTGATGTTCTTGAACTGACTTCTGTCAGTGTCGTCCGGGGTTCCAAGACTCTGCTGGACAAGGTGGACTGGCAGGTCAACGACGGCGAACGGTGGGTCGTCCTTGGTCCCAACGGCGCAGGCAAGACCACGCTCCTCCAGATCGCCGCCGCACGCCTGCACCCGAGCAGCGGAACGGCCGGCATCCTCGACGAAACCCTCGGCCGCGTGGACGTCTTCGAACTGCGCCCCCGCATCGGTCTTTCCTCGGCGGCCCTGGCCAACCACATCCCCGAGCAAGAGAAGGTCCTCAACGTCGTGGTCACCGCCGCGTACGGCGTCACCGGCCGCTGGCGCGAGGGCTACGAGCGCGACGACGAGCGCCGCGCCTTCGCCCTGCTGAACGAATGGGGCATGGGGCCCCTGCTGAACCGTACCTTCGCTTCCCTGTCCGAGGGGGAGCGCAAACGCGTCCAGATTGCGCGCGCCCTCATGACCGACCCCGAGCTCCTGCTCCTGGACGAGCCGGGCGCCGGCCTGGACCTGGGCGGACGCGAGGAACTTGTGCACCGGCTCGCCGAACTGGCCAACGACGAGGACGCCCCGGTGATGGTCCTCGTGACCCACCACCTCGAAGAAGTCCCGCCGGGCTTCACGCACGCGATGCTGCTGCGCGACGGCGGCGTGGTCGCTGCCGGGCCCATCGACGAAGTCCTCACAGCGGAACACCTCAGCACCACCTTCGGCGTGGACCTGGACGTCACCGAGAACGCGGGACGTTACACCGCCACCGCCCGCCGCTGAGCCGGCTGCACACGAAACAGTGGAGTTGCTCAGCGGCGTCATCACGTTCATCGCCGGCCTGTGGGCCGGCACCATCAACGCAGTGGTCGGTTCCGGCACGCTTGTGACCTTCCCGGTGCTCATCGCCCTCGGAATCACTCCCGTGGTGGCCTCCATGAGCAACGCCATGGGCCTGGTGGCAGGTGCGGCCGCCGGCGCCTGGGGCTACCGGCGCGAGCTCACCGGCCGCGGCAAGCAGTTGCTGCAGCTTCTTCCGGCGTCGCTGCTGGGCGGCATCACCGGGGCTTGGCTGCTGCTGCACCTGCCGGAGAAGGTCTTCTTCTTCGTTGCCCCCGTACTCCTGGTCCTGGCGCTGCTCATGGTCATCTTCCAACCGCGCCTACAGGCCTGGGTCCGGCGGCGCGAAGAAAACCCGGAGCACGCCATCAAGGACAAGAACCACGGCATCCTGCTCGTGGTGCTCGTCTACCTGGCCGGCGTCTACGGCGGCTACTTCGTGGCGGCCCAGGGCATCCTGCTGGTGGGGATCCTCGGCGTGTTCATGACCGGGACCATCCAGAACGCCAACGCCATGAAGAACATCCTGGTGCTGGGCGTGAACCTGGTCGCCGCCGTGTCCTACATGCTCTTCGCGTTCGGCCGGATCAACTGGACCGTCGTGGCGCTGATCGCCGTCAGCTCGACCATCGGGGGGCTGCTGGGCTCCAAGGTGGGCCGGCGGCTCTCGCCGTCCGTGCTGCGCGGGGTCATCTTCGTCCTCGGCCTGGTGGCGTTCGGATTCATGGTCGCCAACCTGCTGAAATAATCTCCCGGTGACTTTCCACTACCTCGAATCCGCGGACGACCCGCGCGTCTCCGACTACACGCAGCTCACCGACGTACACCTGCGCAAGCTCAGGGAGCCGGAAGAAGGCATGTACATCGCCGAATCCTCCCGGGTGCTTAGGCGCGCCCTCGCCGCCGGCCACCAGCCCCGATCCTTCTTCCTGGCCGAAAAATGGCTTGAGGACCTCGACGACGTTTTCCGGCAATTTCCGGACGTTCCGGTCTACATCGGAGAGGCGAAGCTGCTCGAGCAGATCACCGGATTCCACCTGCACCGCGGCGCGATGGCCGCCATGCACCGGCCCGCCCCGGTCCCGCTGGAAACCCTCCTGGCAGGCGCCCGCCGGGTGGCGGTCCTGGAGGACATCGTGGAACACACCAATGTGAGTGGTCGCAAATTACAAGGGCCGGATCGGGCTCAGATGCAAGGACGATCACGGATCGCGGTCCTTGAGAACCTTACCGACCATACAAACGTAGGTGCGATTTTCCGGAGCGCCGCAGCCATCGGCGTCGACGCTGTCCTGGTCTCGCCCCAGTGCGCCGACCCGCTCTACCGACGCTCCATCCGGGTGTCGATGGGGACCGTGTTCCAGGTGCCGTGGACGCGGATCGAGTCGTGGCCTGGGGACCTTGAGCTACTCAAGGAAGCGGGCTACTTTGTGGCCGGCATGTCGCTCGGCGAAGGGGCCATCACGCTCGACGAGCTGGTCGCCCAGGACCATCAAAACCTCGCGCTAGTCTTCGGCACCGAGGGTGAAGGATTGAGGCCTGAGACCGATCAGGCGCTCGACGCGCGCGTAACAATCCCGATGATGAACGGCGTCGACTCGCTCAATGTCGCGGCGTCCTCTGCTGTGGCGTTCTACGCGACGCGGTAGCCAATGCCGGACTATAGCTTCAGTGATAGCCGCAGGAAGCGCGACCACGAAATACGGGAGAGTGCCAGAAGACACCAACCACCAACGCTGGACTACACCTGGCTGACTTCTCCCTGGACGCGCTCCGGTGCCGCGAGGAAGGTTACGGATTCGCAGAGTTCCGGCGGCTGGCCAAGGCCAGGGAGCTGCGCTAGCCCGGTGACGTGCTGGAGCAATGGGTGTTCGACCACGGCGGATATGACCCCTTCCTGAACGACTACGGTGACATCGACCTCAGGGGGATCGACTGGCAGGTCGGGGCCTTGAGCGTCGACGACTTTGTGGCGATGCCGACAGGGCCATCCGATGCGGACGTCATCGGCCGTCTGTTGCGGGGACAGCCTCTCGCTGAGAAGCACTTGGTATGGATCGGCAGGCGACGGACGTGACCAGCCACACCAGATGCCCCGGCATGGAGGTCGTCACACCTCGAGCGACTAAGGAAGACACCGGTGCCAGTCCAGGAGCCCCAGACGTTGAACTCGCCTACCCAGCTCGCCACTCAGATCCGGTTCCACCTCGAGACCCTCGGTGATGTACCGCATCAATGCCAGCGGCGACTCCCCAGGACCGTCACAGCGGCGGTGATGGCGATGCCGAGGCCGATCGGGACGCTGAAATGGATCTGGAGCAGGAGTACTCCGATGGCGGCCCCGGCGAACATAGCGAGGACAGCGCCCAGCCGTCGGTTGAGTAACCGGGGCCGTTGCTTGCCCACAAGTGACTCTCCGGCGAGGGAAGTCATGGTGGAAGTAATGACCACTGTGGTCATGTCTCGTACGCCCAAATGCCGCGCAATCAGGGCCTGGGAGCCCATGTGCATGGCGATAACGGCGGCAACAATGACACCAATGGACTGCCGGCCGACGTCTTCCACGATGAGAGAGATGGCGGCGGTTCCCGTCAACGCGATACAACCCGCTGTGAGAAGGAGCGTGACCCTGCGGTTCCAGCCTTTCGGGCCTGACTGGAGCGTAGATCCGGCAACCGCCGCGCCGAGGAGAAAGGCGCCAAGTGCTACCAGTGGGCCCAAAGTTGGCAGGTTCGCCGCCCCGGCCAACGCCATCGCAAGAATCACCACGTTGCCGGTCATGTTTCCGGTGAAGACGTGATCAAGTCCAAGGTAGCCGACCGCGTCAACCACACCTGTAACGAGCGTGAGGGCCATCATGAGCATCAGTCGGAACTTTTCCGGAGACGACGCATTTTCTTGCGGGGTAGAGGCGGTTTTGGCACCTGAGCTGGCTACGGCTGATGTCATGGTTTAAGGGATCCTTCATCGTGAGGGGTGGTCTCTATGACCACCCCTCGGACATGCTTGTTGGTGGTTTTAGATGGACTGGCTGGCAACTAAGGCGATGCCGTCGCTCCGGGGATCTGCGCCGGCGGCTAGGGCGCCATCGTAGCGTCGACGTGCAATCATGGAATGGCCGACAAGGTCGTCCCGGCCAGTTGCCGTTCAGGATCGTGAACGTTGTCTCGCCCAACTGGGCAAGGGTGTCATCGTCAATCAGGCACTCGGCAAGGATGTGGTCGTTGGCCGTCTGTGCGTCCATGCCGCCAACCGCGAAGCGCGGACGGCGGGAGTTATGCTTCCGCCGTCGTGAGCCGCTCGGCTTCCTGCCTCGCATTGTTGGCGTGGCGCTCAGCCTTCAAGCTTGGAATGCTCGCCCAGACGGTGCCATGAACGGTTGTGGTAGACCAGAGCGTCGCCGGGTTCGCCCGCTTGGACGTCACGCATCACGCGGGACTCTAGGGCGTGAACGGCGATGATTGTGGAGGTCCCCACCTCCATGCGATTGATGACGGCGCAGCGCACCCAGGCGCGGACATCGTCATACACCGCTTCGCCGGTTGCAAGGGCCGACCATCGGTGCGTCTGGTCAAAGCGGTCGGCGCCGGGGGTCGCTCCAAACTTCGCCAAGTCGACGTCGTGTGCGTCCAGCAGGTGCACGACGACGGTTTCGGCGCGCGAAAGCACCACGGACGCGGAGGACAGTGCCGAGACCGAGAAAATCAGCAACGGAGGTTCCGCACTCACTGACACGACCGACGATACCGTCAGTGCCACCGGTCCTTCGCCGGCATCAGCCGTGATGACGGCGACACCTCCCGGGTGGCCACGGAACAGTGCTTTGAATTCGTCGGCCGAGAGGGAGGACGGGAAGCTTTGCTTCGGAGCCTCGAGCCAGGTGTCTGCGGGGTAGGCGTGAAACATCGTTAGGACACCCTGGGGGCGGAGCGGGCGAGTTCCTCGCGAATGATGTTCGTCCCTGCGCTGAGAGCACTCAGCTTGGCCAGTGCGACGTCCCGGGGGAACGGTGCCATGCCGCAGTTGGAGCTGGCGATAAGCTTGTCCGCATCGACGAACTGCAGGGCCTTGCGGAGGGTGCTGGCGACGTCCTCCGGGGTCTCGATGGTCTCGCTTGCGACGTCGATTGCCCCGAGCATGACTTTCTTGCCGCGGAGGAGCTCGATGAGGTCCATGGGCACGTGGGAGTTCTGGGATTCCAGTGAGATGATGTCGATGCTGGAGCTCTGAAGCAGCGGGAACGTTTCCTCGTACTGCCGCCACTGTGAGCCGAGCGTCGCCTTCCAGTCATTATTCGCCTTGATCCCGTAGCCGTAGCAGATATGCACGGCGGTCTCCGCACGCAGCCCTTCCGCCGCTCTCTCAAGCGCAGCCACGCCCCATTCCTTGACCTCATCGAGGAAGACGTTGAACGCGGGCTCGTCGAACTGGATGATGTCCACGCCGGCCGCCTCCAGTTCCTTCGCCTCCTGGTTCAGGATCGCAGCGAACTCCCAGGCCAGCTTCTCGCGACTCTTGTAGTGGTCATCGTAGAGCGTGTCCACCATGGTCATTGGACCGGGAAGAGTCCATTTGATCGGCCGGTCGGTGGCTGCGCGGAGGAACTTTGCGTCTTCCACGAATACCGGCCGCTCGCGGCGCACCGCTCCGACGACGGTCGGCACGCTGGCGTCGTAGCGATCGCGGATGCGCACGGTCTTGCGCTGTTCAAAGTCGACCCCGCTGAGATGCTCGATGAAGGTCGTGACGAAGTGCTGGCGGGTTTGCTCGCCGTCGCTGACGATGTCGATGCCGCGTCGGCTCTGCTCGTGGAGCGCGATGCGCAGCGCATCCTGCTTGCCCTCGAGCAGCGCATCTCCCTCCAGCTTCCACGGGGACCAAAGAGTCTCCGGCTGTGCGAGCCACGATGGTTTGGGCAGGCTTCCGACAACGGTGGTGGGCAAAAGTGTGTTCATGATTGACGATTCTCCGTGGGTCAGTTGACGAGAGCGGGGTATTTGGCGGTCCACTGGTCCAATAGATCCTTGTGGGGCGTGATGAAGTGTTCCTCTGTGTACTTCGCCTGCGTGATCGCGAGCTGACCGCGCTCGACGCGGTCGTAAGCAATCTGGGTCCGCGAGTAATCCTGCTCTCCCAGGCTCGGCTGGTAGACGTGGGCGGCGGCGGAGTTCGCGTTGTAGATCTCCGGGCGGTAGATCTTCTGGAACGTCTCCATGGTGCTGATCGTGCCGATGAGCTGCAGGTTGGAGTAGTCGTTGAGCAGGTCGCCGCGGAAATAGAAGGCGAGCGGCGCAACGCTGCCGCGTGGCATGAAGTAGCGAACCTGCAGCCCCATCTTTGCGAAGTACGCGTCCGTCAGCGAGAACTCGTCCTGCTGGTACTCGACGCCCAGGATCGGGTGACGGTTCTCCGTTCGCCGGTACGTCTTGCTCGTGGAGACGCTGATGCACACCACTGGCGGCTGCGGGAAGCGTTCCTGGCATGCAGGGGAATCGAGGAATTGCTGGAACAGTTTGCCGTGAAGATCGCCGAAGTCCTCGGGAACGGTGGGCTTGCCTGAGTCCCCTGCTGCCGCTGGCAGTACGACGCTGAAGTCGAAGTCACGCACGTAGGAGGAGAAGTTGTTCCCCACGATCCCTTGGTGGCGGACCCCGTTCAGCTGGTCGACGATCTGGATGTCGAGAACCTCGAACAGCGGGAACTGCTGATCCGTACCTTCCGCAGTGAACTCTATCTGCACGGACACGATCTCAAGCTCGACCGTGTAGCGGTCCCGGTCCGGGTTGTCCCAGCTTGCGAGATCGTTGAAGCGGCGGCGAATCATGGTCAAGGCGTTGCGGAGGTTCTCCTGGCGGTGCTCGCCCCGTGCCAGGTTGGCGAAATTCGTCGTGATCCGCGAGCCTTCCGACGGGGAGTAGTCCTCGTCGAAGGGGGTCGTGGTGATGCTGAAGGTGAAGTCGTCTGCCATGTGCTGCCAATCCGTTGATGGGCCGGAGACGGCCTTTCGAAGGGGATGTATCCATGGTGCAGCCTTCCGAGGGATATCAAGTAACTAGTGGTTACTATGCATTCATATAGAATCTTCCTATGCCTCAGATTTCGAGCGGATTGACCCTACAGCAGCTCCGTTACTTCATAGAAGTTGCGGCTGAGGGGTCGATCTCCGCGGCCGCCGATCTTCTCTTCGTAGCGCAGCCGACAATGTCCGCTGCGATGAAGGACCTTGAGGCCCGGGTTGGCCGTGCGCTCCTGGTTCGCTCCGCCCGCGGAGTCACCCTTACCGCCGACGGGGTAGAGTTCCTCGGCTACGCGAGGCAGGTCGTCGAGCAGTTCGCTCTCCTCGAGCAGCGCTACCTTGGTAGGCCACCGCGGCGACGTCTGCTCGGGGTGTCAACGCAGCACTACTCGTTCGCGGTGGACGCCTTCGTCCGGATGGTCAAGGCCACTGATGTGGCCGAATACGAGTTCTCGCTGCGTGAGTCCCGTACTTGGGACATCATCGAGGATGTCCGGACGCTCCGCAGCGAGATAGGCATCCTCTACCGGAACGATTTCAACCGGAAGGTCATCGACAAGCTGCTCCGGGAATCCGGGCTCGCGTTCACTCCGCTTTTCCTCGCCGATCCGCACATTTTCATTTCACGGAACCACCCGCTTGCCTCAAAAGAGCGTGCGACTCTCGCCGATCTCGCCGGCTTGCCGCGGCTAACCTTCGATCAAGGTGCGAACAACTCCTTTTACTTCGCCGAGGAGATTCTCTCCACCTTGTCCAGTAAGCAGGAGATCCGGGTCTCTGACCGGGCCACGATCTTCAACCTCATGATCGGGCTCCACGGATACACGATCTCGACGGGCATCATCAGCGGGCAGCTCGACCCGGAGATCGTCGCCATCCCGCTTGACGTTGACGAACGCATCGAGATCGGCTGGATCGGTTACGCCGCGATTCCCCTTACCGACCAAGCGCAGCGCTACCTCAGGGAATTGCGGGCCGTCGTCGCTGAGTTCGGCGTAGCGCTGCTCGACTGACTGCAGTTGAGCGGGCGGGTCTTTACCCTTTCGGTGATTGGACGTGTTTGTTGCAGCCGAGCGGGTTGCTGGTGTCGTATATGCCCGTCGCCGTCGCCGTCGTTGGCATGACCGGGGCGGACGCCAGCGAGGAAACCGGCCTGTTCCAGGTGGGGGCGATCCAGCCAGGGAGATCAGGCCGGGTTTGTAAGGCCGCGGTGCCGTCCTGGCCGCCACCTGTGGAGGCATTGAGCCGCAAACTGATGTTGGCGACGTACCGGCTCGCGGGCGGGAGAAGGTTAAGTGGCTCACCGCATTTGGGGGTGTTCGGGGCCTGACTCCGCCGGCTTCGAGTAGTGACGGGAGGCGATGAGGCGGGGGAGGTTGGAGAGCGCTCCGGCGGCATGGGCTCGGCTGCGCTCGCGAGCCTCGGGGATGCGTGGGTCGTCGGCGTAACGCTCCAGCTCGGCGAAAGGATACAGCCGGCTCGTGCGCGACCAGGCGGACACGGCCGGATGCTGGCCGCGTGCCCGGGCGTTCGCCATCAGCGCGGCGTAGGCGATGAGGAAGTCGACATTCCGATCCCAGAGGTGCAGCGGGCGGCACAGCTTGTTCTTCTGGTCGTCGTCGTGGAGTTCGGCTTCGACGACGCCA
>Ga0105246_10002281_pt1 | contig 11563 bp, 11 predicted proteins | sample KBSM64metaG_FD_99694 | JGI IMG/M metagenome (GOLD analysis project Ga0105246, IMG submission 99694) | Miscanthus rhizosphere microbial communities from Kellogg Biological Station, Michigan, USA - KBS M6-4 metaG | ecosystem: Host-associated > Plants > Roots > Rhizosphere > Soil | place...
CGGGGCGTCTTGGCGCTGGAGATGATCGAGGGCAGGCCCGCGACGTTGTACGACAGGACGCTGAAGGCGCCCGAGTCGGCGCCCGAGTCGGCCGCCGCCGCAGGCGGCGCGGCCGCGGTGAGCGCGCCGACGGCGGCGGCCGCGGCCGTCAGGCAGGCGAGAAGTCTGCGCATGGGGGAGTGCCTCCTGGGGAGGGAAAGCGGTTGTGATGACAGCACGCCAGAAGTTACCGCCGGTTACCCCAGGTCTGTCGAGAGTGCGGACGTTGTTTCTCGGGTGACCTCTTCCGTCGGCTCAGGCGCCCACGGTTCCGTCGACGCCTTCGCGCAGGAAGTCCGCATGTCCGTTGTGACGGCCGTACTCCAGGAGCACGTGCACCATCACCATCCGCAGCGATACTTCCTCGCCCCATCTCGGCTGATACCCGGCCCGGTCCAGGGACTCAGCCTCCCGCTCGATACGGCGCGAGGTCTCCACCTCGGCCTCCCAGGCTCCGAACGCCTCGTCCCTGGTCGACGCGCTCGCGTCGTACGCCGCCTGGAAGTCGATCTTGTGGGACCAGACCATGGGCACGTCGTTGTCCTCGAACACCCGATGGAACCAAGCACGCTCCACCTCCGCCATGTGCCGGACCAGACCGAGCAGCGAAAGCGTGGACGGCGGCATCGACTGCTGCCGCAGCTCCTCGTCGGTAAGCCCTTCGCACTTCATGGCAAGGGTCGCGCGGTGGTAGTCGAGGAAAGCCCGCAGCATGTCACGTTCGCTTCCAAAACTGGGCGGTCCTATGCGATTGTCGACGGTCACGGGCTGCACCTCTCATCCATGCCTGCATTTCAGGGCCAGTATCTACTCCCGTCGACCGTCCCCAGACGAGGGCCGTCCACCGGTTCCGACTGTCACCACGGAAGTCGAAGGTCACAGGAATCAGCAAGGCTCATCGGTCACCCGCAGCCGCAGCCTTGGAGTTGATCATCTAGGGTGTCTGCCCGGGACCGCTAGAAGCCCTGACGCCAGTTCAAGTGACCGTGACGGCCACCATGCCCCTAGTTCACATCGAGGAGTCAGGACGGTTCTTGGGTCGTGCCACACTCGTGCCAGAACGGACGGGCACTCACGGGGAATCGCGGTTCATAGGAGCCAGTCGCACAGGAATCTTCCAAGCCAGAGAATCGGCAGGTTCCGCCCGTGATGGCCCAACCTCGCTCCTAAAGCGGTGGCTTCCTGGCAACCAGCGGCAGCGGCCAGCTGGCGCAGGCCACGAGTGCGCCGCCGTCCTCGGTGAGGAAGAGCAGGGTGAACCGTGTCCGATTACCAGGATCGATCAGCGCTGAGCGCACAGGCCGGTCATATTCGCGGATGCGCTGCACTGCTCGCTCCAGGCCAAGAGGTTCGAATCCGCGCATCCGCATTCGCTGAAGTCGGCGACCGAAGACTCCGGCGTGCGCACCAGTGGGTTGTACCCGTTCCTCCACCGAGTAGGGGGCGCCGCTGCGGAGGGCAGCCAGAGCTATCACGGATGCCTCGTCATCACCGATCAACAGCGATTCCAGCACATGCCGTTCCATGGTCACCCCGTTTGGATCTTGCGGTACAGCAGCCAGGCACCGCAACCCTAGTAGCCGTCTCCGCGCGGTAGCGTCCCCTCGGGCCCGCCCAGCGGCCGGCATGACCCCCGCTGACCGATCCCGCTAGAGCTACGGATCAGGAGCTCGCGCGACGGGGGCGGTCCTTCGCCGGACTGCCCCTGTCGAATACGAGTCGAAGTTGTCTGCGATCGCCCAACTCCCCGGGCTCGTACGCAGGTCAGAGGCACATTTTCACAAGAGAGCCCAGGGCCCTTCTAAGCACTTGGCTCACACTGTTTCCCACAGCGGACGTGACGGGTTGCAGCAGTGCGGTACAGCACAGAAGTACAGCAACTGACGTGACCGTAGCCGACTGCCATCGACGTGAGGCAAGCACTTGGCATGCAAGCAACACTTGGGCGAGTTAGCATGAGATTACGCTCCCGACCAGTTAACTACTGCTCAAGCGGGAAGACGGAGTCACACCATGTATATGATGCGCGAAGTCTACCAAGCTGAACGCGGGAAGGCGCCGGAGATCGTGGCGGCGTTCGAGGCCCTCACCAAGGTGTTCGAAGAGGCCGGGTACACGAACCGGCGAATCTACGTCGATTATGCCGGCCCCATGGATACAGTCGTCGGCCAATGGGAATTCGATAGTCTCGACCAGTACTTCACCTTGGAGCGATCGTTCTTCGTAAATCCAGACGAGAACGCACAGTCATTGATCGACACGTTTAACACCAACGCGGCATCAGGCTACAAGGAGATCTACGAGGTCATTCAGTAGCGGATCACCTGAGCGACAGTAGGCACCGTCATCCGGCTGCCACGCCGTGGACTGTCTGTGGACAGAGAAGCGCTCAGCGCTACGGCATGGGCCCATGACCTGCAAGAACCCTCAAGAGCCAAGGGGCCTCCGGAGCCGTGTGCGCAGGTTCGAATCCTGCCGGGGGCACCCTGTATGAGGTGCCCAAAGACCCCGTCACCAGCGGAAACGCTGAGGCCTGGGTCTTCGCGTATGTGCAGGCGTATGCGGGCCGAAGCGGCCGTATGTCGGGGTCTGTGGACGAGGCGTGGACGGGGTCTTGGAGCATCACGCCAGGCGAGCTCCGCAAAACGATGTGGCCCCAGCCCCGGGGCGGGTGTGGGGGCCGCATCGCAAGGCAGTGCCGGATGCCCCTAGTCGGCGGTGACCCCCCAGTAGGCGATCTGCGCGGGCCTACCGTCGCGGTAGAGCACCGTGCAGTTCCCCCGGGCGCGGCCTGGGAAGTCCAGCTGCTCGGAGTCGAGCGCGGCGTCCCACTCCTCGTAGGTGGGCCGGCCGTGAGGAGCCCAAGCTCGCACCTCTTCATCGGTCAGCGGCCGCATGAACGGACCGTCATCGTTGTCCGCGGCCTCGATCATGAGAGGGAGGTCCAACACGGAGCCCGTGCCGCCGGTGAAGATGTACTCCTGCCACTCCGGGTCATGCCACAGTTCCTCGACGGACCGCCCCTCGAAGCCGTGGTTGTCCCGCGCCAGCTCGTCTTCCTGCTCCTGCCTGAACGCGGCTGCCAAGTCACGCTGATACGGGCCCGTATGAGTCCATGCGTTGCCGCCCATCCGCGTCCCCTCTCCATTCGAACTGGGTGTTCAAGAGCGGAGCGTAAGAGACGGCACTGACAGGGCGCCCCGCCCGACGACGGTCAAAGGACGTGATTCCAGGGCCGGTTCCACCCAAGCGTCGCACCTGACAACGAGCTCCGGGCCGGCAACCCTGAAGGCATGCGCTGGCCGATGCCTCGTCCTTAGATGGCTGCCCGCACCACAGCCGCACCAGATCGAGCGGGGAACAGCGGGGAACCACGAAAGCAACCGAGCCCATCGAGGCCAACGCGGAGCCGTTCACCCAGGTCAGTGCCCCAACCGGCCCCAAATGCCCGCAGCTTCCCAAAGCTGATGCACCCGTTGCCCTGCCGTTCGTCCGGCGCGTTGCGCCGGCACTGGACGGACCTGTTCCTGCCCACTCCGGCCCATGCGGCCTGGCAGGCCCGCTTCCCCGAGCTCGCGCCTGCGGCGGCCGCAGCGTAGTGGATGAACTGCACCGCCGCCTCATCCGCATCGGTCTCGGCGCGCTCGCCGACGACTTCGGTTACGCCCTGGCGGGCGGCTACGCCGTCCAAGCACACCAGATCGTCAACCGGGTCAGTGACGACGTCGACCTCTTTGCTTCGATCGACCGGGCCACCGCGGAGATGCCTGCGGCCACCGAGCGCGTCATCGCCGCCTATGAAGCCGCCGGCTTCACCGTGGAGCCGGCCCACGAGAACCAGCCCGATGGTCTTGGACCGATCATGCGCTGTCGTTCGGGGCTTCCGACATCCTCCAAGGGCGCCGCGCCTCGTGGGGTGATGGTCGGCTCAGCGCTGGAGCAGGCGCAGTTGGAGCCACACCGCGAGTCGGTCGTCGGGCTGTTCCAGGGGCAAGCCGAAGAGTTCGGCGGTGCGTCGCAGGCGGTAGCGGAGGGTGTTTGTGTGCACGCCCAGGCGTGCCGCGGCTTCGGCGACGTTGCCCACGGCTTCCAGCCAGGCGAGGACCGAAACGACGAAGTCCGTTCCGTTCTCGGTGTCGTGAGCGGCCATCGCGGCGACACCGGGGTGTCTCAGGCGTGGTTCGTGGCTGAGTTCGTCGCCGACGCGGGTCAGCAGGAGCCGTGCGCGCACGTCGTCGAGGGTGGCGACGGGCGGTGCGTCCGGGTGGGCGGTGGTCACCCTGAGAATGTCGTCTGTCTCGCGGCGCATCGTGGGCAGACGTGCCGGATCCGTGTCAGTAGGTGCGATGGCCGCGCGGACGAAGTCGCCGAAGGAGCTGCGGATCGAGGTGAGCGCGCCTTTGGCGAGGCGGGTCGCGGCCGCGGAGCCGCCGCCGGGTAGCAGGACGTAGATGGCGTGGGAGGTCGTGGCGATGCTTGCGTCGGGGCGGACGGGCACGACGTAGCGGGTCAGGGCGTGCCCCAGGTGGGCTGTCAGGGCGAGGAGACCCCTCGCGTCGGCGGAGGCCGCGAATCCGAGAAGGCCGAGTTCGGCTCCTGGCGGTATGGACAGACGGAAGCTGGTCTCGTGGGTGGGCCACAGGCCCTCCAACGCGCCCAGTAGCGCGCTCTCGCGCTTCTGGAGTTCGAGTTCGCTCGCGTTGCGGTTGCGGAGAATGTGCAGTGCTGCCAGTCGTGCGCAGTCGATCAGAGCTCGTTCTCCGTCGGCGCCGATTCCGTCGGGGCTTTCGATCGCCCAGATCGTGCCGAGGGGCTGGGTGCCGGCCCTGATGGTGATGGCTGCTCGAGGCAGGGCGCCGAGCGCCTCGGGGAAGCGGACCACGCCTTCGGAGCCGAGCAGGATGCGATAGCGCTCCAGGTTGTGGTCGATCTCCGGGACCCGGCGGCTGAGAATTCCTTCGCGGCGCAGGGAGTCGATGCGCTGATCGGGAGATGACGAATAGGCCATCACCCGTCGGTCCAGGTCCTCGATCGCGACGGACCCGCCGATGACGGCGCTGACGGCGTTCGCCAGAGCGAAGAGGCCGTCTCCGATGTCTGCCGCCGACCCGCCGCCGACGCCTTGCGAGCCCAGGGCGGAGAGGAGCAACGCGTCGAGGTGACGCCAGGAGACCTCGTCCGCCGCCGCCAGCAGGGTGAGGCCGCCGCCCTCCGCCTCGGCGACCAGTTCGGTGCCGTCCACCCCCCTGAGCTTGACGACCATGGCGCTGTACCCGAGTCGAGCGGCTTCCCCTACGAGTTCGGCTGCCGCGGGCTGGTCGGCCAGCAGCCCCGGCATCAGCAGTACCTGGTCACGCCCCGGGGGCAGCGGGTCGGCGGGGTCGTGGAGAACGGTGCCCCGCACCGGATGTTCCAGCGCGTCCTGCGCGGTCAGCGCCTTGAGGATCGGCGTTCCGATGCTCTCAACAAGGTGACGGACAGTGAGTGGCCCGCTACTTGTCCGATCCGACAACGACATGGCCAGATCCTAAAACAATCGGACTAGGACTCCTAGTGCGGGCGAAATACACAATCGCCGCAACACCCAGCACGGACTGCACGGACTGCACGTCCGACCGAACGGAGACGCAGATGGCCAGAACTCGTCTCGTCGCTGCTGTTGCTGCGACGACCATGGCAACGCTCCTCACCGCCTGTACCGGTAACGGCGCAACCGACACCTCCGCGGCGGGCGGAGGCAAGGCGGCCACCGCGTCGGTCGCCGCCGACCCGGCCGTCGCGAAGCTGCTGCCCGCACGCTTCAAGAACGGGATCAACGTGGCCAGCGGCGTCTACGCGCCGATGGAAATGCTCGACTCCCAGCAGAAGTTCACCGGATTCGACTACGACTTGGGGCAGGCGCTCGGAGCCAAGCTCGACGTCCCGTTCACCTTCACCAATCAGGCGTTCGACAGCATCATCCCGTCGCTCCAGTCCGGCAAGCACGAGATCATCATGTACGGGATGAACGACACCCCGGCACGGCAGAAGAGCCTGTACTTCGTCGACTACTTCCACGCCGGCATGGACATCATCGTGAAGAAGGGCAACCCCGAGAAGATCCGCAGCGTGCTGGATCTGTGCGGCAAGTCCGTCACGGTCGCCAAGGCCACCACGCAGGCCGACCTCATGAGGGCGCAGGCCCCGAGCTGCAAGGCCGCCGGCAAGAAGCCGATCACCGTGGTCGAGCTGCCCACCGAGGGCGACTCCCTGGTCGCCGTCCGCGCCGGCAAGGGCACCGCCGACGTCCTCGACGCGGCGGTCGCCGAGTACACCGCCCGGACGGCCGGCAACGGCAAGCAGTTCGAGGTCGTCCACGACGCCGCGCACCCCACCGGCTACGCACCGGTCTTCACCGGCATCGGAGTTCTCCGCAAGGACCACGACCTCGTCCTGGCCCTCCAGGCGGCGCTGACCGCGGTCATCAAGGACGGCACGTACGGCAAGATCCTCACGAAGTACGGTCTGTCGTCGTACGGCGTCACCACTGCGAAGATCAACGCCGGATGAGCGCCACGGACATGACCGTGAAGTCCACCGCCGGGACACACGACGTGGCCGCTGCGCCCCGGAGCCACCCGGGGCGCTGGATCGCCGCAGCCGCACTGGTCGTCCTGTGCGTGGGGTGGGTGGTCTCCCTCTGGAGCAACCAGAACATCGACCACGCCACCATCGCCGACTTCCTCTTCGACGGGCGGATCCTCCAAGGCGTCCTGCTCACGGTGGGCCTCACCGCCTGCTCGATGCTGCTGGCGACAGCCCTCGCCGTCGCGCTCGCCGTGATGCGGCTCTCCGCGAACCCAGTGTTGCGCGTGGTCTCCTGGGGCTACACGTGGTTCTTCAGGGGCACCCCGCTGCTCGTCCAGATCGTCTTCTGGGGCTACCTCGGCCTGCTGTACGAGAAGATCAGCCTCGGTATCCCGTTCACCTCGGTCCACTTCTTCTCCGCGAACACCAACACGATCGTGACCCCGTTCGTCGCCGGCCTGCTGGCGCTCGGGATGAACGAAGCCGCCTACGCCTCCGAGATCGTCCGAGCGGGTCTGCTCTCCGTCGACCACGGCCAGGTCGAAGCGGCTCACTCGCTGGGCATGTCACCCGCGTACACCCTCCGGCGCATCATCGTGCCCCAGGCGATGCGGGTGATCATCCCGCCGATGGGCAACGAGACCATCTCGATGCTCAAGAACACCGCCCTCCTCCAGCTGATCGCGGTGCCGGAGCTCTACACCCGAGCGAGCTGGATCTCCGCGCAGAACCTCAGCCAGGTCGAACTGCTGATCGTCGCGAGCGCCTGGTACCTGGTCCTCACCTCGGTGCTGTCCGTACCGCAGTACTACCTCGAACGCCGTTACGGCCGCGGCGCGGGCCGCAGCCTGCCCGCCACACCTTGGCAGCAGGCCCGACACACGGTCACGCGGATCCGGACCCGCGTCGCACAGGTCGCTCACACCCATCCCCGGAACGCCAGGACGGAGGCGGACTCATGACCCCGAGCCCGTTGGTCGAGGCCAGGAACGTACGCAAACACTTCGGCGCCCACCACGTACTCAAGGGCATCGACCTCGAAGTCCGGCGGGGGGAGGTGATGTGCCTGCTCGGGCCGTCCGGTTCGGGCAAGTCGACCTTTCTGCGCTGCATCAACCACCTCGAAAAGGTCGACGGCGGCCGTATCTATGTCGACGGCGAGTTGATGGGCTACGAGGAACACGCCTCCCGCAAGGGCCATGCCAGGGAGATGAAGCCGAAGCAGATCGCGGCTCAGCGCCGCAGCATCGGCATGGTCTTCCAGCGGTTCAATCTGTTCCCCCACCTCACGGCCCTGGAGAACATCACCGAGGCCCCGATCGGAGTGGCTCGCCAGAGCCGGCCGGACGCCCGGTCGCGCGGCATGGAACTGCTGCGGCGGGTCGGCCTCACCGACCACGCCGGCGCCTATCCGGCCCATCTGTCAGGAGGCCAGCAGCAAAGGGTCGCCATCGCACGCGCGCTCGCCATGGAACCGAAGCTGATGCTCTTCGACGAGCCGACCTCCGCGCTGGACCCCGAACTCGTCGGTGACGTGCTGAGCGTGATGCGCGACCTCGCGAGGAGCGGAATGACGATGATCGTCGTCACTCATGAGATCGGCTTCGCCCGCGAGGTGGCGGACCAGGTCGTCTTCATGGACGACGGCATCGTCGTCGAGTCCGGCGCGCCGTCCCGTGTCATCGACGATCCGCAGCACGCGCGCACGAGGGCATTCCTCGACAGCGTCCTGTAGATCGATCAGGTGTGCCGCCCCTACGCCCCTACGCCCCTACGCCCCTACGAGAGGCAACAACTCCGTGTCTGACAATGTCCACCGGCCCCTGATCGCGGTGACGGTCGGCCGGGACCTGCCCGACCGTCCATCCGTCCTGAGACTGACGGAGAACTACGTACGGGTGCTGACCAGTGCGGGCGCCGTACCCATCGTCATCGTGCCCGGAATCGACACCGCCGCCGTCCAGTACGTGATGGAACGCGTCGACGGCCTGCTGCTGCCCGGCGGAATCGGCGCGCCCGACCCCCACCCCCGCCATTTCGGCGAGGACCCGCGGCCCGAGACAGTCATCGACGCGGACCTCGACGCACTGGAGATCGCCGCCATTCACGGTGCGGTCCGCCTGGGAATGCCCGTACTCGGCATCTGCCGCGGTTGCCAGATCCTCAACGTCGCCCTGGGCGGCAGCCTGATCCAGCACCTGGAGCCGGGCGACGTGTCCCATCTACCGGGACTTCCGCTGGACTCCGAAGCGCATGACCTTCTGATCGAGGACGACTCTCGCCTCGCCAGACTGTCCGGAGCACGGTTGCTCCGGGTCAACAGCCTGCACCATCAGGCCATTGCCAGGCCCGCACCGCCCCTACGAGTGGTCGGCAGGGCCGAGGACGGCATCGTGGAAGCCGTCGAATCGACCGACCCCGACCGGTGGATCATCGGCGTCCAGTACCACCCGGAGGAGCTGGCCGGCCAACCTGCCCACCGCCGACTCTTCGAGGATTTCATCTCGTGCTCTGCCCGGTACGCGGCTGCTCGCGACCAGGAAAGGACCGTTTCCGCATGACGAACTCCCCAGCAGGCGAGCGGCGCGAACGCATCCTGCGTGCGGCCGTACGGGATCGGCTCGTCGAACCCGACAGCGCCGTCCTGGCCGCCTTCGTCGACCTCGACGGGGTCGCGGCGAGTGTCGCGGCGCTGCAGAAGGCGTTTCCCGACTCGGTGAACGTCCTGCACACCTTCGCGGCGAAGGCGAACTGTCTGGTACCCGTGCTGGCGGAGTTGCGCGACCTCGGTATGGGCTGCGAAGTGGCCAGTCCGGGAGAGCTCGCGCAGGCGCTGGCCGCCGGCTTCGCGCCGGAACAGATCGTCTACGACTCTCCGGCGAAGACGCGCTCCGACCTTCGCCAGGCCCTCGAACTGGGCGTCGCGGTCAACGCGGACAACTTCGAGGAGCTCGCCCGCATCGACGAGATCCTCGCGGCCCGTGCCTCCGAGTCCGCCCCCGCCTCCCGCATGGGCGTCCGCCTCAATCCCCAGGTCGGTGGCGGCGGAATCGCAGAGATGAGCACGGCCACCGCGACCTCGAAGTTCGGCATCGCCCTGGAAGACGACGGAAATCGGCAGCGGCTCCTTGCCGCCTACCGTGACCGGCCATGGCTGACATGGGTCCACGCGCACGTCGGATCGCAGGGCTGCCCGCTCGAACTGATCGCCCAGGGCATCGCGAAGGCCGTGGCCTTCGCCGACGAGGTCAACGCAACCTGTGGCCGACGCCAGGTGACCGGCATCGACATCGGCGGCGGGCTCCCCGTCAACTTCGCCGACGACGAGACGACGCCCGGCTTCGACGACTACGTCGCCACTCTCCAGGCTCATGCCCCGGCCCTGTTCACCGGCGAATACCGGATCGTCACCGAGTTCGGACGATCCCTGCTGGCCAAGAACGGCTTCACCGCCGCCTGCGTGGAATACACCAAGATCTCCGGCGGACGCCCGGTCGCGATCACCCACGCCGGGGCTCAGGTCGCCACCCGGACCGTGTTCATGCCGGCTGCCTGGCCCCTGCGCCTCACCGCCCACGGACCCGACGGGACGCTCAAGCAAGGCGAACCCGTGCCCCAGGACATCGCGGGCCCCTGCTGCTTCGCCGGCGACCTGCTCGCCGAGGCCCGCCCTTTGCCCCTGCTCACCCCAGGCGACATCGTCGCCCTCCTGGACACCGGCGCGTACTACTCCTCCACCCCCTTCCACTACAACAGCCTGCCCGACCCTGCCGTCCATGGAGTGCGCGTCGATCCCGACGGCCACGTCCACTTCAGGCCCCTCCGACAGGCTGAGACCATCGACGACGTCCTCTCACGATCTGGCCACTGACACCGCCCGGAAGGACAAAAAGGGCCGGCACCACGGACGCGCTCTCCGCCGCCGTCCGTGTCGGGCACCTCGCCGATTCCGCCTGTTGGCCACAGCACCGCCCCGGCATCTCACGGGACGTGCGACAGTCATCAAGAAAAATGAGGGGGCACCCATCCGGGGACAGCGCGCCGACGCACCCGGCGCACTCCTCGTCTCGGGTCTGCCGGTCGACCTTGAGGCGGTCGCCGGCGTGGCCCTTGAGGAAGACACCCATGTTGGGCACCACAGCTCGGCAAGCTGCGCGCCCCTGAAGCACCCGAGCTTCCCAAACTGGCTCGGAGGACTCCCCCGGCTCCTCCTCACCGGTTTGTCAACGCCATAGCAGGAGTTGACCACTCACCTGCCGGGATCCAGCCGGTGGGCGAGGTCGTGGGCGGTGGCGCTGGTGAGGTCTCCGACGTAGGCACCGACGATTTCGAAACGGCCGCCGGTGATCGAGGAGGTCACGGAGGGCCTGCCCCAGAGCTTGCCGTCGATGACGATGGCGAATTCGTTGCGCGGGACCGGGGTCCCCGCGATGGAGCCGGTGAGGGCGGCGAAGCGGGTCCGGTCGGCGGGGCTGAGGGTCACCTCGACCTGCCAGGTACCGCCGATGGCGCTTTTCTCCGCCTTCGCGGAGGTGACACGAACGTCGGTCATGCCCCTGGCCCGGTCGGCGCGGACGCAGAGCGCCGGTTGGGTCGCGGTGGCGTGCACGGTGTAGCCGCCGCTGCCATGGGCGCAGGCCTGCTCCGTGGACGAGGTGACCGGCAGGAGGGAGACCGGGGCCGCCTTCCCTGTGTTCCCGGTGCCGCCCTCTTCCGCAGGCTGAACCACGTGCGCGCGGGGGGTCGCGCCGTCCGCGACGGCCACCCAGGCGGTGGCGACCACGGCGACGGCGGCGACGCCGACCCCGGTGCGGGCCAGCCGCTGCCGCCGCCGTTCCTGCCGCATCGAGTCTTGCCTCCGCGCAAGCCTACCCGTCGCGGCCGATCGCGATGCTGGTGCCGTTCGCGGCCGGCGGCCCGACCGACACCATCGCGCGCATCTTTGCCGACCGGCTCC
>Ga0105246_10002282_pt1 | contig 11560 bp, 12 predicted proteins | sample KBSM64metaG_FD_99694 | JGI IMG/M metagenome (GOLD analysis project Ga0105246, IMG submission 99694) | Miscanthus rhizosphere microbial communities from Kellogg Biological Station, Michigan, USA - KBS M6-4 metaG | ecosystem: Host-associated > Plants > Roots > Rhizosphere > Soil | place...
CGACGCGTCCGAACCCGTGGCGGCTACGGCGCCCAGGGCGTGCTGACGACCCAGCTCACGTCGTTGGTCCAGGACGTGGAGCTGTCCCAGGTGTTGGAGCCGCCGTTGCTCGCTATGTAGACGTTGAAGTCGTAGTGGCGGAGGAACTTGGTCGGATAGTTGTACGAGGCGAACGAGGTCCCGGTGCCGCTCTTGCCGGTCGTCGGGCAGAACGTCGCGTCGGATCTGAACTGCGCTGTGCCGTCCATGGGTTGCCGCTGCAGCTGGTAGTTGTAGTGGCGCAGGAAGTCACCGGGGTAGTTGCGCGACTCGAAGGAGACGCAGGAGCTGCTGGCCAGGCCCCGGCGGACGATCCAGGTGGCGTCGTTCTTGTCGAGCGTCGAACTGCTCGAGGTGATCGGGGAGATGACCGCCGCGTTGTTCTGGTGGCGGACGTAGTCGCCCGTGCAGCACGAGGTCGTCGCGCGCAGGGAGATCTCCGAACCGGGGGTCAGGGAGCCGGTGGAGCCGGTCGCACCGCCGTAGCCGACGGAGACGATGTTCGCCTGCACCGAGTTGTCGGCGGCGTCCGTGGGGATGCCGGAGGTCATGACGCCCTCGAAGAAGGACCCGATGGAGCCGTTGCTGTTGTCGCCGCCGGTGCCGAGGACGATCGCGCCCTCCTGGTGCATGGGCGAGTAGCCGCTGGTGGTGGGTTCACCGCCGGAATAGGTGGTGGTGAGGCCGCCCGATTGGGCATTGCCGTACTTCAGCGCGAAATGGTTCTGACCGTTGTTCTTCAGCAAAGCCGTCACGAAGGGCATCGGCCCGGTGCCGGTGTTCGAGGTGTTCTTGCTGTAGCCGGAGTCCGACTGGAAGAGGCCGTTCTCCAGGTCGGCCTGCACCCAGGGGCCGCCGCCGTAGCACGGGGAGAACCAGCACTCGGTGCCGAAGTTGATGGCGTCCATGTGGCCGTTGCCGGTGTCCTTGTTGTTCGTCTCGGCGTTGCCGTAGTCGAAGCAGCACCTGCCGTTGACGTGGGTGCCGGAGGTCACCATGTACATCCCCTCGGCCTGCCCGTTGACGGCGACACCGGAGGTGGAGTTGTCCCGGTAGCCCATGCCGGCCGAGATCTCCAGGCCGTAGACCTGGTGCCCGCCGACGGTCACCGGCAGGGCGTCGGCGGGTGCGCCGACATCGGCCGCGCCGGCCCCGCCGGCCCCCTCGACCGTCAGGTCGTTGTGGCGCGAGGACTGGTCGTAGATCTTGGTGATGATGCAGGTGGTGCCGGAACAGAAGGAGTCCTGGGCGGCCGCGTTGGCATACCCTCCGGCGGCCAGCAGCCCGATGTTCGCGGTGGCGCCGTCCGAGGCCCGCTGCACCTGGTAGAGCGAGCCGTTGTACGACGAGTAGAGCGCCCTGGCGAGGCTGTGCGCGGCGACGCAGGGGGTGCCCGCGGCGGCGTAGATGTCGCAGGGCAGCGAGCCCGCCGCCTGCGCCTGCGGCACGCCGACGGCGAGCGCCAGGACCGTGACGAGCGCGGAGAGCGCGGCCAGGGCCGCGGTTCTGAGTCTGGAGAACCTGGAGAACAAAGTGGAGCCTCCTTCATGTCCGACATGCCGAACATTGTTCGACCGAAATACCGAACCTATTTCATCGATCGAAATGCCGAACAATTGCGGGTGGGGATACATGCACAGGAATTGCAAAGGCGAACTCCCAATGCAGACGCGATTGTTGGGCCGAAGCAGGAAGCCGTCAAGACTCGCGGAACGGAACAATGACAAGTCTTTAGACGAGCCTTTAATCGGGCCGCGGTCCCCTCCGCGCCCTACCCTTGGAACGTGAACGAGATGCCCCGGGATCACCGGCCGTCGAAGAACGTGCGGGTCCTGCTCGCCGAGGACCAGGGAATGATGCGGGGCGCGCTCGCCCTGCTGCTCGGCCTGGAGGAGGACCTGGAGGTCGTCGCCCAGGTCGCGGCGGGCGACGCGATCGTGGACGCCGCGCTCACCCACCGGCCCGACGTGGCCCTGCTGGACATCGAACTGCCGGGCATGAGCGGCCTGGACGCGGCGGCCGAGCTGCGCGAGCAAGTCCCGGACTGCCGGGTGCTGATCCTCACCACGTTCGGGCGGCCCGGCTATCTGCGTCGCGCGATGGAGGCAGGAGCGGCCGGCTTCCTCGTGAAGGACGGCCCCGTCGAGGAGTTGGCCGCCTCGATCCGCCGGGTGCTGACCGGCGAGACCGTGATCGACCCCGCTCTCGCCGCCGCCGCGCTCAGCGCGGGGCCCAGCCCGCTCACCGCCCGCGAGTGCGACGTTCTCAAGGCGTCCGTGGACGGTGCGACGGTCGCCGACATCGCCGCCAAGCTGCATCTGTCGGAGTCGACGGTCCGCAACTACCTCTCGTCCGCCATCGGCAAGACGGGCACCCGCAACCGCATGGAGGCGATGCGGGAGGCTCGTCAGCAGGGGTGGCTTTGACCGTCACCCCCACTTCGTTCACTTCGCCTACTTCGTCACGAACACTGACTCGAAGCCCGTGCTCTTCGGCGCCAGACACACGAACCAGTTGTCCGGGGAGCCCTCGGCGGACCGAATGCCCTGCGGGAGGCCGTTGTTGACGTAGGTGTTCGCCGGAACCTTGTGGATCTTGGTGCTGGTGCCGTCCTTCCAGTTGCAGGTGACCTCCTGGGCGGTCTTGACGACCCGGCCGACCACGAGGCGCACGGGTCCCCCGGAAGCGGGCTTCAACCGGGCCGAGGCGGGTTCCAGGTTCGCACCCGCCCAGTTGTCCCCCTTGGCGAGCGTGCCGAGCATCACCACCGACCGCTCGCCCCCGTAGCTCCTGTGCACGAAGTAGGCGCTCTTGCCGATCAGGTCGGAGGCCTTGCGCACGTCCCCGGGGAACTCCCCGGCCTCGGTCATGGCCGTCAACTGGGTCTGCGCCTCCGCTGCGTTGCGCGGCGCCGCCCACACGTCGACGGAGACCTCCCAGTCCTTGCCGTCCTCGCTCCCGCTCGCCAGCAGCGTAGGCAGCGGCCCGCTGAGACGCGGCGCCACGCTCGCCGGCGGGTGCGTGGCCACCTGCGCCCCCCGGTGCCCGTCCCCATCACCCGGCAGCCCCGCAAGCGCCAGCGTCCCCGTAGAGCCGACGATCGCCAGTGCCGCCGCCGTGGCCACCGCCCAGCGCCGGGCCCTGCGCCGCCGTCCACCACGGATCACCGCCTGGGTGGGGGCTATACCGATCTCGACCCCGTCCGCCGCGTCGGCGAGCAGCAGGGCGATGTCGGTGTTCGTCATGTCGTGGTTCGTCTCCCGGTCCGCGCTCATCACTTACGCCCTCCCCCACTTGCCACCATGTCCGCCAGTCCCGGTATGGCGCGTAGTTTCGCGATCCCCTTGGCCGCGTTGCTCTTCACCGAGCCGACGGAACAGCCCATCGCCTCCGCCGTCTGTGTCTCGGTGAGGTCCTCCCAGTACCGCAGGACCACCGCCTCCCTCTGCCGCACCGGCAGCTGGGAGAGCGCCGTCAGCAGGACGCCCCGGTCGTCGGCCTGCGCGATGCGGTCACCCGTGTCGGCGACCTCGCGCACCAGCCCCGAGTCGTCCTTCGGCGCCAGGAACTCCCGCAGTTTTCTGCGGTGTTTGCGCGCATGCGCGTTGATCATCACGCGCCGTACATACGCCTCCGGGTCGTCCGCCGAGCCGACCCGGCGCCAGGCCACGTAGACCTGCTCGAGCGTCGACTGGACCAGGTCCTCCGCGGCGTGCTGTTCCCCCGTGAGGAGAAATGCCGTGCGCAGCAGCCGCGGCCAGCGGCCGGTGACAAAGCTCTGGAACTCCCTGTCCCGAGCTTCCTTGCGATCCCCCATGGGCACCTCCTAGATGTCTAAAGGAGTCCATGAGCAGCCCGGACCGTTGCCTCAGTCCCCCGATTACTTCCCGACTGGTTCTCGACTACTTTCCGGCTACTTCGCCGGCTTCGCGGACACTCTGCGCGGCAGCCACGCCAGCATCAGCACCGCCCCCGCGAGCAGCACCCCGGTGCCCGTCCGGAACACCAGCGCGTACCCCTCCGTGAGCGCCCCCGCCGTACCGCTGCCCGCCGTCCGCGTCGCCGCGATCGTCGACATCACCGCGAGCCCCAGCGAACCGCCCATCGTGCGCGAGGTGTTGACCAGCCCCGACACCAGCCCGGCCTCCCCGGGAGCCGCCCCGGACGTGGCCAGCGCGGCGAGCGGGGTCGCCGTGAGGCCCGCCCCCAGCATCATCAGGATCCCCGGGAACATGATCTCCGTCAGATAGTTGCCCTGCGGCGTCATCATCGACTGCCAGCCGAAGCCGGCCGCCGCCAGGAGAGTCCCGAACACGGCCACGTTCCGCGCGCCGAACACCGGCAGGAAACGGGGCGCCGACTTGGACCCGAGCAGCACCGCCAGGGAACTCGGCACCAGCGCCAGCCCGGCCTCGAAGGGCGTATAGCCGAGCACGTTCTGCGCGTACAGCGTCATGAAGAACCACATGCAGAACATCGCGGACCCGTTCACGAACATCGCCGCGTTCGCCGACGACACGGCCCGCACCCGGAACAGCCCGAGCGGCATCAGCGGGGCCGCCGTACGCGCCTCCACGACCAGGAACAGCGCGATCAGAGCCAGCCCGGCGGCCAGCGGCACGACCGTGGCCGCCGCCGTCCACCCCTCCGCCTCCGTCTGCGAGATCCCGTAGGCCAGCGTCCCGAGCCCCGCCGTCACCAGCAGCGCACCCGGCAGGTCGAGCCGCCGCCCGTCCCCGTTGCGGCTCTCCACCAGCCACCGGATCGAGCCGGCCAGCACCAGCGCCCCGATCGGCACGTTGATCAGCAGCACCCACCGCCACGACAGCCCGTCCACCAGCGCCCCGCCGACCAGCCCGCCCGCGGCGCCCCCACCGGCCCCCCCTGCGGTCCAGGTTGCGATCGCCCGCGCCCGCGCGGCCCCCTCCGGAACGGCCGAGGTGAGAATGGTCAGCGTCGAGGGCGCGAGCACCGCCGCCCCCAGCCCCTGCACGGCCCGCGCGACCAGCAGCTGACCGCCCTCCTGCGCCAGCCCGCCGCCGAGCGAGGCCGCAGTGAACAGGGCAAGCCCGACCAGGAACATCCGCTTGCGTCCGTACAGGTCCCCGGCCCGCCCGCCGAGCAGCATGAACCCGGCGAAGGCGATCGTGTACGCGTTCACCACCCACTGCAGCCCCTGCGGGCTCAGCCCCAGGTCGGCCCGCATCGACGGGAGCGCCACATTGACGACCGATATATCGAGCACCACCAGGAACTGCCCGGCGCAGGCAAGCGCCACGACCAGCCAGGTGGGAGGAGTGGTCCGGCGGGACGAGGCCCGGGTGACATCAGCGGCTTCCAGCATGCCTGTCATGCTCTCAACCGGGTTACGGTCCTTGCATCGGGATTTCGCCGGACCCGGACGTAGTTCGCAGGACCTACACCGCCCGCACGAGCGTCACCACCGCCGCCCCGCCCAGCCCGATGTTGTGCGCAAGCCCGACCTGTGCGCCCGGCACCTGCCGCGCCCCCGCCTCACCCCTCAACTGCCACACCAGCTCGGCCACCTGGGCAATCCCGGTCGCCCCCAGCGGATGCCCCTTGGAGATCAGCCCGCCGGACGGGTTCACCACCCACCGCCCCCCGTACGTCGTCGCCCCCGACTCGACGAGCTTCCCGGACTCCCCCTCCCCGCACATCCCGAGCGCCTCGTACGTCAGCAGCTCGTTGACGGAGAAGCAGTCGTGCAGCTCCACGACGTCCACGTCGCCGATCCCGAGCCCGGCCCGCTCGTACACCTGCCGCGCCGCCTCCCGGGACATCGGCTGCCCCACGACGTCGATGCACGAGCCGGACGCGAAGGACTCCTCCGTGTCGGTCGTCATCGCCTGCGCCACGATCTCGACCGCTCTCCCGCCCAGCTCCCGCCGCTCCACGAACCGCTCCGACACCACCACCGCGGCCGCCGCGCCGTCCGACGTCGGTGAGCACTGCAGCTTGGTCAGCGGCCGGTGGACCGTGCGCGCGGAAAGGATGTCGTCCACCTCGTACACGTCCCGGAACTGCGCGTACGGATTGTGCGCCGAGTGCCGGTGGTTCTTGGCGGCCACGGCGGCGAGCTGCGCCTCGGTCGTGCCGTACCGCTCCATGTGCTCACGGGCCGCGTCGCCGAAGATCTGGGCGGTGGGCGGGGTCATCTCGAAGCCGTGGCGGGCGGCCATGATGCCGTAGTGCTTCGCCACCGGGGACGCCGAGAAGTCGCCCCCGTCGGCGCCCCCGCCCAGCGCCCCCTTCTTCATCTTCTCGAAGCCCAGCGCCAGTACGCAGTCGGCGGCCCCGCCCTCGACGAGCTGGCGGGCCAGCATCAGGGCGGTCGAGCCGGTCGCGCAGTTGTTGTTGACGTTGTAGACGGGGACGCCGGTGAGACCCAGCTCATACGCGGCGCGCTGCCCGGCAGTCGAGGGCTGGAAGCAGTACCCGACGGGAACCTGTTCCACATCACCGTACGAGATCCCCGCGTCGGCCAGGGCGGCACCACCGGCCTCCCGCACCATGTCCCAGTACTGCCAGTCACGGGTCTCGGGCTTCTCGAACCGGGTCATCCCGACCCCGACGACGTAAGCCTTCGTGGCGGTGCGGTATGCCTTCATGGCGCGCGAGACTAGAACACGTTCCACCAAGCCGCCAGACCTGACGGCTGATCAGATTCCCATGACCGGGTCAAGAATTCATTAGAGACCTGAAGCAACGGAATAGTTGCCTGTGCATACGAGGTTTACCCAGCACTTATCTCGCACAGCTCTTCATCTCGTACGGCCTGGAGGCCTCACTCAATGACGCACACGACGACCGAACAGCCCGCCCGGCGGGCGAGCGGGGCCGTGGTCCCGGTACTCGCCTTCGCGGGCATCGTTGTCGCGGTGATGCAGACCCTGCTCGTCCCGGTCATCAAGGACCTGCCGCAGCTGCTGGACACCGCACCCAGCAACGCCACCTGGGTCCTGACCTCGACGCTCCTCTCGGGAGCCGTCGCCACCCCGATCATGGGCCGCCTCGGCGACCTCTACGGCAAGCGGCGGATGCTGATCCTCAGCCTCGCCGTGATGGTGGTCGGCGCCCTGATCAGCGCCCTCACCAGCGACCTGCTCACGATGATCGCCGGCCGTACGCTCCAGGGCTTCGCGATGGGCGCCATCCCGCTCGGCATCGGCCTGATGCGCGACATGCTGCCCCGCGAGAAGCTCGGCTCGGCGATGGCCCTGATGAGCTCCTCCATCGGCGTCGGCGGCGGCCTCGCCCTCCCGCTCGCGGCCCTGATCGCCCAGCACGCCGACTGGCACGCCCTCTTCTACGGCGCCGCGGGCCTCGGCGCCCTCTCGATCCTCCTCACCCTCCTCGTCGTACCCGAGTCCCCGATGCGCGCCGAGGGCTCCTTCGACGTGCTCGGCGCACTCGGCCTCTCGGCCGGTCTGGTCCTCTTCCTCCTGCCGATCACCAAGGGCAGCGACTGGGGCTGGACCTCGGGCACCACGCTCGGCCTGTTCGCCGCGTCGGCCGTCGTACTCGTCCTGTGGGGCGTGATGGAGCTGCGCGTGGCCGCGCCGCTGGTGGACCTGCGGACGACGGCCCGCCCGGCCGTCCTCTTCACCAACCTCGCCTCGATCATGGTCGGTGTCTCCTTCTACGTCGTCTCCCTCGTCCTTCCCCAGCTGCTCCAGCTCCCGAAGGCGACCGGCTACGGCCTCGGCCAGTCGATGGTCGTCGCGGGCCTGCTGGTGGCCCCGCTGGGCCTGACGATGATGTTCACGGCGCCGGTCTACGCCCGCCTGTCCGCGAAGTACGGCCCCAAGGTCACCCTGATCCTCGGCATGCTGATCATCGCGATCGGCTACGGCACCGGGCTCGGCCTGATGAGCGCGGCATGGCAGAGCCTGGTCATCGCGGTGGTGCTGGGCGCGGGCATCGGCCTCGCGTACTCCTCCCTCCCCGCGCTGATCGTGGGCGCGGTCCCGGCGTCGGAGACGGGTGCGGCGAACGGCCTCAACACGCTGATGCGCTCGATCGGTACGTCGGTGTCGAGCGCGGTCATCGGCATGGTGCTGGCCAACACCGCGAACAACGTCGGCGGCGTAGAGATCCCGACCATGCACGGCTTCCGCGTCTCCTTCCTGATCGCGACCGGCGCGGTCGCCGTCGGTCTGCTGATGGCCCTGTTCCTGCCGAAGCCGAACCGTGCGCCGCAGCTGCTGGCGAGCAGCGAGGAGGACGACGCCGTCGTGGAGCGTGCGGAGGAAGTCCTGCGCGGGTTCCGTGGCCGGGTGCTCGGTGCCGACGGCGTTCCGGTGGCCCGGGCGAAGGTCACGCTGATCGATCGGCGTGGGCGGCAGGCGGGGGCGACGTTGTCCGAGGAGGACGGCAGCTACGAGCTGGCGGTGCCCGCCGAGGGCGCATACGTCCTGGCCGCACGAGCAACGGGACACGGTCCGCTGGCATCGTCGGCGACGCATGGCGGCGAGGAACGGCCGGTCGACCTGGACCTGTCGCTGCCGGGTGAGACGACCGGGGTGTCCGCCTGAGCGGATGCCCGCAGCTCAGCCGACCCGGCTGAAACCCGCCTCGTGGTCGTGGAGCGTGAGGGCCGCCCCGGTCTCCCCGCCGAGCATCTCCGCCTTCTGCCGGAGCAGCTCCACGACCGCCGGGGCCGGCCGCCCGTACACGTCGATGGACCTCAGTTCGATGAGCCCGCCGAACGCCCGGAACCTGGGACCGCCGACCTCCAGGTGCAGCTCCATCGACGCGGAGTCCGGATGGACGGCCACCACGGTCATCGTGGACGCGGACTCGTCGACGTAGAAGTGGTAGGCGATCAGCTGTGGCTCACGCTGAGCGACGAACGCGGCCAGGTCACGCATTCGCTCCCTGACCTCCGCGAGCCTGACGCCTGCGCGGACGTCCGAGCGGTCGACGTAGTAGATGGGTTCCGCCATGGCGCCCGAACCTAGCGCCGGGCACCCGGCAGGGCCCGCCCGGCACGCGGTCCGCTTCCGGTGCGTACCCTCTCGTACGACACGCTCCCTCTCGTACGACACGATGGCTGTCGTACGAGGTCTGCCTGCACGTTCGACCGAAAGGTACCCCCATGGCCCCCGCCCCCAAGCCGGAGATCCTGGCCGCGTTCGAGGCCGCGAAGGGGTTCATGCCCGTGGAGGAGGGCCTGGCGCTGTACGAGGCCGCGGTCGAGGCGGGCCGGCTGGGGCTGCCCCTGCTGGAGGTCGGCACCTACTGCGGCCGCTCGACGATCCTGCTCGCCGACGCGGCCCGCGAGGCCGGTGTCACCGCGCTGACCGTCGACCACCACCGCGGCAGCGAGGAGCAGCAGCCGGGCTGGGACTACCACGACCCGGAGACGGTCGACCCCGAGATCGGCCTGATGGACACGCTGCCGACGTTCCGGCGGACGCTGCACCGCGCCGGGCTGGAAGAGCAGGTGGTGGCGCTGGTCGGCCGTTCACCGCAGGTGGCGGCGATCTGGAACTCCCCCCTCGGTCTCGTCTTCATCGACGGCGGCCACACCGACGAGCACGCCGGCGCCGACTACGAGGGCTGGGCCCCCCATGTGGCCGAAGGCGGACTGCTCCTCATCCACGACGTCTTCCCGGACCCGAAGGACGAGTTCACCGGCCAGGCGCCGTACCGCGTCTACCTCCGGGCTCTCGACTCCGGCGCCTTCACGGAGATCTCGGTCACCGGATCGCTGCGGGTGCTGCGCCGAACAGGTGCAGGCAGGTGACCGCCGACCAGTCTCAGCTGTAGTGATAGCGAGCCTTGAGGATCTTCACTTCTTTGTCATCTGCGCGGTACACGAGACGGTGTTCGTCATCGATCCGCCGAGACCAGTAACCGGACAGCTCACCTTTCAGTGACTCCGGCTTGCCGATCCCCTCGAACGGGGTCCGCTGGATCTCGCCGATCAGCCGCGTGATCCTCCGGGCCGTCTTGCGGTCGGCAGCAAGCCAGTACAGGAAGTCCTCCCACCCATCCGGGTCAAAGGACACACTCCTCACTCCTCGCCTCCGGCAAGGTCGCGGAGTTCGTCCATCGATTTCGCGATCGCCGCCTCGCCCGCCTTGTCACGCGCGACCGCCTCCATGAGGCGTCTGGCGTTGGCAGGGGAGCGCAGCAGATAGACGGTCTCCTGCCACGCGTCGTAGTCGTCGGCCGACATCAACACGACATCGCCGCTCTTCGAGCTGATCCTCACGGGGGTGTGATCGGTGTTGACGCGCTCAATGAGAGGAAACAGCGTCCTCCTGGCCTCGGTGGCGCTTATCGACATGCGTGCACTCTCCTCCCATAGCGTACGGAAGAAACGTACCACACCGGTACAGGATTCCTGTACCACGTAGCGCCAGTCGAAGAACTCGATGACCCAGCGGATCGGTTGGACGCCCCGTAGGGTGGCCAACGTGTCGTACGTAGGCCCGGACTTCGATCCTCCCCAGCCCCGCCGCCCCCGCCGCAGCCCCCTGACCATCGCGGTCGCCGCGCTTGTGCCGGGGGCCTTGCTCGGGTGGCTGGTGTACGCAGCAGTGGGCGGGAGCGGTAACGACGGCGGCGGGGCAGCCCAGGCGACCGTACGGACGTCCGCGACGGCGACGTCCGGCACGCCCGCCTCCTCCCCCGCCGCCGACGACGACAAGAACCCGAGCAGCCCGGCGCCCACCCTCGCCTCCCCCACCTCGTCGGCGCCCGCCGCCTCCGGCCCCCTCAAGGGCAAGGTCGTCGTCATCGACCCGGGCCACAACCCCGGCAACTTCCAGCACGCCACCGAGATCAACCGCAAGGTCGACATCGGCACGAACAACAAGGAGTGCGACACGACGGGTACGTCCACCAACTCGGGCTACACGGAAGCCCAGTTCACCCTGGACGTGTCCCATCGCCTGAAGGCCCTGTTGGAGAAGCAGGGCGCCACGGTGAAGCTGACCCACGACGGCAACTCCCCTGCCTGGGGCCCCTGCGTGGACCAGCGGGCACAGATCGGCAACAAGGCCCACGCCGACGCCGCGATCTCCATCCACGCGGACGGCTCCGCCGCCGGCAACCGCGGCTTCCACGTCATCCTTCCCGGCTCCGTCCATGCGGGCGCCGCCGACACCCGCCCCATCGTCGCCTCCTCCGCCGACCTCGGCGAGCGCATCGCGGGCAACTTCGTCCGCGTCACGGGTGAACCGCCCTCCAACTACATCGGCGGCGGCACCGGGCTCGTCACGCGTAAGGACCTGGGCGGTCTCAATCTGTCAACGGTTCCCAAGGTGTTCATCGAATGCGGGAACATGCGCGATAGCAAGGACGCGGCACTGCTCACCAGCGGTGCGTGGCGACAGAAGGCCGCGCAAGGGATTTCTGATGGAATCGTGAGTTTCCTGCACGGTTCGTGATCAGCGGGCTGATCCCGGCGGACGCCTTGCTCGGACGGACGATAGTGTCTACCGACGACGAGACGACTTACGAAGGACCTGAAGTGAATATCCGCTCCCTC
>Ga0105246_10002288_pt1 | contig 11546 bp, 12 predicted proteins | sample KBSM64metaG_FD_99694 | JGI IMG/M metagenome (GOLD analysis project Ga0105246, IMG submission 99694) | Miscanthus rhizosphere microbial communities from Kellogg Biological Station, Michigan, USA - KBS M6-4 metaG | ecosystem: Host-associated > Plants > Roots > Rhizosphere > Soil | place...
ACCTTCCCGGTACACTCCCCGATCATCGACAAGATCGAGGTCGTCACCAAGGGTGACGTCCGTCGTGCCAAGCTTTACTACATGCGCGCACTGCGCGGTAAGGCTGCGAAGATCAAGGAAAAGCGCGACTTCGCCAAGTAAGTCCAACGACTTACGCAACGGGTCCAGGATTCGTGCCCGGTTCGTTCCGGAGCAATCCGCAACGCAACAGGGATACGAGTCATGGACACATCAGAACGCCAGCCCCGGAAACAGGGCTGGCGTTTTGTTTTGCTGGCATTGGTCCTTGCCGTCGCAATCAGCGGCCTGGTCCGCTCCTTGTGGATCGACGTCTACTACATTCCTTCCGAGTCCATGGAGCCGCTGCTGGGCACCGGGGACAGGATCCTGGTTTCGCGCACGGCATTTACCGTCGAGCCCATCCAGCGTGGCGACGTGGTTGTCTTTGATGGGCGTGGGTCGTTCGCCCCGCTCACCAGCGGTAAGGGTCCCCTTGTTGACGCGGCTGCTGCAGCGAGTCAGTGGTTCGGGCTCACGGGAAGCGATACCACATATGTGAAGCGGGTCATTGGGGTTCCGGGTGACCACGTTCAGTGCTGCTCCTCCGAAGGGCGCCTCACAGTGAACGGTCAGGTACTTGAGGAACCCTATGTGTACCCCGGGGACGAACCCAGCAAACAGAAGTTCGACGTCGTGGTCCCCGAGGGCCGGCTCTGGCTGATGGGCGACCACCGATCCCGCTCTGCTGATTCCCGCGGATTGCTGGGAGCGCCTGGTGGGGGAATGGTCCCGCTTGACCGGGTGATCGGCAGACCCGTCCAGATTATCTGGCCCCTTGATAGATTTGCAGAGGTGCCTCGCTCCGCGCAGGCCGAACCATCAAAGAACGGACAATAAATGCCGGACAAAGTTCCCGAGAATCCCGAGCGGCACGACGACGACGCGCGGCTCTCGGATGGAACGGCTGGCGTCGCCGGCGTGGCTGAGCCCACCCCGGTCGCTGACTCCGCTGCCGATGCCGGCAACAGAACCGACGAGGGCGAAAAGCCCCGCAGGAACCCTGTCCTTGGATGGCTGAAGGAAATTGTCACGGTCGTGGCCATTGCCGTCGTGCTCTCCTTCCTTATCAAGACGTTTCTTTTCCGGGCGTTCTACATTCCTTCTGAATCCATGGAAAGCACCTTGGACGTGAATGACCGCATCTTCATCAATCTGCTGGTGCCGGAGCCCTTCGCCTTGGAACGGGGCGACGTCGTGGTCTTTAAGGATTCGCAAGGTTGGCTGCCCGCAGTTCTGAAAAAACCGGCGGGTCCCCTTGATTGGGTAGGCGACACTTTGGAATTCGTTGGGTTGGCGGCCGACGACAATGAGCAGCACCTGGTCAAGCGCGTGATTGGGCTTCCGGGTGATCACGTCTCCTGCTGTGACGCGCAGGGTCGCGTCAGCATCAATGGCACACCGGTGGACGAAACCTACGTCAACCCTGCTGAAGTGCCCCAGCCCAACCCGTTTGACATCATCGTTCCAGAGGGCAAGGTCTGGGTGATGGGAGACAACCGCAACCACTCGGCCGATTCCCGGGCGCACCAGGAAGTCAATGGTGGTTTCATTAATATCGAGGACGTTGAAGGCAAGGCCACGGTGATCGCCTGGCCCGTCAACCGGTGGACGGTGTTGGACAATTACCCGGATGTCTTCAAGAACGTTCCCGCGGGCACGTCAGGAAAGTAACGGCCATGGCAAGCACCCGGCTGAAAACCAAGACAGCAACCGAAGTTCCGACCCTGGACGTCGAGCGTTCCTTCCTGTCTCCCCGGGTGCGGTTGCTGGCCGGTGTGGACGAAGTTGGCAGGGGAGCCCTGGCTGGCCCCGTCAGTGTGGGAATCGCAGTAGTGAATCTCGAGGATCACGCCCTTCTGGCCGACGTCCGGGACAGCAAGTTGCTCAAGCCCGAGGACCGCGACAGGTTGGAGCCTTTGGTCCGTGACTGGGCTGTAGCTTCCGCCGTTGGACATGCGTCCGCCCGGGAAATCGATGACGTGGGCATCATAGCCGCACTGCGCCTGGCGGGAACGCGTGCCTGGTTTGAGATTCTGGCCGGTGGCATCACACCTGACGTGGTGTTGCTGGACGGCAGCCACAACTGGCTTTCCCCGGAAGTTCAAGCCTCACTGTTCGACACCGCGCCCACAGGACCCTGGTGTGAAGCTCCCGTCCACACAAGGGTGAAAGCAGATATGAGCTGCCTGAGCGTGGCCGCTGCCAGTGTCCTGGCAAAAGTAGCCCGAGATCGAATCATGGTGGATCTCCACTCTGAAGTACCGGCCTACGGCTGGAACGAAAACAAGGGTTACGCCACAGCAGCGCATCGCGAAGTGATCAGGCTGCAGGGTCCCAGCGCCTATCACCGGACAAGCTGGAACCTCACCGGGCTGGACGTTGTCTGACAGCTTGCTTGGCAGCGTCTGTCCTGCTGATGGCGTCCGGTGCGCGGCAGATGGTGCAAGATGGAACTATGAGCGCCGAGGACCTTGAGAACTATGAAACCGACATGGAGCTGCAGCTCTACCGTGAATACCGGGACGTTGTCGGTTTGTTCAGCTACGTTGTCGAAACTGAGCGGCGTTTCTACCTGGCCAACCATGTTGATTTACAAGCCCGCAGCGCAGACGGCGAAGTCTATTTCGATCTAACCCTGCAGGATGCGTGGGTTTGGGACGTTTATCGTTCAGCCCGCTTCGTGAAAAATGTCCGGGTCATAACGTTCAAGGACGTCAACGTCGAGGAACTTCCACGCAATGAAGATCTTGCGTTGCCCAAGGATGGTGGCCTCGGGGATCTGGGAGACCTCGGTAACTAGCACCTGCAGCCTGCGGGTACTCTTCCTCCACAAGGCAATGATGTGACGGGTTTACCCACATAGCATCAGGGCTGTCTGTCACTAGCCGCTGCCAGCGTCAAAGCTGGATAGCGGAGGTGATGCTCATGAGAGCAAAAGACATACTTGGCCGCAATGGCGAGGCGTTGGCGGCAGGATTCCTGGAACACCAGGGCATGCGGATCGTCGATCGCAATTGGCGGTGCGCCGATGGTGAAATCGACATCGTGGCACTGGAGGGTGACACCCTGGTGGTCGCGGAAGTAAAGACCCGCAGCAGCCTGGATTATGGACATCCCTTTGAGGCAGTAGGTCCGGCCAAGCTGGCACGCCTGCACCGGCTCGCTTCGTCGTGGTGCCGGGAGCATGAAGTGAATGCTCCACGAAAGCGTATTGATGTGGTGTCGGTCATCCACGACGGCATCGGGAATCCCCAACTGGAACACCTGAGGGGTGTTGGCTGATGGGGGTCGGGCGCAGCTACTGCATTGCCCTGGTTGGACTCAACGGTTACATCGTGGAGGTAGAAGCCGACATTGGCCAGACGCTCCCGGCATTCGTGATCCTGGGACTACCCGATGCCGCCCTTAACGAGGCCAAAGAACGAATACGCTCCGCGGCACAAAACTCGGGAATTCCTCTGAGCCGGAGGAAGATCACCGCAAATCTCATTCCAGCATCCTTGCCCAAACGTGGTTCGGGCTTTGACCTTGCCATCACCATGGCTGTTCTCCGTGCTGCCGAGGACATTCGTTCGATCGATGGAACAGTCTTCATTGCCGAGCTTGGTTTGGATGGCCGGCTTCGGCCGGTGAGGGGCATCCTCCCGGCAGTGATGGCTGCCGTCCAGGCGGGGTATCCGGAGATCGTCGTAGCCGAAGCAAACGTCGCCGAGGCAACGTTGGTTCCGGGGGCTCACGTCAGGGGATACCGGACTCTCGCCCGGCTCGCCTACGACTTCGGTGCGGACCCCAAGGAACTCGCCCTGGACTACGACCCGCCCGGCGCTGATCCCGGTGATGAAAACGATGATGCAGCGGGCATCGTGCCTGATCTTTCCGATGTTTCGGGGCAATCCGAGGCCCGGCGCGCGCTGGAAGTCGCTGCTGCAGGCAGCCACCATATGCTCCTGACCGGTCCACCGGGTGCCGGTAAGACGATGCTCGCAGAGCGTTTGCCGGGGCTCTTGCCGGACCTGGGAGACAAGGCAGCAATGGAGGTTACTGCCATTCACTCCCTGGCGGCAGTCCGTTCATCAACCGGCACGTTGCTCCGGAGGCCCCCGTTCGAGAATCCCCACCACAGTGCTACTGCAGCTGCCATCATCGGCGGAGGCTCGGGACTTCCCCGTCCGGGTGCTGCCTCGCGGGCACACCGTGGGGTCCTCTTCCTTGACGAGGCTCCGGAGTATGAACGACGCGTCCTGGATGCCCTCCGGCAGCCCTTGGAGAGCGGCGAACTGGTCATTCACCGTTCGGCAGGGACAGCAGCTTACCCCGCTCGGTTTCAACTGGTCCTGGCAGCCAATCCTTGCCCCTGCGGCAAAGCCTCGGGCAAGGGGATGGACTGTACCTGCACCGCAATAATGCGCAGGCGGTACTTCGGCCGAATATCGGGTCCTCTCCTGGATCGCGTCGACATACAACTCCAGGTGGAACGCGTCTCCCTTGCCGATTTTGGACAAGCCGGTACTGAAGAGGGGACGGTCGCCGTCGCAGGACGGGTGCTGGCTGCGAGGCAGAGGCAGGCCGAGCGCCTGGGGGCGTTCGGCATTGAGACCAATTCCCAAGTGCCGGGACGCACCCTGCGCGGGGAACTGAGGCTGGCACCGGGCACCACCCGCATCCTGGACACGGCCCTGGAGCGAGGCATTCTCACTGCCCGAGGCTACGACCGCGTCCTTCGCTTGGCGTGGACACTGGCAGACCTGGACCATAGCAAAATTCCCACTGCAGACCACATCGGACAAGCGCTCGGCCTCCGGCAAGCAACGGCGACGGCATGAAGGACAACGTGACGAAGGACGAAGTGACAACGGACGGCACAAGCGCAGCCGTGTTGGGAAAACAGGAAAAGGAAAGGCTTGCACGGGCAGCATTGTCGCGTCTGATGGAACCACAGGATTCCGTGGGGCTCGCCTTGGTTCATGCTGTTGGAGCCGTTGACGCGCTGGGTATCGCGACAGGCGAACTCGCTGCCGGCCCACGCTTGGAACAGGAGATTTCCAGCTTACTGACCGAAAGCGGAGGCCCGGCTTCCTGGCCGGGGCTCACGGCCAGCAAACGACGATGGGCTCCACGTGTACCGGACCTCGCGCCGGACCGTGACCTGGAGACGATGAAGAGGCTCGGTGGCCGCCTGATCGTTCCCGGCGACGAGCTATGGCCTGAGCAGTTGTCGGACCTCGGCCTTCAGGAGCCTTTGTGCCTGTGGTGGCGGGGACACGAGCAGCCCCTTCCCTCAACGCGGCAGACCATCGCGCTGGTGGGGTCCAGGGACAGCACGAGCTATGGAGCATCTGTGACTGGGGACCTTGCCTACGGTTTGGCCCAACGTGGGTACTGCGTTGTTTCCGGGGGAGCGTATGGCATTGACGCCCACGCCCATCGTGGTGCCCTCCGTGGTGGGGTCGCAAACGTACCGACCATTGCAGTCATGGCTGGGGGAGTGGACCGCTTCTATCCCTCCGGGAACGAGGATCTTCTTCGTGCTGTGGCCAACCAAGGAGCCGTGATTTCCGAGGTTCCACCCGGATCTGCCCCTACAAGGTACCGATTCCTGCAGCGAAACCGCCTCATTGCTGCGCTTGCGGCTGTCACGGTGGTGGTGGAAGCACGATGGCGCTCAGGCGCACTGAACACAGCCCATCACGCCGAGAGCATAGGGAGGGTAGTGGCAACTGTTCCCGGATCCATTCACAGTGCGAATTCGGCTGGTTGCCATAGGCTGCTCCGGGATGGCGGGGCGATCTGTGTGACGGACGTCGGAGAAATTGCTGAACTGGCCGGCCGGAACGGGGAGGTGATGGTCTCCGAGAAGGATTCGCCGGCCGAACCCCATGATGGCTTGTCCTTGGAAGACCTGATACTCCTGGACGCCTTGCCGCTTCGATCGGCAAGTTCCGTGGAGAAACTCACGGTGGTTGCAGGCCTCAGCCCGGACTCTGTGCGTGCGGGCTTGGGCCGATTAGGACTGCTGGGTCTCGCATCCTCTGAACGGGGAGCCTGGAAGCGCACCAAGAATGCCTAGGCGGACGAGCAGCGAAGCATGTTGATACGCAGCGACGGTCCATATTGCTGGCAAAGTTGGAAGGGTGGACTCAGAATCATTGCCAGCATCGCTAAAGAGCGCAGTGGAGGGTTTCGAACGCTACCTCCACGGTGAACGCGCGAGGTCGGCACATACTGTCCGCGCATATCTGGCAGATGTGTACAGCCTTCTCGGATTCGCGGTCCAGGAGGGAATACGCGATCTCGATCAATTGGAGTTGGGTTCGCTCCGCCGATGGCTGGGTGCACAAAGTGAAGCCGGGATGGCCCGGTCAACTCTTGCCCGCCGTGCCGCCACGGCCAGGTCGTTTACCAAGTGGGCTCTGAGGGAGGAACTCATCGCCACGGATCCGGCCATTCGCCTGCAAGCTCCTAAACGGGGGAAATCGTTGCCTGGAGTGCTCCAGCAGCAGCAAATTCTCAGGGTCGTGGATAGCCTTGACGCTGCTGCGGCAGATGGAGGTCCTCTGGCACTCCGGGATCGTGCAATGGTGGAGTTGCTTTACGCAACTGGAGTGCGCGTTGGGGAGCTGGCCGGGCTGGACATCGATGACATGAATCCGGATAGAAGGACCCTCCGCGTCATTGGCAAGGGAAACAAGGAGCGTACCGTTCCTTTCGGAGTTCCAGCTGCCCTTGCCATCGACGATTGGCTTCGCCGGGGACGCCCGGCGCTGGCAACTGCCACGAGCGGTCCGGCTCTGTTCCTGGGTGTGAGGGGAAAGCGCGTTGACCCACGCCAGGTCCGTGCGGTTGTAGCCGTCCTGCTGCAGGAACTGGGCGATACCGCTGCAACGGGGCCCCACGCCTTGAGGCATAGCGCCGCAACCCATCTGCTGGATGGTGGGGCTGATCTTCGGGCAGTGCAGGAAATTCTTGGTCACAGCAGCCTTGCCACTACCCAGATATACACCCACGTTTCCGTGGACAGGCTTCGGAAGAGCTACCAGCAGGCACATCCGCGGGCCTGAAAATGACGCCCAAAGAGTTGCACTGGCGGAAAAGGGAAGGGTACGGCAAAATGAAAGCACCACGGCCGAACCTTCAATTTAGGGTTGAGGGTTCGTTTCGTGTCACAATCAAAGAGTCTTAGCTAATTGAATAGCCTGCAGGGTCCGTAAGAATGACAGGGCCGGGCAGCAACAGTAAACATCCGTCGCAGAGGTCGTTGGGGAAGACGTACCTACAGCTATGGAGGATGGAATGTCTGTTGCAACAACCCGCGGTGTCCTGTTCGTGCACTCGGCCCCTACGGCATTGTGCCCGCACGTTGAGTGGGCCATCGGATCGGTCGTGGACAAGCGAACCGATCTTGAGTGGACCCCTCAGCCTGCTGCGCCCGGAATGTTCCGTGCCGAACTGTCCTGGACAGGTACGCCCGGCACCGGCGCCCAGTTGGCGTCTGCTCTTCGGGGTTGGGCACATTTGCGGTACGAGGTTACTGAAGAACCGAGCCAAGGCGTGGATGGCGCACGCTGGTCGCACACTCCGGAATTGGGAATCTTCCATGCTGTCACGGATGTGCACGGCAACATCATGGTCAGCGAGGACCGCATCCGCTATGCCTATGAGTCAGGAGCCGGAGATCCGTCGGCCGTTTACCATGAGCTGTCGTTGGCCCTGGGTGAAGCCTGGGACGAGGAACTGGAGCCCTTCCGCCACGCAGCTGAGGGCGCGCCGGTCCGCTGGCTGCATCAAGTCGGGTAGCAGCAACTCCTGACCGCCAAAACATCCCCATAGCAACAGCGAAGGGCCCACCTGATGGTGGGCCCTTCGCTTCTCTTCACCTCACGGCATCCGGCGAACGCAGGTCTTAGACGTTGCGGACGGCTATGACAGCGTTGTGTCCGCCAAAGCCGAAGGAGTTGCTCAGTGCGACGATGTCGCCCGAAGGCAGGTCACGCGCGGAGGTTACGACGTCGAGGGGGATCTCGGGATCCTGGTTCTCGAGGTTGATGGTGACAGGTGCCTTGCGCTCATAGACGGCCAGGACGGTGAGGACAGCCTCTACAGCCCCGGAGGCGCCCAGGAGGTGCCCCATCTGGGACTTGGTGGCAGATACGGCGACGTTGTCCACGTGAGCCCCCAGGGCGGCACGCAGGGCCGTGTACTCCGGCCTGTCACCTACGGGAGTGGAGGTGGCGTGGGCATTGACATGGACTACGTCCTCAGCCTGGATCCTGCCGTCAAACATCGCGGCCTTGAGTGCACGGGTGGCGCCGAGACCTTCGGGGTCCGGGGCTGTGATGTGGTACGCGTCAGCCGTGACCGAGGTTCCGGCAAGCTCAGCATAGATGCGGGCGCCGCGGGCGATCGCGTGCTCTTCTGCTTCAAGTACCAGGGCGCCGGCACCTTCACCCATGACAAAGCCGTCACGGTCTATGTCGTACGGGCGGGAAGCGCGCTGGGGATCGTCATTGCGGCGGGAGAGTGCCTGCATGGACGAGAAAGCCGCCAAGGGCATGGGGTGAATCGCAGCTTCGGCTCCGCCGCACATGACTACATCTGCCTTGCCTGAGCGGATCAGGTCCAAGCCAAGGTGCAGGGCCTCAGTACCGGATGCGCAGGCCGAAACAGGAGTGTGGGCTCCGGCCCGGGCGCCGAGGTCAAGGCTGACGGCAGCGGCTACGCCATTGGGCATAAGCATGGGGACGGTCATGGGCAGGACCCTACGGGGACCCTTGTCCCTGAGCGTGTCCCATGCATCAAGGAGCGTCCATACGCCGCCGATGCCCGTTGCAAACGCCACCGCCAGGCGGTCGTGGTCGATGTCCTCGATGCCCGAATCAGCCCATGCCTCCCGGGCAGCGATGACACCAAACTGAGTGGACGGGTCCATACGCTTGGCTTCCACCCGGCTCAGGACTTCCAGGGCCGGCGTCGAGCACCGGGCAGCAAAGTGGACGGGGAGGTCGTACTTGGCCACCCACTCGTCTTCGAGCGTGCGGGCACCTGAGACCCCTTTCAGCGCGTTCTGCCACATTGTGGGGACGTCGCCGCCGATGGGAGTGGTGGCCCCCAGACCGGTTATGACTACTTTGCGTGCCATGCGATCACTCTCTGTCGGATCAGCCGTCCCATCTGCAGTTTTTGCAGGGGCGGCAGGAAAAACTTTGGGCGTTACTGCGGCTGTGCCGGGCCAGGATCAAGCATCCTGGCCCGGCACAGCAGGTATCAGGCTTAGGCCTGGGCGTTTGCGATGAAGCTGACGGCGTCGCCGACGGTCTTAAGGTTCTTGACCTCTTCGTCCGGGATGCGCACGCCGAACTTCTCTTCGGCGTTCACGACGATGGTCATCATGGAGATGGAGTCGATGTCCAGGTCCTCGGTGAAGGACTTGTCCAGCTCGACGGCTTCGGTAGCCAGGCCCGTTTCTTCGTTGACGATTTCAGCCAGGCCGGCCAGGATTTCTTCGTTGCTAGCCATTGTTGGCTCCTTTTCTTGTTGTGCCGGCTATGCCGGAAAGGGGGCAAACCGCGGTTACGGTTTGGGTTTGTAAGTCATATTCAGTTGGCTGGAGGCCACGGGGCCAGTCCAGGTCTACGGCAGAACGACAACCTGGGCGCCAAACACCAATCCGGCGCCGAAACCGATCTGCAATGCCAGCCCACCGCTGAGTTCAGGGTTCTCCTGAAGCAGGCGGTGCGTGGCCAGGGGGATGGAAGCAGCTGACGTATTGCCGGCTTGGGCGATGTCGCGGCCAATGAGGACTGTCTCGGGAAGCTTCAGCTTCTTCACCATCTCATCGATGATGCGCATGTTCGCCTGGTGGGGAACAAAAGCGGCGAGGTCGCTGGCTTCGATGCCGGCAGCGTCGAGAGCTTGCTGGGCCACCTTCGCCATTTCCCACACGGCCCAACGGAAAACAGTCTGGCCGTCCTGACGCAGCGTAGGCCAAACATCCTGTGTTGCAGAGATGATTGCGAGGTCGTCTGTTTCGTCGGAGTGGCGAGCCGATTCACCCAGCTTCTTGACGTCTTCCAGAGAGTGGGTCATTCCGATCGCGTCCCACTTGCTGCCATCCGAGCCCCACACTGAAGGTCCGATGCCGGGAGTGTCAGAGGGACCCACCACTACTGCGCCGGCGCCGTCGCCGAGCAGGAACGAGATGGTGCGTTCGTGGTTGTCGATGACGTCCGAGAGTTTCTCGGCGCCAACCACCAGAACATATTCGGCAGAACCGGAGCGCACCAGCGCATCTGCCTGGGCCACTCCGTAGCAGTAGCCTGCACAGGCGGCGGAGATGTCGAAGGCGGGTGCCGGCGTCGCGCCCAAACGCTCCGTAAGGGCAGCGGCGGCCGAGGGCGTTGCGTACGGGTGGGTCACGGTGGACACGATGACAGCACCCAGCTGGGATGGTTCGATCCCGGCCTGCTGGATGGCTTCGCGGGCGGCACCTTCGGCCATGTCGATGACGCTGACGTCAGCGGCCGCGCGGTGGCGGGTGATGATGCCGGTGCGCTGCCGGATCCATTCATCGGAGGAGTCGATCCACTGGCAGACGTCGTCGTTGGTGACGATGACATCGGGGCGATAAGCGCCGATGCCCAGGATGCGGGCGTTCTCGTTGACCGTAGCTTTCTTGAGGACGGGGGTGCTCACGCTTGTCCCTCCAATTCTGCGAAAAGTGCCAGGGCCGCGGACAAATCATCCGGGGTTTTGACAGCAACTGTCTTGACGCCTGGCATTCCACGCTTGGCCAAACCAGCGAGCGTGCCGGCGGGAGCCAGTTCGATCACACCGGTAACTCCGCGGGCCGAGAGGGTCTCCATGCACTGGTCCCACCGGACGGGCCTGGAGACCTGCGCAATCATGCTGTCGACGGCGGCAGAACCTGCCGTAACTTCCTTGCCGTCATAGTTGGACAGCAGGGGGACAGTCGGGTCCTGCGGGGACAAGGAAGGCTTCAGGGCTTCCAGTGCACTGACGGCGGGAGCCATGTGCGAGGTGTGGAAGGCGCCGGCGACCTTCAGGGGAATGACGCGTGCCTTGGCCGGCGGGTTGTCCGCCAAGGCCTTAAGTTGCTCGAACGTTCCTGCGGCCACTGTCTGGCCGGCTCCGTTCACATTGGCGGGAGTGGCGCCCGATGCCTCGATGGCGGCAAGGACCTCCGCGGGGTCGCCACCGACAACTGCACTCATGCCTGTCGGGGTAACCGCCGCTGCGGCAGCCATACTGTTGGCCCGCTCGCGGACGAAAGTCATGGCTTCCTGTTCAGTGAGGACGCCCGCAAGGGCTGAAGCCGTGATTTCACCGACGGAGTGCCCTGCAAGGACAACCGGAAGTGTGTTGAGTTCGACGTCGAACAGAGACTTGGCTGCCACCAAGCCCGCGGCCACGATCAGGGGTTGGGCCACTGCGGTGTCTTTGATGGTTTCTTCATCAGAGGTGGTTCCGTG
>Ga0105246_10002290_pt1 | contig 11546 bp, 12 predicted proteins | sample KBSM64metaG_FD_99694 | JGI IMG/M metagenome (GOLD analysis project Ga0105246, IMG submission 99694) | Miscanthus rhizosphere microbial communities from Kellogg Biological Station, Michigan, USA - KBS M6-4 metaG | ecosystem: Host-associated > Plants > Roots > Rhizosphere > Soil | place...
GTCGTCGCGGCGGTCGACGAGGTGAACATGCGCCGCCGCGCCGAGCAGCCGCCCGCCGACAGCGTGGCGGATCGCTATCCGAACGTCAGCTTCAGCCTGAGCTACGGCGCGGGGTTTGGTCCGGGCTGGGGCACGGCGTATCCGGTGCTGCCGGGCGGCGCGTTCGGCCCCTATTACTGACGCCCGGCCGCGCGCGCGTTCGCGTTGCGGCCTCGGCGCGCTCCAACCCTCGCGGAGGACGCGCTAGACCGCGTGTAGCGTCGGCGGAATGTATGGCGGGTTCTTGTGCGGCGTGATCGAGAAGTGGATCGACGTGCCGTCCTTCGTCGTGAGCTCGATCTCCGCCTGCCTGCCGTCCTCGACGAGCACCTTCGGCGACGAAGCGAGCACGTAGCCGTTGCCTTCGAACAAGTAGATCTCGGTTGCGAGCATGATTCCGTTTTTTTCGATGGTCGGCACCATCACGACCCGCAGCATGTCGTCGATCGCGCGTAGCGCGACGTGATCGTTCGCCTCGGTCACGAGCTGGCTTTGCTCGACCTGACTGTCGTTCATCGACACGCCGACATCGAGCATCACCACGTCCGCCCAACCTTTGGTTGCGACGAAGAGCGCGCCCGCGGCGGTGAGCGCCGCTGCGGCGCCGCCGAGCACGGGCCGCGCACGAAATCGGAACCGGCTCTTGGGCCGGCCGTCTTGTGCAGTCTGGTGAACCTGAGTGCCGCCCGCCGTGTGGTCGCCGCTCTCGCGGTCCGCGGTGCTCGCCTCCTCACGAAGGACGCGCAACTCCGCGACACTGATCTCGAGCACGGCCGCGAGCGCGCGCACGGATTCGAACGACGCGGCGCCCGTTTTCTCGATGCGCTGAATCGTGCGCAGCCCGAGGCCGGAGACCGTGGCTAGGTGCTCCTGGCTCCAGGCGCGCCGTTCGCGCTCCGCTCTGATTCGTTTCGGGTCAACCCTCATGTCCATGGGGCGCTCTCCGCTGGAGGGGGAGAGCGCCAGGTTGGCGGTTCGGCGCACGGCGCGCTACGAATCGCCTGCGTCAATGTTACGCCAAGCACACGCCAATCGAGGCGGCCGAGCGGTTTTTCAAGGCTTCGTGCAGACCCAGTTCGCGGAATCCTTCAGGTCACCCGAGCCCTTGTACTTCGCGTACTCGGGGTACGCGCAGATCGGGCGCTTCAAGCCGGACTCGCGGTTCGTGCCGAGCATCGCGGCCGGGGCGAGGCCCTTCTCGCGCCACTGCTCGAGCGCCGTCAGCGAGTCGAACGTGTTCGGGCCAGGACCGCCGCCGCAGTGCTGCATTCCGGGCACGAGGAACATCCGCATCCAGTCGTCCTGCTCCTGGCCCATCTCGCGAAGCACGCTCTCGTAGTAGAGCACCGTGTTCTCGGGCGTGATGCCGTTGTCGCGCCAACCGGCATACAGCAGCAGCTTTCCGCCCGCCGCCTCGTATCCGCGCAGGTCCGGATTCACCGCGTCGACGAAACCGACCTTCTTGTCGATGATAGGCATGTCGCGGTCGAGATCGAATTTGCGCCAGTCGTAGTTCGCGTCTTGGAAGCCCAGGATTCGGATCGAGTCGAACGCGAAAGCGCCCGGCGTACCCTGCGGAGGCGCGAGGGCGGGAATCGGCACGCCGTACGCCTGGCCCGAGAAGATCAGCTCACCCTTCTTGTTCTTCGTGCCGCCGTAATAGGTCTGCACGCTCTTGAGCTCGCCGGGCGTGAGGCACGAATCGGCCGAGGCGCCGGCTTTGCACGCGAGCGACGCGTAGTCGAACGAGCACTGGCGCGGATTGTTCAGGAAGCCTTCGTGCAGTGTGTCGCACTGCGCGAGCACCGCGTCGTTCACGAGCTTCGCTTTTGCCTCGGACAGCGCCTCGTCGGGATGCAGCGCGAGCTGCATCTGCCGATACGCGCCGGCCGTGTGCATGTGGATGTGCCGGTTCGCGAGCGCGCCCGCGATGATGCCGTCGTAGTCGCCGGGGTAACGCTGCGCGGCCATCACGCCTTGCCGACCGCCGGTCGAGCAGCCCTTGTAATAGGAGTAGTTGAGCGGCGCGCTATAGAACGAGTCGATCAAATACTTCGACTTCACCGTCATGTCGTGCAGCGCGCGAAACGCGAAGTCGACGATCTTCTCGGGATGGCCGAGCGCGAACATGCCGGCCTGGCCGTCGGCCGCCGAGTGACCCGTGTCGGTGCCCGCCGTCGCGTAGCCGCGGCGCAGCGCTACTTGCATGTCGCCCCAGCCCTGGATCGCCCCGGCCCAACCGCCGTTGCCGACGGCGAGGAACTTGCCGTTCCAGTCCTTCGTCGGCAGCCAGAGCTCGACGTTGATGTTCGAGTCCGACGTCGGCTTGAGCACCATCGTGACCTTGCAATGCTCGGGTATCGGCTCCGGCGGCGGAGCGTTCGCGGGCGGCGGTGGGCCACCGCCCGGGGGAGGAGTGAAGATGCCCTCGGCCACTGTAGTCGCGGCCGTGATGGATGCGCGCTCGAGCTTGACGCTCGCGAGCTGCTCGCACGGCATGTTGAGCCCGGCGGCTAGCGCCGTGGCGAATAGTCCGATCATGTCGTTTCCCCCTCGTTATGCTTCGGCTCTCCAGCCGACCAAGCATAGCGCTAAGCGGGCGCTGAAAGCGTATCTTGAGCACTGGCTCCTGCGCCGTTGCGGTCGGATCGATAGCTCGATTGGACCCGCTGCGCGGAGGGAGGGGATCATGAAAACCATGTCGGCAGCGGCGCTCGCCGCTGCGCTTAGCATAGCCTCGCCCGCGCACGCGCATCACGGGGTAGCGCCGCACTACGACACGAGCAAGCCGGTCACGATCGAGGGCGTCGTCGCGCGCTTCGAGTTCGTGAACCCGCACTCGTTCCTGTACGTCGATACCACCGACGCCGCCGGCACGAAGCAGACGTGGAGCTGCGAGATGGCGTCGCGCACCGTGCTCACGCGCAATGGGCTCAGCGTCGACTCGTTCAAGCCCGGCGAGCCGATCAAGATCGACGGCGTCGCGGCGCGTCACAACCCGACCGGTTGCGCGTTTCGTGTCGCGTACTTTCGCGACGGGCGCGTGCTGAAGAGCACCGAGCTATTCGCGCCGACGCGCGCGACGGAGGCCGACGCGCCCGCCGACCCGACGTCGATAGTCGGCATATGGGCGATGAAGCGCTTTTCCGTCTCGACCTATGAGGGCCAGCTGACGGAGGCGGGCGAGCGCGCGCGCAAGGCATTCGATCCCGTGAAGGACGATCCCGCGATCTACTGCGACCCCGCGAGCCCCGTGCGCTTCTGGGTCAACGTGAACGAGCCGTTCGAGATTCGCCGCGACGGCGACGACGTGCTGATTCTGCATCGCTTCATGGATGCGAAGCGCGTCGTGCACTTCGACGGGCGCCCGGCGCCCGCGAACGTGCCCCGCAGCACGATGGGTTACACGACCGGACACTTCGACGGCAAAGCGCTCGTCGCGTCGACCGATCATTTCGTGGCCGCGACGCTCGAGCCGCGCGCTCCCGGCGTCATGCACACCGAGAACCTGAAGCTCAAAGAGCGGCTCGAAGTGAACCGCGAGACCGGCGACCTCGAGATCACGTGGACGATCGACGACCCCGCCTACTTCAAGTCGCCCGTCACGCAGAAAGAGCTCTACGTGCGGAGCCCGTGGGATCCGGCGCCCTACGACTGCAAGCCCGGCTATCGCTAGTTAGGATTCGATGGCGCTGCCGCGCTCCGGAGGCGCCGGCGCTCGCGCTGCCCGACCAGATAGGCGAACGGATCGCTCAACGCGAAGTTGCGTAGCCCACGAAACGCGGCGGGCCACCGTTCCGGCGCATCGAGATGCAGCGACGCATACCGCGTGGCGGGAAGCTCCCAAAACTCCTCCACTTCGCCGTGCACACGGTGCAATCGTGCGCCGTAGCGGCGCTGTCGATAACTGCACTCGATACTGCCTGCCTGCGACGTATAGCTGCGCAGCACGGCGTGGCAACGCTCGGACACATCCGACACGTCGACGACGAGGTTCGAGAGCGCGGGGGTGAGCGGTACCTGCACGCTATAGATCCGCACGTCGAGCGGCCGCGGCCGAACCCTTACGTGTGAGTCGAGCGCCAACGCCAGCGCATGCGCGACACGATGATGCTCGGGGTGAAAATCGATACGTGACGGCGCATAGATGACATCCGGCTGTATGCCATCTAGCAACGTCTCGAGACGCGACTGCAGCTCGCGCAGATCCCAGTCGCCCTCGCGGAACCCGAGCCACTCGACCCGCACGTCGCCGAGGAGCTGCGCCGCGGCTGCGGCTTCCTTCCGTCGCTGCTCGGACATCTTCGTCGGATCGGCGATCGTCTGCGACCGGCGCCCGTCGGTCGCGATCACGATCGAGACGCGATCACCGCAACCGACGTGCTTCAGGATGCTACCCGCGCAACCGATCGCTTCGTCGTCGGGGTGCGGCGCGAGCACGACGACTCGGCGGGTCCCGGATGAGCTCCAACGCGCCGCGTCGGAGCGAATCCACGAACCGAGCGTGGCGAAGCCGAGCTCCCAGCAACACCCCATTCCGCGCGAGATCGCGCGCTTCACTGGGCGCAAGCGTGCTCTAAGCGACATCGAAGTCGGCGCCCGTGAGACGCCATGCGAGCGGGTTCCTCAATCGTTCGAGAGGCACGCCTGTTGCGAGCGGCACCAGCTGCACGCCGAAGGACCGACCGCGAATGAATCCTATGCTCCGAAACCAGGCGAAGAGCGGGGTACCGGGCACGGCTAGCGTATAGATGAGATCGGCATCCTGCTCGGCAAGGCGGCGCAGCAGCTCGAGCATCAGCGCTGCAGAGCTCTCGGTGTCGCCTTTCGGGGCGAAGAGCTCCACGAGCTGCGCCGTGGTTCTGCCTTCGTTGCGATTGAGGCTATACGTCAGCCATGCGGTCGGCACGTTGCGCCGACGGGCCACGAGCATTTGATAGTTTCGCGCGGGCGAGCTCACGAATCGCCGCTCGATCCACTCCGCATCGCGCACCGCCGAGAATGGAGTGTCGGCGCGACATCGGTGCCAGATGACGTCGAACTCCGCCCCCGCACTTTCGATCTGTGTCACTTCGACATCGCTGCGCGGAGGTAGACGACGATTCGCGAAACGATTCCAAAGGGCGCCGACCATGCGGACGCTGCCGATACCAGGCAGCCCAAGCCGTCTCGCGATCATCGCTTCGGGCCGCAACGGTCGCGCGAGCCACTGCAACGGAAACAGCTCGCGCCAGCCAAGCGCGCGAGCTCGCGAACCCCATTGTTGGTTCGGGAGCCCGATGACGAAAGCGACGCCCGCGTCGCGCCACGCCTCATAGGCGCGAGCGGCGACTTCGGTGAGCAGACCGCGGCGCCTAAATGCGGGAGCCGTCATCGTATCGACCGAGACCATCACGTCATGCGTGCGCTCGTCGAGCTTGAATCGTGTGCGCATCGCTGCGTACTGGAAGATCGGCTGGTCGGAATGGGTTGCGAGCCACACGTTCGGCACCTTGAACGTGGGCGCGAGCTTCCAGCGCCACTCGCGCTCGCTCATGCGCCTGCCGAAGACGGTCTCGAACAGCGAGGTGAGCGCCCGCTCGTCGCCGTTTCGATAGCTGCGAATCGCGATCTCGTCACGAAGCACGGAATTGACGGCGGGTAGATTCACGTCGTTGGCGTCGAACGGCAGCACCATCGCGGCGGTAGCGATGTGTTCTCTTTCACCCATGAATGGTTCACTTCTGGCGGCCCGCTGAACCGGTGCGAAGCGGCGTCGAGCCTGGGCAACGGTGCAGCACTCCAGCCGGAGACGGTCGCCTACGCCGGGCCGGGTGTCACGACGACTTTGCCGCGCGCATGCCCGGCCTCGAGATGGCGGACCGCTTCAGCTGCGTCGGCGAGCGGGTATTTGCTGTCGATCACCGGCGCGACGTTGCCGTCCTCGACGAGCTTCGCGATGAACGCGAGGTCGGCGCTTTGGACAGGCTTACCGAGCACCATCGAGACCTTCTGCTGCCCGAAGCGCGATGCGAGCGCGACGAACGCGAGCGAGAGCATTCCGGACACCGTGATGCCGCCCTCCGTCTGCCGTCCGACGCCCGCGCCGACGACCACGAGGGCGCCCCTCGGCGCGAGCGCGCGGCGCGTGTCGGACACACTCGCGTTGCCCGCGACGTTGAGGATCAGGTCATAGCGCGTCGCCTGGCGCGTGAAGTCATCCTTCGCATAGTCGATGACGTGCTCCGCGCCGAGCGACCGGACGAGCTCGAGGTTCCGCGCGCTGCACACGCCCGTGACGCGTGTGCCGAACGCCGTCGCGATCTGCACCGCGAACGTGCCGACGCCGCCCGACGCGCCGTTCACGAGCACGCTTTGGCCCGCCTTGACCCGGCCGTAATCGCGCAGCGCGACCAGTGCCGTGCAGCCTGCCACGGGAATCGTCGCGGCGTGCTCGAAGCTCACTCGAGCCGGTTTCAGCGCGAAACGATCTTCGTGTCCGCAAGCGTATTCCGCGAACGAGCCGCGCACGGTTCCGAGCACCTCGTCCCCGCGCCGAAATCTCTGCACGCCGGGACCGACGGTCTCGACGGTGCCCGCGACGTCGGCGCCCGGAATTCGCGCCTTCGGCTTACCGCCCAGGCGCATGACCGAAGGCTCGCCGCGGATCAGATGCCAGTCGAGCGGATTCACGGCGGCCGCGTGCACCTTCAGCAGAATCTCCCGCTCCTTCGGAGTCGGCGGGTCGACGTCGACCAGCTTGAGCACGTCGGGCGGCCCGTACTCGTTGTGCACGATCGCTTTCATAAGTAAGTGCCTACTCGCGACTGCGAAGTGCGCATAGTTGCCTCAAGGGTCGACATAACGCTCACGCGCCGAAATCCTCGCGGAACGCGCTCGACTGCTCGATCGCAATCGCGAGCCGCAGCGCCGCGTTGCTCGCGTCCACGGCGTGCCCGTCCTCGACGCTCCAGATCGCCGAGAGCACTGCTTGGGCGAACGCCCAGGCGCGTGCGCGATCGACGTCGATGCCGAGCGCGGAATGGAAGATCGCGAGCCGCCGTTCGATCACGTCCGGCGACGCGAGCAGCTCTGGCCGCTCATAGGGATTGCGCAGCGCGGCGCCGATCTCGTATTCGAGCTCGCCGATCACCCCTTTCGGGTCGATCGCCAACCAGCCGCGCCGCTCGTCGTGCAGCACGTTGTAATGCTGGAGATCGCCGTGCAGTAGCGCGGGCTCGCGCTGTGCGGCCGCGAGCTCCGAGTGCACGCGCTGCGCGTGCAGCACGAGCTCGCGCGGAATCCGCGTGTCGGCGGTCGCGAGGTAGCGGTCGAATCCGAGGCCCCACGCCTCGACCGTCGCGCACGCGACGGGTGGATCGCCAGGCGACATTCGCCGCAGCAGCGCGGCAATGACCTCGGTCGCCTCGTCGTCCTTATCCTCGAGCACGAGCGAGACGAGAGGCGTGGCAGGCACGAGCCGTTCGAGCAGCGCGGCGCCGTCGACATGCTCGAGCACCTGCACGACGCCGCGGCCGCCGAACGCGGCCGTGATCTCCCCACTCCGCCACTCGTCGCCGGCGCCACGAGTGACCTTGACGACGACGGATCGGCCGTCGCGCGTGCCGACGACGAAAGCCGACGTCCCCGTTGCGAACGCGCGCTCCGCTCGCACGCCCCAGGTCTTGACGCGCTCGGCGATCCGCGCCTTGAGCTCGTCGCTCAAGATAGCTTTGGGAAGCGGCGCGCCGGCTGCCGGGTTGCCGCTCATCGGTCGCCTTGCGACAGCTCGCGCTGCAGACCTTCGAGCCCGCGCTGCATTGCCCAGCGGTGATTCGCGACGAACACGGGCTCGAGAAGCGGAGCGAACAAGACCATCCACGGTTGCGTCACGAGCACGGTCCAGTCGTAGAGCGCCTCTGTCCAGTCGCCATCCTGTCTCAGACGCCACTCGCCCCGCCCGGCAAGATCCCCGCGCGCGCGCAGCGACATCGATCGCGGCTTGTCGATCGCAACGACCTCTGCCTGCCATCTCAACGTGTAAGGAAGCCAACCTTTCGTACGCAAATCGACCACGCGGCCGAGGCCGTTCGCGTCGCCGGCCTTCACCTCGCGCACAGTTAGATAGACTTGCGGCCACCACCGCACGAACTCCTGCGGCTCGCTCAGCACTTCGAAGACTCGCGAGGCCGAGCCCCGAACGCGCCAAGTCGTCGGAATGTGAAACTCGCGCGACTTCATCAAAATGAGCTTCTACTTATTCGACAAGAGCGCGCGTCGCAAGAGGCTCAAGTCGGCGTCGCGAGCTTGAGGCCCACGATTCCGGCGACGATCAGCGCGATGCTCGCGACGCGGCCGAGGCTCGCGGCCTCGCCGAGTAGCGCGATGCCGAGCACCGCGGTGCCGACCGCGCCGATGCCGACCCAGACCGCGTATGCCGTGCCGACCGGTAGCACCTTCACGGCCGCGCCGAGCAGCGCCATGCTGATCACGAGCGCGGCCGCGGTCCATACGCTCGGCCAAAGCCGCGTAAAGCCTTGGGTGTACTTGAGACCGATCGCCCAGCCGACCTCGAACAGCCCCGCGACGATCAGCACGAGCCAGGACGCTGCCGGTGACATCGATCGCTCCTCGAAGACGAAACGCGCACTCTACGCCGGCTAGCGTACGGGAAAGTGCCTCTCACAGATCGACGACCTCGACGTCGGGCACCGCGAACGTCTCGCCGAGGAACCGCGACCCCAGCCGCGCGAAGCGCGCCGCGCCGTCGGTCACGAGCAGGCGCAGATTCCCGCGCGCTGCTCCCCGGACCGCGGCGAGCGCATCGCGCGCCAGCAGAGCGGCGACGCTGCGTGCGGTGGCCGTCGCGGAGTCGACGATCCTCGGCCCAGGGCCGAGCTCGGCGCGGATCGCGTCGGCTAGCAGCGGGAAATGCGTGCAGCCCAAGATTACCGAGTCGGGCCACTCGGCCGAAGGGCGTGCCACGACTGGGCCGAGATAGGCGCGCGCCGCGGCCGAGGCCACTGCCCCGTCGGTCCAGCCCTCCTCCGCGAGCGCCACGAACAGCGAGCACGCGAGCTCCTCGACGTCAGCGCCCGGCGCGAGCGCGCGGATCGCGCGCGTGTACGCGCGCTGTCCCACCGTCGCCTCCGTCGCGAGCACGAGATGACGCTGCGCGGCGCTCGCCGCGACGGCAGCCTCTGCGCCGGGCTCGACGACGCCGAGCACGGGCAGCGGCGCGAGCTCCGCGCGCAGCTCGGGCAGCGACAGAGCGGACGCGGTATTGCACGCGACGACGAGCAGCTTGATGCCGCGCTCGACCAGCTGGTGCGACGCCTGGAGCGAATAGCGCAGCACGGAGTCGCGGCTCTTCGTGCCGTACGGTACGCGCGCCGTATCGCCGAGATAGATCGTCGACTCGTGCGGCAGCGCGGCGCGGATCGAGCGCAGCACCGTGAGGCCGCCGACACCGGAATCGAAAACGCCGATCGGCAGGTCGGGATCACGCCGCGACGCGCTCAATTTCGCGCGCCCTCGCTTCGGCGTTTGTAATATGCGAGGTTGGCCTCGGCCAGATTGCCGAACCGGTCGCGCCGTGGAGGAGCGACGTCGCGAGGGCTCGTGGCTTCGGCGCTCGCGATCACTGCTTCGCGCCCTCAGTGCTTCGAGAACGGCAGCTTGCCGCGGACCGCGACGACGCCGGAGCCGGCGACGATCTCGCCGATCCGATACGCGTCCTCGCCGTGCTGCGTCAGATGCGCGAGCACCGCGCTTGCGTCGCGCGCGCGACAGACGAGCGCCAAACCCACGCCGAGGTTGAACGTTCGCAGCATCTCGGTATCGGTGACGTCCCCGGCGCGGCGAATCCGCTCGAACACCGGCGGGATCTTGTACGCGCCGAGATCGATGCTCGCATCGACGCCCGGCGGCAGGATGCGATCGAGGTTCTCGCGAATGCCGCCGCCTGTGATGTGCGCAAGGCCGGTCGCGAGCCCACGCTCGAACAGGCGCTTGAGCGCGGGGTAGTAGCAGCGGTGCGGCTCGAGCACCGCGTCGAGGAACGTGCGGCCGCCGACCTCGGCGTTCGCGAGAGCTGCGTCGCGCTCGAGCAGATCGCGGATCAGCGTGTAGCCGTTCGTGTGCGGCCCCGACGACGCGAGCGCGATCACCGAGTCGCCGATCTCGATCTTCGAGCCGTCGACGATCTTCGCGCGCTCGACGATGCCGATCACGCTCGAGCCCAAGATGTACGTGCCGACCGGCACGACGTCGGGCTGCTCCGTCGTCTCCCCGCCGGTGAGCGCACAGCCCTGCGCGGCGCATGCGGCCGCGCACGCCGACACGATCCGCGTGACGATCGACTTTTCCATCCGGCCGCAGATGATCAGATCCTGCACCGCAAGCGGCTCGGCGCCCATCACGACGCAATCGTTGATCAGGTGATTGATCATGTCGTAGCAGACCGATTCGATTCGGTCGTGTTGCGCCGCGAGCACTTGCTTGCTGCCGGGCTCCTCGGTCTTCATCACGAGCACGGGCTCTTTGAAGCGGCCGAGGTCGAGCGCGAACAGCGACGCAAACGCACCGACGCGATTCAGCACGCGCGGATCCTTGCCGTCGATGAACTTGCCGAGACCGGCCTTGGTGTCGTTCGCGACGTCGATGTCGACGCGGTATTTCATCGGTATCTCGCGGGAAGCCAGCGCGAAGGATACCGGAGCGGCGCGCGCGGCGCGCCGGTCACGCCCGCGCGGGAGCTAGAGGCGCGCGGCGGCCTCGTCGAACAGGCGCTTCGCGAGATCGAACGTCGGCCGGCCCATTCGACTCGCGACCCCGACATACAGCGCCGCGCCCTTCACTTCGCCGACGCAGCCTGTCACTTGCGGCTGCACGTTGCTCGGCTTTGGCGGCGAGAGACTACTGCAGCGCACGCCTCCGAAGTCCTGGCGCTCCTCGGCCCACTGCTTTTCACGCTTTTCTGTCAACGGGAACGCGACCACATCGAGCGCGTGCGCAACGCCGGCTGGCTCGACCGACGGCACGACGTCGATGTTGACGCCGCCGCCGAGCAGAGAATTGGACGCCCAGCTGCAGACCTGGAGCCGCGGGTTCTCGACGGCCCCGGTGCCCACCACGCCCCTCTTGCTCGCGGACGTGAGCTCGGCCGCGCCGCCGACTGCGACCGCCACCTCGTCGAGCGTCAGCAGACTTCTGCAATCGGCTGCGTCATCCGCATGGGCCGCGGACGGGGCGACGAACGAGAGCACCAAGAGCGCGATGGCGGGTTTCATGAGAGGTTCTCCTCGACGGTTCGTGCAAATCCTCCGTGTTCTCATGAATAGACAGCTCCGGCCGCACATCGTTGCTACGGCGGCGCGTCGCCGTCACTTCGCGGCGCGTTCCGCGTTCGCGCGAATCGCGGCGGACAAGAACGCAGCGAGGCCCGGCGCGTGCCCTTCGAAGAACGAGCGGAAGCGATCGTCCGCCTCGTACATGTCCGCGAGCCCGCAGTGCATCGTCGTGCTGCA
>Ga0105246_10002292_pt1 | contig 11540 bp, 19 predicted proteins | sample KBSM64metaG_FD_99694 | JGI IMG/M metagenome (GOLD analysis project Ga0105246, IMG submission 99694) | Miscanthus rhizosphere microbial communities from Kellogg Biological Station, Michigan, USA - KBS M6-4 metaG | ecosystem: Host-associated > Plants > Roots > Rhizosphere > Soil | place...
CGAAGTGCAAGGCGACTTCAACGACAAGGCCGACAACATCGTCATGTTGCGCCGGAACATTGAAAGCGACGTGACGGCCATCGACAACGAAATCGAGCGCCTTGCTGAACTCAAGCGAATCAAGTCCAACAGCGTTTCGCAGATCAGCGACTACCTGCGCCGCAACATGGAAGCCGCCAACATAAAGTCGATCAAGCGTCCGCTCTTCACCATCACGCTGGCCATGGGCAGCGAACGGGTGATCGTGGACAACGAAGATGCAGTGCCGGACGAACTGACCACTGTGAAGTCGAGCATTGCTCCGGACAAAAAGGCCATTGCCGCCAAGCTCAAGGAGATCCGCGAGCATAACGAAGCGGTGCGCAAGCGCATGGCAGTCAGTGAAGACGCTGAACACGAACTTCTACCCGAACCTACCTGGGCTCACTTGGAGCGCGGCGATAGTTCGATCCGAATCAAGTGAGGTCGCCATGTACGTCAGCAACCACCTAAGCCTGGTCGAGGAACAGCGGCAGCACGTTGATTCAATCGCGGAACGTACCGCACAGTTCCTGGCCGCCGGCGGGACGATCTACCAAGGCAAGAGCCCATCAATCAACCCGCCGCCACCGCACCGCTCCACCAAGATCGATCCCGAAACCATACTCAAGCGCCGTAAGCCGCCTATCACAGCGGCAGAACGTAAGGTGCTGCGCAAACTCGCGGATGCCCTATGAGCAAACGCAAACCTCACAACCTCAAAGCACGCATCGACCGGTCCTGCCGGTCCCTGCTCGCCGCCAACCACGTAGCGGTAGTCAACATCGATCCAAGCGGCCGCCAAGGCATGATCAATTACAAGTCGCTCAAGAACATCGCACCGGGGAAGATTGGCCAGGCCGTTTGCGGTATCCCCCACCGGTGGACGATCTACCTCAGCGCGCTTTGCATCGACGCCCGCGGCGACCGGTACAGCAAGTCGGTGGAGGTAGCGCCCGATGGCGTTTACCTCTCCGACCATCTGGAGGACGTGATCGAGCATTGCTACAAGAAGCTACGCGATGAGGCCAATCAAAGCCAGATGGTGGCTTCGGGCTGGATTGCCATTCCTGAAGCGATGTCGCTGGACGAGGCACACGCCGCGCGCATCTTCGAAGCCGTCGGCGCCTGGCACCAGGTGAAGGTCGATTCATGCGCCGCATAGCCCGCACCCAGCAACGCAAACGTCAAACCTGGCTCGCACTGCCGGCCAGCGGAATAGAAGAGGTAGGCCATGGCCAAGACTGTGCAGGAACGATCGGCCAAGGCTGCGCAGAAGCGGCTGGCGGTCGCCGAGAAGGAATTGCGGCACAAGGTCAGGCCGGGTATCGAGCAGGCCATGGAGCGGATCCGGCAGCGCGGCAAGGTGCCGATCATCAGCGAAGTCCTGCAGATCGCCATCATGAAGATGGACTTGATGGGCGACGACGAGCTGATCGAGTTCTTGCGTTACCCGCGCCACAAAATCGTGATTAGCGAAAACGTGGCGCGTGAATTTCGGAATCAAAGCTTAGCCGAACTGAAGCGCGATCCGGGTGACGAGATCGTCATACCAGCACGGGAGAGCTGAGGACACGGCGAGCAATGGCAATCAGAAGTCGATAACTCTGAGCGCCATCATCCCATGCGAGCAGTTCCTCTTTCTCTGTATTCAAAACTGATCCATTCGCTGCAACGAGAAACCTGCAACATTCGTTAAGCTCATTGCCACTCAAACTACGCGTGCTGAGGACAGCCTCAGCATATCCTTTCTGGTCATCAACGAGTGGAGAAAGGTGAATATTGAACTTTCGCCCCAGCACTTCGCCGGTAATTAGTTCGTCGCTCTCGCCTGCTGCTACCGAAAAGAAACCTCTTAACATCTCAGGCCCAAGTCGCTTCCAGTGTTCAACGTTTTCGAGCAGGCATTCCTTGGCTCGTTGATAACCACCGGCCGACATAACGAGCGCCCGCTGAAATTGATGGTTGTCGTACTCAAAATCTTTCTTGTCCACGCACCTGACTCCTTCCATGCGGGCGACTTTGCCCGGAACGTTGATATCACGAGCCACAACCAAAACACCACTACAGCTTTGCCACCACCGGTAACCGGAGGGCGGCGCCTGACTGGAGATAATCCATGAGCAACTACATGTACAAGACCAGCGACCCTTCCGTGGTTGTCGCGGCTACAACCTGGGACACCAAGCGAGCGGCCTGGAACGCGCAGCGCGCCAAGCTGGGTCAGGTGTTCGGCGGCGAGACTTCGCCAATGCGCTCCGGCAGCCGTAGCTATGTCGGCGGCGTGAAGCTCAGCGCAAGCGGTGATCTGGATGTGCACTGGTGCCGTCCAGACCAATACGGGTACCGCGCGCTCCGCTCCAGCGCCAAGCCCGCGAAAGGAACGCCGAAGGAAGCGCGTGCCGCCCAGGTCGCCGAGCATGAGCGCCTGTCGGAACTGTGGAAGGAGCATTGCCCGGCCAGCATCGACATGGATGAGGCCTGGGAGGCGATCGGCCTGAACCCGGGAGCACTGTGGATGTGCGGCGGTGTGTTTTTTGAGTTGGATGGGGTCGTGTACCTGAACCTCGGCCTAAGGCTTGAGGATGGAAACGAGAACATCGAAGGCGCCGCCGAGATCCTCGGCAGCGAGTTTGAAGCGGCTCGCCAGACTGTCCTGGGACAGCTCAAGGCGGCGTAGTTACCCGGGAAAAACTTCAGCAGTAGGCAATACACCTGCAACGGCCTGACACTTCAAATCAGCGCAGATAATCATGCTAATCGGTTGGGAGGTTCGGGCTACATAGCGGTTATAAACGGCTGCGAATTCGATGCCCCCGCACTTTGGGCAGGTTGGCTTGAATTCGTCGTGCTGCATTTCTTCGATACCCATCTGCTTCTCTCCTTGATCCGGCTCCATGCCGGTCACCCGTAATACCCCATATCCAACAATCACGCCAGCCGCCAGAGCCCTATCGCCTTCCGTTCGTATCGGGAATAAAGCTACCCAAGAAAAAGACAGTTGCAGGCCCTATGAGCCAAGCGGTGGTCGTTCCTGGACTGAAAAATGGCACGGCAATAGCAATTGCAAACAGCCCTATGCCTGTCCATAACCGCTTACGCGGCGTGAACCACTCGCGGAACGCTTCAAGCTTTTTACCGGCCATTACCACTTCCTTGTTTGATAAGCAGCAAAGCATATCACCCACTTAAACGAATCACGCCAGCCGGCGAGGATCCCCTATGCCTACTCACAACATCGTCAGCATGAGCGGCGGTAAAGACAGCACGGCTACGCTGCTGGTCGCCCGCGAGCTGGAGGTGCCGAACCTCAGCGCTGTAGTGGCTGACACCGGGCATGAGCATCCAGAGACGTACGACTACATCCACTATCTGGCTGACGCAACTGGTGTTCCTATCCGCTGGGTGAAGGCCGACTTCTCCCGGCAGATCGTCGGCAAGCGCAAATTCATCGAAACGAAATGGCGCGAAAAGGGTGTGGCGGAATCCGTGGTGCTGGGGGCTTTGGAAGTTCTGCACCCAACCGGCAACCCATTCTTGGACTTGTGCCTGTGGAAAGGCCGCTTCCCAAGCACCAAAGCGCGCTTCTGCACCGACGAACTCAAGCGCAACCCAATCATTGAGCAGGTCTACCTGCCACTCATGGACGGCGAGAACATGCTGCTGTCCTGGCAAGGCGTTCGGGCTGATGAGTCGCCGGCCCGCAAGTACCTACCAGAGTGCGATGAGGTTGGAGGCGGCCTGTTCAACTACCGACCAATTTTGAAATGGACGGTTGATTCGGTATTCGAGGCTCACCGGGCCGCCGGCATCAAGCCGAACCCGCTGTACTTGCAAGGCTGCAATCGCGTTGGCTGCATGCCCTGCATTATGTGCGCGAAAGACGAGCTCCGGCAGATCGCGGCCAGATGGCCAGAGGAAGTAGACCGGGTGCGCGAATGGGAGCGGCTGGTGAGCATCGCCAGCAAGCGCGGGGCCGCCACGTTCTTCGCCACCGTCACAGACCCCACCGTCAGATCGGATGACAAGGTGAGCGCCGTAACGCACGGCATTGACCGGATCATCGATTGGAGCAAAACCGCCCGCGGCGGCCGCCAGTTCGACATGGTTGACCTTATCGCTCGCACCGACAGTCAGAACAGTTGTTCATCCGCGTACGGTCTTTGTGAATAGCATCAGTACGTTATCCACGACACCGCTGCTTGGAATACTGCAGCTGCCGCAGCGAAACCTGCGGCCCATCTGTTCCATTTTGTCTGTAAATCAGCCGTCGCGATGATATCGAAGGTTTTATCGCCTTCCGTCCTGGTAAACGCGGACTCAGTCCAACCGTTGTCCGAGACCTTCTCGACGTATGGCGCCTTCACCGTCGCAGACCCTATCCACAGAGCGCACGAGATGATCGCGCAGGAACACAGAAGCACCGTACATACGAATTTCAAAGTTAAAAACTGCATTCAGGCCTCTCCAATATTTTTGTCTTGTTTACCTCACTTAAACAAATCACGCCAGCCGGCGAGGATCCCCTATGCCCGATATCACCTACGGCTCTGTTTGCAGCGGCATCGAAGCCGCGACACAGGCCTGGCACCCACTAGGCATGCGCGCCGCCCGGTTCACCGAATTCGAGCCAGCATTTCGCTATTGCTTCATCCGCCTGGGCGAGCGAGCATTGACCATCTGATGAATGCTGCTGCCCACAAGGACGTTTCTTTGAAAATCCCCGCGGTAAAAAAAGCAAAGCTGGACCAAGCTCTAAAACAGTTCGATGAAAAATTTCGCCACGCCCCCGAGTGGAAACGCTGGACTGAAAACCAAGCGCATCGCTACGCAATCAGCGCGAACAGCACTTTATACCCTGCAAAAAAAATAGTTTCTTTGGCCACTGGAACCCCGGTAGGACTGTTTTCAGGTGGCCAGCCCACAAACGGATATTTGAAGCGGCACGGATTCACAATCGTTGAACTGCAACGGTCAACTGATCCAGAGCTGCGCTTTGTGGCGGGTCAGGTTTATGACCGGCAAACTGAGATTCACGATTTGTTCGGGGGCAGCCGCCAGAGTGGAATTGCCCCATCAGCGCAGGCCCCAGCGGTATTCATTTTCACCGGCGACTCAGGTGGTCAGTACGGATACACCGACTTTCATAGCGAGGAGCAGGTTTTCAGCTACACAGGCGAAGGCCAGCTCGGTGATATGACTCTGACTAAAGGAAACCTGGCAATTCTCGAGCATTCGAAGCTGGGGAAAGCGCTGCATGTTTTCGAGATACTCGGCAAAAGCTTAGGCCAGAAGTATCTCGGCGAATACACGTGTGCGAGCCATGAATGGCGTCGCGGCCCTGACAAGCTTGGCAACGAAAGGGCAATAGTTGTGTTCAACCTAGTCCCTGTAGGGCTCGAGCTCGACTCCCCTACGTTCCCAGGAGAAGACGAAGCCCCAGATCCAAGTATGTCACTTGCCGAGGCGAGAAAGCGCGCTCATGCGGCTGCGGAAGCAGGATCTGCTGGAGAAAGCGGATCGGCGCGTAGAACCGTATATCGTCGCAGCAGAACTATCTCCAATTACGTTTTAAAGAGGGCGGCAGGGAACTGTGAGAGCTGTAAGAAAGCGGCCCCTTTTATGAAGGCAAACGGCTCGCCATACCTAGAGCCGCACCACGTAAATCGATTATCAGATGGCGGTCTGGACCATCCACGTTACATAGGCGCTATCTGCCCGGCCTGCCACCGCGAAATCCATCACGGATTGAACGGAAAGGTTAAGAACGAAGCGTTGAAAACATACGTCGCCAGCATCGAGCCGAAGTCTTAACGGCTTCCGAATCAACAGGGCGCAGCCTAGAAAGCCAGAGTGGCACCATGACAATCCCTGACCGCTGGCCCTGGTCACCGTAATGGCGGAGATATATTTAGGCAATTAGATGTAGGTCAGCCCTCGTATAGAATACGCCTAGCTGATCAATTCAGACGACCAAGTCCAACATGTGCAAAGATATCATCTCGATCTTGCTCATTTCTGCAGCGCCACAGAAACTTCTTCCCCAAGTTTTATTATGGAAACTTTGCGCAGGGCGTTACTCTCGATCCCAAAAACCACCAAATTATCCCCAAACGTTTCAACGAGATGATATTTTGGAACGCCTTTCACATAAACTACAGGTAAACTATTTAGGCTTCCTGATGAAAGCTCATATCCTTTAGCCCTACCTGCAATGTTAGGAGCAGTATAGACAACTAGTACTACGCACAACAGCATTTGCAAGATTTGGGCTATACCGACGAACTCAAAGCCTCCATTGAAAACCAAGTCATAAATATAACAACCTACTGCGACGCCCAACATAAAACCACTTATCTGCCCCATCGAATATACAGATGGCGAATACTTTGAGGGCAAATCAAAAAGTAGATATAGTGCAAGCATGGCTGAAACTGAAACAATCAATCCTACGACGAGAGCCAGCCAGCGACGTAAAAAATTTTTGTCAATAGAAGATAGACCAAGCACCCATGAAATCGCGAGACCAATTATAATATATAGGAAGACCATCGCTCCTTTGCGGACAAAGTATTCAGTGGGCACGGCATCAACTAGCCATGGTGCGCCCATCCGCTCGAACATATACTTGAGCTGAAAATAGCCAGCGACACCAGCTATTAATGAGGCCAGTGCAACAATAGAGCCAAGCTTGACTGCCCATTCAGCCAAGCTATTTATGATGCGAGGTCGGTCATTCATCAGATGGAAGAACTTGGTCTTGCGTTGTTTGAACTTTTAACTTCCTCTGTGCTTGTTTTTCAGCTAACGGTTCAACTCGTCTGAAAACCGAAAAAAGAATCTTCATTTTCATTAACTTATTACCATCAACACGCGCATCTAGCACGCAGCGCTGTTGCTCGGACAATCCCAATATCTGCTCCATTCTTTCCGAAGCATTTTTTACAAACCCAGCTTGAGCAGCTGTCATTCCGCGTTCATCGGTAGCGTCAACGTCAGAGAGTTTCATTTGGGAAGAACGTGAGTGCAGATTTTTATACGTTTCAAAAGCTGTATGGTATACGACAGCAACAGCGGCAACCATAACACCGACATGAATCGCTGCCTCAAGAATAACTGCCAACTCAATGTAACCAGGCGAAGCGTATTTTATCTCTTCAATTTCTGGCTTACCGTTCTCAGGAATACCTTTAAAAAGATTGTTAAAAAAATGTACCGTACTATAGCCGCCACGCCAAGGAAACTTATTATATACATGCTGTACCTTTCGTTCCTCAATACCTCGCAAATCACCCAAAAGTGAAAAGGCAAAACCATAAACTCGAGTATAGTTATGTGTGACTTCTGACAACTCCTCTAGTGACCAGTTCAAGTCCAATAAAAGCTTAGTGGTATCACTATCCATCAACGAGTCCTATTTCAGCGCTTCCATGTCTGCACACTCGCAGTTTGACTTCGAGCTTAGCATGAATCGGCAACTTAATAGGATACTCATGGTGGCAAAAAAACACTACTCAACACCTCACCCCCATCCTCCTTCACTCCACGGCCCGGGCATGGCCCGGCAAGGACTCTCCATGCCTACAGAAAGCAAACAAGCCGAGCCGCTGAAGGTTGAGCGCTCAACAGTCACGAAGCTGGTGATCACCGGAGCGCCACGGCTCGATCCGATAACGGTTTTCCTCGAGGACTTCGGTCGCCGCGACTGCCCGACTGAATCCAACCCGAACTACCAGACTGCCCAGGGTAAGATCACGATCAACTGCTGGGACAAGAGCTGGAACGCCTACTGGGGTGGAATGGGACCTCGCACGGTTGCCGAGTTCGTGGCCAAGTGCGATTGGCCCTATGTTCTGAACTGCCTGGATCGCGGGATCAGTAGCACCCGATTCAGCGGGGACGCGCTCCATGCCTTTGCCAAGAAGTGCATCGTCCAGCGCCGCCGGCAACAGACCGGGCGACACGACTGGGAGCTTGGCGAGCTCAGCAAGAGCGAGGCCCGCGAGCTATGGCAGGACATCGAGGTTTTGACCAGCGTCGAGTCGCCAAACGAGTGCTGGCATCACAGCAAGCTGCTGACGGAGCTGTTCGGAGATGAATGGCATTACCCAGTCGACGACAAGGCGATCGAGGAAAACCACGAATTCAAATACCTGCGTCGCGTCGTTGAGGCCGTTCAGGACGCGCTGCGCCAGGAACAGCAGCAGGTGGCCGCATGAAGCGCATCTACCTCAGCGGGCCCATGACCGGCCTGCCCGGCCTCAACTTTGCAGCCTTCCACGCCATGACCACCAACCTGCGCGCCGGCGGCCACACCGTCACCAACCCTGCCGAGCTAAACCCTGAGGGCGGAAGCTGGAACGACTGCATGCGCCGCGACATCGTAGCCCTTATGGACTGCGACACCGTGGCCACCCTTCCCGGCTGGGAGCATTCAAAGGGCGCCCGCCTGGAAGTCCTGATCGCCGAACGCCTCGGCATGACGGTTGTGAATGCCCATGATCTGGTGACGAGGGAGGCTTCAGCCATATCAGCGGAGCCTTGTTAAACCGGTTAGATCTCGGGAAAGCGACTGACCCAGCTGGCCATCAATGGTGTTAACGCCTCATTTAGAGCAATGCTTTCTGACCTCACCCTGGCACATAACTCCAATATCTCTCTGCGCTGTGAATCTGTACAAGGGCCAGGCCATCCGCCTTCATCGACCAGCCTATGAATCACCCGGTGACGATCTTCGATGAGTTGGCTTATGCGCTCTTCGAGTTGCTCTATATGGGCGTTTCCCGAAATTTCTTTCAACAGCGCTTTTGTCGGTTGCTTAAAAGCTGTTGCTGTTTCAACAGATTTAATTTCATCAAATGAATGAGCATCATCCTGTTTTACGGCAAATCGGACTATTACAACAAACACCTTCTCAAATATCTGAGAGCTGATGGTGGCAAGGCCAACAGCTTGATATAGAGCTGCATCCGATAAATCTTCCATGTCAACCTCACTGAATAAACGGCCTCACGGCCAACGACTATTTATTCAACAGTACCATGCAAATCTGTAACCCCTCCCCCTTCAAAGTCAGCCGCTATAGCGGCAAGGACGAAGTCATGCCTGAAGAAAAGAGAACCCCCGACGAAACCTGGTCAGCCAATGAAGAGTTGTTCAATTGCGACAGCCTGGGTGAGCTGCTTGACGAGAACGACGACCTTGAAATCGGAGCAACCGTTTGGAAGGGAGAGAAATTCCCGATAAACACCGCCGGCTATGTAGATGCGGGCGACGTCATTGAAATGCTCGGCGAGCGCGCCTATGACGATGTGGGCGAATTCGCGGAGGACTGGCCGGATGTTCCTGATGAGGCCCGCCAGGAACTCGACGAACTTCTGTCCGCATGGATAAGCAAGCATTGCACCGCGAAGTTCTACCGCGTTCGCAACGTCGTCGAGTACCAGATCACCGCAGAGGATTTGTCGGATCGGGTGACGCCATGATCGCCACCCTCTGGTTCGCCTACGTCTTTATCTACGAGGGGCCCAGGCCATGATCGCTCTGGCGCAAATTCGTGCCGAGCTGGCAGACCGCAAGTCCTCAGACCATCACACCAGTTGCCGCGATTGCGGCCGCTTCGTCCCGAAAGAGCGCTGGGTGCCAAAACAATCGCCTCATGCCGTACGTGGACAGCGCCCGCTGTGTGCCACCTGCTTCGACGAATACGAAGGCCCGTTCTACTAACCCCAATCCCCCTACATGCCTGCCGGTGAGCGGCGGGCGAGGTATTCCTATGTCCGAAAGAATTCCGTGTAGCGAGTACGACGCCGAGAAGGTGCGCTGCCTCAGCGGGTTTCCCGTTCTGCATTCGGCATGCCACGGCGCGCAGTCAGGATGTCCGACCTGTGGCGTGCCTGGCATCGCTCCAATGTGCATGCGCGAAGACCTGCCTGCGCACTTGATACGTCCTGACGGCATGCCGATCGGCTGGCCGAACAAATAACCCACCTTCTGCCGCACAGCGCGGCAAGGACACCCCATGTTCGCTATGAAACTCACCCTGATACTGCTGGGCGCTTTGCTGTACCTGGTAGGAACCTTCGGCTGGTTCTTTTGGGCCGGGCCTTACCTGCTCGACACCGGCTCCACCGAGGCACTGCTCTACGCCTTCTCCGGCACTTGCGCCTGGCTGCTGATTACCTTTGGCCTGGCAATCCACATCATCAAGACAGCGCGGCCCACTGTGGGCGGCGGGAGGTAGGTATGGCAGCAGCAGAACAGCTAAACGACGGGATCACTGGCGACAAGGTGCCCGAGGCGCAGATGGCCGAGATCCTGGGCACCACACTCGCCGCCCTGCGCTCCAAGCGTGCCAGAAAGCAGATACCTGAAGGTGTCTGGAACACTCATTGCGGCAGGATCATTTACAGCATCAGGAGATATTACGAATGGCTCGAAAGCCAATGGGTTTGCCCGCAGGAATGGACCTCCACCACGGATCGATCCGTATCCGCTTTATGTGGAACGGCAGCCGGCGGAGTGAAACGCTCCCCTATCCCCCGACACAGAAAGGAATCAAGTCTGCCGCACAGGTTGTTGATCAAGTAAGAGGCTTGATAAAGCTGGGGCTGCTCGACGACGACAAATACGCCGAGCTTTTCCCGAGTTCCAGCAACCTCGCCGGCGGGAAGATCAACTTCGGCGAATACGCGCAGCTCTGGCTGGACAGCCGTGAGGTGGTGGTCGGCACGAAGGCGAACTACAAGGGAGCACTGAACAGGTACTGGATGCCGGGGCTGGCCCTGGTGCGGATCGACCTGATCACTACCACCCTGCTCCGCCGGGTAATGGCCGCCAGCGAGTGGAAGTCACCAGGCGTTAAGCGCAATGCCATCTCGAAGCTGTCCACCATCATGAATTCAGCCGTATCTGAAGAACTGATCCCAAAGAACCCAGCCGCGATCCTTGAGCTGCCCAAGCGCAGCAAAAAGGAAATTGATCCCTTCACGCTTGAAGAAGCAAACCAGATCATCGCGAAGATGTATCAGCACGATCACTGGCCCAGCACGATCTATGCGGCGTTTTTTGAGTTTGTGTTTTTTACAGGAATGCGTCTGTCTGAAGCCCTGGCTATGCGCTGGGATGCGGTAGACGAAGAGAAGAGGACGGCCCACGTGTGTCGCGGGATCGCCTTGGGGGAAGTGGTGGAACGTACGAAAACTGGCGGAGATCGCTTCGTTTTGTTGAATGACCGCGCCATGCACGCTCTGCAATTTGCCAGGGAGTACGCAGAACGTCGGAAAAAAGGGAAAGGCAAGGTGCTGGAAACGCCTTTCATTTTTCCGCCCTCGAAGAACGCGGAGTACGTGAAACAGACATCTGACCTACACAAACAGTGGGTTCCGACGCTAAAAGCGCTGAATATCCGTCGTCGGCCGCCATACAACTGTCGTCACACCTATGCGACAATATGCATTATGTCTGGCATGAACCCCGCCTTCATTTCCCAGCAGCTCGGCCATAGTGTGCAGATGCTGCTC
>Ga0105246_10002293_pt1 | contig 11539 bp, 8 predicted proteins | sample KBSM64metaG_FD_99694 | JGI IMG/M metagenome (GOLD analysis project Ga0105246, IMG submission 99694) | Miscanthus rhizosphere microbial communities from Kellogg Biological Station, Michigan, USA - KBS M6-4 metaG | ecosystem: Host-associated > Plants > Roots > Rhizosphere > Soil | place: Michigan...
GCCACTTGACGCCCTTGCGGATGGTGAAGCTCCACTTGGTGTAGTTGTCGTTGTGGGTACCCAGGTCGGTGGCCAGGTCGGGCACCAGGATCATCTGCTTGGTCTTGGGGTCGTACTTGTACTGGGTCAGCGACCGGGTGACCAGACCACTCATGATCGACGAGGTGTCGGTGTAGTAGATCTCGCTGGGGTCGAGGGTCGTGGTCAGACCGGTCAGGGTCAGCACCGTGACGATGCCGCCCTTCTTGGCTCCGGCGATCGTCACCGGGCCCTTGGCGGTCGGGTCCTGCCCGTTGCCGGTGTTACCCAGCTCGTTGTTGTTCTGTGTTTCGTTCCCCGCGGTGCCGCTGGATGACCCGGAGCCGCCACAGGCGCTCAAGGCCAACACACCGACCGCGGAGATGGCGATCAACGGTGATTTGAACCGCATAGCCCACCCTTTCCGTGGTTACTGCATTTCTCCCGGTGAACCGATCACCGGCGAGTTCTGGGGTCGAAGGCGTCTCGGATCGAGTCGCCCAGGAGGTTGAGCGCGAGGACCAGCACGGTGATCGTGAGGACCGGGGCCCAGAGGTAGAGCGGGTAGACCTCCCACCACGACTGCGCGTCGAAGATGGTCTGTCCCAAGGTCGGGATGCCGGTGATGCCGATGCCGAGGTACGACAGGCCGGCCTCGGCGGTGACGAAGGCGGGCAGGGAGAGCGACGTCGCGACCACGATCGGCGCGACCAGGTTGGGGAGCAGCTCCTTGAACAGGATGCGCCGCGTCGGCACGCCCATCACCTGGGCGGCCTGGACGAACTCGCGCTCACGCAGCGACAGCACCTGACCACGGATCAGTCGGCACAGCGGCATCCACGTGAAGACGACCAGGATCCCGATCAGCGAGAACAGCTGGACCTTGGACAGGGTGCCCAGCTGTCCGGGCTTGGCGAAGTGGCTGACGATGATCGGCGCCATCGCCAGGGCGCCGAGGATGAAGGGGAAGGACAGGAACAGGTCGGTGACGAACATGATGATCCGGTCCATCCAGCCGCGCGAGAATCCGGCGACGAGCCCGAGCACCACGCCGATCAGCGTGCTGAACACCGTGGCGGCGGTGGCCACGAACAGCGACGTACGGAGGCCGTAGAGGAGCCGGGCCAGGTTGTCGACCGCGGTCTGGGGCGCCATGCCCAACGGGTGCTGGGCCCAGAATCCGTGGTTCGGCGGGCCCTGGAGCGGCAGCCCGGTGCTGAAGTCCAGCACCTCGCTCGGGTCGTAGGGGATCGTCGCGGCCGTCGGGTAGATGTTGAGGAGGTTGCAGATGACCGGCGCGAAGATGCCGCACAGGACCAGGAACACGACGATGCCGAAGCAGACCACCGCGAGCTTGTCCTGACGGAGACGTTGCAGTGCGATCTGGGTCGGAGACCGGCCGGCGAGCTTCTTGCCTTCGGGCGCTTCTGCTGCACCTACGGGGGCTTCGGCAAGTTCGGTCGCACTGATGCCCATGCTTGTCCTCTCACGCCAAGAAGTTCGTCCGTGGCCGCTGCCCAGCGCGTTCGCGGCCGGGTGAGGCAGGTCACGGCATCTGGACCGGGATGGACTCTAGATGACCGTCAAGTGATTTCTCCGCCCCCCGAGGTAACGATTCAGTCTCGGGATTTGGACCGTTCCAAAGGGGCGTCCACACCGGCTTCCCGGCGCTGATCTGCGGTGATCGGCGCCGGCGCTCCGGTGAGCGGATCGTAGCCTGCTCCGCTCTTCGGGAACGCGATCACGTCGCGAATGGTGTCGGATCGTGACAACAACGCGACGATCCGGTCCCACCCGAAGGCGATGCCACCGTGCGGGGGCGCGCCGTACTGGAAGGCGTCGAGGAGGAAGCCGAACTTCTCCTGCGCCTCCTGCTCACCGAGACCCATCACCGCGAACACGCGCTTCTGGATGTCACTGCGATGGATACGGATGGAGCCCCCGCCGATCTCGTTGCCGTTGCAGACGATGTCGTAGGCCCAGGCCAGGGCATGGGCTGGATCCTGGTCGAAGGTCTCGAGGTCCTGCGGCGAGGTGAAGGCGTGGTGGACCGCGGTCCACGCGCCGCTGCCGACGGTGACCTCACCCGCCGCGGTCGCCTCGTCGGCGGCCTCGAAGAGCGGGGCGTCGGCCACCCACAGGAAGCTCCACGCGGACTCGTCGATCAGGTCGCACCGGCGGCCGATCTCGAGGCGAGCCGCACCGAGCAGGGCCCGGCTCGCCGTGACGGCGCCGGCTGCGAAGAACACGCAGTCGCCCGGCTGCGCACCGACGTGGGCGGCCAGTCCCGACCGCTCGGTGTCGCTCAGGTTCTTGGCGACGGGGCCGCCGAGCTCGCCGTCCGCACCGATCGTGACGTAGGCCAGGCCACGAGCGCCGCGCTGCTTGGCCCACTCCTGCCAGGCATCGAACTGCCGGCGCGGCTGGTCGCCTCCGCCGGGCATCACCACGGCGCCGACGTACGGAGCCTGGAAGACCCGGAACTCGGTGTCGGCGAAGTACGCCGTGCAGTCGACGAGCTCCTGGCCCATCCGGAGATCCGGCTTGTCGGAGCCGAACCTGGCCATCGCCTCGGCGTAGGTCATCCGCGGCAACGGCGTCGGTACGTCGTACCCGACCAGCTGCCAGAGCGCGACCAGCACGTCCTCCGCGACCGCGATCACGTCGTCCTGGTCCACGAAGCTCATCTCGATGTCGAGCTGGGTGAACTCCGGCTGCCGGTCGGCGCGGAAGTCCTCGTCGCGGTAGCACCGCGCGATCTGGTAGTAGCGCTCCATGCCCGCGACCATCAGCAGCTGCTTGAACAGCTGGGGGCTCTGCGGCAACGCGTACCAGGACCCGGGCTGCAACCGCGCCGGGACGAGGAAGTCGCGAGCGCCCTCGGGCGTGGAGCGGGTCAGGGTCGGCGTCTCGATCTCGACGAAGCCATGGGCGTCGAGGACATCGCGCGCGGCCTTGTTCACCCGGCTGCGCAGACGGATCGCGGCGGCGGGACCGGCCCGGCGGAGATCGAGGTAGCGGTGCCGCAGCCGCGCCTCCTCACCGACGTCGCCGCCCCTCGCGGACCCGGCCTCGTCGATCGGGAACGGCAGCACGGCACTCGGGCTGAGCACCTCCACGTCCTCGGCGATCACCTCGATCTCGCCGGACGGGATCTGGAGGTTGGCGTTGCCCTCGGGACGCTTCTCGACGCTGCCGACGACCTTGAGGCAGTACTCGCTGCGCAGGTGGTGCGCGACCGCTTCGTCGCGGATCACGACCTGGGCGACGCCGCTGGCGTCGCGCAGGTCGATGAAGGCCACTCCCCCGTGGTCGCGGCGCCGCGCCACCCAGCCGGCCAGGGTCACCCGGGTGCCCTCGTCGGCGGCGGTGAGGGTTCCGGCGTCGTGCGTGCGGATCACTGGGTGTTCTCCTCGGGGTCGTCGGTGCTGGTCACGATCGTGGGCCGGAGGTCACCCTCCGGTGGTGTCCAGGTCGCGGTGTCCGCGTCGAGCTGGTCGCCGGATCGGATGTCCTTCACCTGGTCGCTCGCCCCGGTCTCGGTCGCGGGGAACCAGACGAACGGGATGCCGCGGCGCTCGGCGTACCGGATCTGGCGGCCGTACTTCTGCGCGCTGGGCGCGACCTCGCAGGAGATGCCGCGGCTGCGGAGTCTGTCGGCCACGCGCTCGCTGATCGGGCGGCTCTCGTCCTCGGCGAGGGCGACCAGCACGGCGCTCGGCACGGCCCGGCTGCCGGCGAGCACGCCTTCGGAGATGAGCGGCACCAGCGTGCGGGAGAGGCCGAACGAGATCCCGACCCCCGGGTACGTCGTGCGCCCGTCGGAGGCGAGGGCGTCGTACCGCCCGCCGCCGCCGACGGCCTTGAGCCGCTCGTAGCCCACCATGAAGATCTCGACGACGGTGCCGGTGTAGTAGTCGAGCCCACGGGCGATGCGCAGGTTGGCCTCGACCGACACGCGTCCTCCGCTCGCGCGGACCGCGTCGGCGCAGCCCTCGAGCACCGCCGAGAGCTCCACGAGCCCGCGGCTCAGCAGCTCGTCGTCGACGCCGAGCGCCTGCACCCGCTGGACCAACGTGTGGTCGGAGACCCGGATCGTCGCCAGCTCGAGGCAGCGTTCGGCCTGCTCCCGGGTGGCACCGGCGTTCTCGACGAGCAGCTCCGCGACCGCCTCCGGCGCGAGCTTGTCGAGCTTGTCGATCTGCCGGATCGCGGCGGTGACGTCGGGGATCCCCAGCCCCTGGTAGAAGCCCTGGATCAGCTTGCGGTTGTTCACCTGGAAGGAGAGGCGCGGCAGCGGCAGACCACCGAGCGCCTGCACCATCACGCGCATCACCTCGACGTCGTGGTGGAACGGCAGCTCGTCCTTGCCGACGACGTCGATGTCGGCCTGGGTGAACTGGCGGTAGCGACCCTCCTGGGGGCGCTCGCCGCGCCAGGCCGGCTGGATCTGATAGCGGCGGAACGGGAACTCCAGCTGACCGGCGTTCTCCAGCACGTAGCGCGCGAACGGCACGGTGAGGTCGAAGTGGAGGCCCAGCCCCGTGTCGTCAGCGGAGTCGTCGGCCTGCAGGCGACGAAGGACGTAGAGCTCCTTGTCGATCTCGCCCCCCTTGGCCATCCGGTCGAGCGGCTCGACCGCACGGGTCTCGATGTTCGCGTACCCGTGCAGCTCGAAGGTGCGCGACAGCGCGGCCACGACCTCTCGCTCGACCGTGCGGGCCGCGGGCAGCAGCTCCGGGAAGCCGCTGAGCGGCGTGGGCTTGCTCATGGGTCAGAGTCCTCGGGTGACGCGCGCGACGCCGTCGTCGTCGACGGTCTTGTCGGCGAGGTCGAGCAGGAACGGGTTGGTCGCGCGCTCCCGGCCGATCGAGGTCTGTTCGCCGTGGCCCGGGAGGACGGCGATGTCGTCGGGCAGCGAGAGCACCTTGTCGCGCAGGGTCTCCAGCATCGTCGCGTGGTCACCGCCCGGCAGATCGGTGCGACCGATGGAGCCGGCGAACAGCAGGTCTCCGGAGAACATCACCTGCGAGATGCCGTCGCCGGCGTACGGCGTCCGGAACGTGACCGAGCCCTCGGTGTGACCAGGGGTGTGGTCGACGGCCACCTCCAGACCGGCCAGCTCGAGGCGCTGGCCGTCGGCCAGCTCGGCCACGTCGTCGGGCTCGGTGAACTCGTACTTCCCGCCGAGCAGCATCGCGGCGCTCTCGCGGGAGAGGCCCGCCATCGGATCGGACAGCAGGTGCCGGTCGGACGGGTGGATCCAGGCGGTCGCGTCGTACGCGCCCGAGACCGGGGTGACCGACCACATGTGGTCGATGTGTCCGTGGGTGAGCAGCACGGCGACCGGCTTGAGCCGGTTCTCACCGATGATGTCGGCGATGCCCGGCGCGGCGTCGTGCCCGGGGTCGACGACCACGCACTCGGACCCGGGGCCGGTGGCAACGACGTAGCAGTTCGCGGCCCACGAGCCTGCGGGGAAGCCGGCGATCAGCACCCCGGCAGACTATCCACCGGCCGTGAGCGTGATGGAATCGGTGCGTGGGCGCTTCGGCGGCCCTGGCTAGCATGGGGCGGTGTCCATGGTCGGCAGAGCGACGAGACGGACCGAAGAGGAACGAAAGTGACGACGAGCGAGTGGGGACGCGTCGCCGAGGACGGAACGGTCTTCGTACGGACCGCAGACGGGGAGCGCGAGGTCGGGCAGTACCCCGAGGGGTCGTCCGACGAGGCCCTGGCCTTCTACACCAAGCGGTACGACGAGCTGGCCGGCAGCGTGCACCTGCTCGAGCAGCGGGTGCTCGCCGGTGTCGTGTCGCCCGACGAGGCCACCGAGTCCCTTCGCAACCTGCGGACACAGGTCGTCGACGCCCGCGCGGTCGGTGACCTGACCAGCCTGGTCGGCCGGCTCGACTCCCTGCTCCCCGTGATCTCCCAGCAGCGGCAGGCCCGCCGGGTCGAGCGCGCGGAGAGGGCCGCGGCGACGAAGACGGAGAAGGAGCGTCTGGTCGCCGAGGCGGAGAAGCTGGCCGAGGGCAACGACTGGCGCAACGGCGCCAACCGGCTGCGGCAGCTGCTCGACGAGTGGAAGGCCCTGCCGCGCATCGACCGGACTGCGGACGACCAGCTCTGGCGGCGGTTCTCGACCGCACGCACGACGTACACCCGGCGACGCAAGTCGCACTTCGCCGAGCAGAACGAGAAGCGCGAGGGGGCTCGGGTCGTCAAGCAGCGGCTGGTCAAGGAGGCCGAGTCGCTGGCCAACTCCCGCGAGTGGGGACCGACGTCCGGCGCCTATCGAGACCTGATGCGGCAGTGGAAGGCCGCCGGCCCGGCACCGCGCGAGGTCGAGGAGGAGCTGTGGAAGCGGTTCCGAGGCGCCCAGGACACGTTCTTCGGGGCGCGCGACGAGGCGATGGCCGCCCAGGACTCCGAGTTCGCTGCCAACGCCGAGGCCAAGGAGAAGCTGCTCGCCGAGGCCGAGCAGCTGGTACCGGTCACCGACGTCGAGGGTGCCAAGCGCGCGATCCGCGAGATCGCCGAGCGCTGGGACGCGATCGGCAAGGTGCCGCGCGACCAGATCCGCCCCCTCGAGGACCGGATGCGAGCCGTCGAGCAGGCCATCCGGGGCATCGAGGAGGAGAAGTGGCGTCGTACCGACCCCGAGAAGTCCGCCCGCGCCGACGACATGGTCGCCAAGCTGCACGAGGCGATCGGCAAGGTCGAGGCCGACCTGGACCGCGCTCGCTCGGCCGGTGACCAGAAGAAGGTGACCGAGCTCGAGGAGAACCTCGCCTCCCGCCGCGCCTTCCTGGAGATGGCCGAGCGCGCGTCCGCCGACTACTCGGGTTAGCGGGCCGGACGGCCCCTACTGGGTGACGCGGTAGGCGTCGAAGACGCCGGGGACGGAGCGGACGGCGCGGAGCACGGTGTCGAGGTGCTTGGCCTCGGCCATCTCGAAGGTGAAGCGGGTCTTGGCGACGCGGTCGCGGGTGGTGGAGAGCGTGGCGCTGAGGATGTTCACGTGGGCGTCCGAGAGCACCATGGTGATGTCCGACAGCAGGCGGGCGCGGTCGATCGCCTCGACCTGGATGTTCACCAGGAACGTCGAGTGCGCGGTGGGCGCCCACTCGACGTCGAGCAGGCGCTCGGGCTGGCGCTGGAGCTCGCCGGCGTTGGTGCAGGTGCGGCGGTGCACCGAGACGCCGCCACCCTTGGTCACGAAGCCGAGGATCGCGTCGGGCGGAACCGGTGTACAGCAGCGGGCCAGCTTCACCCAGACGTCAGGGGCGCCCTTGACGATGACACCGGACTCTCCCGGCGCGGACACCTTGGAGCGGGCCCGCGGTGCGGTGATGCTGACGGCCTCGGCGAGATCCTCCTGGGCACCGTCGTCCCCGCCGTGCAGCTCGATCACCCGGCGTACGACGGCCTGGGCGCTGAGGTTGCCCTCGCCCACCGCGGCGTAGAGCGCGGAGACGTCGGCCAGCCGGAAGTGCATCGCGGCCAGCGTCAGCGACTCGTGCGACAGCACGCGCTTGAGCGACTGCCCCTCCTTCCGCATCAGCTTGGCGATCTGCGCCTTGCCGCGCTCGATCGCCTCCTCGCGGCGTTCCTTGGTGAACCACTGCTTGATCTTGGACCGCGCCCGCTGTGACTTGACGAAGCCCAGCCAGTCGCGTGACGGACCGGCGGTCGGCGCCTTCGACGTGAAGATCTCCACGACGTCGGAGTTGTCGAGCGTGGACTCCAGCGGCACGAGCCGCCCGTTGACCCGCGCCCCGATCGTGTGGTGCCCGACCTCGGTGTGGACGGCGTAGGCGAAGTCGACCGGCGTGGAACCTGCCGGGAGGGCGATCACGTCGCCACGTGGGGTGAAGACGTAGACCTCGGCGCGGTTGATCTCGAAGCGCAGCGACTCGAGGAACTCCCCCGGGTCCTCGACGTCGTTCTGCCAGTCGAGCAGCTGGCGCACCCAGTTGATGTCGTCGAGGTCCCCCAGCCGGTCGGTGTCGAGGCCGTTGCGACGGTCCTCCTTGTACTTCCAGTGCGACGCGACGCCGTACTCGGCGCGCCGGTGCATCGCGTACGTGCGGATCTGCATCTCGACGGGCTTGCCCTGCGGCCCGATCACGGTGGTGTGCAGCGACTGGTACATGTTGAACTTCGGCGTCGCGACATAGTCCTTGAACCGGCCGAGCACCGGCGCCCATCGCGCATGGAGTACGCCGAGCGCCGAGTAGCAGTCGCGGTCCTCCTCGAGGAGGATCCGCAGCGCCACCAGGTCGTAGATGTCGCTGAACTCCCGGCCGCCCACGATCATCTTCTGGTAGATCGAGTAGTAGTGCTTGGGTCGACCGGTCACGCTCGCCTTGATCTTGGCGTCCTTGAGGTCCTGCTCGACCTGCTCCTTGACCTGGGCCAGGAACTGGTCCCGGGACGGCGCGCGCTCGGCCACCATCCGCACGATCTCGTCGTAGATCTTCGGGTGGAGCGTCGCGAAGGCGAGGTCCTCGAGCTCCCACTTGATGGTGTTCATGCCGAGCCGGTGGGCCAGCGGCGCGTAGATGTCCAGGGACTCGGTGGCCTGCCGCTCCTGCGTCGACTGCTTGACGTAGCGGACCGTGCGCATGTTGTGGAGGCGGTCGGCCAGCTTGATGACAAGCACCCGGATGTCGCGGGCCATCGCCACGATCATCTTGCGGATCGTCTCGGCCTGGGCCGTTTCGCCGTACTGGACCTTGTCCAGCTTGGTGACGCCGTCGACGAGCACGGCGACCTCGTCGCCGAAGTCGGACCGCAGCTCGTCGAGGGTGTACGGCGTGTCCTCGACCGTGTCGTGCAGCAGCGCCGCCACCAGCGTGGGCTCGGTCATGCCGATGTCGGCCAGGATCGTGGCGACCGCGAGCGGGTGGGTGATGAACGGGTCACCGCTCTTGCGCGACTGCGCACCGTGGAGGTGCTCGGCCGTCCGGTAGGCCCGCTCGATCAGGGCGAGGTCGGCCTTGGGGTGGTTGGTCCGGATGGACCGGAACAGCGGCTCGAGCTCGGGTCGCTCGTTCTGGTTGCGACCCCCGCCCATCCGGGCCAGCCGGTTGCGCACCGTCCGTGGCGACGGCAGGCGGTCGGCGGCGCGCTCGCGCGCGGACGGTCCACGCTCCGCGGCGCGCTCGGCAGCCCGCTCGGCAGCGCGCTCCTGCGCCACCGGGATGCTGCCGTCGGTCGTCATGCACCGAGTCTACGGGCGCCCCGGTGTGCTCAGACGGTCATCAGGCTGGTCAGGGGCAGGTCGCCGATCGCCTCGCGGCCGGGCAGGAAGCCGAGATCCATCAGCACCGCGACCCCGTGAGCCACCGCGCCGCTGTGCTCCACCAGGCGCCGGGTCGCGGCGACGGTGCCACCGGTCGCGAGGACGTCGTCGACCAGGAGCACCCGGTCGCCGGCGCGCAGACCGTCCCGGTGCACCTCGAGGGTGGCCTCGCCGTACTCGAGCGCGTAGGACTCGGCGTACGTCGCGCGCGGCAGCTTGCCGGCCTTCCGGACGGGCACGAGGCCGGCTCCGAGCGCCAGCGCCACCGGCGCGGCCAGGATGAAGCCGCGCGCCTCCATCCCGACGACGTGGTCGACGACACTCCGTCCCGACTCGTCGCGCCCCGCGTCGGCCAAGGCCTCGACGATGAGACCGAAGGCCTCCGGGTCGGCGATCACCGGCGTGATGTCCTTGAAGACCACACCTGGCTCGGGGAAGTCCGGAACGTCGACCACCAGTCGGCGCAGAGCGTCGGCCGCGGCGGTCGCGTCCGGACGCGTCACTTCTTGCCCCGCTTGGACTTCGACTTGCGGCTCGGCTGCGCGCGTCCGCTGGCTGAGCTCGGCCGCACCGGCCCACGCGAGGGCGGTACGACGCGCCCGCGGCCCGTGGCATCGGTGTTGGGCTGCGGTCTGGCTCCGCCCGTCCGAGCTGCCGCGGTCTGCTCCTCGCGGTCGCCCGGGACCGCCGGCCCATCGGCGACGGGCATGTCGTCGGTGTAGACCGGCACCTGCGCGTAGGGGTCGACCTGGTGCCGACGGCGGGCCTTCACCCGCTTCTCGAGCTCCTGCACGTCGGGCTCGCGCGACTTCATGTGCGCCAGCAGCGGCGTCGCGATGAAGATCGAGGAGTACGTGCCGGCAGCCATGCCCACGAACAGGGCCAGCGCCAGGTCCTTCAGGGCACCGGAGCCGAGCTGGACGGCACCGACGTACAAGATGGCGCCGACCGGGATCAGGGCGACGATCGAGGTGTTGATGGACCGCACCAGAGTCTGGTTCACCGCCAGGTTGGCCGCCTCCGCGTACGTCTGGTGGGTGCCTCGGAGGTTCTTGGTGTTCTCGCGGACCTTGTCGAACACGACGACCGTGTCGTAGAGCGAGAAGCCCAGGATCGTCAGCACCCCGGTGACGGTCGCGGGGGTCACCTCGAAGCCGGACAGGGCATAGATGCCGATGGTGATCACCAGGTCGTGGGCCAGGGCGACCATCGCCGCCACCGACATCTTCCACTGCCGGAAGTAGCCCCAGATCATCAGCGTGACCAGCACCAGGAACACGACCAGTCCGATGGCCGAGCGTTTCGCGACCTCCTTGCCCCAGCTCGGCCCGATCTCGTCGGTGGAGATGTCGGCCTTGGTGACGCCGACCGACTGCTGGATCTCGGTCGAGATCTGGTTGCTCTCCGCGGGGGTGAGCGGCTCGGTCTCGACGATGATGCTGTTCTTGCCCGCCGTGGTGACCACGACCTGCTGGGCCGCCGCGATCCCCGTGCCTGACACGTCGTCGCGCAGCTTGTCGGCGTTGTCCTGCGTGACCTCGCCGGTCGGCATCGACACCGTGAACTGCGCGCCACCGCGGAACTCCAGCCCGTAGTTCAGGCCCTTGAAGTAGAGGCCGAGCACCGCCGCGATGATGATCAGCCCGGAGATCGCGTACCAGACCCGGGTCCGGCCGACGAAGTCGATCGACTTGCGACCGGTGTAGAGGTCGTTGCCGAGCCTGCTGAACTTGCCCATCAGGCCCTCCCTCCTGCCGGGAGGCGGTCGAGGCCGAGGTTCTCCGCGTCGAGCCCGGAGAGCTTGTGGCCCTTGTTGAAGAAGGAGAACCTGGCGAGCCACGACACCATCGGCTTGGTGAACCAGAAGAACACCAGCAGGTCGATCAGCGTGGACAGTCCGAGGGCGAACGCGAAGCCCTTCACCACGCCGGCGGCGAAGATGTACAGGACCACGGCCGCCAGGATCGACACCGAGTCGGCCGCGACACAGGTCGCCCGCGCGCGGATCCAGCCCGCCTCGACCGCGACACGCATGGACTTCCCCGATCTCATCTCGTCCCTGATGCGTTCGAAGAACACGATGAAGGAGTCGGCGGTGATGCCGACCGCGACGATCAGTCCGGCGATGCCGGGCAGGGTGAGGGTGAAGCCGGCACTCTTCGCCAGCAGCAGCACCAAGGCGTACGTCGTGGCCGCGGCGACCAGGAGCGA
>Ga0105246_10002300_pt1 | contig 11528 bp, 8 predicted proteins | sample KBSM64metaG_FD_99694 | JGI IMG/M metagenome (GOLD analysis project Ga0105246, IMG submission 99694) | Miscanthus rhizosphere microbial communities from Kellogg Biological Station, Michigan, USA - KBS M6-4 metaG | ecosystem: Host-associated > Plants > Roots > Rhizosphere > Soil | place: Michigan...
CCTTCAACACCACCGTGCAACAAGCGGCGTGGGCGCGCATGTCGGCTGCCGGCGCGCACCTGCTGAACTGGTTCGCTGTAGCCTGCGAGCTGCAGGGCGACTGGCGCAACGACATGGAAGGCTTGGCGAACCTGCTGTCCCAGCGTCTGCCTAACTACCGCAACCTGATCAACAGCTACACCAAGTTCACTGCCAAGTAAGCTTGTAACGAAGAGGCCCGCCAAAGTGGCGGGCCTTTTTTTGCCTTCTGAAAAGGGCTCAGCGCTTCTGCAACCACCCCAAAAAACCGCCCTTGCGAACCGGCACAGGCTTGGCCATCAACGCCAGCCGACTGTTCTGCTGCCGCACCGCCTGCAACTTGTTCAACGCCTGGCCCACTTCACTGCGCTGCTCCATGCACTGGCGAGTCAGGTTCTTGTCGAGGCGATAAATGATCGAGGACGTCAGTGCCGTGAACGTCGCTTGCGAAGGCGTATCGGCCAGAATGCTCTGTTCCCCCATAACTTCGCTCGGCCCCATGCGCCCAGCCTCGGTGAAACCGTTGCCATCCGGCACGCTGGCGCTGACCACGCCCGTGGCGATCACGAACAGGCTGTCCGGCACTTCCTCAAGATCAAGCACTACCTGCCCGGCGCTGTACTGCTGCGCGACCATCGATTCGGCGAGGCGATCGCGTTCCTCATGGCTGAGCGAGCGGAAGATTTTCACTTCATCGAGCAAGGCACGGGCGCGGGTCGAAGGTTCGATCACGCCATCGGGGTGGCGCGAAATGCCGGCCGCTTCGAGATGACGGTGGGCGAGGTCGAACAGTTGATTGCGCACCTCACCTTTCTTGCCCAGTTCAGCGATAAAACCGCTGGCCACGTATTCCGACATTTCTTCGCCGGCCTCTTTCAGTACTGCTTTGGGCGCCGGCGTCAGCAGCAGGCTGCTGCTGCCTTGCAGCGTGCGGTCGAGGGCGTCCAGCACGCGGCGCGGACGGATGTGGTTCGGCACCTTGATGCTGATCGACACGCCATGCAGGTTGTTCGGGCGGCTGAGGTTGACGATCTTGGCCTTGGCCGCCACCGAGTTCGGCACTACGGCCAGGGTTCCGGCGCCGGTCAGCAGATGTGTGGCGCGCCAGTCGATGTCGAGCACCTTGCCTTCGACGCCGTCGATCACCACAAAATCGTCCACCTGATACGGCTTGGTGGTGTTGAGCACGATGCCGGAGAACACGTCGCTCAAGGTGCTTTGCAGCGCCAGACCGACCACGATGGCGAACACCCCGGAGGTGGCGAGCAGGCCTTTCACCGGCAGCTCCAGCACATAACCGGCCGCTGCGACGATGGCCGCCAGAAACACCAGCGCACCGATCACGTCCTGCAACAGCCGGCCGCTGTGGCCGATGCGGCGCATCAGGATCAGGCCGATCACTTCGGTCAGCGCCCGCGCGGCGTACAGCCACCAGAAAATCCCCAGGGCCGTTGCGCCAAGCTGGGCAACCGGGTCATCGGCAAACAACGGCGCCTGCAACGGGCTGACGCCGGCATTGATGATCAGCGCGCTGAAGGCCAGAAACAGCACCAGCCGCACACCGACCCGTTGCGCACGATGCTTGAACGGCGCGAGGTGCCAGAGCAGGGCGTCGAGCACCAGCAGCAGGGCGCTCCAGGACAGCAGGTGGGCAGAAAAAAGGCTCATGGGATGAACTCCGGCGGGCAGCAAAGAAAACGCCACACCCGAAGGTGTGGCGAGTGGCTGGACTCAGTTCAGATGGGTCTTCAGTTCTGCCGCGGCCTGACGCACGGCGGCCTTCACTTCAGGTATGCCGTTCAGCGGGTTGAGCAGGCCGAAGTCGTGAATCATCCCGTTGTAGCGCACCGAGGTCACCGGCACACCCGCCGCGTCGAGATGACGGGCGTAGCCTTCGCCTTCGTCACGCAGCACGTCGAACTCGGCGGTCTGCACCAGCGCGGCGGGCAGGCCCTTGAGCTGTTCGGCGCTGGCGTTGAGCGGCGAGGCGTGGATCTGCGCGCGCTCGGCCGGGTTGGTGGTGTAGTTGTCCCAGAACCACTGCATCATGCCCTTGGTCAGGAAGTGGCCCTCGGCAAATTGCTGGTACGAGCCGTTATCGAACCCGGCGTTGGTCACCGGCCACATCAGCAACTGGAAGCGCAGGGCCGGGGTTTTCTGTTCCTTGGCCATCAACGCCACGACCGCCGCCATGTTGCCGCCGACGCTGTTACCGGCCACCGCCAGACGCTTGCCGTCGACACCGATCTCCTTGCCGTGCTCCGCCACCCACTTCGTCGCGGCGTAAGCCTGATTGATCGCCGTCGGGTACTGTGCTTCCGGCGACGGCGTGTAATCGACATACACCGCGACCGCGCCAGAACCCACCACCAGATCACGAATCAAGCGTTGGTGCGTCGGGTAGTCGCCCAGTACCCAGCCGCCACCGTGAAAGAACATGAACACCGGCAGATCGCCTTTGACCTTGGCCGGACGCACCACTTTCAGGTTGATCGTCTGACCTTCGACCTTGATCGCCTTGTCGCTGACTTCAACACCGGACAGATCAACCTTCATCGAAGCCTGGGCGCCGGTCAGCACCGCACGGGCGTCTTTCGGGCTCAGTTGCTCCAGCGGTTTGCCGCCGCCGGCGGCGAGGGCATCGAGGAAGGCCTGAGTGGTGTGTTCGACCCCAGTGCCTTCGGCGGCGAAGGCGTTGCCGATGGACAGGGCGAGGAGGGAAGCGGCGAGGGTTTTCTTGATGTTCATGTGCAATTCCTTTTTAAGTCGTTTGAGTTTTTGTATGCCTTGGGATCGGGCTGCTGTGGCGCTGGGCTTCAGGCCTCAGCAACACCGTGAGCACAGATTAATGAGGTGCCGGAAAGTGAAAAAGCGGCTATAAAGCGTTTAACTGTCAACCAGAGAGTGACAATGAACCCGTTCGAAGACATGCGTATTTTTTGCCAGGTCATGGACTCCGGCAGCTTCACGGCGGCGGCCGATCAGTTGGGCCTGTCCAAGCAGTTCGTCAGCCGTCGGTTGATGCAGCTGGAAGAGCGCCTTGGCGTGCGTTTGCTCAACCGCTCGACCCGGCGCCTGGACGTGACGCCGCTGGGCCAGAGCTATTACGAATCGGCGCTGCGTTTGCTCGGTGAAGTGGAATCGGTGGAGCAGGGCATCGCCGGGCAGACCGCCGAGCCGCGGGGGGCGATTCGCGTGAGTGCGCCGCTGTCGTTTGCGCTGGCGCATCTGGGCTGTTTGCTGCCACCGTTTCTGCAGCGTTATCGCGAGGTCACGGTGGAGGTGGACTTGAGCGACCGGCCGGTGGATCTGCTGGGCGAGGGTTACGACCTGGCGCTGCGCATCGGCGTGCTGGAAGATTCGACCCTGATTGCCCGTCGCATTGCCGCCATCGAGCGGGTGTATTGCGCCAGTCCCGGGTATCTGGCCGAGCGTGGCACACCGCTCAAACCGGAAGACTTGCTCAGCCACGACTGCCTGCCATACGGCCACGGGCGTTCGGTGCAATGGCGGTTCAACGCGGGGCAGGGCAAGCCGCAACTGGTGAATGTCACCGGGCGGATGCGGGTCAACAATGGTGAGTTGCTCAGGGATGCGGCGGTGGCGGGGATGGGGATTACTTATCTGCCAACGTTCATTGTCGGCGCGGCATTGAAGGATGGACGGCTGGTGCCGGTGCTGGACGAGTTTCGGCCGGAACCGCTGACGCTGTCGGCGGTGTACCCGCAGCATCGTCAGGCATCACGGCCGGTGCAGGCGTTGATCGAGTTTTTGCGTGAGCGGCTGGATCAGACAAAAGGCGTTTTGTAGGCGCTACAAAACATTGTGGGAGCGGGCTTGCTCGCGAAAACGTCAGGTCTGTCACTCCTGTATTGACTGCTCCACCGCTTTCGCGAGCAAGCCCGCTCCCACAGGGGTAGGGCGTTTCAAGGTGATTTAGTTGGCGCGCTTGTCATCGCCCGGCTCGCCGCCAACGTGTACACCATGGTCATCGCCGGCCTCGCCTGCGCGGTGTACGCCATGGTCATCGCCGACCTCGCCTGCGCGATGAACGCCATGGTCATCGCCTATTTCACCGGCCCGATGAACGCCATGATCGTCGCCCGCTTCGGCGTGGGTGCCGTTGCGTCCTGAAGAAGCGCTGTCACCGGAATGGCCCGAGCCATGGTCGCTACCGCTGTGGCCGCTGTTTCCACCGCCGCCACTGCCACTGTTGCCACCACTGCCGCCACCACCGTGGCTACCGCCATTGCCGCCGCCGCCACTGCCACCGTTGCCGCCGCCTCCACCGCCGCTACCACCCCCTCCGTTGCCTCCACCACCGCCCCCATTTCCGCCGCCACCACCGCCACTACCTCCGCCGCCACCACCACCGCTTCCTCCACCCCCACTTCCACCTTCCTTGGCCTGAACGCTGGACACCCCGGACAGGTTGTCCGGGATCAATACGGTGGACGCCGACAGGACTGCGCCGATGGCCATTGCGAGCATGAGCTTTTGAATGTGCATATCGTTCTCCGTCTTTGTTGTCTTTGTTGTCTTGGTTGGGAACGTGGATGTGTCTTGTTTGTGTGTGAACCGACCCGTTCCCGAGGTCAGTGGATACTCGAAGCCAGTTCGAAGATGGGGATGTACATCAGGATCACGATCACCCCGATCAACAGGCCGATGAAGGTCATGAGCAGCGGTTCGAACAGGCGCACGAACCACTCGATCCAGCGGCTGATTTCCTCGTCGTAGAAATCGGCGCTGCGCTCCATCATCTGCCCCAGGTTGCCGGACTGTTCGCCGGCGCGCAGCAGGCGCAGGGACACCGGCGTCACCAAGCGATTGAGCTCCAGCGCAGTGGACAGCGACTGCCCCTCGCGCACCCGCTCGCAGGCCTGGTCCAGACGTGCCCGCGAGGCCACGGTGAGCAGACCGCGCACCATGCCCATGGCGGTCACCAGCGGAATCCCGCCTTGCAGCAGAATTCCCAGCGAGCGATAAAACCGCGCCAACTCATACATGAAGATCCGCTGGTGCACGGCGGGCAGTTTCTCCACCAGCCGATCCAGCCCACGGCGAAACGCCGGTTGTTTCTGCAACACGGCGAGGGCGGTAATGATCGCCGCCAGAATCCCGAAAAACTCACCCTGATGGGCGTGCAAAAACATGCCGCTGCTCATGAGCATCTGTGACAGCCATGGCAGGTTCGAGCCCAGCCCTTCGAACACCAGACTGAAGCGCGGCACCACATAACCCATCAGAAACAGCACCACGCCACCGCCGACCACCAACAACAGCAACGGGTAGATCGAGGCACTGACGATCTTCTGCCGCACCTCGTCCATGCGCTGGCGATAGCTGACATAACGCCCCAGCGCATCGCCGACCGCGCCGGTCTTCTCGCTGGACTGCACCAGCGCCACGTACAGCGGCGGAAAAACCCCCGACAACTGAGCCAACGCCTGGGAGAACGATTTGCCCTCGTACAGCAACCGCACCAGTTCAGTCAGGGTTTTGCGGGCAGCGGGGGCGGATTCTTTTTCTGCCAGGCTTTCCAGTGCATCGATCAACGGCAGGCCGGCGTTGAGCAGCGTGGTCAGTTCCTGGCTGAACAGCACCAGGTTGAAAGTTTCACGCTTACTCAGGCGCAACGAACGCCAGTGGCGCTCGGCGTGCAGGCTGACCACGCGCAAGCCCTGATCCTCGGCGATGCGTCGCGCTTCGCTGTGACCGGGCGCCTCGATGTTTAGCGACACCACGCCTGCCTTGCCCACTGCCTTCAGATGAAAACGCATGCCGTGTGCTCCGCTCATTGCCAGTTGGTGACTTCGGCGTTTTCGCCTTCGCCGCCGGGCTGGCCATCCTTGCCCATCGAGAGCAAGTCGTACTCGCTGTTTTCGCCGGGATAGCGGTAGGTGTAATTACGGCCCCACGGGTCCTGCGGGAGCTTTTTCTGCAAGTACGGGCCGGTCCATTTCGCCTCGTCGCTCGGCGCTGTGACCAGCGCCTGCAAACCTTGTTCGGTGGACGGGTAGTGGCCGACTTCCAGCCGATACAAGTCCAGCGCCTTGCCCAGGCCTTCGATCTGCGCCTTGGCGACTTTCACTTCGGAGCGCCCCAGCTGGGCGAAATATTTGGGCGCGACGATCCCGGCCAACAGGCCGAGCACCACCAGCACCACGAGCAATTCGAGCAGGGTGAAACCCCGTTGGGCGCGCGGACGAACATGCAGCTTCATGATGACCTCCGGTGAGTGGCAGCCGAGTCGCCCCAGGGCTTATGCAATTGCCATGCTCAGCCCCCGATAAATCCTGCGTTCGGGTTGGAACCCTTGTATTACGGGCCTCTCGAGAGTCGGCACAGTGCTTGCGTACGGCTGAATCACGACAGGTCAGTGGGGCATTTCCCCCAATTTTCCGGGCCTGTCAGGGGAGGCCCAATGCTCAATCCAATCTGCGCAGGACTGCTTGGCTGCATGCTGCTGACCGGCATCGCCGAAGCTGATGTGTTTGTCTCCGTGGACACCCGGGGCGGTTATGTACTGTCCAACGTTCACCGTCCCGGACGCACCTACGAACGGGTGATTCACGAGGCGCAAATGCCCGTGGTCAGCCTCGATCAACAACCGCAGTTGATCGCCAACCAGCCTTACGCCGAGCTGGTGTCGGCTGCCGCTGCAGCCAATCACTTGCCCGAAGCACTGCTGCACGCGGTGATCAACGCCGAGTCGAACTACAACCCCGGCGCGACATCGCCCAAAGGGGCCGGCGGGTTGATGCAACTGATGCCCGACACCGCCCGGGAACTGGGGGTGACCGATGTCTACGACCCCCGGGCCAATATTCAGGGCGGGGCCCGGTATCTGAAGCGCCTGATGACCCTGTTCGACAACGACATCACTTTGGCCGTGGCGGCCTACAACGCCGGCCCCGACGCGGTGTTGAGCCGTGGGCGGGTGATCCCGCCGTTCGCTGAAACCCAGCGTTATGTGCCCAGCGTCCTGCGCCAGTACCGCCGTTTGCAGGGGCTGGCGGCGGACGCGCCGTTGTAAACCTTCAACCCGGTTTTCCCCACTTTCGGGGCAAATCCGCCGGGTCGGAAAAACGGGGAATCGGGTGGGGAAAATCCCCCGGACTCTCAAATGGTTTCTGTAACTTATTGATCCGTAATACAAAATTTTGTGGCATGCGGATTGCTCCAGCGGGTTTGTCGAGAATCATTCCCTGTGAGCACCCACTGCGAGGTTTCCGATCATGGTTGGCATTCACCACGCACCGTCTCTGTTGAACTGGCTGCTGTTGCTGGCGTCGATGCTCAGCGTCGAACTGGCCAGCGCCGCCGTGCGCTGCGAGCGCAATCTGGTGGCCAATGTGGTCGCCTTCGATCAACCGCTGATGTTCAACCGCCTCGGTGCGCAGAACGTCAACGGGATGATGTTCGCGTTGCGCCGCGATGTGGTCGATGACCATGACGTCTCGCTGGCCTATGGCGGCAGCGCGGTGCCGGGCAAGGTGTCGCTGCGTGCGGACAAGCGTCCACGGCCACTGGTGCTGCGGGTGGCCGCCGGTGATTGCCTGACGATCAACCTGCAGAACCTGCTCGATTACCAGGCCAACCCGAACAAGCACTTCGAAGGGCCTGAAGGCGAGGAGGGCACCGTGAACCCCGGTGGCGCCAATGCCTTCAAGGTCGACGAGCAGGTCGCCGACCGCCATGTCGGTTTCCAGGTCAACGGCCTGCAAGCGGTGAACAGCATCGACGACATTTCCTCCTACACCGGGCGTAACGCCAACACCCTGGTGCCGCCGGGGGCGAGCCGTTCTTATGTTCTGTACGCCGAGCGGGAAGGGGCGTTCGCCGTCAGCAGCCGTGGCGCGACATTCGGCGGGGAGGGCGCGGCCGGCAACGTCGCCAATGGCCTGTTCGGCCAGGTCGTGGTGGTGCCGAAGTCGGGACGCACCTATCGCAACACCCTCACCGAAGAAGAAATGCGTCTGGCAACCACCGGTCGCACACCGGCCGGTCACCCCATCGTCGATTACCAGGCCCGCTACCCGCAGCGCGAACCGTGGTTGCGTGAAGGCAAGGCCGGCACGCCGATCATCAGCATGGTCGACGGCAACGAAATCATCTCCAGCGAAAGCGACGCAATCGTCATGGGCAGCAACGCCGATGGCAGTTTTGCGCCCAGCACCTATCCGCTGGAATCGGTGGGCAAACGCAACCCGGCGATCCCCAACCGCCTCGAGCCGTTTCGCGATTTCGCCTCGCAGTTCCAGGACGAAACCGCCGCCACCCAGGCCTTCCCCGCCTACTGGGCCGACCCGGTCATGGCCCATGTGCTGGAGCCGACCCGCGACTCGTTCATGATCAACTACGGTTCCGGCGGCATGGGCGCTGAAGTGGTCGCCAACCGCCTCGGCGTGGGGCCGATGCACGATTGCCTGTCGTGCGCCTACGAAGAATTCTTCCTCAGCTCGCACACCGTCGGTGACGTGGCGATGCTGGTGGACGTGCCGGCCAATACCGGGCTTGAGAACATCGCCCCCGGCCAGACACCCAGCGCCGATCAGGTCGGCGTCAAGGCCACCATGGCCCTGTATCCGTCGGAGCCATCGAACGTCAACCACAGCTACATCGGTGACTTCGTCAAATTCCGCAACACCCACAACGGCCACGAGCAGCACATCTTCCACCTGCACGGCCATCAGTGGCTGTTCAACCCCAACGACGACAACTCCGACTACGTCGATGCCCAAGGCATCGGCCCAGGCGCCGGCTATACCTACGAAATCGCCAACGGTGGTTCCGGCAACCGCAACCGGGTGGCCGGCGATGCGATCTATCACTGCCACTTCTACCCGCATTTCGCCCAAGGCATGTGGTCGATGTGGCGGGTGCACGATGTGTTCGAAGAAGGCACCCGGCTGGAAGTCTCGCAACAGGGCGCCGATGGTTATCACAGCGAACCTTACGCACTGCGCAGCGGTAAACCGGCCGCCGGTGCTCGCGCCTTGCCGGATGGCGAGATCATCGCCGGCACGCCGATTCCTGCCGTCGTGCCGCTGCCCGGCAAAGCCATGGCCCCGATGCCGGGCAAAGTGGTGGTGGTGCCGAAAATCGGTGAAACCCTGGTCGCCGGCCACGATGAGGAAGAAGAGGGCGATGACGACGGCGAACACCATGGCGGTAACGGTGGTTCGCAAGCCATTGGCTCACTGGCACTGGTCGATCGCAGCGAAGCCAACCGCAACGCCGACGGCAGCCTGAAAAACCCTGGCTATCCGTTCTGGATCGGCGGCATGGAAAGTTCGGTGGGGCAGCGTCCACCCACCCCACCGCTGGACATGCTCGACGCCGCCACCGCGCAATCGTTGAAAGCCAGCGGCAAAGCGCTGTGGGCCAACCTTGACCCGAATCAGTCCGGCGGCTGGGACGGCGGCTTGCAGCGTCACACCCTCGATGGTGTATCAGCCGGAGGCGCGGCGCACACCGTGACCACCTCGCTGGACTTCTCCAAGGAAGTCACCCGCGCCAAACCGATCTACCTGCCCGAAGAGGGCACTGAAGTGGAACAGGCCGCGATGGCATTCCACGCGAAAAAGGATCACCCAAGCTTTGCCTTGCTGCCCGGCAATCAGATCGTGGCCAAGGCCTTTCGCACCAACGGCGCCTTGCCGATGGCCGGCGCGCCGTACTACGAACCGTGCATGGACGACCGGCAAAAACGCCTGACCAGCAGCGCCGGCAGCGGTGAATTCGCCAGCGGCGACCGGCTGGACGGCATGTCCTTCGTCGGCGCCTCGACCTTCACCGCCGACCGCCCGCGCATCTACAAGGCCGCCAACATTCAGTTCGACGCGGTCTACAACAAGGTTGGCTATCACTTCCCGCAAGCCCGGATTCTGGCGCTGTGGGAAGACGCCTGGCCGGTGATTACCAAACAGCGTCCGCCAGAGCCGTTGGTGATGCGCATGAACACCTTCGACTGCGTGCAATACCAGCAAACCAACCTGGTGCCCGCCACCTACGAGATGGACGACTATCAGGTGCGCACCCCGACCGACGTGATCGGCCAGCACATTCACCTGCCGAAGTGGGACCTGACGGCCGCCGACGGTTCTTCCAACGGCTGGAACTACGAGGACGGCGTGCTCTCTCCGGGCGCCGTTCAGGAACGCATTCACGCGATCCGCGAATTCAACCAGTGCGAGGGCACCGACCCGCGCGACGGCACCCAGGCCTGCCCGAAAGCCAAGGCGCATCCGTTCTTCGGCCAGTTCGGGCGCAGTGACTGGATGGGCGCGCGCACGGCCATGCAACGCTGGTTCGTCGACCCGGTGGTCAACGCCAAGGGCGTGGATCGGGGGCTGGGCACCATCTTCACCCACGACCACCTCGGCCCATCGACTCACCAGCAGATCGGCCTGTATGCCACGGTGCTGGCGGAACCGGCCGGTTCCACCTGGTTCCACGCCGAAACCGGCGAGCCTCTGTATAGCGGCGCGCGGCAGGACGGCGGGCCGACCTCGTGGCAGGCGGTGATCAACACCGGCGACCTCGACGGCGACGGCAAGAACGACAGCTTCCGTGAGTTCTTCCTGGAATACAGCGACTTCCAGCACGCCTATGAAGCGGGGGTGTACGTGGGCGCCGGCCCCAACGGCGTGCCCAATCCGCAAGCGTTCCCGGCCACCGCCGACAGCTTCCGCTACGCGATCAACCCGCCGGTGCGCAACAACGCCAGCACCCTGCTCGAAGGCGTGCTGGAAGTGCAGGGCGGTCAGGTGCCGGGCTGCCCGAGCCGGCCTTGCCCGCAAGCGATCTCCGTGGATGATCCGGGCATGTTCGTCGTCAACTATCGCAACGAGCCGCTGGCCCTGCGGGTCTACGACCCGAACAAGGTCGGCCCGGACGGCAAGCGCGGCATGCAGGCCGACGGCCTCGGCGGCGATCTGGCGTACGCCATGCAAAGCCGCACCGACCGGGCGATCCCGGCGATGAACCTGGCGCCGAACCTGGTGACGGCCGCCACCGGCCCGACCGGCGGCACCACGCTGTTCCCGCCGCACATCAACAAGGGCGGCAGCGAGCCGGGCGATCCGTTCACCCCGATGCTGCGCACCTACACCGGCGACAACGTGCGTCTGCGGGTGCATGCCGGCGGCCACGAGGAAGAGCACAACGTCACCCTGCACGGCGTGAAATGGCTGCAGAGCGGTTCCGGTTTCGGCAACAGCTCCAACTCTGGCTGGCGCGCCTCGCAGATGATCGGCATCTCCGAACAGATGGGCTTTATCGCACCTGTTTCGATGCTGTCCAGCTCCGCTGCGACCACCGGTGACTATCTGTACTCGATGGACGCTTCGATCGAAGGCTACTGGAGCGGGATCTGGGGGGTGATGCGCAACTACACGGCCAAACGCAATGACCTGTTCGCCATCCCCAACAACCCGAGTCCGGCCGGCATGCGCAACACCGTGGCGTTCGAAGGCAGCTGCCCACGGATCAGCGCCAACCCC
>Ga0105246_10002303_pt1 | contig 11524 bp, 9 predicted proteins | sample KBSM64metaG_FD_99694 | JGI IMG/M metagenome (GOLD analysis project Ga0105246, IMG submission 99694) | Miscanthus rhizosphere microbial communities from Kellogg Biological Station, Michigan, USA - KBS M6-4 metaG | ecosystem: Host-associated > Plants > Roots > Rhizosphere > Soil | place: Michigan...
GACTTACCGGTGGCTGGCGCGGCCGGCTCAACCTTAGTCTTATCTTTGTCAGCAACCACAGGTGCCACAGTGCCTTGAGGGGCCTGTAGCGGATAAGACAAGTTCAGTTTTACATTCATGTCCATGCCCAATCTCCTCTGATTGGAAAAGACGAAAGGGCACGTAAACGCGCCCTCCCGTCATTTACCCAGCGCTGTAATTACTGAAGCAGCTTCAGTACAGCGGATGGCAGTTGGTTAGCCTGCGACAGGATCGCGGTGGAAGCCGACTGCAGGGTTTGCTGCTTGGTCAGTTCAGCGGCTTCGGAAGCGAAGTCGACGTCCTGAACAGTACTACGGGCAGACGTGGTGTTTTTCTGAATGTTGGTCAGGTTATCCACAGTGCTGGTCAGACGGTTCTGAACCGCACCCAGGCCCGAACGGGAGCTGGAGATGGTAGCGATAGCCTGGTCGATTACGGACACTGCGTTCTGGGCCTTGGTGGCGTCAGTCACGTCAGTCTGCGAAACCGTAACCTTGGCCGAAGCAGCCGAAGTAGCGGCGCCGAAGAGACCGGTCACACCAGCACCTTCCAGGGAGTAACCCTTGGAGGAGTTCATGTTCACAGCACCGGTAGCGATGATGCCGTCAGCCAGGGCAGTGGCAGTACCGTAGGCACCGGAACCGTCTTTGGTCGCAACAGTGATGGTACCGGCAGCGGTCGAAGCGCTGAAGGCCAGGTTTTCACCGGTGTCGGATTTAACCGACAGAGTGCCTTTGGATTCATCGTAGTTAACGCTGATACCCAGTTTGGCGGAGTTGGACTTCAGTTGCTCAGCCAAGCTGCCGGTATCGGTTACGCCGATGAACGTGGTGGCTTGGCCGCCAACGGTCATGGTGAACGAAGCCGGAGCAGCAGCAGCACCCGCGCCGACAACGAACTGAGCTTCAGTGCTGGCAGTAGCGCTCAGGCCACCGACGGCGCCATTCAGTTGGGCAGCGATGGTTTTAGCGGAAGCAGCGGCAGCTACGGTTACGTTGGTAGTCTGACCGTTACCAGTCACAGCGATTGCGCCACCAGCAACACCAGCACCAGGGGTGATGCCCAGGCTGTTGATCTGCTGCGAACCGATGTTGTTGGCAGCAACGTTGTCCAGGCTTACGTTGATGGTTTCGTTAGCGTTGGCGCCAACCTGGATAGCTTTGGTACCGTACGAGCCGTCCAGCAGTTTCTGGCCACCGAAAGTAGTGGTTTGCGAGATACGGGTCAGTTCCGAAGTCAGAGCCTGGTATTCGTCGTTGTTCGACTTACGGTCGTCGGTGCTCAGGGAGCCAGTAGCCGAAGACAGAGCCAGGGTACGCATTTTTTGCAGAATGTCGGTCGAAGCCTGCATTGCGCCTTCAGCGGTTTGCGCGATGGAGATACCATCGTTAGCGTTCTTCACTGCTTGACCCAGGCCATTGATTTGGCTAGTCATGCGAGTAGCAATACCCAAGCCGGCAGCGTCGTCTTTAGCGCTGTTGATACGCAGGCCGGAAGACAGGCGCTGCATGGAAGTGGCCAGGGCGCCGCCAGCTTTGTTCAGGTTGCCCTGGGTAGTGATCGAAGCAATGTTGGTGTTTACTGTTAAAGCCATGACGAAATCCTCGTTGGATGGATACTGCGGCTTCCGGCCCTGGCAACCGCCGGGTGTGGCCTGAGAACCTACGTAATAGTTATCGTCGTGGTAGGCGGTTGCTTGAGCCTTTTTTTTATTTTTTTTACTGGCCTCGTGCCATCCCTTGTAATTCAAGGCTTTAGGCTGACTTTTCCCACCGGATTTTCTGGTTTTTTTGGCGCCAAATAAAAAACGCCGATGATCTTTCGATCATCGGCGTTTGCTTTTGCGGCGAACTCAGTCTACCGACGCGTCACGGACGATGCAGAATCGCCGAGCCCCACGACAGGCCCACGCCAAAACCGCTGATGGCCACGCGCTTCCAGGTAGCGTCCATCACGTGCTTCTCCAGCAGCAATGGAATACTCGACGACACGGTGTTACCGGTCTCGACCATATCCTTGATGAACTTGTCCACCGGAGCATCCTCGAAACGCCGCGCCACGGCATCGACAATCGCCGCACTGCCCTGGTGAATGCAGAACGCATCGATGTCGTCGGCCTTGAGCTGCGATTCATCGAGCAGTTCATGCAGGTGTGCCGGCACCTTGAGCAATGCGAAGTTGAACACCTGGCGGCCATTCATGAAGAACACGCCATCACTGACCTTCAGGTGCGGCGCGCCGGAACCGTCGGTGCCGAACTTCGCCTTGCCCAGCAACCACGACGCGTCTTCGCCCATCCACGTGGCAGTGGCGGCATCGCCGAACAGCATGGTGGTGTTGCGGTCTTCCGGGTCAACAATCTTGGAGTACGGATCGGCGGTGACCAGCAGGCCGTTTTTCAGGCCGGTGGCTTCCATGAAGCCTTTCATTGCGTAGATACCGTAGACGTAGCCCGAGCAGCCCAGGGAAATATCGAAGGCCGCCACGTGGGTCGGCAGGACCAGCTTGTCCTGGACGATGGCGGCGGTGTGGGGCAAACCCTCTTCGTCGCCGTTCTGGGTGACGACGATCAGTGCGTCGATGGACTCGCGCTTCAAATCCGGGTTGTTGGCAAACAAAGCGTTGACCGCCTCGACACACAGGTCGGAGGTTTCCTGCGCAGCTTCCTTGCGCGGCAGAAACGCCGACCCGATCTTGCCAATGATGAACTCTTCATCCTTGGCGAATTTGGCACCCTGGGCGTAGTTATCGATCCCGTCTGCCGGCACGTAACTGGCGATGCTTTTTATGCCAATCATTGTGGCTTCCCAATACTAAATAGCTGGAGAACACCCCTCGGACGACGCCTGGAGTGCTGGACAATAAAGGGGATAACCCCATAAAAATCTCGCTGAAAGCCGCCCCGCAAGGACCCTGTGACGACTTATCCTTTTCACACGATACAGTGAAGATGCGCTTTATGACTCACAGGTCACTCAATTGTGTGTGCTTTGTGCAAAACCTTCAAACAATTAAACCCCAGAAACGAAAACGGCCCGCCCTGTTTCCAGAGCGGGCCGCTTGGCTAGACGCCGCTTACATCTTGTCGAACAGGCTCAACTGGGAGATTTTGACGAACGCCAATTGCGAGGCCTGCAACATGGTTTGCTGCAGCGTCAGATTGATCGCCGCCTCGCCCATATCGATGTTGGCCAGGTCACTCATGGTGCTGGTGTTGGCCAGGCCGATACTGGTGTTTTCGTCAGACTGGATGTCCAGGGCGTTGCCCCGCGCACCGATGGAACCCCGCACGTTGGTGATCTGCGACATTGAATTGGCCAGGTTGGCGATGGAAGCATCCAACACGTCCTTGAGCTTGACGGTCGCCGCCGGATTGCCGTCGGCGGGCAGCTCCAGCGCCTTGCGCAATTGGCCAAGGGTGTCCAGCGCATTCTGGGTTTTCTGGGTATTGGCCCCCACGGAAAACTGATCGCCCGCTTGCGGCGTCCCGCCGCTGATGTCAAAGGTCACCCCGGCCGCGGTCAAGGTTGTCCCGCCGCCGGTATCACCGGTGGCAATGGGCCTGCTATTGGCGGTGTAGGGCTGGGTATACATCTCATAGGCGGTGGCGCTGGTGAACTTGATCAGCGCCCCGCTGTTGGTCGGGAACGTGCTGGCATAGCCCGCCTGGCTGGACACGGTGGCATTGTTCAATTGTGCCGTGGACGCGTTGCTCGGCGTGCGCGAGATACTGAAGGTATCCGGCTTGGCTTCCAGGCTGAACGAACGATCCTTGACCAGCGCATCGGAGTTGGCGCCCGGAGCAACGTCGCCGAGGTTCATGGTGATGTCGAACTTCACCCCACGCAGCGCCACGCTGGTGCTGCCTTCCTTGGTGGCGTCGAAGGTACCGTTGCCGGCAATCTCCGAAGTCACGTCAGTGCCGTTCTTATCGGACACCTTGTATTGAGTACTGCTGGTAAAGGTCAGCTTGTACGGCTCGCCGTCGGCGAACTTACTGGCGTAGTCGGAGCTCGACGTCACCAGCCCGGCCGACAGCGCAACCTTGTTGTCATTGACCGTCGGCGGCACCGTCTGGGGCACAGGTGCAAGCCACGTGGCCTGGGTGCGACTGGAGTTGGCAGCGCCCTCCAGAACCGTCTTGCCGGTATCGCCAGCGTTGACCGTCAACGTATTCGACACTTGCAGGCTCAGCGGCGTTTCGTCGCCCTGATAGCTGTAGGTGCCATCATTGTTACGGCTGTAGGGCGGGGTCTGGGTCTTGGAACCGGAAAACAGGTAGTTGCCGGAAGAGTCCTTGCTGTTGAGCAAGCCCAGGACCTGATCCTCGATCGCCCCCACTTCACTGGCAACCGAGCGACGGTCGGCGTCGCTCAACGAACCACCGGCACGCAGGGCCAACTGAGTGGCGCGCTGCAAGGCATCGTTGATCGCGCCGAGCACGCTTTCTTCGTTGGTCAGGGAGTTTTTCAGGCTGGTGATATTGCCGTTGAACTGGCCCAGCATGTCTTTCTGCTGTTGCAGCAACAGCAAGCGCGCGGCGGCGACCGGATCATCCCCGGCGGTTTGCACACGCACACCGGAACTGGCCTGGTCCTGAGCCTTCACCACGCTGGAATAGTTGTCCGAATACTTGGCGGAACTGGTTTCGAAATATTGAGCAGTAGAAATACGCATCGTCCCAGACTCCCTTAAAGACTATTGATCAATGTACTGAAGGTTTCTTGCGCAGCCTTGATGATCTGCGACGACGCCGTGTAGTACTGCTGGAACTTGATCATGTCGCCCGCTTCTTCATCCAGGTTGACCTGAGACACCGAGTTGCGCGCGTCCTGGTTGGCCTTGAGCAATGCGCCGGTTGCCGTGGTGTCGGTAATGGCCGAAGCGGCCTTGGCACCCACGGTCGAGACCAGGCGGCTGTTGGCCGTCACCAGGCTCACACCACCGCCACTGCCATCGGCCAGGCCGACCGAGGCCTTGGTTTGCAGGTCCAGCAATGCCAGGGCATTGCGGTTATCCGAGCGGCCCGCGGCGTTGAACGAGAACGAGGTGCTGTCACCGTCGGCAGGCGAGCCGCCGACCGTAGTATCGAAACTGAAGCTCTGTGCCGGGGTGAGCAAGGTCCCGCTGGCATCGCGCATCGGTACGGCGACCGTAATCTTGTTGCCTTGGCCTGGAACGATGGTGCCGGTACCAATCGGGTTACCCTGGGCATCGTTGAGCGTGTACGGCTGAGTGCCGTCGGTGGCCGGCTTGCCGAATACCATCTTGACCGGCATCGAGTGTTCAATCCCGGTACGCAGCTGAGCGGTCGCCGCGCCGCCATCGATGTCGATCGGCACCGTCAGGCTCGGCGGGGTAAAGGTGCCAGTGCCCTGGTTGGTCTTGCTGCCCTCGCCCAGCAAAGGCCCGGCGAATGCGATTTTATTGGCGTCGGTCAGTTGGGTACCGATACCGGTGGCACCGTTGGCGGTCGGGCTGACCTTGAAGGTGTCACCCGCGGCCACTGGGCCTTTGCCGTCCAGGGCCAGGGTAAAACCATCAATCACCGGCGGCGGCGTGGTGGTGTTGTCAAACGCGCCCATGGCCTTGCCGTCGGAACGCGTCACCGTGTAGTTATTGCCACTGCTGAAGGTGACTTTATAGTCCTAGGTCGACAGCTTGCTGGTGTCGCTGATGCTGACATTCAGGTTACCGGAACCGGCGCTGTTGCCCGCCGCGCCTTGGCTGCGCTGCGAGATGGCGACAGCGCTGTTGACGTCCTTGAACAGGGACACGCCGAAGTCGCCGTTCAAATCCAGGCCTTGGCCGAGCTGGCTGTTGACGGTATCGGCGGTGGCGATGGCGATACGCCCCAAATCATTGATGGCTGGCATCAAGGCGTCACTGCGATAACGCAACAGGCCACCGATGCTACCGCCACTGAGCACATTGCCCAGGTCGATCGAGGTTCCGCCACCCGCATTGAGCTGGATGGTGTATTGGCTCGGGTCGTTTTGGCTCGGCACTGCCGAAATGGTGCTGGACTGGTCGCCCAACACCAGGGACTGGCCGGTGCCGGTACTGACGCTGAATATCCCGTTCTTTTCGCTGGCGGTGACACCCACCAACTCATTGAGCGAACGTACCGCTTCGTTACGCGCATCCAGCAGGTTGGCCGGCGCCGTGGTGGTTGAGCCTTGGGCCTGGGTGATCTGCTTGTTGAGCGAGGCGATCGACGAGGTCAATTGGTTGACCTGATCGCTCATGGTGCCCAACTGGCCGTTGATCGATTCTTTCTGCTGGTTGAGCTGGCCGGAGATCGCGTTGAAACGGTTGCTCAGGGTCTGGGCGCTGGTCAACAGCACTTGTCGGGCAGAAACGTCGCTGGGGTTGGAAGCGGCGGTCTGCACGGCGGAGAAGAATGCCCCCAGTACCGAGGACATGCCGGTGGTCTTGTCCGACAAGGTCTTGTCGATGGCGCTCGCCTGGCTCGAATAGGCCTTGGCATCGTTATTGAGTGCCGTGCTGTTCTGGTAAGCCGCGTCCAGGAATTCGTTATATACCCGGCGCACATCGGCCAGGGTGGTGCCGCTACCGATGTATACGCCGCCGTAGGGGTTCGACGCGTTCGCGTTCTGGGTGGTCTGCTGACGCGAATAGCCCGAGGTGTTGGCGTTGGCGATGTTGTTACTCAAGACCGACAACGATCCTTGAGCGGCGTTAAGCCCCGACATCCCGATATTGAGCAAACTCATGGTGGTTCAGACCTTATAAATGAGTGGTCGCGCCAGCGGCAGCGTAATTCTGGTAACTGTCCATCGTTTTGGCGATCTGCGAAATCTTGCTGGCATAGGCCGGGTCGGTTGCGTATCCGGCTTTTTGCAACTCGCGTACAAACTGTTCGGGGTTATCGGCCGATTTCACAACTTCTTTATAGCGATCATTGCTTTGCAGCAACGTCACCAGGTCATGGAAGCTGTCCTGGTAGGAGTCGTAGGAACGGAACTGCGCCGTCTCCTTGACCATCGCCCCATCACGAAACTCGCTGGTGATCGCGCGGGCCTGGCCGCCCTGCCAACTCTTGCCGGCCTTGATGCCGAACAGGTTGTGGCTGCTGCTGCCGTCCTCGGCGCGCATCACCGATTTGCCCCAGCCGGTTTCCAGGGCGGCCTGGGCCACCAAGTACTTTGGATCGACGCCGATACGTGCTGCCGCGGCCTTGGCCATCGGCAACATGGTGGCGACGAATTCATCCTGGGAACTGAAGGCTTTCTTCGCCGGCGCCAACGGTGGCTGGGCCATGGCGCGACCGTAGACCTGCATGCGTCCGCTCGGTACGGCAAACGTGCGCGCAGTGCTGTTGACCACGCTGTCGTCGGCGGCACTGTTACGCAGCGGTGCGTTTTTAGCATCGATCGCGACCGGCGCGGTCGGCACAATGCCAGCGAGCAAGCGGTCGGTCAGCTTGCTTGGCAGGGCAATACGACGCTGGTTCATCAGCGCCATATCGTTGGCGTGGGCGCTGGCGCCCTCGGGCACCGCCACGCGGTACGCCCACAGCGGACGCTGGCCATTGGAGCGACCCAGCGGGCCATCGGCCTTGGTGCCAGCGGCGATTTCCGTCGGCACATCGACCTTCTTCGCCGCGTCTGCCGCCGCCGGCCCCTGCAAGGTGGCCGCCTGGGCGTCCACCGGTTTGTTCTTCTGCATCTGGCGCATCAGCACGTCGGCCAGGCCGATACCGCCACCTTCGCGGGACATGGAGACCGCCAACTGCTGGTCGTACATCTCCTGGTATTGCTTGGCGGCCGGAGTGTTCAGCGGGTTGTCCTTGCCCAGGGCCTCGGTGGCCGCGCGCATGGACTTGAGCATCTCGCTCAAGAACAACGACTCGAACTCCTGCGCCACCTTGCGCATGTTGCCTTCGCTGTTCTTGTCAGCACCGACCTTGAGCTGGTTAAGCCGGTTCAGGTCGGAGTAAGAGCCCGAGTCCGCCGTGCTGGTCAGCCCGCTTTTGCGCATATCCATGGCCATGGCCTCAGATCACGATCAGGTCGGCTTGCAAGGCGCCGGCCTGTTTCAAAGCTTCGAGGATCGCCATCAAGTCGCCGGGCGCTGCGCCCACCTGGTTCACCGCGCGGACAATCTCATCCAGGGTCGTACCAGGGCCGAACTTGAACATCGGCTTGGCTTCTTGCTGAGCGTTGACACGGGAGCGCGGCACCACGGCGGTCTGGCCGTTGGACAGCGGCCCAGGCTGGCTGACGATAGGGTCTTCGGTGATGGTCACAGTGAGGCTGCCGTGGGTCACGGCCGCTGGCGAGACCTTGACGTTCTGGCCGATCACAATGGTACCGGTACGCGAGTTGATGATGACCTTGGCCACGGCCTGGCCGGGGTCGACCTCAAGGTTTTCCAGGATCGACAGGTAGTCGACGCGCTGGCTCGGATCGAGCGGCGCAGTGACACGAATCGAACCGCCATCGATCGCCTGGGCGACGCCAGGGCCAAGCATGTCGTTGATCTTGTCGACCACGCGCTTGGCGGTGGTGAAGTCGGAGCGGTTGAGGTTCAAGGTCAGGCTGTTGCCCTGGTTGAAACCACTGGGCACGGTGCGCTCAACCGTGGCGCCGCCGGGGATGCGACCGGCCGATGGCACGTTCACCGTAATCTTCGAACCATCACGCCCCTCGGCGTCGAAACCGCCAACCACCAGGTTGCCCTGGGCGATGGCGTAGACGTTGCCGTCGATACCCTTGAGGGGGGTCATCAGCAAGGTGCCGCCCCGCAGGCTTTTCGAGTTACCGATGGACGACACGGTGATGTCCACCACCTGGCCTGGCTTGGAGAACGCCGGCAAGTCGGCGCTGATCGACACCGCCGCGACGTTTTTCAACTGCACGTTGCCCGAACCCGCCGGCACCTTGATGCCGAACTGCGAGAGCATGTTGTTGAAGGTCTGCAAGGTGAATGGGGTCTGGGTGGTCTGGTCACCCGTACCATTGAGCCCCACCACCAGGCCGTAGCCGATCAACTGGTTGGAACGCACGCCGGAAATGCTGGCGATGTCTTTCAGGCGCTCGGCCTGGGCGACTGCGCTCAGGCATAACAACAGTGCCGCTGCCATCAGCTGTTTGACGTTCAAAGTGGCCACCTAGAAAGGGAACAGCGGGCTAAGGAAGAAACGGTCGAACCAGCCCGGCTGACTCGCATCAGCAAACGAACCCGTTCCCGAGTAGGTAATGCGCGCATCGGCAATCCGTGTCGACGGCACGGTGTTGTCGGTGGAAATATCATCGGCGCGGACCATGCCGGCAATGCGCACCAGCTCGTCGCCGGTGTTGAGGGTCATCCACTTTTCACCGCGTACTGCGATGATGCCGTTGGGCAATACATCGGCCACGGTCACGGTGATCGAACCGGTCAGGCTGTTGCCCTGCCCCGCCGAACTCTTGCCGTTGGTGGCGCGGTCACCGCTGTAGCCTGCGCTCAGGCTCAAGTCACCGCTGCCCAGGGGGTTATTGGTGTTCGGTACAGCACCAAACAACGAAGTCAGGCCAATGCCGGTCTTGCTGGTCTTGCCCACCTGCGAGTTGGCATTCTTGCTGGCCGTGGTCTTCTCGTTGAGGGTGATGGTGATGATGTCACCGACCCGGAACGCCTTGCGGTCGCTGTACAGGTTCTGTTCGAAACCGGCCTGGTAGATCGAGCCATTGTTGGCCGCAGCCGGCAGCGGCGTGCGTGGCAACACCGGCGCGTAGTACGGGTCATTGGGTTTTGGCGTCGGGGCGACACAGCCCGCGAGCACGGCAATCCCACTCAATGCCAGAACGGAAACATAGCGATTCATGACCCTAACCTCACGGTGTTGCAGGCGCTCTCAGGAGCGCCCCATAGACTTGATTACAGATTCTGCGTAACGAACGAAAGCATCTGGTCAGCGGTGGAAATCACCTTGGAGTTCATCTCGTAGGCGCGCTGAGTGGTGATCATGTTGACCATCTCTTCAACCGTGCTGACGTTGGAGGTTTCCAGGGTGCTTTGCAGCGTGGTGCCGAAACCGTTCAGGCCAGGGGTGCCGATTTGCGGCGCGCCGCTGGAGGCGGTTTCCAGGAACAGGTTGTTACCAATGGCTTGCAGGCCGGCCGGGTTGATGAAGTCGGCGGTTTGCAGGTTGCCGATCACTTGCGACGCCGGGTTACCCGCCACCGTAATGGACACGGTGCCGTCGTTACCGACGGTGAACGTTTGGGCGTTGGCGGGCACGACAATCGCCGGTTCCAGGGCAAAACCGTTGGCGGTGACGACCTGGCCATTGGCGTCCAGGTGGAACGTGCCGTCTCGGGTGTAGGTGGTGGTGCCGTCCGGCTGCAGGATCTGGAAAAACCCTTTGCCGTTGATCGCCATGTCCAGCGGCTGGCCGGTTTGCTGCAAGTTACCGGCGCTGAAGTTCTTTTGGGTGCCGACGATCTGCACACCGGTACCCAATTGCAGGCCCGACGGCAGTTCGCTGTCCTGGGTCGACTGGGCGCCAGGCTGCTTCTTGATCTGGTAGAGCAGGTCCTGGAACTCGGCGCGATCACGCTTGAAGCCCGTGGTCGACACGTTTGCCAGGTTGTTGGAAATGGTGGTCAGGTTGGTGTCCTGGGCGGACAGGCCTGTTTTGGCAACCCATAGAGCCGGAAGCATGCTGTTCTCCTTCGTGCGCCTGTTTGTTGGCGCTGTGCTGCAAAATTAGTGTGGGTGATGCCGCTATCAGCTCATCGCCAGAACGCGGGTCATGGCCTGGTCGTCTTCTTTGGCGCTGTTCATCATCTTGATGTGCAGCTCGAATTGCTTGGAAAGCGCCAGCACCGCAGTCATTTCTTCCACCGCGTTGACGTTGCTCGCTTGCAGGAAGCCCGAGGTCAGCTTGACGCTCGCATCGGCCTGGGCCGGCTGGCCATCCTTGGTGTGGATGGTGCCGTCGAGGCCTTTGGTCATGTTCTTGAGGTCCGGCTGGACCAGCTTGATGCGGTCCACTTCCGCCATCACCCGTGGGCCTTCGCCCATGGCGCGGATGCTGACGGTGCCGTCGGCGCCCACTTCGATTTTCTGCTGGGGCGGCACGGCAATCGGGCCACCGTTGCCCATGATCGGCATACCGTTGCCGGCCCGCAGCACGCCCAGCGCATCCACATTCATGCTGGCGCTGCGCACGTAGGCTTCGCCACCGTCAGGCGTTTGCACCGCCATCCAGCCGTCACCGCTGACCGCCACATCCAGGTCACGACCGGTTTCGATCATGGCGCCCGGCGAGAAGTCGGTGGCTGGCCGCTCGGTCATGGCAAAGGCCCGCGCCGGAAAGCTGTCACCGAACACCGGCATCGAACGGGCCTGCTCCAGGTCACGCTGGAAGCCGTTGGTGGAAATGTTCGCCAGATTGTTGGCATGGGCCTTCTGCGCCAGAGCATTCTGGCTGGCGCCGGTCATTGCCACATAAAGGTACTTGTCCACGCTCTATCCTCTTTCTGACGGACGC
>Ga0105246_10002304_pt1 | contig 11522 bp, 11 predicted proteins | sample KBSM64metaG_FD_99694 | JGI IMG/M metagenome (GOLD analysis project Ga0105246, IMG submission 99694) | Miscanthus rhizosphere microbial communities from Kellogg Biological Station, Michigan, USA - KBS M6-4 metaG | ecosystem: Host-associated > Plants > Roots > Rhizosphere > Soil | place...
CAACGCGCCTATATTGAAGAAGGTTCAGCCCTCCTTCCCTCGAGCGCCCCATGGCCACGACTGATCACCTGATCATCTGCGAGCATTGCGATTGCGTGTACGAAAAAGCCACGCTCGCCCGCTACCAGAAATCCCTCTGCGCCCGCTGTGGCGGCGTGCTCCAGCGCCACAACAACCTGAGCGTGGAGCAACGTCTGGCCCTGAGTTTCACTGCCGCCATGCTATGGCTGTTCGCCAATTTCTATCCGGTGATGAGCATCAGCATGAAGGGCCTGAAAAACAGCGCGACCCTGTGGGATTCGGTGCTGGCCCTGAGTCAGGGGCCGATTACTTTCATGGCCATGGTCGCGGCGATCTCGATCATCATCGCCCCGGCCTTTCAATTGGTTTTGCTCATCTGGGTATTGAGCTTCGCCCTCGCCTCGCGCCGCTGTCCGGCCTTCAAAGTGTGCATGCGCTGGCTGGAAACGTTACGGCCGTGGAGCATGCTTGAGGTTTGCCTGCTCGGCGCCATGGTCGCGGTGTTCAAACTGGCGGGCATGCTCGATGTGATCCCCGGCATCGGCCTGTTCGCCCTCGCTGTATTGAGCCTGTTGCTGATCCGCATTGCCGGGCGCGACATACGTGACTTGTGGGACATCCTGTGAAACGACCACCGACCGCCAGCGAACTCAATCTCTGCCTGTGCCACAGCTGCGGACTGGCCTGCGACATGACCGACGAGCCGCACCAATGCCCACGCTGCGACGCACCGCTGCACCGGCGCAAGACCAACTCGCTGGCCCGCACCTGGGCCTACATGTTCGCCGCCCTGGCGCTTTACGTACCGGCGAATCTGCTGCCGGTAATGAACACCACCCTGCTCGGCAACGGCGCCGACAGCACCATCATGAGTGGCGTGCTGGAGTTCTGGGACCACGGCGCGTGGGACATTGCGCTGATCATCTTCATCGCCAGCATTGCGGTGCCGGGAGTGAAATTCGTCGCGTTGACGCTGCTGCTGGTCACCGTGCAACGGGACAGTCACTGGGCGCGCCGGGAACGTTCGAAGCTGTATCGATTCGTCGAGCTGATCGGCTATTGGTCGATGCTCGACGTGCTGGTGGTCGCGCTGGTGGCGGCACTGGTGAAGTTCCAGGCGCTGGGAGATATCGAGCCGCGACCGGGAATTCTGTTTTTCGGCCTGGTGGTGGTATTCACCATGCTCTCGGCCATGAGCTTCGATCCGCGCCTGATCTGGGACAAGGCACCGGCCGAAGAAACGGATGAAACAGACGAGCCCCGGCACTCGAATGAACAAGTGCCGGGGCATTGACTGACGCCAGTCAGATCTGCGCGGTGCCGCCGTCGACGAACAATTCGATGCCGTTGACGAAGCTGCTGTCATCCGAAGCGAGGAACAACGCTGCCTTGGCAATCTCGCTCGGCTCACCCAGACGCCCGATCGGCACCACCGACGCCAACTGGTCGAACAGCCCCTGAGCGTGTTCCGCTGGCACCAGCCCCGCCAGACCTGGCGTGCGCACCGGACCGGGGCTGATGGCGTTGACGCGGATGCGCCGTGGTTTCAGGTCCAGCAGCCACGAGCGGGCGAAGTTGCGCACGGCGGCTTTACTCGCGCTGTAGACACTGAAGTTTTCCGTGCCCTGCACCGAAGTGGTCGATGAGGTCAGCAGGATCGATGCGCCATCGCGCAGCAGCGGCAGTGCCTTTTGCACCGTGAACAACGTGCCTTTCACGTTGGCGCCGAAAATCCGGTCGAAGTGCTCTTCGGTAATCGAACCCAGCGGCAGCATGTCGCCGCCACCGGCATTGGCGAACAGGATGTCGAGGTGGCCGGCCTTTTCGGCGATTTCGCGGTAGATGCGATCCAGATCGTCCAGCTTTGCCACGTCGCCCTGAATACCGATGGCCCGTGGGCCGATGGCGGCGACGGCTTTTTCCAACTCGGCCTGACGCCGGCCGGTGATGAATACCGTGGCGCCCTGGGCGACGAATTCCTGCGCCGACGCCAGGCCGATGCCGGTGGTGCCGCCAGTGATCAGGGCGATTTTGCCTTCAAGTCTGTTGCTCATGATGAATCTCCAGTAGCCGTTTTCGAGGAAGGTGACGGGTCGCAGGTGAGCCGTTGGAAGCGACTTTAGGCCGATGGATTGATTTGAAAAATCCGCAAAATCGGTTTTGTTTGTACACAGACATGCACAATACTCAGCCCTGTCTTCGATCCTTGAGTGCAGCCTGATGAATCAGTTACTGGCGATCCGCGTCTTTGCCCGCGTCGTGGAAAGCGGCTCGTTCACTAAAGCCGCCGACTCGTTGAACCAGCCGAAAACCACGGTCAGCAAACTGATCGGGCAACTGGAAAGCCACCTCGGCGTGCGCCTGCTGCAACGCACCACCCGGCGCCTGACCGTGACGGCCGACGGCGCGTCCTACTACCAATTGACCCAGCAACTGCTGCATCAACTGGACGACATCGATCAGGGTTTCAGTCAGGCCCAGGGGCTGCCGCGTGGCCGGATTCGCGTGGACATCGGCGGCTCCACCGCGACCATGCTGGTGATTCCCGAACTGCCGAAGTTCTTCGAGCGCTACCCGGACATTCAGGTCGATCTGGGCGTCAGCGACCGCCCGGTGGACTTGATCAGCGAGCGGGTCGACTGCGTCATTCGCGGCGGCCCGCTGACCGAACAGGCCCTCGCCGTGCGCCGCCTCGGCGAAGTGTCTTGGACCACCTGCGCCACGCCCGATTATTTGCAGCGCCACGGCACGCCGATGCACCCGCTGGAGTTGGCCCGACATCAGATGATCGCTTACCGCTCGGCCTCCACCGGGCGTATCCTGCCGTCGAACTTCCAGCGCAACGGCGAACGCCATCAGATCGAAGGCAAAGGCCTGGTCAGCGTCAACGAAAGCAACGCGCATCTGGCGGCCGGTCTGGCGGGGCTGGGGATCATTCACACATTCAGCTACACAGTCAGGGCGGCCATCGAGCGCGGCGAACTGGTGCCGATCCTCACCGACTGGCGTCCGCCGGCGTACCCGTTCCACCTGCTGTATCCGCCGAACCGGCACCTGAGCAACCGCGTGCGGGTGTTCATCGACTGGCTGGTGGAGCGCTTCGCGCAGGTGGACTGAGCCTCGCTGTCGCGCCGATTCGTCTAACCTGACGTTGCAGCCGACGACGTTTTTCCGCAGGCTACGCACCGATCCTGACGCCCATGAAACGGAGATTCCCATGCTCAAACGCACCCTGGCACTGACTGCCGGTCTGGCCCTGTCCTTTTCCACCCTGCTGGCCCAGGCCGCCGACGTGTTGAAAGTCAGCGCGATTCCCGACGAGGCCCCGACCGAACTGCTGCGCAAGTTCGAACCGCTGGGGGCTTATCTGGAGCAGCAATTGGGCATGAAGGTGCAGTTCGTTCCCGTGGCCGATTACCCGGCGGTGGTCGAAGCGCTGGCCACCGACCGCCTCGACATGGCGTGGCTGGGCGGTTTCACCTTCGTCCAGGCACGGCTGAAAACCGATGCCACCACTCCGGTGATCCCGCTGGTGCAGCGTGAGCAGGACGCGCAATTCACCAGCAAATTCATCACCGCCGACCCGAACGTGAAAAGCCTCGCCGACCTCAAGGGCAAGACCTTCGCCTTTGGCTCCGTGTCGTCCACCTCCGGCAGCCTGATGCCGCGCTACTTCATGCTCAAGGACGGCATCAAACCGGAAACCTATTTCAGCCGCGTCGGCTACTCCGGTGCCCACGACGCCACCGTTGCCTGGGTCCAGGCCGGCAAGGTCGATGCCGGTGTGCTGAACGCCAGCGTCTGGCAGAAACTGGTGGACGCCGGCAAGGTCGACACCAACAAGGTCAAGGTCTTCGCCACCACCCCGGCCTACTTCGATTACAACTGGACCGTGCGCGGCACCCTCGACCCGGCGCTGGCGGCGAAGATCAAAAAAGCCTTCCTCGCCCTCGACCCGGCCAACCCCGAGCAGAAGAAAATCCTCGACCTGCAAGCTGCCAGCCGCTTCATCGAAACCAGCCCGGACAACTACAAAGGCATCGAGGAAGCCGCCCGCGCCGCCGAACTGCTGAAATGACCCTGAGCCTCAAGCAAGTCTTTCTGCACCACGCCAACGGCGTCGAAGCCCTGCGTGGTGTGGATTTGCAGATCAACAGCGGCGAGCAGGTGGCGATCATCGGCCCGTCCGGCGCCGGTAAATCCAGCCTGCTCAACCTGCTGGCCACCGCGATTCGGCCCAGCAGCGGCGACATCGAAGTGCTGGGCCAGCGGGCCTGGCACTTGTCCGCCCGCCAGCGCCAACGCCTGCGCGCAAAAATCGGCCTGGTGCATCAGGCACCGCCCCTGCCGCCCCGGCAACGGGTGGTGACGGCGGTGCTGGCCGGCAAACTCGGGCAATGGAGCCTGGGCAAAAGCCTCATCAATCTGCTGTATCCGCTGGACATCCCCGGCGCCCGCGCCGCTCTGGCTCGGCTGGATCTGGCAGAAAAACTCTTCAGCCAATGCCAGCAACTGTCCGGCGGCCAATTGCAGCGGGTCGGCATCGCTCGCGTGCTGTATCAGGCGCCGGAGGTGTTGCTGGCCGATGAACCGGTGTCGGCCATGGACCCGGTCCTCGCCGGGCACACCCTGACGGTCCTGTCGCGCCACGCCCGGGAGCACAACGTCACGCTAGTGGCGAGCCTGCACGCCGTGGAACTGGCACTCGCCCACTTCCCGCGCATCATCGGCTTGCGTGAGGGGCAGATCCTGTTCGATTGCCCGTCCGATCAAGTCAGCCACGACATGCTCGACACCCTGTACGCCAACGAACAGCTGCAATCCCCGGCACCGGCCATGACGCCACTGATTGTGCAGATTCCACGATGCTGACCGCCGACACCCGCGACCCCGCCGCGCTGCCACGGTTGCTGCTGACACTGCTGGCGATTGCCTTGCTGTGGCCGGGCATTCAGCTCAGCGAACTCGACCTCGGCGTATTGCTGCACGCCGACAGCCAGAGCGAAATGGGCCGCTTCGTCTCGACCTTCTGGCCGCCGGCCCATGATCAAGACTTTCTGCAACTGCTGCTCAAGGCCACCCTGCAAACCCTGGCCATCGCCACAGCCGGCATGGCGCTGGCACTGGTATTGGCAGTACCGGCCGGCCTGCTCGCCAGCCGCGCCTTGTCGCTTTCCGCTGCTTCCCACGGTGGCCGCACGAGCCTGTTGGGCCGGCTGCTGCGCTGGCCGGTGCGCGGGCTGCTGATCTTCCTGCGCAGCGTGCCGGAGATCGTCTGGGCGCTGCTGTTCGTGCGCGCCGTCGGCCTCGGCCCGGCGGCGGGCGTGCTGGCGATCGCGATCACCTACAGCGGCATGCTCGGCAAGGTCTACGCGGAAATCTTCGAATCCACCGACCAACGCCCGGCCCATGCCTTGCTCCAGGCCGGCAGCGGACGCCTCGCGAGCTTCGCCTACGGCGTACTGCCCAACGTCGCGGCGGAACTGCTCTCCTACACCGTGTACCGCTGGGAATGCGCCATTCGCGCCTCAGTGGTGATGGGCTTCGTCGGCGCCGGCGGCCTCGGCCAACAGATCGACCTGTCGATCCGCATGTTCGCCGGCGGCGAAGTCGCCAGCATGCTCCTCACCTTCCTGCTGCTCGTCCTCGGCGCCGACCAACTCAGCCGCCTGCTGCGCTGGAGGCTGACATGAAGCGTCTGATCAACCCGTTGCTGATCCTCGCCATCGTCGCCGCCGTCATCGCGTCATTCGCCTACCTGGGCCTCGACCTGGAAGAACTCGGCAGCGCCACCAGCCTGAAACAAATGGGCTCGTATGTGGGCCGCTTCCTGAGCCCTGACTTCAGCGCCGGTTACCTCAACGCCATCCTCCACGGCGCCATGGAAACCCTGGCCATGTCCGCCCTCGGCACCCTCCTCGCCGCGGTCCTGGGACTGTTATTGGCACTCCCCGCCGCCGGCCGCTTCGGCTGGTTTTTTCAGAGCGCCGCCCGCCTGCTGCTCAACGGCCTGCGCGCCATTCCGGAACTGGTCTGGGCTGCACTCATGGTCTTCGCCGCCGGCCTTGGGCCCAATGCCGGCACCCTCGCCCTCGCCCTGCACACCACGGGCGTACTGGGGCGCTTGTTTGCGGAAGCGCTGGAAAACACGCCACCGGAACCGGCGGAGGCGATTCGGTTGCAAGGGGGGAATCCGGTTTTGGCGTTCTGCTACGGCACGCTGCCGAACCTGGCGCCGCAGTTGCTGGCGTACTGTTTGTATCGGTGGGAGAACAATATCCGGATGGCCAGCGTGCTGGGGTTTGTGGGGGCTGGGGGGTTGGGGCAGATGTTGTATGTGAGCTTGAGTTTGTTTCAGGAGGCGCAGGCGGGGACGGTGATTTTGGCTATGTTGGTGCTTGTGTTGGGGGTTGATTCGTTGAGTGCTTGGAGTCGGGGACGGTGGGTTAAGGCGTAAGTTGGATAGTAACGCCGAGTAAAAGCAGGCGTTCGCCAGGGTCCGCTTTCGGCCAATAGCTGCCGGTATGCACTGGAAAAATCGATCCAAATCGGCCATTGAAGAGCAAAGTTTTTCGATCTGAATCTGTCAGTCGGGATCTCGCTGTAACCATCTCGACACCTAAGTGTAGGAGTCGATTGATCGCCGTCTCGGCTGACGAGCCGACTGAGAGTCGGTGATCGAAACCAGATCTAACTGGCATAGATCTAGACTTGGCTTATTTGCTGCAACACCACTACAGTATGAAATCTGAAAACTTTAGGAGTAAAAATGGCCAAGGTGACGCCAGAGATGAAAATGCCAGAACTCATGGTGTTTTTTCGCACATTATCGGTGGGTTTTCTGGCCGCAGAAGTCTGGAGGGTGGCATCCTATCTCGGCGGAAATATTCTTCCTGAATTGATCAATGTCAATTTTTGGGTTCAAATCTCGGTCATCTCATTTATTACGGCCCTCTGCTTTATATACACGCTCAAACGAGGAGCTATTTCAGATGCCGCTCGTATAACGCGCAGTTGTAGAATTGACCTACTCATTACAGTGTTAGTCGGAGTCTTGGCAAATTCTCTTGCGGCACCGAAGCTCAAAAAGTTTCATGATATCATTCAGAGCGCAGACCCCTATTGGACACCAACAATCCTTGCAATCTTATGCGCCATGTTATTGTCGCCTATATTCCAAAATTTACGAGCAAAACTAAGAAAAGATAGGTCTCAGCTATATTTCTTATCAGACGATGAAATTCAGCAGGGCAAAGAGGATGCATTAGATTGCGGAGCGCAAGCTGAGTCATTTGCGAGAACCGTAATGGCTAGTAACGCACATCGGGGATTGGTGTTCGGTATTGATGGGCCTTGGGGTGTAGGTAAAACCAGCTTCGTAAACCTCGCAGCACGTCATTGGGAAAAACACCCTAAAGAAATAGTTGTCTGCCGCTTCGAACCCCTTCGTTTTGCTACTGAGCCCGATCTGACAGATAGACTGATCAAAGAGCTGTCGGCCACCATTCAACGAGAAGCCTACGCTCCCGAATTCCGACCAGCTGCTAATCGATATTCGCGCCTGATTAAAGGCAAAGCAGATATATCGTTCCTAGGCTTCAAGCTCGCGGTTGAGCCTTCGCAAGAAACACTGGATGAGCTTTTAGATGACATTGACGACGTCCTCCGCCGTATTGGCAAACGCGTTGTCATCGTCATTGATGATCTCGACCGTTTGGATGCCAAGACAGCCAACTCTGTCCTATTTGCTACCCGTAGAACGTTCAGACTATCTCAGGCAACTTTCATACTCTGCTATGACACCGAAATTCTAGCTGATATTCAAGAGGAGACCTCGCGCGCACGTGAGTTCCTAGAAAAGTTCGTCACTGTAAAACTCAGTTTGTTTGTCGACACTTCCTCAATACGAAATTTTCTGACAAGGGACTGGCACAATGAGGAGCAGAAACTTACATTAGTACCTTCAGACACGATGGTGCGACTTGGTGAAGTGCTCAGTGCGCTTGCGGATATTTTGGATGGAGATAACGCAGCAAGCTATATACCGTTTGTTGGGAATCTTCGAAAGGTAAAACGTTTCGTAAACGCCCTTCTTATTCTACAGATGGAACGCAGCGACCTATCACGGACAGACTTTAATAGGGTTGACCTGATCAATCTCCTTTTACTACATTTATTCTACCCCGGCACCTTTAGGTTAATTTATGCAGAAGAGACAGAAGGTAGATCTGGTCGATTTTCACTGAAGAGAAATCCTGCTGGTGACAACTTTGTAAACTCACCAGAGTTCTCAGAGCAATTGAAAAAAGATCCAGCTCAAGCTTTTCTGCTACGTCAACTCTTCGATGCAGAAACGCTAGAGCTGCCCGCACGCGCAGACATAGATCTATCAGTAAGAGCTAGCCGCGCATGCTTTAACCATGAAAACTCTCGAAACCTAGAAAACTACCTTAAGCTCATTGTAAGATTTGCCACTCCCGAGCCTCAAGACACCTTCGTTCTGTATCAGAAAGCTGTTGAAGAAGTGGTGAAAGGTAAAGAAATCGATATCATCCTTTCATCAGAAAACTTCGATCTGGCTGTTTACGAGCGAGCCCATGATCAATTCTGGAGACTCCTAGTCAATAGCTCCTCCAGCTTGACTCACTCTGCAGCCGAGGATGCCATATACACCTTGGTTGAATACCTCCCGCGCTACGCATCTATTGGTTGGTTCGACAGAAGCTTGCGCCATAGGTCGATCTACTCACTCTTGAGACTTCTTGATCGAGTCGGTTGGGGGAGGACGGCTAGCGAGCGCCTCGAAAATTCCAATGAAAATGTGATCGAAATCGCTCGACGAATTTTTGGGACTGAAGAGTACAAAAACAAGGGGCTGCTTGACCGACTTGCTTGCACTGAGCGGGGCGCCTTGGGTTGGAATGACTTAATGCTGTTTAGGCTTCAATGCTCAGCAGATCGCCAAGGCCAACTGTATAATCTTCAAAAAGCACTTATAGTGTTTGATCATCCGGAAGCAACAACCTCTGGATTGGTAAGTGGATTGGCAATTATGGGAATGAGAAGAATCTCCCAAGTGGTGTTCGCCAAATTCAAATCCGAATACATTGACAGGAAAGTTAATTTTTACACTGCGGTCGATGCAGTTCCGGCCGAAAACTTTGACACTATGGGACTTTTGATTTCTTATAAAAATGACCCGAACACTCAAAAATCCGTCCTCAATAGCATATCTGCGAGCCGCTTAGGCGTAAAAAGCTTTGTGATATACCAGTTGAGCAATTGCCAAGGGGCGAATGGCTCTGGTGTAGGCTGCGGGTACTACGATGAATCAGGGGCTGAGGATAATCAAGGCATCTCAAGAATTATGGACCGTTACATATTCGGCTTTTGCTTTAACCCTAATGTCGATGAAAATAACGCTCATCATTTCCTTGACTATTGCCTTGACAATCTCTCCAATTCATTTTTTGATGGTATTAAAGGTGACGGCTTCGCGGCCTCTAAGGCCGGGTTGATAAGGCATTTCGATATTGAGAGCATTGCCAGCTATTGGAGAGAGCATGGAGCTTTTGTCCGTGGAAAAGCCGAAGATACCCCCAACCGAGAGGTCGTGACGTCTAACTATGTCGCTACCTATGCCGAGGATTTGGAAGGAGTATTCAAAGTGCTGGACGACATTGTGAATGAAGAGAACAAGCATAACTAAAAACTAGCATGGCGAAACGTCTGCACTGAGTACTAGATTGCATTTTTGGTTTTTGGCTAATCTCTGTCGGATGATCTAGGCAAGAGCCGGTCAATAAAGGGGACAAATTTATTTTCGAAAATAAATTCGCCCCCCTTTTTTTTGCTGCCCCTAGGGCTTTACGCCCGAAGCGTCTACAACAATAGTCCTTGTACTGGTAACAACCTTGCAGTTCTCACCATCAATTTTTGTCATCGCCTGAATATCTTTCAGTTCGCAGATATAGCTTTCACAGGAAGTGGTAATAGTTATTTTCCCTTTAACAGCTTGCTGATGCGCGATATTGAGCTTTCCAAATGCGTTATCAGCGATATCCATTACCTTTCCTACAGTCGCCTCAGGACTTTTATAATCACCATTAATCGAAGTCAGCATCCAGCCGTTTGAAAAATCTGCTTTTACATTATTATCACCCAACCTATTATTTATTTTTAACGTATATGGCCTACTATAGTCCGGCACATATTTGAAATCATCAGAATAAGTGGCCACTCCTTTTTCATCGATGCTGCACCCATGAATATAAAGTGCTTTCGGCGCATAGAAGACATAGCCTTCTGCATTGTCCGACTCATTATAGTCTTTATGGACAATATCGAAACCGGAGCAGCCGACCAAAAACAACACAAAAATCAATAGTGACCCTAATCTCATTTCATGCTTCCTCTGAATGTTGACCATTAGTGCTTGGCAACCCTGAGACTAGTTCACTATTGTGATGATGGCGTCATACTTCAGAAATAACACTGAGAAAGGCATGGCCGAACTTTACTTATGACTTTCTGCGATAAGCCACCGAAAGGCAGGGCCTATTCAATGCATAGGATGTTGGCGCTACCTAGCGAGTGAGGTGAAACGACAGACCGTTTTTCGTTTTTCTCATATCCTCTGCTTGAAATTTCGTAGATCGGTTCTAAATTTTCTGTGCACGCCTAGGAAACCAAGCCGTTGGTTGCTAGCTGCCCCCATCTGAAAATCACCCACTTGGATATCGAGACAAGTATGTCAACTCACATCAAACCAGGCCCGAAACCAAAACGTGACGACGGAAAGGATGACAGAAGGCATCACGTTAACCCCCCAAACAAACCAAAACATCCAACGCTTCCGACTCACAAACCAGATAAATAACAAGCTTTTGGGAACGGGAGGGTTCCGTAGTTACTTTGGAAGGAACCCTTACCAACGAGTGCTGCTCGCTTTACCGGCTAATCCACCGATACTCGCTCAATCTCATGCAAAATTTTTCGACTTAAACAGCCACGTTTAAAGTCACCAGCCGTAACCTCCCCAAGGCTACAACGCCTTGCGTCATTGCCTACGACTACGCCAGAATCCGCCGGCTTGTGCGTCTGGCATGCGGCTTTTATCGTTCTGGGGTCACTGAAAATCAGTGATCGGGTTTGGTAGCCCGGTATTTCCAGGCGCATAGCGCCACCTCTTTGCAGGGATCGTTCTCGTCTCTGCTTTTTTATGGTGGCCGTGCGCAGGGCTTCTTCGAAAGCGCCGGGTTCCTGGACCGGTCTACCAACCTGAGCATGGCCGCCACCCTACGTTTGGTAGCGAAGGTTGATGGCTCCTAGATAGCTTTCCAGGAGATACATCCATGATCAAACCAACACCCAACCCGCCCGAAACCGACCCAACCTCCCCCTACGAATCCCCCAACTCAAAAAAACTCCACGACGCCGCCGAGCGTGCGCTGGATCACTACCTCTTCCCCGCCGCCGGGGTCATGTCGTCCTGTAACGAG
>Ga0105246_10002305_pt1 | contig 11521 bp, 9 predicted proteins | sample KBSM64metaG_FD_99694 | JGI IMG/M metagenome (GOLD analysis project Ga0105246, IMG submission 99694) | Miscanthus rhizosphere microbial communities from Kellogg Biological Station, Michigan, USA - KBS M6-4 metaG | ecosystem: Host-associated > Plants > Roots > Rhizosphere > Soil | place: Michigan...
GGCCACGAGCCGGTCGAGTTCCTCGCTCTCCGCACGCAGATCGTCGATGACGGGCGTCGGGTCGGCCATGGGGCGAGCATGGCAGGGGGTTCAGAAACAAGCAAGCGTGCTTGCATTAATTTCGTCGAGAACCCTCGCGGCTGAGTACGGGTGCTCATGCGTGTCACCGCCCGGCGCGACACGCTGCACCCATGACCGACACCCTCGTACGCCTGGGCCGCCGGCGCCCCTGGTCGCGCAGAACGCGGCTCGGCGTGGACCTCGCCCTCGCGATCCCCCTGTTCCTGCTGGAGACCGGGTGGCTCGTGCTGGACTGGATATACGGCTACGGCCTGGCGGTATGGGCGGCACAGGGCGACCAGGCGCAGATCGACGCGGCCGGCCTCGCGCACATGGAGCGGTTACGGGTACTGCTGATCGCCGTACTCGTCCTGGCAGTCGTCGCGGGCGTCTTCCGTGCCCGCTGGACCGTGGTCGCGCACCTGTTGGTGGCCCTCCTGGCCGGCGGAGCGCTGACGGCCGCGCGGCAGGAGTGGAACCACGACCACTCCCCGCCGCCCGGTTGTGTCCGCTTCAGCGCGAACTGCTGAACGTGAGCTGCCGAACGCGAAACCGCTGAAATTGAGGCGCGCACTGCCTGGCTCCGCCGACCCCTTCAGCTGAGCGGATCAGGGGTTACTTGCCAGATGGTGATGAATTCCGAGCGCGGAGTGGTCATGTAGACGAAGAAGCCGCCGGCCACGAAAGCGTGCTTGGCCCCCTCGTCCGCTCACTGATAGTCCGGCCCGTGGAGATAGAGGGCTTCGGCGGCCCGGACCAGTTCGTCGGCTTTCTTCTCCACCTCGGCCAGGAACGCGGGCGGCGCCCCGGCCGCCACGGTTTCCTCGTCCGGGACGTGCTCCCAGCACCAGCTCACTCTGCGCGCACCGCTTCGGCCGCGGCGCGGTAGATGCCGCTGGCGACGGTCAGGTGTTCGCGGGCCTCAGTCGACTCCGCCGCGATGTGGCCGAGATACTCGGCGCGGTGGTACGCCTTCGCCGCCCCCGGATGGCGTTCGATCTCGATCAGGGCCGCCCAGTGGGCAAGGTAAGCGTGAACGGGCCCCAACGAGTCGTGTGCGACGGCTTCCCCAAGAGCCTGTTCCTTGGCCTGGTCGTACGCGGCCACCAGCTGAGGAGCAACGACGGCACAGGCAGCGCGCAACGCTGCCGGGGTGCGCTCGGGCCGAGGGATCAGCGGCGCGTCTCCCGACGCCTCGGTGTGCTGCAGACTCATGCGCCGCTCCCTTCTCGACCCCCGTCTTGGTACCCAGGCACGGGCCCGACCCTAATGCCGCCGCACCCCACCACGACCCACCAACCGTCAGAAATCCACCTCTGGCGTCTTCACCTTCCCCCGCCCCACCTGCGTCCGCACCGCCCCCATGCTCGCCCCGACGACCAGGGCGATCGCGGCGGCCTGCCAGGCGGAGAGGGACTGGCCCAGGATGAGGAAACCGGCGGTCGCGGCGAGGGCCGGCTCCAGGCTCATCAGGATGGCGAAGGTCGGCGCGGGCAGGCGGCGCAGGGCCAGGATTTCCAAGGTGTACGGGAGTACCGAGGACATGACGGCCACCGCCGAGCCCAGCGCGATCGTCGTCGGGTCGGCGAGCTTCGCCCCCGACTCCGCGATCCCCAGCGGCAGCATCAGCAGCGCCCCCACCGCCATGGCCAGCGCCAGCCCGTCCGCCTGCGGGAACCGTCGGCCCGTACGCGCACTGAACACGATGTACGCCGCCCACATGGCGCCCGCGCCGAGCGCGAAGGCGACGCCGAGCGGGTCGAGTGCGTCGAAGCCTCCGCCGCCGAGCAGGAAGACGCCGGCGAGGGCGAGTCCGGCCCAGACGGCGTTGACCGCGCGGCGCGAGGCCAGGACCGACAGGGCGAGCGGGCCGAGGACCTCCAGGGTGACCGCCGCGCCGAGCGGGATGCGGGCGACCGCCTGGTAGAAGAGGCCGTTCATCGCGCCCAGGGTGATGCCGAAGACGATCACCGTGCCCCAGTCGGTACGCGAGTGGCCGCGCAGTCGGGGACGGCAGACCAGCAGCAGCACGACGGCCGCGGCGAGGAGGCGGAGGGTGACCACGCCGAGCGCGCCCGCCCGCGGCATCAGGTTCACCGCCAGCGCGGCGCCGAACTGCACCGACACCCCACCGGCCAGGACCAGGCCGACCGGGCCGAGGGAGCCTCGGCGGTGCGGGGCCGTCGCGGTGTGCACCGCTGCGGGTGAGGTGGTGCTGGGGCTGGTCACGGGCGGTCCAGGTGCTCGGCTCGGGGCTTCACGATTTGTTCATCGCGATGCACTGCCAGGTCCAGGGTAGTGGACTCGGTCAGGCGTGTGAACCCATTTTGCAGCTGTCCCGAATGGTGGGCATCGCGGCCTCAGATGCCGGGCCAGGGCTCCTCGTCACGGAAGAGGGGGCGGCCGTCGGGGAGGGTGGTGGGGACCGGCACAGGTACGTACTGGTCGTTGGCGTACGACGGCGCCTGCCACGCCTCGTACGGTCCGTGACCCTCGTACCCCTCATACGCCTCGTACCCCTGATACCCGTACGCGGGCTGCACCACGGCCGCCGGCGCCTCGGCGAACCCTTCCGTGAACAGCGGCATCCGCAGCTCCCCCGTGTCCGTCACCGCGTTGTTCTGCGAGCGGTGCAGCCGCGCGTACGCCCCGCCCCGCGCGAGCAGTTCCTCGTGCCGGCCGGTCTCCACGATGCGGCCGCGGTCGACGACCAGGATGCGGTCGGCGTCGGGGGCGAGGTTCAGGTCGTGGGTGATCATGATGGTCGTACGGCCGGTCATCAGGCGGCGCAGCGGCTTCACGACCCGGCGGGCGGCCATGGCGTCGAGGCCCGTGGTCGGTTCGTCGAGGACCAGTACGGGGGCGTCGCGCAGGATGGCGCGGGCGATGGCGAGGCGCTGGAGCTGACCGCCGGACAGCCGGGCCGAGTTGGGGTCGACCTTGGTGTCGTAGCCCCCGGGGAGGCCGCGGATGAACTCGTGGGCGTCGGCGGCCTTCGCCGCGTCCTCGATCGCCTGGTCGCTGGCGCCGGGGCGGCCGCAGGCGATGTTGGCGCGGACGGTGTCGTGCAGGACGAGGGTCTCCTGCGGGAGCAGGGTCACGTACTCGCGCAGGCGGGCCAGCGGGAAGTCGCGCAGCGGGACGCCGTCGAGCAGGAGGTCCCCGGCATCCGGGTCGTAGAAGCGCAGCAGCAGTTTGGAGACCGTCGACTTTCCGGCGCCGCTCGGGCCGGTGACGATCACCAGCTCGCCGGGGCTGACGGCGAACGACAGGTCCCGGAGGGCGACGGTGTCGGCGCCCGGGTAGCTGAAGGTGACGCCCCGGACCTCGACCGCGCCGTCGGGGCGGCCGGCCTCGGTGCCCCGGCGCGGGTCGGTGACCGACGGCTTGACGTCCAGGATCTCGATCAGCCGTTCCGCACCCGCCGTGGCCGCCGTGACGGTGAGGCCGAGCTGGGCCAGGCCCCGCACCGGCGGATAGAGATAGCCGAGGAAGGCGGCGAAGGCGAGAAGCTGGCCGAGGGTCATCCGGCCGGTGGAGATCTCCCAGGCTCCGATGCCGATCACCGCGAGCACGCAGACCGTCTCGATGACCGCGACGAGCTGCTCGTAGGCCTCGTTCAGACGGGTGGAGCGGACGGAGGCGCGGAACCAGGCGCTCGCCTCTTCGTTCAGCCGACGCCGTTCCGCGTCCCGTCGGTCGTACGCCTGGGTCAGCACGATGTTGCCGAGGGATTCCTCGACCACAGAGGTGATCGCCCCGTCGGCGACCCGGCCCTCGCGGGAGACGTCCTTGATGGAACCCGAGAAACGGCGGGCCGCCAGCCAGAACAGGGGAGCGAGGACGAAGGTGGCGGCCGCCAGGTCCCAGCGCAGCCAGAAGGCGGCGACCGCGTAGAACAGGGCGGAGAAGACGGCGGAGGCGGCGCCGACGAGACCGGAGACGACCATGGTCTCGATCGCCTCCACGTCACCTGTCAGGCGGGACAACAGATCGCCCTGGCGGTGGCGTTGGAAGAAGTGCGGGGGCAACTGCTGTACGTGGTCGAAGACATGCTCGCGCAGTCTCATCACGAAGCGTTCGGTGGCCCAGGCGGCGAGGGAGTTGCCGGCGTACGCGACGACCGCGCCGACGACTGCCACCCCCAGCCACTTCACGGCCGGGGCCCAGAACGCGGCCAGCGACCCCTTCTGCAGGGCGTTGTCGGTGAGGTCGCTGAAGACCAGGATGGCCTCGGTCTCGGCGAGCGCGGCCAGCACCGTGCACACCCAGACGGCGAGCAGCCATTTCCTGAGGCCCTTGGTCAGCGGCCAGAAGCGACGGAAAGCGGTGCGGGCGGGAATGATGGGAGTTTCGTCCTCGTATGCGAGTTCCTCGTCCTCATCCTCTTCCACATCCATTACACACACCCTCCGCAATTCTTGAATTCTGCGATTCTTGAATTCTGCGAAAAACGAGGACCGACGGCATGCCGTCGGTCCTGTTCACAGCTCGCTCAGTTGTCGTGGCCGGGGATCGGCTTCGGCACCGGCGGCTTGGGGTGCTTCTTCTTGGGCTTCGGCGGGGGCGGCGGGGGGAGCTGCTTGTTCTTGGGCTTCGGGGGCAGCGGGGCGAGCTTCTTGAGGCTCATTCCAACTCCTAGTGGTTCGCAGTTCAGTGGCTCGGGAATTCCGCGTCCGGCGCTTCCCGACATCGATGAACTTACACGCCCCACAACTCAAGAAACGGCAAAGTCGGCGAGGTAACGGCAAGCAGGAGCTGTGAATACCTGGGTGAATCCTGAGTGGGCCCCGCCGAACCTGAGAATTCTCTTATGAAGCTGAGAGCGAGCTTATGAACCCTGTGAAACAGCCCAGAATTCGCGCTCACGGGCGGCGCTCCTCCAGCCCCGCCTGCGGCCCCTCCTGCAGCCCCTCCGCCAGCACCTCCGCCAGATGCCTCCCCCGCACCCCCGCCAACTGCTCCAACTGCGTCCGGCAGGAGAAGCCGTCCGCCAGGACGACCGTCCCCTCCGCCGCGTCCCGCACCGCCGGCAGCAGTTGTTCCTCCGCGCAGGCCGCCGACACCTCGTAATGCCCCTTCTCGAAGCCGAAGTTGCCCGCCAGACCGCAGCACCCGCCCGCCAACTCACCTGTGAGCCCGGCTGCTTCGCGCAGACGGCGGTCCGCGCCGTCACCGAGGACCGCATGCTGGTGGCAGTGGGTCTGGCCGGTCACCGGGCGGTCGAGGGCGGGCGGCACCCAGTCGGGGGCGTAACGCTCCAGTGCCTCCGCGAAGGTCATGACCGCGGCGGCGAGGCGGGCGGCGCGCGGGTCGTCGTGCAGCAGCTCCGGCAGATCCGTGCGCAGGGCCGCCGCGCAGCTCGGCTCCAGGACGACGAAGGCCGGGAAGTGCTCACCCAGCCGGGGGTCCAGGAACGGGTCCAGCAGGTCGAGGGTGCGGCGCAACACCTTGCGGGCACGGTCGAGTTGGCCTGTCGAGATGTACGTCAGCCCGCAGCAGACGCGGGCACGGCGGCTCGTCAGGGGTTTCACGCTGTACCCCCACTCCTGATACTCGGAGGGCCCTTCCTTCTTCCACTTCCTCTCCGGTGGCTGCACCACGAACATCCCGGCCGCCTCCAGCACCCGCAGGGCCGCCTTGCCGACCTCGGGTGCGAGGTACTCGGTGAAGGTGTCGGGCCAGAGGGTGACGGAGGGCGGGACGTCCTGAGCGTCGGTGTCTTCCTCCTCGTCCTCGTCCTCCCCCTCGGACGGGGTTCCCACGGCCTCGTCCTCGTCCTCCTCGTCCGCAACGCGGAACCACGGACGGCGGCCCGGCCGCCCCTGTTCCTTCAACTCGGCCAGCATCCGCCGGGCCTGTTCCACCGTCCTCCTGCGCCACCACCGGCTGAACGTCTCCGTCGCCAGCCGCGGAAGCTCCCGCTCGGGTGCGATCCCGCCCAGCCGCTTGGCGAGCGCCGCCAACGGGCCCACCGAAGCAAGGAAGTTGACCAGCCGAGCGGTGCGGGTGCGGTCCACCAGCCGCAGCCACTCCGGCAGCCGGCCCATGCTGTGGTGCGCGGCCGGGCGGCGCCGCCCCGCGTAGTGGTGGTGCAGGAACTCCGCCTTGTACGTGGCCATGTCGACCTCGACCGGGCAGTCGGAGCGGCACCCCTTGCAGGACAGGCACAGGTCGAGCGCGTCCCGGACCTCCGTGGACCGCCATCCGTCGGTGACCAGTTCGCCGGCCAGCATCTCGTGCAGCAGCCGGGCACGCCCGCGCGTGGAGTGCTCCTCCTCGCCGGTCGCCCGGAAGGACGGGCACATCACCGACGCGCCGGACACGGAGGTCGTACGGCACTTGGCGACGCCCACGCAGCGCCGTACCGCCGCCGAGAAGTCGCCGCCGTCCGCCGGGTACCCGAAGGCCACGTCGACGGGCTCCCTGGGCAGGACCGAGAAGCGGAGGTTCGCGTCGAGCGGGGCCGGACGGACCAGCACGCCGGGGTTGAGGAGGTCGTCCGGGTCCCAGACGCCCTTCACCCGCTCGAAGAGGGCGACCATGTCCTCGCCGTACATCTTCGGAAGCAGTTCCGCCCGCGCCTGCCCGTCCCCGTGCTCCCCGGACAGTGATCCACCGTGCGCCACGACCACGTCCGCGAGCTCCTCCGAGAAGCGCCGGAAACGGCCGACGCCGGCCTCGCTCAGCAGGTCGAAGTCGATACGGACGTGGATGCAGCCGTCCCCGAAGTGCCCGTACGGGGTGCCGCGCAGCCCGTGGGAGGTCAGCAGCTGCCTGAAGTCCCGCAGGTAGGCGCCGAGCCGCGCGGGCGGCACCGCGCAGTCCTCCCAGCCCGGCCAGGCCTCGCTCCCGTCCGGCATCCGGGTCGCCGTACCACTGGCGTCCTCCCGGATCCGCCACAGCGCCCGCTGCCCGCCCGGATCGGTGACGACGAGCGAGTCGACGACATCGGCGGCCCGCACGACGGCCTCCGCACGCGCGCGTGCCTCCGCCTCCGTGTCCCCGCCGGTCTCCACGAACAGCCAGGCCCCGCCCCGCGGCAGCCCGGCCGTGGGCGGCACCAGATCGGCCGCCATCCCCTCCACCGTCAGCGGTGCGTACGGCAGCAGCCCGGCCGCGGCCTCGGCGGCGGCGCTCTCGTCGGCGTACGCCAGCACGGCCAGCGCACGCGCGCGTGGCGCCTCGACGAGCCGTACGACGGCTTCCGTCAGCACCCCCAGCGTGCCCTCGCTCCCGCAGAAGGAACGAGCGACATCGACGCCCTTCTCCGGCAGCAGCGCGTCCACCGCATACCCGGAGATCCGGCGGGGCAGCTCAGGAAACCCGGTCCGCAGCCGCGCCAACTCCCCCTCCACCAGCCCCCGCAACCCGTCCGGCGCGCCGGCCCACCCCTGCCCCAGCCGCAGCCGCTCCCCGCGCGCGGTGACCACGTCCAGCTCCCGCACGCTGTCCGCGGTGGTCCCCCACGCCACCGAGTGCGAACCGCACGAGTTGTTGCCGATCATCCCGCCGAGCGTGCAGCGGCTGTGCGTGGAGGGATCGGGTCCGAAACGCAGCCCGTGCGGGGCGGCGGCCTCCTGCAGCCGGTCCAGGACCAGCCCCGGCTGGACGACGGCGGTATGCGTGTCCGGGTCGATCGACACCAGCCGGTTCATGTGCCGGGTGAAGTCCAGAACGACGCCGGTGCCGGTGGCCTGCCCGGCGATCGAGGTGCCACCTCCGCGCGGCACGACGGGCACGCCGTGCGCTCGGCAGACCTCCAGTACGGCGGCCACGTCGTCGGCGTCTCTCGGGGCCACCACCCCGAGCGGGACACGCCGGTAGTTGGACGCGTCCATCGTGACCAGCGCCCGGGCGGCAACGTCAAACCGCACCTCACCCCGGACAACCTCGCGCAAACGTGCCTCGAGATCTGTCATGGCTCCAGCCAACCAGCCCAGGGTCGGCATACCCAGCCCGTCCGGCGTTTGAGGACGAGGCCGTTCAGGCCGAAGCGGCGGTCTGGGGGCGGCAGCCCCCAGGTCCGACGACCACGACACCGCCGTCTCACCGGACGGACGACGTTTCACCCACGTTTCCGCCACCGGCTAGTCTCACTCCGTGGCTGAGATCCAGATTCCCGCTGACATCAAGCCCGCCGACGGACGTTTCGGCGCGGGCCCCTCCAAGGTGCGGACGGAAGCGCTGGACGCGCTGGCCGCGACCGGTACCTCCCTCCTCGGCACCTCCCACCGCCAGGCCCCGGTGAAGAACCTGGTCGGCAAGGTGCGCGAGGGCATCAGTGAGCTGTTCTCCCTCCCCGAGGGCTACGAGGTCGTCCTCGGCAACGGCGGCTCCACCGCGTTCTGGGACATCGCGACGCACGGCCTGATCGAGAACAAGTCGCAGCACCTCAATTTCGGCGAGTTCTCCTCGAAGTTCGCCAAGGCGGCCAAGCTGGCCCCCTGGCTGGCCGAGCCGACCGTCATCGCGAGCGACCCCGGCACGCACCCGGAGCCGCAGGCCGAGGCGGGCGTCGACGTCTACGCCTTCACCCACAACGAGACCTCCACCGGTGTCGCCATGCCGATCAAGCGCGTGGCCGGTGCCGACGAGGGCGCGCTGGTCCTGGTCGACGCCACCTCCGGCGCCGGCGGCCTCCCGGTGGACGTGTCCGAGACGGACGTCTACTACTTCGCCCCGCAGAAGTCCTTCGCCTCCGACGGCGGCCTGTGGATCGGCGTCTTCTCCCCGGCTGCGATCGAGCGCGCCGAGCGCGTGCACGCGTCCGGCCGCCACGTCCCGGAGTTCTTCAGCCTGCCGACGGCGATCGACAACTCCCGCAAGAACCAGACGTACAACACCCCGGCCCTCGCCACCCTCTTCCTGCTCAACGAGCAGCTGGAGTGGATCAACGGCCAGGGCGGTCTCGGCTGGTCCACGGCCCGCACGAAGGACTCCTCGACCCGCCTCTACTCCTGGGCGGAGGAGGCCAAGTACGCGACCCCGTTCGTCGCCGACCCGGCCAAGCGCTCGCAGGTCATCGGCACGATCGACTTCTCGGACGAGATCGACGCCGCCGCCGTCGCCAAGGCCCTGCGCGCCAACGGCATCGTCGACACCGAGCCCTACCGCAAGCTCGGCCGCAACCAGCTCCGCGTCGCGATGTTCCCGGCGATCGACCCGGCGGACGTCGAAGCGCTGACGAAGTGCATCGACTACGTGATCGAGAAGCTGTAACGGCTGCCGCCACGACATGAAGGGCGCCCGGCACCATGCCGGGCGCCCTTCGCGTTTGCGCTCAGCTCACCTTCAGCCGCGGAAGCCGAACAGGCCGTGCAGGGTGCTGCCGCTCGGCGCGGTGGCCTGCTGCTCCGAGGACAGCGCGGACCTCGCCGTGCTCACCGGCTTCGGGTCGGGGCTCTTCCGGCAGACCGCGTCGGCCGTGCCGTGTCCGCGCGGCACCGTGCCGTCGGTCAGGTACTTCACCAGGTACTTGTCCAGGCAGGCGTTGCCGCTCAGCGAGATGCCGTGGTTGCCGCCGCCCTGCTCGACCACCAGGCTGGAGTGCTTGAGCAGGCGGTGGACGGTGACGCCGCCCTGGTACGGGGTGGCCGCGTCGTTCGTCGCCTGGAACAGCAGCACCGGCGGCAGCTGGGAGTTGGCGACGTTCACCGGCTTCAGCGACTTGGTGGGCCAGAACGCGCACGGCGCGTTGTACCAGGCGTTGTTCCAGGCGTTGAACGGCGCCTTGGCGTACACCGCCCAGTTGTCCTTCTCCCACTGCTTCCAGTCACGCGGCCAGGCCACGTCCCGGCACTGCACGGCGGCGTAGATGCTGTAGCCGTTGTCGCCGGAGGCGTCGATGGCGGCGAGGCTCTGGTACGCCTTCACCAGCGGGGCGGGGTTGTGGTCGTTGACGTACGCGGCGAACGCCTGGGCCAGTTGGGGCCAGTAGCCGTTGTAGTAGCCGCCGGGCAGGAAGGTGTCCTCCACCTCCGCGGCACCCACCTTGCCGCCGGCCGGGTTCTTGGCGAGCTCGGCCTGCATCGCGTACCACTTGGCCTCGATCGCGGCCGGGTCGGTGCCGAGCTTGTACGTGGAGTCGTACTTGGCGATCCATGCCATGAGCGCCTTGTGGCGGGCGTCGAAGGCGTAGTCCTGGCCGATGTTGTCGTCGTACCAGACCCCGTCGGGGTTGACGATCGAGTCCAGGACGAGGCGGCGCACCCGGTGCGGGAAGAGCTTGGCGTAGACCTGGCCCAGGTAGGTGCCGTACGAGTAACCGAAGTAGTTGATCTTCTTGGCGCCGAGGGACTTGCGGATCGAGTCCATGTCCTTCACGGCACTGACCGTGTTGATGTACGGCAGCACGTCCGCGTACTTGCGGCCGCAGGCGGCGGCGAAGGACTTGGCGCGCTCCAGGTTGGCCTTCTCGATGGCCGGGGTGCTGGGGACGCTCGCCGGGCGCACCGGGTTGAAGTAACCCGGCTTGCAGTCGAGTGCGGGCTTGCTCTTGCCCACGCCCCGCGGGTCGAAGCCGATGACGTCGTACTGGGCGGCGACCGCCTTGGGCAGCGTGGACGCGACGAATCCGGCGAGCGTGAGGCCGCTGCCGCCGGGACCGCCCGGGTTGACCAGCAGCGGGCCCTGGAACTTCCGCGCGGTGTGCGGGACCCGGGACAGGGCCAGGGTTATCTTCCGCCCCTGCGGCCTGGCGTAGTCGAGTGGCACCTTCACCGTCCCGCACTGGAGGGTCGGGTAGGCGTCCGTGGCGCACTTCTTCCAGGTGACCTTCGCCGTCTGGACGGCGTTCGCCGAGGACGGCGTGCCGGCCTCGGCGGGAGCGGCCGTGAGCGTCCCGGCCAGGACGACGGCGGTGCCGCACAGCACAGCTGCGCTTGTCTTCATGAACTTCTCTCAGAACGTGGGGGGTTGGGACGGGATCGAAAGGTTCGTGATCCTGGCCGGATTTTTTCGGAGAAGGGCGAACATGACAAACACATGAGGCGAAGATTTGAGATTCCTGTGACCTGGGGGGCGCCCGGCACACACCGGGCGCCCCCTGCTCACGGCCCTCACGCAGCCGTACAGCTCACACTCGGCGCACCCCCGCCCCCAGGAGCTCCCCCGAACCCGAAACTCACCGAACCACCCACCGGCACACTTCCGTTGTGAGCGGCGTTCACAGCGGTGACCGTCGATCCCGTCTGCGTGTACGACGCGTTCCACATGTTCGTCACCTGCTGGGAGCCGCTCCAGGTCCAGGTCACCTTCCAGGAACCGATGGCGCTCGTCCCGGTGTTGGTCACCTTCACCTCGGCGTTGAAGCCGCTGCCCCAGTCGCTGCTGACGGTGTAGGAGGCCGAGCACGCGGCCGTACTCCCACCACCGCCACCGCCGCCCCCGCCACCCGTGCCCGTGCCGGGAAAGAGCGGCGCCTTGATGCTCGCGAGATAGCCGTCCTTCACCGTGTCGA
>Ga0105246_10002309_pt1 | contig 11513 bp, 7 predicted proteins | sample KBSM64metaG_FD_99694 | JGI IMG/M metagenome (GOLD analysis project Ga0105246, IMG submission 99694) | Miscanthus rhizosphere microbial communities from Kellogg Biological Station, Michigan, USA - KBS M6-4 metaG | ecosystem: Host-associated > Plants > Roots > Rhizosphere > Soil | place: Michigan...
TAAAAAAGGTTAACTGGAAATATACTTCCTAGAATCCCTAGGAACGTTAGGACTAGCGTCCCTAACCAGGGAATTTTCAGTTTATTCGTAATATACAACTCAAGTGATTTAATTCTGACCATCGCTTCAATGGGTTGATGGGGCTAAATCCCAATCATGTGTATATCTTATTGTATCCATCTCACCAATCTCCTTCCCCACCTGTACTTCAATAAGTTCCAAATCTGTCGCCACTGCCCTTATTGCATGCTTCATTCCGACTTCTACAATAATGGTATCTCCAGCTTTAATTGACGATACTTCACCATTTAGACAAATCTCTCCCGATCCGGAAACAATTGTCCATACTTCTTTGCGCAAATGATGCTCCTGGTAACTGATGCTCCTGCCAGCGGAGATAATGACACGTTTTGTCAAAGTTTCAATTCCTTCTGGTTCTATTTTATGCATCAGCACAGTCTGCTTTCCCCATAATCTCTCGTCGTATCTAGGTGGAATTTCAACCTGCTGAACCATATGTTTGATGCCTGTAGCCTCATTCCGATCAGTTACTAGAATTCCATCGGGCCCAGAAACAACAATGATATTAGGCACTTTCCACACACTTACTGGCAGATCAAGCTCATTGATTATATGGGAATCTATCGAGTTCTTACATAAATGGCCTTTCCCAATTACATTAGAGGCCATCTCTTCCGTCAGTGTGTCCCAGGTACCCAAATCTTTCCACGTCCCGTTATATGTAATAACGGCTCTTTTATTGGCTTTTTCTACAACCTCAATATCAAAACTTGATTTTGGCATTTTTCCGTACAATTCTCGTAATTGTTGATAGTGGTAAGGCAGGCCTTTTTTTCGAAGAATCTCAATCATATACCCTAAATGAAAAGCAAATACGCCGCAGTTCCAGAGGGCACCCTTCTCTATTAACTGCGCTGCTTTCATTAAATCTGGTTTTTCAGTAAAATACTCTACCTCGTGGTATGGAGTATCACTCGCGAAGCTGTTCCCAGGGACAATGTATCCATATTTTTCGGATGGCTGGTTCGGTTTCACGCCAATTAACGCAATATCAGCTCCCGTTTCTTCCAAAACCATTGCAAGACGTGGGATGTGTTCTATAAAAGAATGATCTGCGTAACCATCAACTGGCATGACAGTAATCACCTCATTTTTATCTACACCTTGTGAATAAAGATGTGCAGCGGCTAGCGCGATTGCAGGAAAGGTATCTCTTCGTTCAGGTTCTTCAACAATTGCGACATCTGTAGCGATTTGGCTAAGTATCAATTCTTTCTGATTGCCACTAGACGAGAAAATAGCATTATGAGCGAGCCCGGTTTCTTCAAGTTGGCGCCATACTCTCTGCAGCATGCTTTCCATTAAATCGCCATTCTGAAGCACAGGCAAAAATTGCTTGGGTCGATTATTATTCGATAAAGGCCATAAACGTTTACCTGCACCACCCGATAATAATATAAGACGCATAAGACTGCCCTTCCTTCACATTGTATTATACGACGATTTTGGACATTGTTCTTCAATCTATATTCTGGAATAAAATCATTAAACTTCTTCCATCTTTTTCATCTCAAAACAATATATTTTCTTCGTATTTTTTTAACAAATGCACAGTTGAGCCGACTTTCTGATTAAAATTAATATGTTATTGATTCAAGAATAACTTTTTTCATAAAAAATAAAAGCCTGACCCCAGAAATCCACGATACATTCAAACCGCTGGGGCACAGGCTACAAATATATTTTATAACTCTTTTTCTTCCTCCACTTCCAAGGCAGAATACATAACACTCCGGCCATGATACCTAACAGTAATAGAACAATGCCTATCCAATACATTTTTTCTAAAATAACTACAATTTCCCCATCTCCGGAACCAGTCGTTATGAATCCGGAGGTGACTCCGTTAACAGCTAGCCGCGCACGGTTCTTGTCCGTATCCAGTGTAAATTCCCACAATGGATTAGGTGACTCAATCTCATTAATTAACAAGCGTTCCTTTTGAGGATTGAACAGTGAAAGCTTGCGGCTCATCGCCCCCGTCCGCTGATAGGTTAATTTGGCGTCCGTTGAGCTGGCTTTAAAAAAAGGCGATGTATCATCATGCTCGGCAAGCATAACTTGGTCTAATAACACTAACTCTTGGTAAGGAATCACATTGAGATCTTTCATGCTGAGCAATCCGTTCTCAGTTCCATTACCTCTGGCTAAAATCTGGATTCGCATAGTAGCCGCCTGCTGTGGGGCAGTGATAAGTTGTTTATATTGATTCCATTTGAACTTCTCTTTTTCCTCGACTTCATCAATATAGGTGGTCTGAATAAGGTTATTGGAACGATCCATAAAGGCTACTTTGATATGCCGATCGTGAATATACTCGGACTTAGCAAGAAAGGAGATGACATACTCATCTTGCCCGGTCACTGGAGTTGGACTTGAGGTATAGGTATACCACTCGCAGGAATACGTTTTACCATACTTAATATCCAAACCTTCCTTAGAAACCACTGATGTTGTTTCCCCCAAGCTCAGACCACTAAAAGCGCAGGCTGAAGATGGATTTTTTACAGAAGTTTGCTGTTCCTCTGTCACCTGGTCCAAGTTGTATTCATCTCCACGCATTTGGTGAAAATCGTCCAATGCAACCATTGAAGCAACCTGGCTATGCAATCTAACGCTCAGCTTGTATTCTCCGGGCTCCAGAAAAATTGCATTTACTTCTGCTCGTCCATAACCCTCCAGAATGTTGTGAGATGATACAAGTCTTTTGGTAAATCCTTCGCGATATGGATCAGTAATAATAACTTGGTGTTCAGAATTTATTTTCCCTTCAACCAGTATGTCTTGAGAAGTCAAGTTTTGCTGAACTACTCGACCTGTTGTTAAATGCTCTAACCGTATTGTTATTTCTCCGCCAGTTGACTTCGGGATATCCGCCAGCATTGAAAGGTCATACCGTCCTGACTTTACTATTTCAATTTTTTTACTTAGCTCGCCTTCCAGATATCTGAGCCCTCTTCCCATACTTAATTCGGGATACGTTCTTGTAGATTGTAACTCTGGCTTCCCCTCAAAATCATTCTCAGCCTCCAGAACAAAAAACATCTTCGCTCGTTTAATGGCCTGTTTAATGGGAAACATAGACGCGTCCATAAGATTCTCCGGAACAATGGCAAATGTGTTAATGGCATTGAAACCATCTTTGTTTCTGACTGTTACGCTTGATGCGCCACTTGGAAAGACATAGGAGCCCAAATCAACCCATTCAAATTGATTAATTAACTGACTTCGCGTTTGTACTGTTGTTGTTGTTTTATCAGGCATTTCAATTTCAATCTCACCACCGGCCTGATTTTTAAGTACTCTGATATAGACATGGGCTAGTGTATCCTTATCCATCTTCTTTACCATGGTAAAGGTATTCGGTTTTTTGTAGTCCTCTAGGTCTTGAAGCAGAATATCATGTATCCACCAGTATGTTTTTTGTTCGGGACGTTGCTGACTTAACAATTCTATACGCATATGAGCGCTACCCGGAGGAGAAACATACTCACCAAAAAAGTTAACGTTATCAAAATTGTACTCTTCGGTAGGCGCAACTACATAGCTAATGCCCAACTCCTGCATTATTTCATCATAGAAACGCACTTTGACATGCATTTTATTGGTGCCCCTCCCGGAGGCAACGATGGAAAATCGATAAGGGTTATTTTCCTTGGCATCCAGCAATCCTGATTTTGCAACTTGCCATATATTATCCGGGTCACCCTTGATAATCTCACCTTGAAGTAAAGGTATATCATTGGAATCGGCAGCAGGATGAGCTTGCACATCAAACATGCCCGGGTTATCCTCCTCAAAAAACTTCTCCGTTTTTAGTAACGAATCAAAATCTGCCACAACCTTACCTTTGATCTGATTCATCTGGTAAGGCAAAACGTCCAGTTTGTTACTAGCAAATGTAACTGCCACTCCCGTCCCCATCTCCATATCATAAGGAAAGTTCCGAAGTCCTTGTGATGAAAGGAACCACATCCAATCCGCGTTCGACACATAGGATTTAGACCACTTCAGAAAAGCATTTCCATCCTCAATCACATCAAAAGGATGAAGATAAAGAGCTTCTGGGAGCTGGCTCAGCCATAAATCCTTCATACTCGAAGATTCTATATAATCTCCCTTATTTGCTGTTTGGACCGTTTTCACGGAGGGATCTAGAGCACTATATAGCACACCAAATCGGTTAAAGTCGAAACCTGGCTGATGACTGTAACTCTCGGCACGACTATACCCGTAAGGCGTAATAATCTTGTTTGATAAAAGAGACATATACGGAAGCGGGTCAGCCAAATGGTACATGGAAAAAATAGAGTTTTTATATGTACGCCTGAGCCCTTCCTGAATATTTAAGATTTGCTCGTTAAATTGTTGTCGTTCCTTCTGACCAGAATATTCGTTATGATACACCAGTTGACTGATTCCAAAAGGCACATATAATTTCCCTAATTTAGAGCTTAGCCCTTGGTCCAACAGGTACTGTAGGAAATTCATGTAATAGCCTATACTTGGTGCATTCCCTTCATGATGAAATAATGTATTCTGAGAAGATGAATACACTGGAATATCACCTGTAGCTTTCTCCATCGCAGTGTTTCCCACATTCCATACAGGTGTTGCTACCCCATTGTAGTTCTGGATCATCTGATCTGCCACCGGAATGTACAGAGCCTTGCTTGCATAATTATTGACTTTGGATAATTCATTGTTAATTTCATGATATTCTTTGGGGATCTGTACAGGTTTATAATATCCCTCAATAAATTCATGGCGTATTGGAAAAATGTATATCCACAAACATGCAGTTACCGCTATAACTACAGCAAACTTTAGCGAGCGACCGCTCTTCTTCGCTCTTATCCATTCTTGAATTTGTATTACACCAAATGATAGCAAGATTGCAAAATTCAAGGCAAGGAGTCCTACAATTTTATTTGGATCTCGAAACATAGTACCGATAATAGGAGTCTTCGTAACAACCGTGACAAAAATGTTGGCTAGCCAAGGAATAGTCGTTCCTGTAGACGCCAGTATTAAAATTAGCGCAATACTTCCAAATAAAAGAATTAATGTCCTTCCTTTGGAACGCACAATCATACCAACCGACATGGTCGTTAGGATCAGGCCACCAAATATGTAAAAGCTGAGGGGCAAATGACTTAGAGGAAACATCGGCCACCAGTAGCTAACCATCAAAAGCACATTTAACAACGTGCTATTGCGGCTAAACAGAGACAGTGTATCCACTACATTAATGTTATGTTGAGATGCCTGTGCCCCCATCAAGATACTACCACCATATAGAGACAACCAATAAAAGCTAAGCATACCGAAAAACAAGCTAAATATGAGACCTTTTAAAAGCCAGCTCCGATATATCCCTAACAGAAATCCCCAACCTTTTCTCCGATATTGCCATGTCACTTTAATTAGTAATAAAAAGGCAAACATCGCTAGGTACATGGCCCCAAAAAAGAAATAATGAATAGCAGCTGCACTCACCGTGAATACCAGAGCTAACAAAAACAGATCAATGACATTTTTTCGATAAACCTTGGAAATCTGATAGTTGGGGATACGTTGAGTTTGAAATTTGGGATCAAAGGCGTTAAAGAAAAACATTAAAACGAATGGAAACAGACTGTACCCACATAGTAGATAAATATGTTGTATCCGAAAAATCACCCATGGATTAATGGCGTAAAATAACGAACCTGTTGTCAGCGCCATAATCCGCTGGAAAGTAAAGTTCTTAGAATAATACACACTAACCAATCTCTTGGTAAACAAATACATGGACAGCCCAGATATAAGCAGCAGCGAAGTAAGAAATGATTTAATCAGCACTGCTCCGCTATGATCGAACCAAGTGGAAATGATATAGAAGGGAAAAATATAAATTAATCTTGGTGCATTAAACAGAGTGGATGTGGACCATCGTTCATTCCACACACCGATGATCTCTTCTAGATAACGTTCCGAACTCCAGCCGAATGCAAGATCACTGAATACAATATGTCCGTCAGTATAGATAGGAGCCAAAAAAATGCCAATGATGATAACCATAAATAGAATGGCTACAGCATCATATCTATAGGCATAAATCCGTTGTTTCATATTTTTTCCTCCACGCAACGAAGCGATTGTTGTCCAGTCAATGTGTTTCAACTCCAATTATCGAGGGACTCGAACAGTTACTTTTAATCCGACGTCTGTATTTCGAAGCTTTAGTTTGCCGTGAATGCTTTTAAGATATTGATCCATCCGAAACAAGCTTAAACCATACTCCTGTCTGCTTTGAGAATAGTTTTCCTGAAAATATTGATACCGCTTTTTATCATCGAGGCCGCCTCCCTCATCTTCCATTTCAATGCTAATTCCCTGCGGTTCAAGACGAGTGTGAATTTGAATTTTCATGTTGGATAATTGCTCACCCGAACGACTTTTTTTCCTGCTACTTCCGACTGACCTTTGAGACTTGTTTTGTTTTCTCATCGCCTCTACTGCGTTTTCAAGCAGTCCGACTATAATCTTTCGGAACATACTTGGATGTAAAAGCACCCCGGGTATATGTTCAGCCACAAAATATACTTCTATATCGGATAAATCCATATGAACTCTGGCCCAAGCCATCGTTTCCTGAATAAGCTGATTGATATCGACCAGTTCATTGTTCATACCTGTCTGCAGATGGGAAGTTACTTTTTTGCTCATCATTCTTAATTGATGCTGGATCTCATCGATCTCCATATTCTGATTTAATCGATTCTGTATGAAGGTTTCGTTGAGATCATCAAAAAAGACCTTTTTTTCTGTTCGCTCTGAATTTGTAAGGAGACCTTCCTCCTGAGCCCATTCATTGGCTATATCTCGGTAAAACCCTAACAATTTCAAGTCTTCTCCGTCTGTTAGCACCTTCAATCGGTCACTCATGCTTTCAATACCCTCATTGATTTCTTGTAAGAACGGCACATGCAGCTCACCCTGTCTCTTTAACAAACTCGCCTGATGATGAACATCTCTGGAGCGCTGGTGATGTGTCTCACGCACGATAACCATTTTGCGATACCATATAGCTAGCATGGTAAAGACAAACATAACGGGAACAATGGAGAGCATACTCCACATCTTGAACCGATTGGGCTCTCTGAATATGTCGGATTCATCCAGCCATGCTGTTACATATAACGCTCCGCCTTTGGTATCACTAAACCCGTAAGCCGTCATTCTTCCGTCGGAGAGTTCGGTTCCCGTATCGCCATCAAGCATCTTTTTGGTGATTTCATTAATAACTGGATGACCTACCTCACCTTGTGAATCGGAGGCTACCACTTTATATTCGAAGTTGTATAGAGATATATGATAAGGCAAGTCTGATCCTATGGTTTCAGACAGTTGCGCTGGTCCAATCTGAAGCAATGCATATGTATCCTTTGTTCTTGAGATGGGACTGATAAAATACTGTTTAGGTACATAGTCATCTACATAAAAATCAGACCATGTATAAGTTCGATCATTAGCGGTACTTAACAGGTTGGCGGGAACGGCTACATCATTTTGGTTTGAAGCGATCATTTTGCCTTCTTTGTTCAATATTGTCCAAGTGTCAGGCAAAAGTGTAGCAATTTCCGGATCGGCTCTAAGTACTCCATCTGACGTTTCTGTTATTCCAGCTTTGGCAAGATAGGTTAAGGATTGTTGCCACATCTTATATTGGGAATCCAGTCGGTGACTGATAATCGAGACGGCCTGCTCCAATTCTTTTTTATGGCTTTGAATGGATTGTTCACGATATTTATAATTCATATATTGAACTGTACCGATGTAGAGAGTAGTTAAGGCGAATACGATAAGTACAACAGGAAGGACTGATTTAAGTAGGTTAATGAGTTTGTTAACCAAACGAAGCTCCCTCCTTTCCCAAATCAATTTAGTCGATTATTTGTTTTACAGCACACTCCAGTTCAAACTCTATTAAAGGCAATCTCAGGCACAATAAACGAATAACTTTCCGTTCAAGAAGCTCATATACCGAGAAAGCCTCTTCTTGAGCTGCATGAAGAAGTAGGATACGACTTTGCTGGTCAAAATACAGCCTATCCAGTTCACCAACATCAAACACTCTACTATCAATGATGTATAAGTCCCATTTTCCATCTATGTGATCGAGCTGATCTGTAATCTTAATCGATACTTTTCCCCACTTTTTTTCTGGCACACCATAAAACAGTCTCATGCCCCTTGCTTTAAGGTACCTTTCTGATGAATTCATACGCTCGAAATTCAACTTTAATCTTTCGGCCAACTTCTTGTCTTTCAAAAAAGCAATAATGTTGGTATCATTCATATACAGGAAATCATTCCCTCTTTTTAGATTGGAGCTGCCATTAACAATGACAACCAGAACTATTTTATGTGTAGATGACAACAAAATGGTATTAACAATTCTTAAGCGTTGGCTGGAAACAGAGAAGGTAAATATCATTACTGCACTTAATCCGAAAGAAGCTTTTGAGATTTTAGAAAATCACGAAATTGACGTGGTCATCTCCGATATTCTAATGCCGGATATGGATGGAATCGCATTTTTACGCTCACTAAAACGCGTATATCCCTCGGTTGTACGTGTTATTTTATCTGGACATTTACACATGTCCTCCATGTTGACAGCAATTAATGAGGTTGGAATCTTTGCCTTTATAACCAAACCTCTGGAATACACAGACCAATTCACCGCGGTCATTCAGAATGCACTAAATCAGTCTCATCGCAATCGCCAAAAGCAAATATTCGAGAAAAATTCGGCTGCCTTGTTACAGCAATTCCTAATTACGATTCTTAAGCATAATGATGGAAACTATCTTTTACTGGACGAGAACGGTCAAATTGTGGCAGTAGATCCCGTTTTGTCGGAAGCCTACCCCATTGGCATTGTACTTCAAGACGACGCATGGGAGGGCTTGTATTTAGCCAATCATCATCTTCACATTCCACCTAGCAACAGAGATGTTACAGAGCATGAACGTTACACGCTTGTTCGTTTGAATACGTTTGGTACTTCATTTTATTTTCTCCGTCTGCACGAAGCGGTTTGAACGGGCAATTCGTCCTTTAACGATCCCGTAGATTCCAAGAAAACTAAGACAACCATACATAAATATCATTCCAGTAAATAACAAGGGATGTCTCATATACCGCTTTATATTATCCTTCCGATATAGAACAGGACGGAAAAAGTACCAGCGTTCGAGAGCTTTCCGGAATCCTCCACTTTCGGAGGATAAAGTTCGATCCATAGCGGTGAAATAATAGGCTTTCTTAGCTAAAAGCTCTCTTAGCAATACTTTCTTTTCATCATGATACAGTCGGGTATGAACAGCCCGCTTCACCTTCCCTCCTTTTTCCAAATAACGTAGTGTGGGCTGGATTTCTTCAAATGATATCTGCCCCGCATTGAACCCACCTGTGGATATATACTCCGACATTTTCCAAAATCTCGCGGCTTCAATTGAACGTTTGCCTACATCTTCTCCAGCATTATTAATGATATTTCGTTCAAAAACTTTAACTTTTGAAAAGAAGTTTCGATAGGTGGTGAAGGCTTCCTCAGGGATGATGTATGCGCCAACCTCCGTATTCATCACGGCATCCATCAAATGATCAATCATACCTTCTTCAAGGATCATATCGGAATCAATGATTAGTATATAATCCGCAGCTTCCTGCTTCGCCTCTTGTACGGCGGCTACTCTTGCAATTCCACGTTCTCCATGACTTAATTGTAAAACTCTTACACGTTTATCCGCTTGCTGGGCTAACCTATGAATTCGCAAAGTCGTATCATCCGTGGACCCGTCATCAGCTATAATAACATCGACATTTGCGTAGGATTGTTTTAGACAACTCTCCAGACACTTCTCTATGCACTCGGAATTGTTATATGTTGAAAATACGATGGACACTTTGGGTTTCATATAAATCGCCTCTCTTTAACTTCATATGTAATTTCCCACTTGGATTCAGGATGAATGGCTTATCCGTCCCAACCACTCTCCAAATGCCTGACCTGTATGATCAAAATGAAATTGCTTTGCGTATTCATAGGCACAAGCACGAATTCTCTCATACTCCCCCGGGCGGTCAATCACATCAATCATTTGTTTGCATAGTGCATCTACATCCCCATGAGCAACCATGTATCCACTACGTCCGTAATCCACGGCATCTACCAAACCTGGTGAGTTACTCACTAGACTAGGGGTTCCTACAGCAGCTGCTTCGGTAATGGTCAATCCCCATCCTTCTCTTTGTGATGGGAAAACAAGCATATGTGCTCGGCTCATTAACTCCAGTTTACGTTCTTCCGTGACAAATCCATGAAAAATAACGTCAGCCTTCATTTTAGACATACTTAAATCGTCCTCTTCGGTCCCCTTATTTGAACTCAACCCGTAACGTTCCATAATTGGTTGGAGTTCCTGATTAAGGTATTGTTCATTTGTCTTACCAGCAATCCATAAGGTTGCAGTAGGATATTTTTGTTTCAATTTGCCAAAGGCTTCAACAACATAATCAATCCCTTTATACTTCACAAAACGTCCAATGTACAAAAAAGTCGGATTTGCCTGCTTGGGAAGCCAATTCTCATGTGGCCAATGCTCGAATTCAATGCCTTCAGGAATAATTTGTACATGGTCTGGATGAAATCCATGATGAATTAGAGCATTTCGAGTAGAGGCTGAGACTGTAATCGTACGATCGTGTTTTGCCAAGCGGAGTAAGGTTGGTTCCATTAAATAACCCGGCAATCCCTTGATAAAGCCCATATTCTGAAACCATATTTCTCGGGTTGTTTGGTGAATGAAAAACAATCTTTTGGCACGCGGTACCCAGAACCGTGTGAAAAACTGATGAGTGTTACATTGATTAACAACATATTTTATTTTTTTTCGGTGTTTCCGATAAAAACTAGCTGCATGCAGGATGACAGTCCAAATGTTCCCTGCTCTTAAATAAAGTACATTGTCAATCATCTCAACTGGTTCAGAACCCGGATACATTGGAGAAAAGTGGACATATTGAAACTGCTTTGATGTTGAACGCTTCAGCATTTCATGCGTAAACACCTCCGCTCCACCTCTGCGAGGAGCAAGGATATCACGCCAGGATAGCAGTAATACGACCTGATTAGATAATTGTATTTTTGATTTCACGTTCGTCTCCCCCTTGAATCCAAATGTATCGGCTTGGTCACCTTAATTTTCCTTTTATAAAATAACCAATCTACCAGCAGCCCTAAGACCAACAAGCTGTAAACCATTATTTCATTAAGCACGATTTGCATTAAATTACGGTGATTAAATATAAATACAGTGACTATGCATCCGGCCCCAGCGATGAGCCAAACCATGAGACGGGAGTTTCCAGAGAGCATA
>Ga0105246_10002313_pt1 | contig 11509 bp, 17 predicted proteins | sample KBSM64metaG_FD_99694 | JGI IMG/M metagenome (GOLD analysis project Ga0105246, IMG submission 99694) | Miscanthus rhizosphere microbial communities from Kellogg Biological Station, Michigan, USA - KBS M6-4 metaG | ecosystem: Host-associated > Plants > Roots > Rhizosphere > Soil | place...
CACCACGCTGCCGCCGGCCGATAGGTTGAAGCCCGCGCGCGAAATGGCCGAGGCGAACCCGATAAGATGGCCCGGCGAAAGCGAGGATTATCGCCAGGCGCGGACCGCTTTGCTCGCCGAGGAGATCGAGCTTCGCCGGAGCATCCAGCGTGTTGCCGGCCAGCGCCGCGCCTTGCCGCCCGGCCCGCCCGCGAAGGATTATCGCTTCCTCGACGAGCAGGGGCGGGAGATCGGCCTGATCGATCTGTTCGGCCGGCACGACACCTTGTTCACCTATGCCTGGATGTGCGGTCCCGAGCGCGAGCGGCCCTGCCCGATGTGCACCTCGTTCGTCGGCTCGCTCGACATTCCCGCGCCGGACATCGAGCAGCGGCTCGCGCTCGCCATTATCGGCCGCTCGCCGGTCGCCCGCCAGCTCGCCTTCGCGCGCGAGCGGGGCTGGCAGCATTTGAAGTTCTACGAAGCAATCGACGAGGATTTCGTCCGCGACACACATTGGGTCGTCGACGGCGACGAAGGAGCCGGTGTCTTCGTCTGGAAACGCGACGGAAACGCGGTGCGGCTGTTCTGGGCCGCCGAGGGCAGCTCCGAGACGGCCGATCCCGGCTTCGATCCGCACCTCGCGCCCGATCCGACCCCGCTCTGGAACATCCTCGACTGGACGCCCGAGGGGCGACCGAAGTCCTGGTACCCGAAGCTCGAATACTGACCGAATCCGAAGGACTGGAGAGAAAAATGACCAAGATGATTTTCGTGAACCTGCCGGTGACCGACCTGCCGAGGTCGAAGGCGTTCTACGAGGCCGTCGGGTTCACCAACAACCCGCAATTCACCAACGAGAACGCCGCCGGAATGGTCTGGTCGGACACGATCCACGTGATGCTGCTGACCCACGAATTCTGGAAGACCTTTACAGACCGGGCGATTCCCAACGCGCACGAAAGCGCGCAAGTGTTCCTCTGCCTGAGCCACGACAGCCGCGAAGCAGTCGACGCGATCGTCGCCAAAGCCGGCGCGAACGGCGGCAGGAGCGAACCGACCCCGACGCAGGATCACGGCTTCATGTACGGCAGCAGCTTCGAGGATCCCGACGGCCACATCTGGGAGAACATGTGGATGGATCCCAAGGTCGCCGCCGGCGAAATGCCGGTTGAGCACATCGAAATCTGACACGGCGCAACAAGGAGAGAGGAAGGCAATGGCATCGCTTGCGCAAGCACCCGCCGCCGGCGTCCCGGCATCGGTCTGGATCGGCCGAGCGCTCAGCACGCTGTTCGTCGTGTTCATGCTCGGCGCATCGGTCGCCCCCAAGCTACTCGGGCTCGATGTGGCCGCGCAGACGCTCGCCGAGTTGGGCTGGCCCGCGCGGTTCGTCCTGATGATCGGCTTGTTCGAACTTGCCTTCACGCTGCTCTACGCGGTTCCGCGCACCAGCGTGCTGGGCGCCATCCTGATGACCGCGCTGCTAGGCGGCGCGCTGGCGACGCGGATTCGCGTCGGCAGCCCGCTGTTCACGCACACGCTCTTCAGCATCTATCTCGCCCTGTTCATGTGGGGCGGGCTGTGGCTGCGCAGCCCGGCCGTGCGGGGCCTGTTTCCCATCGCCACTCGAAAGGATTGATCTCATGGCTACGCAACCCGTCCCCGTCGTCACGGCTTTCAACTGGGTTCCCGAATTCGCCCGCGGTCTGGTGCGTGACTTGCGCGTGCGCTGGGCGCTCGAGGAAATCGGCGCACCTTACGGCACCGAGCTGCTCAATGCGCGCAATCCCCGTCCGGACGATTACCTCTCTTGGCAGCCCTTCGACCAGGTCCCCGCGTTCCGCGACGGCGATCTCAAGCTGTTCGAGACCGGGGCGATCCTGCTCTACCTCGGCGAGAAAGACGAACGCCTGCTGCCGACCGAGCCGCAGGCCCGCTGGACGGCGATCGCCTGGCTGTTCTCGGCGCTCAACAGCGTCGAGCCCGTGATCGGCCGCATCGTCGCCTACGACATCTTCAACGCCGACAAGGAATGGGCTCCCGCGGCGCGCGAATCCGCGCTCGGCCTGTGCAAGCAGAAGCTCAAGCGGGTGACCGATGCGCTCGCCGGCAAGGAGTGGCTGGCGGGACAATTTTCAATCGCCGACATCGCCATGGCGACGGTCCTCAACAACCTGCGGCACACCGATCTCGTCGCGGAATTCCCCACGCTCGCCGCATACAAGGCGCGTGGCGAGGATCGCCCGGCCTACAAGCGCGCTCTGGAAGCACAGCTCGCCGATCTCGCGGATGAGCCGTCACAAGCAGCCTGAGGAGAGGCATCATGTACATCAACGGCTACGTCATCCCCGTGCCCGAGGGCAGCAAGGACAAGTATCGCGCGATGTCGGAGATCTTCTGGGATCACGCGAAGGAAAAGGGGGCACTGGAACAGGTCGAAGCCTGGGAATCCGACGTGCCCGACGGGAAAGTCACCGACTTCCGCCGCGCCGTCGACCTCAAGGACGGCGAGAAGGTGGTCTTTTCGTGGCTCGCCTGGCCCGACAAGGCGACCGCCAAGGCCTTCGAGGCCCAGGACATGGAGCTGATCATGTCCGACCCGCGAATGAAGGAATTGGGCGAGGACATGCCGTTCGACGGCCGGCGGATGATCTTCGGCGGGTTCGAGCCGATCGTCGATGAAGGCAAGGCCGGCGGCGGCTATGTCGACGGCTTCATCGTGCCGGTGCCGAACGGCAAGCGCGAAGCCTATCGCAAGATGGCCGCGAGCGCCGCCAAGGTGTTCCTCGAGTTCGGGGCGACGCGCGACGTGGAAGGCTGGGGCGTCGACGTGCCCGAAGGCAAGGTCACCGACTTCCAGCGGGCGGTGAAGGCCGAAGACGAGGAGACCGTGGTGTTCTCGTTCCTCGAATGGCCCGACGAGGAAACCCGCAATGAAGGCTGGAAGAAAGTCATGGCCGATGAGCGGATGAATGCGTTGGGCAAGGATGCGCCGTTCGACGGCCAGCGCATGTTCTGGGGCGGCTTCATGCCCATCGTCAATGAGCGCGCCGCGCAAGCGCGCGCTCCCGAGCACGCCTGACGAGAAGGAGACCGAACAATGACCGACACAGTACTCGAGCAACCCACCCCGGCAATGCGGGCGCAAGAAGCCCAGGGCCAGCCCATTTGGTACGAGCTGATGGCCCCCGATCCGGCGGCGGTCGCCCCGTTCTACCGCGCCGTCGGCGGCTGGGAGATTCCCGCCGCGGGCAACGCGATGCCCAACGGCTCCGAATACAGGATGATCGGCCGCGCCGACGGCGGCAACCTGGGCGGCGTGCTGACGCTGACAGACGGCATGCAGAGCAGCGGGGCGCGAACCGAATGGCTGCCCTATTTCTACGTCGACGACGTCGACGCCGCAGCGGCCAAGGTCGAGCAATTGGGCGGTAAGGTGCAAATGCCCGCGACGACCATGGGCGACGTCGGCCGGATGGCGATGGTCACCGACCCGCAGGGCGCGCCGTTTTACCTCATGAAGCCAACCCCGCCTGCCGATAACCCCGACGGCAAGAGCGACGTGTTCGACGTGCGCAAGCCCGGCCACGTTCGCTGGAACGAGCTCCAGACCACCGACGAGCCCGGCGCCACCGCGTTCTACAAGGCGCTGTTCGGCTGGGGCACCGAAAACACGATGCCGATGGGCGACAAGGGCGATTATCGCTTCATCGAGTCCGGCGGCGTGCAGATCGGGGCGATCAACCCGTGGATGCCCGATTGGATGGGCGTCGCCTGGCTGCCCTACCTCGGCGTGGCCGACATCGAAAAGGCGCGCGACGCCGCCAAGGCCAACGGCGGCACGATCCGCCACGACGTGCACGAAGTGCCCGGCGGCGACTTCATCTTCACCGCCAGCGATCCGGCGGGCGCGCCCGTCGCCTTCGTCGGCCCGAAAGGAGAATGACCATGACCGACAGCATCGGCCAGATTTGCCTGTGGTTCCAGAAAGACGCCGAGGCGGCCGCCCGCTTCTACGCCGAGACGTTCCCGAACAGCTCGGTCGGAAAAGTCCATCGGTCGCCCGCGGACAATCCGTCCGCGAAGGAAGGCGAGCCGCTCACCGTCGAGTTCACGGTAATGGGCACTCGCGTCATGGGCCTCAACGGCGGGCCGCACTTCACGCAAAGCGAGGCGTTCTCGTTCGTGGTCATCACCGAGGACCAGGCGGAAACCGACCGCTACTGGAACGCGATCGTCGATAACGGCGGGCAGGAAAGCATGTGCGGCTGGTGCAAGGACAAGTGGGGCGTCTCGTGGCAGATCACCCCGCGCGTGCTGGCCGAGAACATGGACAATCCCGACAAGGCCGCCGCCAAGCGCGTGTTCGAGGCGATGATGAAGATGAAGAAGATCGACGTCGCCGCGCTCGAGGCTGCTGCCCAGGGCGAAGCGGTCGAGGCGTAAACCGATCCTCCCCTCCCTCGGGAGGGGCCGGGGGTGGGCCTGCCCAATCCCCACGCAAACCCACCCCTAACCCCTCCCGCAAGCGGGCGCGGGATTTTGCGGAGCGTGCCGATGACACCCACCATCACCGCCTTCGAAAGCTCGCCCGACCGCGGCAGGGGCCTGGCACGCGACATGGCCGTGCGTTGGGCGCTCGAAGAAGTCGGCCAGCCCTATGACGTTCGCCTGGTCTCGTTCCAGGAAATGAAGCAGCCGGCGCACCTGGCGCTTCAGCCCTTCGGGCAGATACCGACCTACGAGGAGGACGGCCTGGCACTGTTCGAATCCGGGGCGATCGTGCTGCACATTGCGGAGCAAGGCCAGGGCCTGTTGCCGGATAACGCCAACGCTCGGGCGCGAGCGATCGCGTGGATTTTCGCCGCGCTGACGACCATCCAGGCGCCGATCGTCGAGCGCGAAACGGCCATTCTTTTTGAGCGGGACAAACCTTGGCAAGAGGAGCGCGAGCCGATCCTGGCGAAGCGCGTGCACGACCGGCTGGGCGCTCTCGCCAACCGGCTGGGCGATGCCGAGTGGCTCGAGAGGACGTTCACCGCCGGCGACCTGGTGATGGTGAACGTCCTGCGCCGGCCGGCCGGATCGGCCTTCCTGGCCGAGTATCCGAACCTCGCCGCCTATGTTGCTCGCGGCGAAGCGCGGCCCGCCTTCAAGCGCGCTTTCGAGGCGCAACTCGCAGTATTCGAAGGCGGCTCGCGAGAGGACGCCTGATGTTGGTGCCACGCATTCACCGGGCGCAGACTGACCACGACATTTTTGGAGAGATCGCATGACCAGGAAGATTATCGGAGGGGCGTTCCTGTCGCTCGACGGCGTGATCCAGGGCCCTGGCGGCCCGCAGGAAGACACGACCGGCGGCTTCGATCAGGGCGGCTGGGTGTTCAAGATGTGGGATCCGGGCATCGAGGAAACGCTCGGCGGCTTGTTCTCGGGCAACTACGATCTCCTGCTCGGGCGGCGAACTTATGACATCTTCGCCGCATACTGGCCTTATGCCGAAGAGCCTGAGAACCAGCCGATGCGGGAGGCGTTCGATCGGGCGAACAAGTACGTGCTCACGCGCGGCAACCAACCGCTCGAATGGCAGAACAGCCATCGCCTCGCCGGCGTCGAGGACGTCGCGCGGATCAAGGCGGAGGAAGGCTCCAACATCGTCATCCAGGGGTCGAGCACGATCTATCCCACGCTTCTCGCCGCGGGCCTGATCGACGAGCTGGTCCTGATGACCTTCCCCGTCACGATCGGACAGGGCAAGCGGCTGTTCGGCGACGGCACGCCGGCGGGCGCGCTCGAAATGATCGATCACCGGGTGACCGACAAGGGCACCGTCATCGCCACTTACCGCCCGGGCGGCGAGCTGCCGCCCTATCCGCCGGAGGGTCCGATCGGGGCCAAGAGCGACCGCGAGGCCGAGCGGCAGCGGCGCATGGCCGCGGGGACCTGGTGATGCTCGCGCTTAGCGGTCGGCCAAATCACGCAGCGCCTCACTGAGGAGGATGAAATGAAGAAGTTCATGGCAGTCTACACCGGCTCGGCGACGCCTGAGCAGCGAGCCGCAATGCAGGCGGACGAGGCGAGGATACAGGCCGGCATGGAAGCCTGGGGCCGGTGGATGGAGGATCACCAGGCGACGTTCGTCGATGCCGGCGGACCGCTTGGCAAGACCAAGCGGGTCGACGGCTCGGGCATCGCCGACACGTCGAACAACCTTGCCGCCTACGTGATCGTCCAGGCCGAAACGCACGAGGACGCGGCGCGGATGTTCGAAGGCCATCCGCACTTCGCGATCTTCCCGGGCGAGGCGGTTGAGATCATGGAATGTCTACCGATCCCGGGAGCGGCCTGAGTGATGCTGGCGCTCTATGGCCACCCGTTCTCGTCCTACACCTGGAAGGCGCTGATCGCGCTTTACGCCAACGGAACGGAGTTCGAGTTTCGCGAGGTCGGGCCGGACTTTCCGGACAACGGCGCGTTCGTCGAACAAGCGCACCCGGCGGGCAAGTTCCCGGTGCTGAGCGACGGCGGCGTGACGGTGGTCGAGACGACCGCGATCATCGAATACCTCGCCGTCCATCATCCCGGCCCGGCTCCACTGATCCCGCCCGAAGCGAGTCTGGCAGCGACGGCCAGAATGCTCGACCGGGTGTTCGACCGCTACGTGATGAGCAACATGCAGCGCGTGGTCGCGGCTTATTTCGTCGACAAGGACAATCCCGGCGCGGGAGGGATGCGTGACGCGCCCGACGCGCACGAAGTGGAGGCCGGAAAAGCCGGACTGCGACGCGCATATACCTGGATCGAGCGCTGGCTCGCGGTCAACCTCCTGCCCCCGCACGCCAGCCTGGTGACCTGTGCCGCCGCCCCCTCGCTGTTCTACGCCGATTGGGTCGAGCGAATTCCCGATGACTGCCCGCGGCTCGCCGCCTTGCGCGCCGAGTTGCTGGCGCTGCCCGCCGTCAGCCGCTGCGTCGAGGAGGCTCGGCCCTACCGCGCCTATTTCCCGCCCGGCGCGCCCGAGCGCGACTGAAGAGGAGAGGACCGATGCACGAGCTTGCGATCACCCGTTACATCGACGCCCCGACGGACGAAGTGTGGGACGCCATGGCCAACCGGATGGAGGAATGGTGGTGCCCGAAGCCGTGGCGCGCCGAGTTCGATAATCTCGAACGGCGCCCGGGAGGAACCAGCAACTGCACGATGTACGGCCCCGACGGTGAGGTTCATCCGCATCCCGGAACGGTTCTCGCCTGGGACGAGGGCCGCCGTTTCGCCTTCACCGATGCCATCGTCGGCGATCTGGAGCCCGCCGGGCCGTTCATGATCGGTGTGTGGGAGATCGGGCCCGAAGGTAGCGGCACGCGCTATACAGCCAAGGCAAGGCACTGGACCGAGGCCGACTCGAAGCGCCACCAGGAGATGGGTTTCGAGGAAGGCTGGGGCGCCTGCGCCGACCAGCTCAAGGCGCTGTGCGAAGGAGGCTGACATGAGCGGCGATTTCGCGCGATCAAATCGTTGAATTATAGAGGTTATCGCCCGACGTGCGAATTCCGCTTCACCTCGGCATTGGCGTCAGGGGTTTCGCTTGACGGCGCCTCTTTTGTTCTTCTAATGTTCTAGCCGTATCTCAAGGGAGACTCGTCGATGGGCGCCTTCACGTTCTTCTACAATCCGATGAGCCGGGCGCAGATTGCGCGGTGGGCGCTGCACGAGGTCGGCGCGGATTACGAGCCGGTGCTGGTCAAGTGGGACGACAAGCCGGCGGCCTTGCTGGCGGCGAACCCGATGGGCAAGCTGCCGACGATCATCCACCACCACGGCGGACACGATCACGTCGTCAGCGAAGGCGCGGCTGTGTGCCATTATCTCGCGGCGACGCATCCCCAGGCCGGCCTGCTGCCGGGCGAGCACGAGATGGCCGATTACTTTCGCTGGCTGTTCTTCGCTGCCGGACCGCTCGAGCAAGCGGCGACCTCCAAGATGTTCGGCTGGGAAGTCCCGGCCGCCCAGGAGGTATCTGCCGGGTTCGGCAATTACGACCGGGCGATGGGTGCCCTCGACGGCTGGCTCGCGAGCCACGACTACGTCTGCGGCGATCGGTTTACGATGGCCGACGTCTATGTCGGGTCGCATGTCGACTGGGGCATCGCGTTCAAGTCGTTCCCCGAAACGGCCAACTTCGTCGCCTATGCCGAACGGGTCCGGACGCGCGATGCATATCGGGAGGCCAAGGCGATCGACAACAAGCTGATCGAGGAAATGCACGCGAATGCCTGACGAGCCGGCGCCGCTCGAGGGCCATTGCGCTTGCGGCGAGGTGCATTATCGCCTCGCGGGGCGGCCGTTCGCGGTCAATTGCTGCCATTGCCGCGATTGCCAGCGCGAAACCGGTTCGGCGTTCGTGATCAACGGGCTGATCGAGACTCCCCATGTGGAGGTGGCCGAGGGCAAGCCGGAGACGATTCTTACCCCCTCCGCCAGCGGCAAGGGTCAGCGCGTCGTTCGCTGCCCGACGTGCAAGGTGGCGCTGTGGAGCCATTACGGCGGCATGGGCGAGAGGGCCGCCTTCGTCCGCGTCGGAACTCTCGAAAACCCCGACGCCTGCCCGCCGCAAGTGCACGTCTTCACGCGCAGCAAGCAGCCGTGGTTCGACCTGCCGATCGACGCACCGGCATACGAAATCTTCTACGGCCGCGACGATCTGGAACGGCTGTTCGGCGAGGAAGGCGCCGCGCGCTGGCGCGCGTTGCGGGGGGAATGACCGCGAACAAGCGCACCGTTCGCATGCGCCTGCTGCGCGGCGATCCCGCGGCGCCGAGCGGCGATGCCAGCGCCCCGTTTGGCCTGCAGGACAAAGACGGGAAACTCCAGCCGCCGGCCAAGCGCGCCGGCGGCATGCATGTCTTCGATTTCGAGTTGACTGTGAGCAGGGGACCGGATGGCCGGCCCAACTTCACCGGCCCGTACGCCGGCGGACCGCGCGAACAGCGCTTCGTCTACCTCTCCTGGCCGCGCATCGACGGCTGCGGTTACGTCAATCGCGTCAAGATGCGCCTGACCGACCTCGACTGGCCGCAGATCGACGAGGCGATCGCGCGCGGTGTGCCGCTCGAAGCCGACGCGAGCGGCCGCAAGGCCGGCGGCGGCACCGTTCCGGTCGATTGGAAGCTCGGCGAGCCTTAGGCGAAGGCGGCCGCCTTGCTCAGCAGCTGGTAGGCCTCGACCACCCGCTGCAGCTTGCCTTCGTGGCTGCGGTCACCGCCGTTCTTGTCCGGATGATAGCGGCGGACGAGCTCCGAATAGCGCCGGCGCAGGCCCGCTCGGTCGGCCTGGGAGTCGAGCCCCATCACGCCAAGCGCCTCGCGTTCGCCGGCGTTGAAGCGGGACCACGATCTGTCGAAAGCCTGTCGCGCTCCCGCGCGGGCGCGAATATCGGCGGCGCGCGAGCCGATCGCGTCGAGCGGGTCGTCGAAGTCGGCCCAGCGCGGCATGCCGTCGACCCCGGCGTCCGCGCGGAAGGCGCGGGTCTCGGTGCGCCAGCCGGCGATGGGCGATTGCGCGGCGAGGATTTCGTCGGCGCTCATCCCGGCGAACCAGTCGTAAGCCGAATTGAACTCGCGGACATGCTCGAGGCAATACCAGCGCCAGTCACCGGGACCATCGAATCCCGCAGCGCGCGATCCCGGGGCACGGAATTCGCCCGGCTCGCGGCAGCCTTCCGCTTCGCACTCCCGTCCCGCTTCCTCGTATCGTCCGTGGAACCTCTGGCTTCGCATCGGCTATAGGATGGGGAGAGTCGGTGCATAAGGAAACCCCATTATGGCAGGAAGTGTCGCCCGCGAGATCGAAACGTTGCTTGGTCATGCCTTCGTGCCGACCAGGCTCGAGGTGATCAACGACAGTGCCCGCCACCACGGCCATTCAGGCGACGACGGCAGCGGCGAATCGCACTTCACCGTGGTGATCGAAAGCGTCGCCTTCACGGGCAAGAACCGGCTCGAGCGCCAGCGGATGGTCAACCGCGCCTTGGGCGACATTCCCGGCCAGCGGGTCCACGCCCTCGCTATCAAAGCTTTCGCCCCCGGAGAGGCGGGATGAGCTATCAGTTGTGGTACTGGCCGAACATTCCCGGCCGCGGCGAGTTCGTCCGTTTGGCGCTCGAAGCGGCCGAGATCGAGTACGAGGACATGGCGCGTGAGAAGGGCGCCGAAGCGCTGATCGAGGATCTGCAAAGCCGCGGCGGGATCAGGCCCCTCGCCCCGCCCTACCTCGTCATCGACGATGACTTTTGCATTGGCCAGACCGCGAACATTCTCGCCATCTTGGCCGACCGGCACGATTTCGGCGCCGGCGAACTGGAGACCGACCTCCAGCTGATCCAGCTCCAGCTCGACGTCACCGACATCGTCGCCGAAATCCACAACGTCCACCATCCGATCGCGGCCGGCCTTTACTACCAGGACCAGATGGATGCCGCCTACGAGGCCGCGCAGTTTTTTCGCGACGAGCGCATCCCGAAGTACCTCAACCATTTCGAGAGTGCGCTGGAGGAGAACGGCGGGCCTTTCATGCTCGGCGATAGCTGGACGCACGTCGACACCAGCCTGTTCCAGTTGATGGAAGGGCTCGACTACATGTTCCCCAACCGGATGCGCGAGTTGGACTATCCGCGGCTCGAGCTGTGCCGCCAGGCGGTCATGGAAATCGACGGCGTCGAGGCCTATCTCGCCTCCGACCGCCGCCTGCCGTTCAACGAGGACGGCATCTTCCGCCACTATCCGGAGCTGGACAGCGAATGAGCATTCTCAAGACCGTCACCCCGGTCAGCCACGACCTCGGCAGCTTCGAGGTGCGGCGTGCGGTGCCGAGCCTCGACTGTCGGATGGTCGGGCCGTTCGTGTTCGTCGATCAGTTCGGCCCGGCGCAGCTCGCGCTCGGCGAAGGGATGGACGTGCGCCCGCACCCGCACATCAACCTCGCCACCGTCACCTGGCTGTTCCAGGGTGCAATCGACCACCGCGACAGCCTGGGCACGTTCTCGACCATCCATCCCGGCACGGTAAACCTGATGACCGCCGGTAGCGGCATAGTTCATTCCGAGCGCAGCCCGGCAAGCGCGCGGGCCGCGGGGCCGAAGCTCTACGGGATGCAGACCTGGCTCGCTCTGCCCGAGGGCCGCGAGGAGATCGCGCCGGCGTTCGAAGCCGTCAGCGACTTGCCGGTGATCGATGGTGGCGGGGCGCAGGCGCGCGTCATCATGGGATCGCTATGGGGTAGCCGAGCGAAAACCACCTGCTACGCCGAGACGGTCTACGCCGAGATCGTGCTGGCATCCGGCGGCGCAATCCCGATCGAAGCCGAGGCCGACGAGCGCGCGGTGATGCTGGTCGGCGGCGAGGCGAGCCTCGATGGCGCGCCGCTCGCGCTTTACGATCTCAACGTGCTCAAGCCGGGCGAGGCGATGACCTTGCGCTCCGAACGAGGGGGCCGCGCCATGTTGCTCGGCGGCGAGGCCTTCGCCAATCGC
>Ga0105246_10002324_pt1 | contig 11486 bp, 7 predicted proteins | sample KBSM64metaG_FD_99694 | JGI IMG/M metagenome (GOLD analysis project Ga0105246, IMG submission 99694) | Miscanthus rhizosphere microbial communities from Kellogg Biological Station, Michigan, USA - KBS M6-4 metaG | ecosystem: Host-associated > Plants > Roots > Rhizosphere > Soil | place: Michigan...
ATGGCGCTTGCGGGTGACGGAGCTGGCTCTCCTAGCCGGTGCCGCGGCCCTCGCCGGGCCGGCGCTCGCCGCCGGTCCCGCCGCCATGCTGCAGCCGGTGAGGACGCAGCAGGGCCAGGTCATGGGAACTGCCGGCGAAGCGCCGGGCGTGACGGTGTTCAAGGGCATTCCCTTCGCCGCCGCGCCTGTGGGCGCGCTGCGCTTCCAGCCCGCAGCGCCGCCCAAGGCGTGGACCGGGGTGCGCGATGCCAACAAGTGGGGCGACACTTGCATCCAGCCGTCGGGCAAGACCCGGCCGATCGGTGTCAACCAGGCGCTCGACATGCCGGATTCGCCCAAGGCGAGCGAGGACTGCCTCAACCTCAACGTGTGGACTCCCGCCAAGAAGGCCGGCGCCAAACTTCCGGTGATGGTGTGGTTCTACGGCGGCGCTTACGCCGAAGGCGGCGGCTCGATGCCGTTCGCCAACGGCGCCAATCTCGCGAGCAAAGGCGTGATCGTCGTTTCGCTGAACTACCGCGTCGGGCCCTTCGGCTTCCTCTCGACGCCTGAGCTGAGCGCGTCCTCGCCGCATCACGCGTCAGGCAATCAGGCGCTGTCGGATTCGATCGCCGCGCTCAAATGGGTCAAGGCCAACATCGCCGCGTTCGGCGGCGATCCGAGCAACGTGACGATATTCGGCCAGTCGGCCGGCGCGTGCATCACCGCTGCGCTGGTCGGCTCGCCGGTCGCCAAGGGGCTGTTCCACAAGGCGATCAGCGAAAGCGGCGCGTGGGCCGGCCTGACCGCCGCCAAGATGGTCACCCGCGAGGAAGCCGAGAAGCGCAGCGCGGAGGCGCTCGACAAGCTCGGCGTCCACAGCCTCGCCGAGCTGCAGGCGCTCCCGGCCGACCAGGTCGCCAAGCTCGGCCGCGCCCAAGGGATCATCGTCGATGGCTGGATAGTGCCGGAAGACCAGTCGATCACCTTCGCCAACGGCCGGCAGAACAAGGTTCCGGTGCTGCTTGGCTCAAACGGCAACGAAGGCGGCAGCTTCTCCTTCGGCCCACCGGTAACGCTGGCGAGCTGGCAGGCCGGCGCAGCGCAACGCTGGAAGGACCTCGCCGATATGGGCATGAGAGCCTATCCCGCGACGACCGACGCCCAAGCCAAGATCGCCGCGACCCGCCCGTTCACGGACGGCATCGCCTGGTTCATGCATCTCTACGCCAGCGATCAGGCCAAGGTCGGCCAGCCGGCTTACCTCTACCAGTTCGTGCGAACCCCGGCCTCGGCGCCGGGCAAGACGAACGGCGGGGCGAGCCACGCGTCCGAACTGGCGTACGTGTTCAACAACCTCGACAAGCCGCGCGAGGTGCCGGACAACAGCGATCCCGCGGTTGTCAGCCAGAGCGCGCCCGACGTGAAGCTGGCCGACCAGATCTCGAGCTACTGGGTCAACTTCGCCAAGACCGGCAACCCGAACTATTCGGGCGCGCCGACCTGGCCGCAAGTGACCAAGCTGGCCCGCAACCAGGCGTTCCTGCTCGACGTGGGCTCGCACGTCGGCGACACGATGACGCCCGAACAGGTCGCGCTTTACGATGCGCTGTATGACCGTGACGTGGCCAAGCCGCTCGGTATAACGAGCTGGAAATAAGCTGAAGAACGAGGGGAGGAGTGTGATGGCGCTGTCTGACAAGGGGCGGCGTTGGCGGCTCCTCCTCTCGGCCGCCGGGTTCGTCGCCATCGGCGGGGCGGCCCTGGCGCAAGCCGGAGCCGGCGGGTCGCAAGCCCCGAACGCCGAGGCCCTTTACGCGCAGCACTGCGCGACGTGTCACGGAGACGCTCTCCAGGGTCAGATCGCCCCGACGCTCAACGACGTCGCCTTCAAGCGGCGGTGGGACGGCAAGGCCCAGGCGCTCCACGAATATATCAGCACGATGATGCCGCCGGGCAGCGGCGGCAGCCTCGCGCCCGAGGAATACGCGGCGGTCACCCAGATGATCCTGGCCAAGAACGGGATCGAGGGAAGCGTCGCGCCCGCGGCCGGCGGCGCACCCGCGGCCAAGCCCGCCCCGCCCCCGGCGGCGCAGGACGAAGGGGGGGTCGGCGGCCTTTCGACCCGCCTCTATCCGCTGCCGCCGGGGCCGAAGATTCCCGACCCATTCGCGAACTTCAAACCGGTCACCGAGGCGGAGCTCGACAACCCGGCCTCGGAGGACTGGCCAGCCTGGCGCCGCAGCCATCGCGGGCTCGGTTATTCGCCCCTCAAGCAGATCGACGCCGCCAATGTCGGCCGGCTGACGATCGCCTGGGCGCAGGCGCTGCCGCCGGGCGTCAACATGAATGAGCCGCTGGTGCGCGACGGCGTGCTCTACGTGTTCGGCTACGGCGACAACGTCTTCGCTTTCGATGCCGCCAGCGGGCGCCAGCTGTGGCGCTATCAGCGCAGGCTGCCGCAGGGCGCGCAGCTCAATTCGCGCAAGACCATCGCGCTGTACGGCGACAAGGTCTACACCGCGACCTCCGACAACCACATGGTCGCGCTCGACGCCAAGACCGGCGCCGCCGTGTGGGACGTGGCCCTGACCGATCGGCCGGGCATGCGCATCCCGGGCGGCCCGCTGGCGGCCGACGGCGCGATCATGCAGGGCTTCGCCAACAACACCGCCGGCGGAGGACTGATCGTCGCAGTCGACGCCGTAACCGGCAAGAAGCTGTGGACCTTCGACACCGTGGCAAAACCGGGCCAGCTCGGCGGCGACACCTGGAACGGCGAGCCGGGCGACCAGCGCAAAGGCGGCTCGGTGTGGACCAGCGGCAGCTACGATCCGGTCAATCACCTGGCGCTGTGGGGCGTCGGCAATACTTACGACACTGGACCGCTGCGCGACCTCAAGCCGGGCATGAACAACGACGCGCTGTTTACCGAGAGCACGCTGGCGTTCGAGCCGCGGACCGGCAAGCTCGTCTGGTATTACCAGCACAATCGCAACGACCAGTATGACCTCGACTGGGTGTTCGACCGGGTGATCGGCACGCTCGATGTCGCCGGCAAACCACGACGGGTGGTAATCACCGGCGGCAAGAGTGGGCTATTCGATGCGCTCGACGCCAGGACCGGCAAGTACCTCAAGACCTACGACATGGGCCTGCAGGACTACATCGACCGGATCGACCCGGTGACCGGCGACAAGCATGTCAAACCTGAGAAGATCCCCGGGCGCGACAAGGGGCCGGTGTTCACCTGCCCCCACGGCGGCGGCGGGCGCAACTGGAACCCGACCTCGTATGTCGAGGCGACACAGACGCTGTTCGTGGCCGCGCGTGACGTGTGCACCGACCTGACGCCGGCCTCGGGCGCAGGTTTCCTCAGCACCGGCGTCAACGCCGTCTACGCGCCGCCGCCGAACGGCGACGGCAACTATGGCATCTTGCAGGCGATCGACTTCAAGACCGGCCGCAAACGCTGGGAAGTGCGCCGGCGCCAGACGCCCGATATGGGCGTGCTGACCACCGCCGGCGGGCTCGCTTTCACAGGTTGGATGGACCGCCATGTCGTCGCCTACGACCAGACGAGCGGCAAGGAGCTGTGGAGCAGCGGCGTCACCGGCGTGCCCAACGCCTCGCCGATCACGTACTCCGTCGACGGCAAGCAGTACGTCGCGATCGTCACCGGCGCCGGCAATCCGCTGTCGTTCGGCATCCCCGACATGATTCCGGAGACCCAGCTGCCAAGCGTCAACAGCTCGTCGGTCTACGTCTTCGCGCTGCCGGACCAATGAAAAGGGCCGCCTCACGGGGCGGCCCCTTTCGTTTGAACCAAGCGGTCGCTCAGCTGCCGAAGATGCCCAGCGTGAAGCCGATCGCGCGGCCGAAGAACACCACCGCCAGCCAGAGAATGATCGACAGCGCCGCGGCGACCTTCACCGCTACCGGCATGCTCGCGTCGCGGTCCCAGTGCTCGACCGTGCGCCAGGTCATGAAGTGGAAGTACATCATGTTGAGCCCGGCCAGCGCCATCGTCGCCATTTTCAGCAGAAAGTACGGGTTGCCCATGTAGTCCGGCGCCTTGCTGATCCACAGCAGGCCGCCGGTGATCGCCGCGCCGACGAATGCGCCCCAGGTCCACGGCAGCGTGTCCTTGGCAATCGCGGTGACGGCGAACTTGTTCGAGGTCCAGCCGAGCATGCGCAAGTCGACCACGAAGATCGTGCCGAGCACGCTCACGAGGAAGATGACGTGGAGGGTCTCGAGCGTCGGGAAGGCCCAGGTGGATTCGGCGATGTACGTGCCGAGGCCGGTCGTCTGGATCTTTTCCCAGAGGGTTGGTGTTTCAGGATTCATCGAAAAAGTCCCCTTAGACCGGCGCGTAGGCGATCCAACGCCCGCACAGCATGATGACGCACCACAAGACGATGATGAGCAGCGCCGCGGTCTTGATCACCGGGCCGGCCGTGCCGCCGGCCGCGAGGCGGCGCATCACCCGGCGGTGGAACCACAGGCTGACCAGCACGGCGACCACCACCAGCGGCATCTTGACCCAGAACACCGGGTTGACCAGCTCGCGCACAGGCTCGGCGATGGTCATCCCGATGCCGCTGATCAGCAGCACCAACAGCGACCACCAGATCCACCGGGTGTAGCGTCGTTCGGTCTCGGCCATCGTGCGGTCGGTTCCCGCGAGCCGGTAGATCCGCAGGTTGACCATCAGGATCGAGCCGAACGCAGCGGAGATCGCCAGGATGTGAATGCACTGCATGATCGGGATCGCCCAGAAGTGGGTGTCCAGCCACATGCTCCACGAGGTGTCGGACAGCCAGAGCGAGAACTCGGTCATCTGCGTCGTGCGCAGCCATTCGGTGAAAGCGTATAACAAGTCGCCCATCAGATACTCTCTTCCCCTGTCCATGCCGGCATTCGCCGGTCGGCTGGAAACCCGTGGCCAAAAGCGGCAGGCTTGCCGAGTTAATTACCGTAACGCCGCGAGTAACACCTGTTACCACCTTTTTGCATTTGGCAAATAGGCTAGCTGCGGAAAACGGCTTGCCGTGCCCTTAATTGACAATGTCCGTGCTGGCAATGCGCAGCTGGATGGTTCGGATCTGTCGCAATTTGACTGCCGCAGCCGACAAACCGTTGTCAAAGCCGACGATCCTGCCTAAACAGGACAAAGTCAATCGATACGGCGCCGACCGCGCGGTGATCTGAAAACAACAGAGGGGATCGGGATGCGCGGCGCACGACGCCTTGGAATTGCGGGATTACTGGCCTTTGCCGCTCCTGTGGCCGTGCTGGCGCAGGATGCCGTCCCGGCCGGGGACTGGCTGACGATCAACCGCGATCTTGCCGCGACTCGATACTCCCCGCTGGACGAAATCAACCGCGCCAACGTCGCCCAACTCGCGCCCAAGTGGTCCTACGCCATGAAGGGCGCCAACACCGCGGCGCCGCTGGTGGTGGGCGGGACGATGTACTTCCCGGTCGGCAACCGCGTCGTGGCGCTCGATGCCGACAGCGGCCAGGAGAGGTGGGTCTACGAGGAGCCGAAGAAAGCCGATCAGGGCCCCGGCAGCGGCGGCGGGGGCGGGATGTCCGGCCGCGGGCTCGGGTACTGGCCGGGTGACGGTGCGCTCGGCCCGCGCATCCTGGTGGTCGCCGGCAAGCAGATCCTTGCGATCGATGCGATGACCGGCAAGCTCGCCGCCGGCTTCGGCAACGGCGGCCGGGTCGACATCAATCCGGCGTACGGCGGCACGCCCACGATCTACAAGAATGTCGCGATCATCGGCGCGGCGACGCTGGAGAACCCGCAAGGCGTTCCCGGCAACCCGCGCGCCTACGACGTGCGCACCGGTCAGAAGCTGTGGGAATTCCAGACCGTGCCGCACCCCGGTCAGCTGGGCGGCGACACCTGGGGCAACGAAGGCTGGAAGAACCGCTCGGGCACCAACATGTGGGCCGCTTCGGCTCCGCTCGATGCGCAGCGCGGCATCGTCTACCTGCCGATCAGCGGCCCCGCGGCGAACTACTGGGGCGGCGACCGGCCCGGCAAGGGCCTGTTCGGCAACTCGATTGTCGCGGTCGATGCGCTCACCGGCAAATACCTGTGGCACTTTCAGACCACCCACCACGACTTGTGGGACACCGACATGCCCAACGGCGGGCTGCTGTTCAACGCCAGGCGCAACGGCAAGACCGTGCCGGTGATCGCCCAAGTGCCGAAGACCGCGTTGTTCTACGAGCTCGACCGAGTCACCGGAAAGCCGGCGCTGCCGGTGGACGAGGTGGCGGTGCCCAAGGGCGATGTCCCGGGCGAATGGTACAGTCCGACGCAGCCGGTTCCCCGGATCACCCCGCCGCTCGCGCGCACGTCACTGACTTACGACGATCTCGTCACCGCCGACGACACCACGCCGGAGCACGCCGCCGCGTGCCGGGCGATGTGGGACAAGGCCGGCGGCTACCTCAACTACGGGCTGTTCACGCCGTTCTTCTTCCACCGCGAGGGCACCCCGCCGAAGTCGACCATCCAGCTCCCCGGCGGCACCGGCGGCGTGAACTGGGGCGGCATGGCGGTCAATCCCAACACCGGGATCGTCTTCGCCAACGTGCAGAACACCTCGCTGGTCGGCTGGGTGGAGCGCAAGAACACGACCAAGAGCTACAGCTTCGACGCCAACGACACCAACCAGCCGTATGACCGCGCCAGCGTCGACGGGAAGGGCCCGTTCTTCACCTTCGCGGCGCCGATCTCGGGCAAGTACGACGAGAAGACCGGCCGCCCGGACGGCCCGACCGCGCCATGCTACAAGGGACCGTGGAGCACGCTGACGGCGGTCGACGGCAACACCGGCCAGGTCAAGTGGCAGGTTCCGCTCGGGCTGAACGAAGCGCTCCCGGCGGGAAAGCAGCTGCAGGGAAATTCCGGCAATGCCGGGCCCACCGTCACCGCCGGTGGGCTAGTGTTCGTCGGCGCGACCAACGACAAGCGCTTCCGCGCTTTCGACGCCGAGACCGGCAAGGAGCTGTGGGAAGCGCAGTTGGGCGGCAACGCGAACGCCAACCCGGTCAGCTACCGGGGCCGCAGCGGCAAGCAGTACGTAGCGATCAACGCAGGCGGCACGATTGTCGCCTATGCCGTTCGCTGATAGACAATGTCCGGTTCAAAAAGAGGGAATTTTGGGATGGGAAATTTCGGTAGACTGGCGATGGCCGCGGTGCTGATCGCGGGGACGAGCGTTGTGGCGCAGCAGGCTTCCGCCAAGGCCTCCGCGAAGGCTCCGGCTCGCGCTTCGACCACGGCTCCGGCGACCATCGGCGGGCACCCGAACATCAACGGCGTATGGCAGGCGTTGAGCGGGGCCGACTTCGGGCTCGAGCCGCATTCGGCGCAAACCGCCCCTGCCCCGCAGAGCGAGCGTGAGCTGGGCGCGATCGCGGCGGTCCCCGCCAGTCTCGGCGCGGTCGAAGGCGGCGAGATTCCCTACTTGCCGGAAGCCAAGGCGACCCGAGACGCCAACGCCAAGCTCGGGCCGATGAAGGACCCGGAGGCGAACTGCTATCTCCCGGGCATCCCGCGCGCGACTTACGTCACCAACATGCCGTTCCAGATCATCCAGGGCGGCGGCGATATCCTGATGGCTTACGAATACGATTCGGCCAACCGGGTGATCGCCATGGGACCGGTCGGCATCCCGCCGATCGATACCTGGATGGGCACCTCTTACGGCAAGTGGGAAGGCAACACGCTGGTCGTCACCACGCTGGCCCAAAACGGCGAGACCTGGCTCGACCGCGCGGGCAATTACCTGACCAACAACGCCACGGTGATCGAACGGTTCACGCCCAAGGGCAAGGACCACATGGACTATGAGGTCACGATCACCGACCCGACCGTCTATTCGCGGCCGTGGAAGATCAAGATGCCGCTTTATCGCCGGGTCGAGCCGAACGCCCAGATCCTCGAGTTCAAGTGCGTCCCGTTCGCCGAGATGCACCTCTACGGCGACCTCTACGACACGATGGACGCGGCGGCGAAGGCCCGTCTCGGCCTCGATAAGAAGTAGTCGGCACCGCAAGCGCGGAAACGAACAAATTCACGAAGGAGCACCAAGACAATGCGTATCAAGACCTGGCACAAAGCCGCCCTGGCGGCGGTCTCGGCTGCCGGTATGGCTGGCGCCGCGTTCGCCCACCATTCGTTCGCGGCCGAGTTCGACCGCGACAAGCCGATCAAGCTGCAGGGTGAAGTGGTCAAGTTCGAGTGGGTCAACCCGCACTCGTGGATCCACATCAAGACCCCCGACGGCAAGGTCTGGCGGGTCGAGGGCGGCGCGCCGAGCGCGCTGCTGCGCCGCGGCTGGAACCGCAACTCGCTGCCCGCCGGCACCAAGATCATCGTCCAGGCCTTCCAGGCCCGCGACGGCGACACTCGCGCCAGCGCGGCCGAGATCAGCTTCCCGGGCGGCCGCTCGCTGTCGCTCGGCAACCCGACGACCGAGGCGGTCATCGCCGCGCAGAAGCGCGCGCAGTAATCCGGCGCCCGCCCAAAGGCGGGCGCTTCCAGGCGCGCGGGTCGGGTCCCCCCTTCCCGGCCTGCGCGACAAGAGACCCGCGAGCCGGTGAGGCTCGCGGGTTTTCCTTTAAGCTAAGGCTCGTCGAACCTTGCCGGCCGGGCGTCGCAGCCGCCGCCATGCGATCCAGATCGATGAGATCGAGATGACCAGTCCGGCGAGCGAGAGCACCCAGATGAACAGCCGTCGTGCCGGCGGATGCGCCAGCAGGGGGCCGAGATCCCACCGGTGGAGCACGTCGTAAAGCCAGCGATAGGCACGCCCGCGCGCATCGATCGCACCGAGCAACTCACCGGTCAGCGGATCGACGTGGACCCAAGTGCGAGCTGGATCGTCGAACTTGACGCGCCACACCGGCAACGCAACCTCGTCGTCGACCGCATACCAATAGGCGTCGGGTTTGGTCAGAACATCGATCTCCTCGATTCGCGCGCTCGGTACGAGACGGGCCGCCCGAGCACGAACCGCAGACTCATCCGCGGCGAATGGTTTTAGCGAGACAGGATCGAGTTCGGCGTCGCCACCCGCGGACGCCTCGACACGAATGAACGGCTGACTGGCGCCGCGTGCAAGCACGACGCGCCGGGCATCGGGGGCCAGGATCGCCAGCCGGGCAAGATCGACTTGCGCCAGCGGGCCGCCGCCAGTGTAAGCTTGGCGCGCCGAATCGCTAAGCCCGCCGCGATCGAAGAACCGCCCCGGGTCGACCGACAGCCAACCGCTGAAGATCCACGTCACCAGGAATACGCCTCCGATCAGGCCGGCGACGTGGTGCCACTTCATCCACCCACGATAGGGGGTGATGCGGTTGCGGCTGAAGCGGTGCCGGCCGAGGCGCAGGCGCAGGATGCCGATCAGCGCTCCGGCGAGCGCGCCGACGATGCACGGGCCTGAGACCCACAACACGACTTGCCGCCACGCCTTGGGCAATTCGCGCAACGCGCGCGGGTAAAGCCAGTGCGGGATCGAGCCGAGCCAGTTCCAGAACCGTTCGCGCCGGTTCGTGTCGAGTACCACTGCACCCGAACGCGACGAGACGTAGATCACCTGACCAGCCTGTCCTACGAGGCCGACCTTCCACAGCGGTCGGTCGTCGTCGTACCCGCCTGGTACCGTCCACTGGTCGTTATGGATCAGCTTCGCAAAGGCATCAGGCGCCCGGCCGAACAGCGAAGCGATCCGCCGGGCTTCGGCTTCGCCGACGCGTACGACGCGCGTCCCGTCGGTCGCACGGTAGCTTGCCGGTCCGTCCGCTCCGGTGACGCGCCACACCGGCACATCGCCCTGCATTTCCAGAGCCCAACTCCCTGGCGGGGGCACCGCCCTGACCTCGCTCCAGGCGATCGGCCGCTGCCCCGCAAACCATTCGCCGTGTTTGAGCTCGGGGAACGGCACGTAGAGCATGACCAGCCCCGAAACGAACCACATCGCGAACAGCAGACAGGTGACGATCCCGATCCACCTGTGGGTCAGGTACAGCCAGCGCTTGAGGCGGTGGCTCAGCATCGGCGCCTCAGAAGCTCGCCCGCACGGACACGTCGAATGAGCGCGGCCGTCCGAGAATCCACTGCTGGTCGCTGTAGGTCGTGGTCGCGTAGGCTTTGTCGAACAGGTTGAACACCCTGAGGTCGAGCGCGACATTGTCTGTGAGCGCATAGGTCGCGCTGAGATCGACCACGGTGTAGGCCGGAATGCGGAAATCGTTCGCGTTGTCGCTGAAGCGCCGGCCGACGTAGCGCAAGTCGCCGCGCAGCTGCAGGCCCTGCATCCCGGTCCACGACAGCTCGAGGTTCGCCGCCTGCTCGGGCACGCCCGGCGGGGTTTTGTCCTCGAAGCCCGTGAAGTCGTCGAAGTTGGCATCGAGGATCGTGCCGTTGGCATTGATCCCAAACCCGCCCGGCAGGTTGAACGCCAGGCTCACCTCCAATCCTTGCGCCGAACGCTGGCCGACCTGGTCGATTTGTCCGCCGGGGCGTGTCTGGGTGAACAGGTTGGTCTTGACCAGGCGGTAACCGGCGAAGGTAAACGATCCCATCCCGTCGAGGAACAGCGCCTTCACCCCGGCTTCGACCTGGCGTCCCTTGGCGTTGGTAAGCTGGAACTGGCTGGCGCTGCCCGAATATGTGGTCAGCGTGCCAAGCGGATCGACCGCGGTGGCATATTGTGCATAGAATGACAGGTTCGGGTTCGGCTGGTACACGCCGCCGATCCGCCAGGTCGTGTGGTGCAGCGTCTTGAACGCATCGGCCCCGCCGTTGAGTGCCGGGGTATCGCCGACCATGGTCGTGCCGGCCGCGTCGTAGACGTAATTCCAGCGGCCAACCTTGTTGTGCTCGTAGCGAATGCCGCCGACGAGAGAGAGCTGCTCGGTGAACTTCAGGCGATCCTCCGCGAAGAAGGCGTAAGTCGTCGTGCGCGTGTGATAGCGCGGCGCGATCCCTTGCGTGTCGAGGAACAAGCCCGGGTCAAAGTTGTCGATCGGCACTTCGTCTTCCTGGTAGTCCGAACCGAAGTCGTGCGAATAGATCAGCTTGACGCGGCTGAGGTCGGTACCGACCAGCAGTTCGTTGCTCATCGCCCCGCCGAATGGTGTCGTGAGCTTGAGCGTCGCCTCGTCACCGTACTGCTTCTGGTCGTGAATGATGCCGAAGTTGTCGGCCCGGTAAATCATGCCCGGCGTGCCGTAGCCGATGCCGTTCGGGCACAGGCCGTCGGGCGCGATCCAGCAATAAGTCTCGAGCTTCTGCCACAGCCGCTTTCTGTCGATGAAATAGGCGGTGTTGCGGAATGGGAGGACGTTCGAGATCGCCCAGTCGGCATCGAGCGCCAGCCGGTTGTCGCGCCAGTGCATCCGCGCATCACCGACGTCGTAATTGTTGTGCCGGATCGACTTGTCTAGCTTCGAATCGATCAGCGGCGTGCCGAAAT
>Ga0105246_10002326_pt1 | contig 11485 bp, 9 predicted proteins | sample KBSM64metaG_FD_99694 | JGI IMG/M metagenome (GOLD analysis project Ga0105246, IMG submission 99694) | Miscanthus rhizosphere microbial communities from Kellogg Biological Station, Michigan, USA - KBS M6-4 metaG | ecosystem: Host-associated > Plants > Roots > Rhizosphere > Soil | place: Michigan...
CTCCTCGGCCAGCAGCCAGCGCGACGCGGCGACCAGCGCCGGGTCGTCGGCGGGGACGCCCGCGTCGAGCAGCGCGATCACCGCGAGCCCGGTGTCCCACACCGGCGACTGGCAGGCCTCCAGCCAGCGCACCGGCCCGTCCTCGGGCTCGGCGAACGCCGCGGTCGCCGCCGGGGTCCCGGACGGGTCGTCCGGCCCGGTGGGCAGCGGCGCCCACGGCACCCGGTCGACCCGGACCGTGAACGCGTCGAGCCCGGCCAGCCCGGCCCGGACCGGGCCCGAGTCCAGCCGGTGCCCGAGCAGCCGCAGCGCGATCAGTGAGTAGACCCACGGCGGCTGGATGCCGCCCCAGGACCCGTCGGCCTCCTGCCGGTCGAGGATCCAGCGCTCGGCCTTGCGCACCGCGTGCGCGCGCAGCGGGCGCACCGGGTGCCGCCCGTACGCCTTGACCGCCTTGTCCAGCACGCCGAAGGCGCGGTCCCAGCCGGACGGCCGGCCGGTGCGCCGGCGCGGGCCGGCGTCGAGCTCGGCGATGCCGAACGGCACCGGGTATACCGGCCGCAGGCTCGACACGACCGCGAGCGGCACGATCGTCTGCCGGGCCCAGCACGCCCAGTCGTAGATGTTCAGCGGCACCCACCGCGGCAGCAGCACGATCTCCGGCGGGATGGTCGGCACGTCGTCCCACGACCACAGCCCGACCAGCGACAGCCAGATCCGGGTGAACACCCGGGTGGCCGCGACGCCCCCCTTTGACCGCGCGAACTCGGCCGCGGCCCGCATGTGCGCGGCCTCCGCCGGGTCGCCGGCCAGCCGCAGCGCGACCCAGGCCTCCACGGTGGTGGACAGGTCGGCGGGCCCGCCGCCGAACGTCGCCCAGCTGCCGTCGGCCCGTTGCTGGGAGCGGATCCACCGGGCCGCCCGGGCGGTGTCGTCCGGCTCCAGGATGCCCAGCACGTGCCGGAGCAGCAGGTCCTCGGCGTCCATGGTCACGTTGGTCTCGAGGTCGCCCTTCCACCAGCCGGCCTCGTCCTGCAGTCCGCACAGGTGCGCGACCGCCGCCCCGATCGCCGCGTCGACCGGCCGCGCGGTCGCGACCTCGGTGCCGAGGCCGCCCGGCCGGTCAAGGTCGTCGGGCTCCGCCGTCGCGGTCACGCCGACCGCCCCAGCAGCGACCGGGCCAGCGCGACCAGCTCGGTGGCGGCGGCCGGCTCGACCGGCGCGTCGGACAGCGCCTGCTCGGCCAGCACCACCTGGCGACGGGCCTCGGCCGCCGCCCACGCCCGTCCGCCAGCCTCCTCGACCAGCCCGGCGATCTCGCGCAACTCGGCCAGGTCGTCGACGGTGCGGTCGGGCGGCGGTGCCGGGGTGGCCAGCCAGTCGCGCAACCGGGCGGCGGCCGGGCCGCCGGTCGCGAGCGCGGCGGCGACCGGCAGGGACTTCTTCCGGGCCCGCAGGTCGGCCAGCGCCGGCTTGCCGGTGACCGCCGGGTCGCCCCAGATGCCGAGCAGGTCGTCCTCCAGCTGGAACGCCAGCCCGACCCGCTCCCCGTACGCCTCCAGCGCGGCGATCGTGTCCGCCGGCGCACCCGCCAGCACCGCCCCGACGGCCGCGCTGCAGGACACCAGCGCGCCGGTCTTGCCCGCGGCCATGGCCAGGCACTCCGCCACGGTCACCGACTCCCGCCGCTCGAAGGCGAGGTCCTCGAACTGGCCGCCGATCAGCGCCCGGGTGGTGCGCCCGAGCAGGTCGGCTGCCGCCGCGCCGGTCGGCGTCGGCGGGTCGAGCACCACCTCGAGCGCCAGCGACTGCAACGCGCTGCCGGTGAGGATCGCCGCCGGCACGCCGAAGACCGCCCAGACCGTGCGCCGGTGCCGGCGCTGCAGGTCGCCGTCCATCACGTCGTCGTGCACGAGCGAGAAGTTGTGCAGCAGCTCGACCGCGACCGCGCCGGGCAGCCCGACCTCGGCCGGCGCGCCGGCGGCCCGCGCGGACAGCAGCGCCAGCCGGGCCCGCACCCCCTTGCCGCCGCCGGTGACGTCGGAGCCGGACGGCCGGCCGGCGGCGTCCACCCAGCCGAAGTGGTACGCCGCGATCGCCCAGGTGTTCGGCTCGAGCCGGTCCACCGCCGCCCGCAGCGCGGGACCGACGCTCACCAGCTCGGCCACGGCGGTCACTGTGCCACCTCCGCTACGGCCGGCTGCGCCAGCAGCGTCTCGGCGGCGGCGTGGCCGGAGCGGACCGCGCTCTCCATCGTCGCCGGCCAGCCGGTGTCGGTCCACGCCCCGGCGAGCGCGATCCCCGGCACCCCGGAGTCGGCCGGCGGGCGGAGGGCGGCGCTGCCCGGCGCCTGCCGGAACGTCGCGGTGCGCTCCCGGGTCACCCAGCTGTCGAGCACCGTCGCGTCCCGGGCCGCCGGCAGCAGCGCGGCCAGCGCCGGGACGATCTCGCGGACCACGTCGGCGGCCCGCTCGTCCACCTCGCGGCCCGCGGCCGACAGCGAGACGGCGAGATACTGCCCGGTGCCGGCGCCGCTGCCCTCGGTCCGGTCGAAGGCCCACTGCACCGGCGACCCGACGGCGGCGAAGAACGGGTGCCCGGTGACCGGCCGGTCGTACCGGACGTGCACGTTGACGATCGGGGAGGCGCCGAGTCGCTCGGCCCAGCCGGCCGGTGCGTGCGTGCCGCCCCCGGGCAGCAGCGCCTCGGCCGCCGGCGGCGGCACGGCGAGGACCACCTGGTCCACCGCGATCGAGTCCGTGTCGAGCACCAACCGCCACTCCTCTCCAGTTCGATCCAGTGCGCGGACGCGGGCGGACAGCCGCACGGTCACCCCGGCCGCGGCCAGCGCCGCCGCGGTCGCCTCGGAGTGCAGCCGGCCGAGGGGTACCCGAGACCAGCCGAGGTCGCCGGCCGACGGGTCCTCGAGCAGCCCGGTACGGAAGACCTTCGCGGCGAGCGACAGCGTGGCCTCGGCGGCCGGCAGGTTGAGGGTCGCCACGCCGATCAGGTCGAACAGGCCGGCGATCGACCGCTGGCTCTGACCGTGGGCGGTCAGCCAGCTGCCGAACGTCACCGCGTCGGACGCCGGGTCGGCGGGGTCGACCGTGCCCAGCGCGAGCGTGGCCCTGGCCGCGGAGACCCGCTCGGCCGGGTGCAGCACCCGGTAGCCGAGCAGCGCGCGGGCCAGGTGCAGCGGCGCCGGCAGCGGGTCGCGGTGCAGCCGGGCCGGCCGCGCGCCGGGACCGAGCACCGGGATGTCCAGCCGGGGCTGCAGCGTGGTCAGCGCGGTCACGCCGAGCCGGTCGAGCAGAGCCCGGTATGCGGTGCAGCAGCGCAGGAACACGTGCTGCCCGGTGTCGACGGTCAGCTCCCCGCGGCGGAACGAGGAGGCCAGCCCGCCGAGCCAGGACCGCGACTCGAGCAGCTCGACCTCGCGCCCGGCGGCGGCAAGGTCGAGGGCCGCCGTGATGCCGGCCAGGCCTCCGCCGACGACGCCCACCCTGGTCATCGGCCGAGCCCCGACAGTGCCTTGGCGGCGATCGTGGCCTTCTCCCGCACCGGGAGCGACAGCCGCCCGCCGTACACGAGCGACGGCTCGGCCGCGATCCGGTCCAGCAGCGCGGCGTAGATGCCGGACATCGCGCTGGCCGAGGCGGCGCTGCGCCAGTCCAGCAGCGGGATCAGCCGGCGCCCGTCGGCGAACCAGGACCGGGCCCGCTCGGCCGAGAACCGGATCAGCCGGGCCAGCGAACCGTCCGGATCGGCCAGCCGGCCGCCCTCGATGCGCAGCCGCACGCCGAACCGGTCGAGGTCCTCGGCCGGTAGGTACACCCGGCCGTTGAGCAGGTCCTCGCGCAGGTCGCGCAGGATGTTGGCCTGCTGCAGGGCGATGCCGAGCGCGTCCGCATAGCGGGGCGCGGCCGGGTCCGGCTGGCAGCCGAACACGCCGAGGCACAGCCGGCCGACCGCGCCGGCCACGCACCGGCAGTACGCCTCCAGCTCGGCGAAGGTCTGGTAGCGCCGGCCGGTGACGTCCATCAGGGCACCGTCGATGAGCTCGCCGAACGCACCCATCGGGATCGGCAGCCGGCTCGCCGCGTCGGCCACCGCGACCAGCACCGGGTCGTCCGACGGCGCCGGCCCCCTGCTGGCCTCGTGGATCTCCTCGCGCAGCCGGTCGAGCTCCTCGGCCCGCCGCGCCGCCGGCACCTGCTCCCGGGCGCCGTCACCGTCGGCGATGTCGTCGATCCGCCGGGCCAGCGCGTACACCGCCGAGAGCGCGTCACGCTTGTACGCCGGCAGCAGCCTGATCCCGTACGAGAAGTTGGCCGCCTGGGTCTTCGTGATGGCCGCGCACACCTCGTACGCGTCCTGCACCTGGGTGGGGCCGGGCAACGGCCGGGCTCCGGTCATGCGGCCCGCCCCCGGACCAGCACGACCAGCGCGTGCCGGGCGGTGCGGACCTTCGACGCGGTCGGGGTGGCGACCAGCGGGTCGGCGCCGGGGCCGGCCAGCGCGTCGGCCGCCGCCAGCCCGCCGGCGACGTAGCCGGCCACCGCGACCCGCGCCCAGCCGCGCAGCGTGCCGACGATCGGGGAGCCGGCGACCAGCAGCGCGCGGGCCCGGGCGGTCTCGAACGCGAGCAGCCGGCCGACCGCGGGCGAGGACGCCGGCGCGGCCAGGTCGGCCTCGGTCACCCCGAACCGCTCCAGGTCCTCGGCCGGCAGGTAGATCCGGCCCCGCCGCAGGTCCTCGGCCACGTCCTGCCAGTGCTCCAGCTGCTGCAGGGCGTCGCAGACCTGGTCGGACAACGCCACCCGGTCCGGGGTGGAGACGCCGAAGACCTGCAGCACCAGCCGGCCGATCGGGTTGGCGGAGAGCGCGCAGTATCCGCGCAGCTGCTCGTACGTGCGGTAGCGGGTGACCCGCTGGTCCTGCACGTTGGCCTCGACGAGCGCGGCGAGGTCGCCCTGTTCCAGCCCGACCGCGCGCACCGAGGGCACGAGGGCGACCAGCGCCGGGTCGCGCGGGCGCCCGGTGGTCCAGACCGTGGCCAGGTCGGCGCCGAACGCCTCCAGCGCGGCCAGCCGGTCCGCGGGCGTCCCCGGGTCGTCGCCGAGGTTGTCGATCACCCGGACGACGTCGTACACGGCGCGCAGATGACCGCGCACCGCAGCGGGTAAGACGCGCAGGGCGACCGGGAAGTTTTCCGCGGACTCCTGCCGGCGCAGCCGGCTCTGCCGGCTCCCCGGGTGGGCCCGACCGTCCACCACCCGCTCTGCCTCCACGCTTGTGAGCCTCCTCACCGGTGCCGATCTTCTCTACTCCGCCGGGGTCAGGGTGGCCTACCGTGTTTGCGCCCGGGTGACAAATTCCGCGGCATCGGGCATAACCTCGGGTTCGCAGCGCATTCCGCCGACTGTGGGAGATCGACTGGAACCGTCCCTCGTCCCCAGCAAGCTCGGATCCGCTCTGGCGGCCGGGCTTCCGGACGCGCTCGACGAGATCGCGATGCTCTTCCGCGACAAGTGGCCGGCGTTCGCGCAGTTCCTCGACGAGGACCGGTCCGAGGTGCTCGGCGCGATCGAGGGGCCGACCCTAGAGCTGGTGGCCCGGGCGGAGGCCGGTGAGTCCGTCGACCAGCTGTCCGAGCCGCTGCCGGAGCTGGTGACGCTGCTGTTCACCGAGGTCGGCGCCGGCCAGTATCGGGAGGGCCGGCACCTGTCCGACCTGCTCGCGGCGTACCGGGTGGCCGCCCGGGTGGGCTGGCGGCACCTCGGCCGGATCGCGACCGCGGCCGGCGCCTCCGCCGAGACCCTGGCCGCGCTGGCCGACGAGATGTTCGTGCTGGTCGACGCGCTGGCCTCGGCCACGGCGGACGGCTACGTGGCCGAGCATGCCGAGCAGGCATCGAGCCGGGAGCGGCAGCGCGAGGAGCTGGCCGAGCTGCTGCTGGCCGACCGGTCCAGCACGGGCGCGGTGCGGGAGCTGGCCGCTGCCTGCCGCTGGCGGCTGCCGGCCTCCGCGGCGCTGGTCCTGGTCCACGCCGACGAACCGGCCGCGCCGGCGATGCTCCGCCGGCTCGGGCCGGAGAGCCTGCCGGTGCGCTGGGGCAGCCTGCTGGGCGCGATCGTGCCCGACTCGTCAGGGCCCGGACAGCGCGACCGGTTGGCGTCCACGCTGGCCGGCGTGCCGGCGGTGGTCGGGCCGACCGTGCCGCTCGACCGCCTTCCCGGCGCGGTGCGGATCACCGAGACGGCCTCACGGCTGAGCCGAGACGGTGTGCTGACAGGCGATCCGTTGTTCGTGGATGAGCATCTGGACACGATCATCGTTCATCGCGACCGCGACCTGCTGACGGCGCTGCGCCGGCGCGTGCTCGTCCCGCTGGACGGATGCAGCCCGACCGCCCGCCGCCGGCTGGAGCAGACGCTCGCGGCCTGGTTGCGGTACGGCGGCGACCGCGCGGCGGTGGCGGCCGACCTGCACGTCCACCCGCAGACCGTGCGCTACCGGCTCAAGCAGCTGCGCGAGTTGTTCGGGCCGGACCTGGACGGCGACCCGGACACCCGGCTGCGCCTGACCCTCGCGCTCGCGTGGGGACCGCCGCACGACGGCGGCGCGGACGCCGCTCGCTGACCGCCCGGCTCAGGCCGGGGCCATCGGGTTGTCGCGGTCGTCGCCGCCCGGCTGGCCGGCGGCCGCGGTCTGGTCGGCACCGGCCGACCGGTCGGTGACCGCGGCGAACTGCGCCTCGACGGCCGCGGCCAGCACGCCCGCCGGCACCAGCGCCGGATCGGTCTCGATCCCGACGCACAGCCGACCGTTCCAGGTCAGCGTGCCGACCGCGACCGCGGTGCCGGGCGCGAGCGGGACCATCGGGAACACCGCCTCCACCGGCGGCCCGCCGAGCGTCAGCTGGACCGGCGGACCCGGCATGCAGGACACGATCGCGCCGAAGGTGCCCCGCCCGTACACGAGGCGGGCGACGAGCCGGTGCAGCGGCGCCGGGAGCAGGCCGAACAGCCGCTGCACCAGCTGGCCCGCGGCCGTCCGGCCGCTCCCGGTCAGCTCGGCGACCCGGCCGGCCAGCATCGCCGGCGCCGGCCGGACCCCCGGCGCGACCGGCACGTCGACCAGGATCGTGCCGGTGCGGTTGCCCTCGGCCGGGCCGCCGGCCTGGCGGGTGGTCAGCGGCATCGACACCCGCAGCAGCCCGGACCGGCCGCTGACTTCGCCGAGCGCACCGGCCACCAGCGAGAGCAGCAGGTCGGGCACGCCGGCCCGGTGCCGGCGGGCCGCCGCCCTGACCCGGCCCACCGGCAGGTGCAGGGTGCCGAACTCGTGGCCGGCTCCGGTGGGGAGCCGCATCCGCCCCCGGCCGCGCACCGTGTCGGTGGTCAGCCCGGCGAGCCCGGCGACCGTACGCAGCGTTCCCGGCGGCGGCGCGACCGGACCGAGCAGCCCGTGCGCCTCGAACCGTGGCTTGAGGATCGACAGTGCACCGGTGACCAGCCCGACGCCGTCCGCGCAGACGTGGTGGGCGAGCAGGATGGCGGCACCGCGGCCGTCCGGCAGCTCGGCGCCGACCATCCGCCACATCGGCCGGTCGCGCGGCAGCGGCGTCGCCGCCAGCCGGCCGACCAGCTCGTCGAGGGTCAGCCCGCCGAACCCGAGAGTGCGCGCGTCGACCACGTGCCAGGACCAGTCGAGCTCGTCGACCCGTTGCCAGCGCCAGTGGTGCAGCACCGACCGGCGGGTCAGCCGCTGGTCGAAGCGTGGCAGCTCGGTCAGCGCCTCCCGGTGCACCTCCTCCAGCGCGGCCAGCGACGGCGGCGCGGACAGCAGCACGGCGCCGCCGACCACCTGCGGCGCCGCCGGCGTCTCGACGTGCAGGAAGAACGCGTCCCCCGGCGGCACCCTGGTCGTCCCCGGCGCCGGCCGGCCGACCACCGCCACGCAGATCACCGCCAGCACGAAGCCGGCCGCCGCGTCGAGCACGTAGTGGTTGCCGGTCGCGACGATGACCAGGAACGTGATCGCGACGTGCACACCGCTGACCGACTGCAGCCACCAGTGGTGGCCGATCCAGGCCAGCACGACGCTGACCCAGACCGCCCAGGCGAAGTGCAGTGACGGCATCGCGGCCAGCTGGTTGGCGTGGTCGCCGACCGGTGAGCCCCATGACCCCCAGGTCTGGCCGAGCCGGACCGTGTCGACGAAGCCCTGGCCGGGCACCAGCCGCGGCGGGGCGGTCGGCCACAGCGCGAAGCAGGTGATCGCAACGACGTTGAGCAGCAGGAACGAGTTGCGGGCCGACCGGTACTGCTCGGGCCGGCGCACCAGCAGCCAGATCAGCAGCGCCAGCGCGCTGACCACGTACGTCGTCGCGTACTCGTAGTTGGCCAGCACGACCAGCGTGTGGTGCGGGCGCAGCGCGTTGTTCAGCTGGGGCTCGACGTCCAGCCAGAGCGCCTTCTCCAGGCCGTACACGGACTCGGCGTGGCCGATCGCCCTGGCCTCCCGGGACGCGCCGCCGAGGTGGGAGACGACGAGGTAGTAGGCGAACACGAGCAGGCCGAGCGCCAACTCGACCCGCACCCGGGGTCGGCTCGGCTCAGCCCGCACCGTCGCCATCACCTTGGCTTACTCCACAGTCCCGACAAATCTTCCCGTCGCGGGGACTCCGTCCCCGGCATACCCCCGACGAGACGACGAACAGTCTCCCCGACCTCGCGCGAAACGCCGTGTGACGGATACAGCCGAGCGCGAATCACGGTTTCTGAGCACACTCATAGATGTGCTGGCCATCGTCATCGTTCTCGCGGTGGTCGCTGCGTTCCTGTACGCGCTGTCCGAGTACCTCCAGCAGCGGGCGGCGTGGCGCAGCGCGCAGACCGTCGACACGGACGCCGAGGACCGCTCGGCCCGGCTGCGGGCGGAGGCCGGAGCGGCGGGTCGTGCGCTGCGGCTGATGGCCACGCAGCGGGTCTGGTTCCTCGGCTGGGCGCTCGGCACGACCGCGTTCTTCGTGCAGGCCGCGGCGCTGAACCTCGGATCGGTGTCGGTGGTGCAGTCACTGCAGGTCACCACGCTGATCTTCACGCTGCCGCTGGCCGGGATCGGCTCGGCGGTCCGGCCGCGGCTGCGGGACTGGCTCGGCGCCGGGACGATCGCGGTCGGGCTGGCGATCTTCCTCGCCGCCCGCGGGGTCCCGGCCGGTGGCGCGGCCGAGGCGCACCGGGGCCGGCTGCTGCTCCTGCTGTTCGCGCTGGCCGGCCTGGTCGTGCTGCTCGCCCTGGCCGGCGCACTGCGCAGCGGACCGATCCGGGCCACGCTGCTCGCGAGCGCGGCCGGGGTCTCCCTGGCGGCCACCGCGAGCACGATCAAGCTCACCTCCAACGACCTGGTCAACCACGGAGTGGTCTACACCGCGACGGACTGGCCTGGATACGCATTAGCGCTCGGGACGGCAACCGGCGTCATCCTGCAGCAGCTCGCGTTCACCTCGGGCCGGCTGCCGGTCGCGGCGACCGCGATGACGATCGCCAACCCGCTGATCGGCACCGTGCTCGCGGTGATCGGGTTCAGCGAGCCGATGCCGAGCACCGTCGCCGGACTGGCCGGGCTGGCGTTCGGGGCCGCGCTGGTCTGCGTCGGGGTGTACGTGCTGGCGCACTCGCCGCTGCTGGCCGAGCCGCTGCCGCCGCCGGACGAGCTCGCCGAGGAGGCGAACGCCCACCCGCACCTCCCCCACCACCACGACGACGACGACCAGCCGGCCGACGACCGCCACGACGTCCGCTCAACCCGAGGCAACCCCCTCAGCCGCTGAGCCGTCCGGTCCCGGACGGCGCCCACGGGCTACCCGCCGAGCGGCCGCTCTCACCGCACCCGCCGCCGGCGGACGCCCCAACCCGACCCGTGCCGTTAGCTCTGGTCGGAGTCCGCGCGGCGGGCGCGGGCCCGGCGCTTGCCCTCGTGCATGGCTTGGACGCGGGCGATCGGGATGCCCCGACCCTCCTCGACCAGCCCGGGGTCCAGCCGCTGCGGTTCCGGCAGCAGCGACGCCCAGTCCGGCCGGTGCCGCAGTGCCTCGACAGCGGTGCCGATCGTGAACGCGTGCGGATCGGTCCCGTCCAGCTCGTCCCAGGCGACCGGGAACGAGACCGGCACGCCCGGCCGGACCCGGGGGCTGTAGGCGGCGACCACGGTCGCGCCGCCCGCCCGGGTGGAGTCCAGGAACACCTTCCCCTCCCGCTGGTCCTTGACGAACGCGGTCGTCGCCAGCGCGGGGTCGAGCCGCTCGGCCCGGGCCGCCAGCGCCCGGGTGGCCGCCGCTACCTCGTCCAGCGGCGTGCCGCCGGCCACCGGGATGATCACGTGCACGCCCTTCGACCCGCTGGTCTTCACCGCGCCGGCCATTCCGGCCTCGTCCAGCGCCCGGCGGACCAGCTGTGCCGCGGCGGTGACCACACCGAAGCCGGCGCCCTCCGGCGGGTCGAGGTCCATCACCATCGTGATCGGCGGCTCCGGCAGGTCGTACCGCATCAGCGTCGGGTGATACTCGACGGCCCGCTGGTTGCCGAACCACAGCAGGGTCCGCTCGTCGTCGCACAGCGCGTACGTGACCTCGCGGCGGGACCGCTCGGCCCAGACCTTCGTCGTGCGGATCCAGCCCGGCGCGTACTTGGGCAGGTTCTTCTGCATGAACGGCTCCTGGCCGGGGCGAACCCGGATGACCGACAGCGGCCGCCCGACCAGCTCGGGCAGGATCCGGTCGGCCACGGCCGCCAGGTAGTCGACAAGGTCGCGCTTGGTCGCCCCCGCCCCGTCGAACAGCTCCTGATCCGGATGTGTGATCTCCACGGGTCCGAGCCTGGCAGAGCCACCGCACCTGCGACGGCGCGTGCGCCAGGATGTGCGGATGCTGGACAACCGGTCGATGCCGCCGTCGGCGGTGATCCCCGTGCTCAACTGCCCCGACGTGGTGGCGGCGAGCGCCTGGTTGCGGTCCGCGTTCGGCTTCCTGGAGCGGCTCGCGATCGGCGGGCATCGCATCCAGCTCTCGTACGGGTCGGGCTCGCTGGTCCTCGTCAACGGCCCGAGCGCGCCGGCGAGCGTGATGGTCAGGGTCGAGGACGCGGACGCGCACTGCGCCAGGGCCAGGGCCGCCGGCGCGCGGATCGTCGCCGAGCCGGCCGACTACCCGTACGGGGAACGGCAGTACACGGCGACCGACCCGATCGGGCACACGTGGACGTTCTCCGAGACCATCGCCGACGTCGACCCGGCCGACTGGCTGCGCTGACGCCCCGGCCAGGCAGAGGCCCGGCCACGCAGACACCGCCCGGCCGCACAGATATCCCCGGCCGCGCGGGCACCGCCGGCCGCGCGGGCACCGCCGGCCGCGCGGGCACCGCCGGCCGCGCGGGCACCGCCGGCCGCGCGGGCACCGCGGCCGCGCGGGCATCCCCCGGCC
>Ga0105246_10002330_pt1 | contig 11466 bp, 6 predicted proteins | sample KBSM64metaG_FD_99694 | JGI IMG/M metagenome (GOLD analysis project Ga0105246, IMG submission 99694) | Miscanthus rhizosphere microbial communities from Kellogg Biological Station, Michigan, USA - KBS M6-4 metaG | ecosystem: Host-associated > Plants > Roots > Rhizosphere > Soil | place: Michigan...
CAAATCTTACGATTCAGAGGGAAGCTCCATGAAAGTCGTTGCAGTCGTTTCAACCAAAGGCGGGCCGGGTAAGACCACGGTTGGCGCCAATTTAGGTGCGTTCTGCGCCGATGCAGGTGTTCGGACCCTGCTCATTGATCTTGATAATCAGCCGTCACTGTCCTCGTTTTACAACCTGTCGCACGAGGCACCTGGCGGTACCTATCAGTTGATCACGAGTAATGAGACTCGGCCTGATCAGATCATTTCTCAAACCATCATCCCCAATCTGTCGCTGATCAAGTCAAATGATCCCTTCAATCTATTGAGTAATTTGTTACTGCACGCTGCTGACGGACGCCTTCGTCTCAAGAATCTGATGCCGGCATTTGCGCAGGACTTTGATCTGATTTTGATAGATACCCAGGGCGCTCGCTCCATCGTGTTAGAGATGGCCTTGCTGGGGTCTCAAGTGGCTATCTCTCCCATCACGCCCGATATGTTGACGGCTCGAGAGTTTCAGCGTGGGATGCTCCAGCTCTATCGTGACCTGGAGCCCTTGGCTGCATTGGGTGCAGTGACACCCGTGTTGAACATCGTGATCAACAAACTGGATGCAACGAATGATGCAAATCTTATCTACCACACGTTGACCGAGACTTTTTCTGATCACCCCAAAATTCAGATGGTCGAGACGACGATTCCCGCTGCGGTGAGTTTTCGCCGCGCTGCAACAGAGGGCATACCAGCGCATCGGCTGGAGTATCGACTCCCGACTCATCGTCGCTCTCCAACCGCTTTTAAAGTTATCAAAGAGCTCTCCATGGAGCTGTTTCCGTGTTGGGACATCGAAGCATCGCCACGACCCTTAAATATGTCCATGTGGATGTTGAGCAGGTAAGGCATGCACTGGAAGCGATGCGCTAGCAGAGTGTGCCGTTATCGTTACCTGCACATCTTTGATTGGCGTCGATGTTGGCAACGAGCTTGATGCAAGTGACGCTACAGCCGCATTTAAATGAGCGGGCAGGGCAGGAAAAAGATGTTTCACCGACGTACTCAACGGGGTGCGTAGTGACTTCCAGTCAGCCCATGCTCTCAGTATCAACGCTGAAAACAAACTCGTACATTTTATTGACGTCATCAAAGCGCCACCATAAGATCGCCGCCAAACTATGGCACAAGGCCATGTAGAGGGATCTAGACATGTGGCGTTCGGTACATCGGACCAGGCTCGGCCTGCTGTCCGCTTTTTTTTGCCTGGGCACAGCCAGCTTGGTTCAAGGCGCAACTCCGCCGAACACGCCAGGCGTCACCGACCTGATCCGCGATCGCCAGGATCGCCTACTCGAAGAGCAGCAACGCCGCCTCGAAGAACTCAAAGACCTGCCCGGCAAAACCGCCGCGCCAGCCAAGCCATCAGCACCTGTCGACACCCGCTGCTTCCCCATCAACACCATCGAACTCACCGGTGCCGACGCCCTGTCCGAAGGCGAGCGCAACAGCCTGCTCAAACCCTACATCGGCCAATGCCTCGGTGTGCCGCAGCTCAACGAGTTGCTCAAAGTCATCACCGATCATTACCTGGGCAAAGGCCTGGTCACCAGCCGTGCCTACCTGCCACAACAGGACCTCTCCAGTGGCAACCTGAAGGTGCAGGTGATCGAAGGCCGCCTCGAAGGAATGAAGGGCGAAGAGGGCAGCGGTATCACCGATCGCCAACTGGCCATGACCTTCCCCGGCAACCCCGGCGACCTGCTCAACCTGCGTGAAATCGAGCAGATGGTCGATCAGTTGAACCGCCTTCCTTCGAACCAGGCGCAGATGGAGTTGGCCCCCGGCAAGGCCGTCGGAGGCAGTGACGTGCTGGTGAAGAACGCCCCGCAGAAACCCTGGCGCGTCGGCCTGTCACGCCACAACGGTGGCCAGCGCAGCACCGGCGAACAGCAGTGGGGGGCGAGCCTGGATTGGGACAACCCGCTCGGCCTGGCCGACCAACTGTCCCTGCGCGGCGGCCATGATGCGGTCAGCGATCACCAGAAAACCTCGCGCAACTCGATGCTCAATTACAACCTGCCTTTTGGCTGGTGGAACCTCAATTACACCTACAGCGAATCCGAGTACCGCTCCCTGGCCCAGGCCAATGACTTCAACTTCAAGCAGTCCGGCGACAGCCAGAACCACCAGTTGCGCCTGGAACGCGTGATCCACCGCGACGCCCTGAGCAAAACGTCTCTCAGCACCGGCGTGGCCTACCTGCGTACCAACAACTTCATCGAAGACAGCAAGCTGGCCCTGAGCAGCAACCGACTGAGCGAAGCGCAGTTCGGCATCAACCACGGCCGGCGCATTGGCGGCTCATTCCTCAACATCGATCTGGGCATGCAGGACGGCATCGGCGCCTTTGACGCCCAGGCCAATCACAACCCGCGCCCTGGGCAGCCGGATGCGCGCTACCGTAAATACACCGCAACTGTCAGCTACTTGTACCCGTTCAAACTGTGGGGCGAGTCGTTCAGTTTCAGCAGCCTGATGACCGGCCAGCGTAGTGAGGATGTGCTGTTCAGCCCACAACGCATGAGCCTGGGCGGGCAATCTTCGATACGCGGGTACAAAGATCAAAGTCTGTCCGGCGACAGCGGCGGCTACTGGCGCAACGACCTGCGCTGGAGTAGGCCGGTGACCCTCGCGTGGTTGCAGACAGTGTTCGCCGAGTACGGTTCGAACCTCGGCTATGACCAGGGCGTAATCCGCCGCGACCGCTACAACGCCGAACAGCATGGGCGCATGAGCAGCAACTCGGTCGACCTGTTTGCCCGCGGCCAGAACGTCGCCGCCACGGTGACCTTTGCACACTCTTTGGAAAGACCGGGGCCGATCACCGAACGTGAAGCGCCGGTTTATTTCCGTCTGGATTTCTTCCTTTAAATTTTTACCGCCTTCGGGCATCGAGACATGACATGGACGTTCGCCAGTTCGCCTTCCTTGCGCGCCAACCTTCTGCGGCCTTGAAAACCCGTTCCACCTTTCTGTGCCTGCCCAAACGTGGGTTGGCATTGGTGCTTGCCAACGCCATGTTCTGGCAGCCGTTGCTGGCCCAGGCGGACGGTATTGTGGTCAGCGCACCCGGCACCAGCTTGGGCCAGGCGGCGAATGGCGTACCGATCGTCAATATCGCTGCGCCCAATGGCAGCGGGTTGTCGCACAACCAGTTCAAGGACTACAACGTCGGCCAGCAGGGGCTGATTCTTAACAACGCCACCAGCCGTACCCAGTCCACGCAGTTGGGCGGGATCATCCTTGGCAACTCGAACCTCAAGGGTAACGCCGCCAGTGTGATCCTCAACGAGGTGAATGGCGGCAGCCCCAGCCAATTGCGCGGCTTCACCGAAGTGGCGGGGCAGTCGGCCCATGTGATCGTCGCCAATCCCTACGGCATCACCTGCAACGGCTGCGGGTTTATCAACACGCCACAGGCGACCCTGACCACCGGTAAAGCGGTGATCGAAAACGGCCAGGTCAGCCGTTACCAAGTCGATCAAGGCAGCGTCTCCATAGAAGGCGCCGGGCTCAACGCCAACAACATCGACCGCTTCGAGATCATCACCCGTTCGGCCAAGATCAATGCCGAGATCCAGGCGAAGAACCTGACAATCATCGCCGGCGCCAACGACGTCGATGCCAAGACCCTCAAGACAACGGCACGTAACGCTGACCCGGCGACCGCGCCTCAACTGGCCATCGACTCTTCGGCGTTGGGCGGGATGTACGCCGGTGCAATCAAGCTCGTGAGCAGCGAAGCCGGCGTGGGCGTGAAGCTCGACGGCAAGATGCTCGCCAGTGGCGGCGACATGCAACTGGATGCCAATGGTCATTTGAGCCTGGTGCAAGCCACCGCCGCCGAAGCGGTTGTCATCAAGGCCCAGAGCCTAGATGCCCAAGGCAAGATCTACGCCGGCACCCGCGTTGAAGCGACCACCCAAGGTACGTTGACCAATCGCAGCGCCATCGCTGCCCAAGACAGCGTTGCGTTGACCACGGCGGGTCAGCTTGAAAACCTGGGCATGATCGAAGCCGGCGTCACCCCGGAGAACACCCGCAACCAGACCGGTGATGTGGTGCTCACCGCCAAGCGCATCGACAACCGTGGCCAGAGCGTTGTCGCCAGCCGTGACCTCAAGGCAACCGCCACCGAAGCACTCGACAACCGTGCGGGCACACTTTCAGCCAGCGCCCGCCTGACGCTTGACGCGCAGGATCTGGACAACCGTGGCGGCACCTTGACGGGTCAGGGTGCGGTCAAGACCACCCTCAGCGGCACACTCGACAACCGAGAAAAAGGCACTCTTGCCAGCGGCGGCGAGCAAACGTTGAACGCTGTGGCAGTAAAAAATATTGATGGCGTTATCAGCAGCCAAGATACGCTCGGCCTGGACGTAGCCAGCCTTGACAACACCAGCGGCAAGATCACCGCCGAAAACACCCTGACGCTTGACGGCATTACCATTGAAAACGCCAAGGGCCAGATCACCAGTCAGGGAGACATCCTCGCCACGGCCAAAACGTTCAGCCAGCAGGGCGGCAAGCTGATCAGCCAGAGCCAGCTCACCCTGGTCGCCGACACCCTTGATAACAGTCTTGACGGCTACATCGCGTCCGCCAATGCCATGAGCCTTACGGCCCAACAGCAATTGATTAACACCGGCAAAGGCATTATCAGCACCCAGCAGGGCCTGACGATCAGCGGCGGTGCGGTGGACAACACCACCGGCAGCCTGCTCAGCCAGAGCGGTATCACCGCTACGTTGAGCGAGGGGCTCAACAACAGGGACGGTAGCGTCATCACGCAAACAGACGACCTCACTATTGATGCCGATAGCGTCGATAACCGTGGGGGTGTTTTGGCGAGTGTCGCGGGCAAGCTCAAGACCACCCTGGCGTCTGTATTGGATAACGGCAAGTCGCTCAACATTTCCGGCGAGGCAGGGCTGATTCAGGCTCAGTCGCTCGACCTCGGTGCCCAGCAGGCCGTGCTCAACAACGGCGGCCAAGTGTCTGCCCTGAATGGCGATGCCCTGATCACCACCGCCACCCTCGACAACCAAGGCGGCGCCGTGCTGGCCAAGCAACAGCTGGTGGTACGCGCTCACGACCTCAACAACACCCAAGGCCGCGCGGCCGCCGACGCCATCGACTTCGGCCTGACCGGCGTACTGAACAACCAGTCAGGCCTGGTCGAAGGCTCCAGCGGTTTGTTGATCGGCGCCGCCTCCATCAACAACCAGAACGGCAAGTTGCGCTCCCTCGGCCAACAAGGCACCGCCAGCGTGGCCAGCCAGCAATTGCTGGATAACCAGAGCGGCATAATCGAAGCGGCTAACCATGACGTCTCGTTGCGCATGGCCAGCTTCAACAACACGGATGGCAATATCCAGCACGTCGGCACTGGGACCTTTGGAGTCGATCTGGCGAAGTTCAGCAATATCGGCGGAAGCGTTGCCACTGCCGGCACACTGACCGTCGATGCCGCGACCTGGGACAACAGCACCGACATTCAAGCTGATGTGCTCAACGTCACCGTAGGCCAGTTCAACCAGGCAGCCACCGGCAAGCTTGCCGCCAGCCAGAGTTTCACCGGTAAGGGCGACACGTGGACCAATGCCGGGCGCATCACCAGTGGCGGGGCGTTCTCCCTGACCGCTACCAACGTCATCAACACCGGTACCCTCGGTGGCGCCGGCAAGGTGGATCTGAACGCCGAAGCTGTACGTAACGACCGCGGCCTGATCTTCAGCGGCAGCGACATGGCGCTGCGCTTCAAGAACCTGACCAATTACTACGCCGATATCTACAGCCTGGGCGGCCTGAGCATGATGGCTCGCGACGGCGTGGCACGCAGTGCGTCGTTGGAAAACATTTCCAGCCATATCGAAGCCACCAACGATGTGCTGGTGCGCAGCGACAGCGTAATCAACCGCAAGGACGTATTTAGCACCGTCGACGAGGCGGTCTCGGGCTACCTCAGCGTGACGTGCTACGACTGCGGTGGTGATCATCACAACGTCGACTACGTTGCACATGAAGTCTCCAAAAGTGTGGTGGCGACAGATTCGGCCAGCTCTTTGATCCAGAGTGGCGCGAAGCTGACCGTCGAAGGGTCAAGTGTTCTCAATAAATACAGCACCATGGCCTCGGGCGCTGATCTGCTGATCACCGCTGACAACTTCGCCAACATCGGCGCGACCACCGGTACCAGCACACGCACGCGTACGTGGAACACCGGTCGTATTACCGATGGTACAGACGAGCGCTTTCGTGCTAACTGGATCTACCCCTACAACGCGCAAGCTAACCCCAAGGTACTACCGGTAGGCGCGCTCAACTCCTTCAATCTGGTAGGTGATACCACCACCGTGACCCCGGGCGACCCGATCGCCTCGGTGATTCAAGCGGGCGGTAACATCAGCATCCAGGCGACCCAACAGCTGGAAAACAGCAGCATCGTACAGTTCGCGCCGCCTACACCGGTTTCGGACAAAGGCGGTGCTACTGCGGTGACCAAACCCGCCGTGGTCGTGCTGAACCCACAGCTACCACCTGACCTGGCACAGCAACAAGTCAACCCGACCAACCTGCCGGGCTTCACATTGCCGAGCGGTACGAACGGCTTGTTCCATGTGGTCGATAGTGCCGCTGCAGCCAAAAACAGCCAGGACCTGAGCAAGGCCAACATCCAGGGCTCGGACGCCAGCCGCGTGTTCGTTGGCCCTAAATACCTGGTCGAAACCAACTCCGCCTTCACCGACCTCAAGCAATTCATGAGCTCGGATTACCTGTTGGGCAAACTCGGCTACGACCCTGAAACCAGTTGGAAGCGCCTGGGTGACGGCCTTTACGAACAACGCCTGATCCAACAAGCCGTCACTGCCCGAACCGGCCAACGTTTCATCGCTGGCCAGACCACCGATGAAGGCATGTTCAAGTACTTGATGAACAACGCCATTGCCAGCAAGGAGCAACTCAACCTCGCCGTCGGCGTAACCCTCACCTCCCAACAAGTCGCCGCACTGACCCACGACATCGTCTGGATGGAAGACCAGGTGGTCAATGGTGAACACGTGTTGGTGCCCGTGTTGTACATGGCCCAGGCGAACAACCGCCTGACGGCGGATGGCGCGCTGATTCAAGGCAAGGATGTGACGCTGATTGCCGGTGCGGATTTGAAGAACGCCGGGACCTTGCGCGCCAGTGAAAGCCTGTCGGCAGCGGCGGGTAATAATCTGGTGAATACAAGGCTGGCCGAGGCTGGTGAAAAGCTCAAGCTGGTCGCGGGCAAGGACCTGGTGAACATGCAAGGCGGCATCCTCAAAGGCAAGGATGTTGACCTGAGCACGTTGACCGGCGATATCCGCAACGACCGGACCATCACCACGATTGAAAACAGTGGAAAAGGGTTCAGCTCCAAGACTGCTGTTGTGGATAGCGCTGCGAGCATTGAAGCCGGAAACAACCTGACGATGCATGCCGCTCGCGACCTGCTGAATGTGGGCGGGGCCATTACTGCTGGAAACAATGCAGACCTGATCGCAGGCAGGGATGTTGTTATCGCGGCAGCTCGCGAAGAAACCGGGTCGATGCGCCAGGATAAGCGGCATTTTTGGGAGCAAAGCCAGACGGTTCAGCATGCGAGTGAGGTCAGGGTCGGTGGGGATTTGGAAATCGCCGCCACGAAAGATTTGGCGATCGTTGCTAGCAATGTAACAGCCGAAGGCGATATCAATCTTTCGGGCAACGACGTTAGCTTACTAGCCGCAGCCAATGAAGAGTCGAGTGAATATCGTTACAAGCGCAGCGGGAAAAAAGTCAACCAGGAAGAGGATCATGTCAAACAACAGTCAACGACGATAAATGCGGGCGGTGACGTCAATGTCACTGCACGTAATGATTTGTCGATGGTGTCGAGCAAGATAATCGCTGGGCAGGAAGCCTATCTGGTCGCGGAAAACAAGCTAAATCTGCTCGCAGAGCAGGACCGCGATCATTCCCTCTACGATATGAAAAAGAAAGGGAGTTGGGGAAGCAACGCGGCGAAGCGCGACGAAATAACGCAAAACACGAACGTTGGTAGTGAAATTAAGACCGGCGGTGATCTCACGCTCAAGAGCGGTGGCGATCAACGCTATCAGGTGGCAAGACTGGATAGCGGTAAAGACCTGACGTTGGATAGCGGTGGCCGCATCGTGTTTGAGGGTGTGAAGGATTTCCACGATGAGAGCCATACCAAGAGCAAGGGTGACTTGGCTTGGTACAAGATGAAAGGCGAAGGGAAAACGGATGAGACCCTTCGGCAAAGCGCTCTGATCGCTCAAGGCAAGCTTGTCATTAAAGCGGCCGAAGGCATTCGTATTGACATCAAACAGGTCGATCAACAAAGCGTTAGCCAAACCATCGACGCGATGGTTCAAGCTGATCCGAACCTTGCTTGGATGAAGCAGGCGGAAGCTCGGGGCGATATCGATTGGCGTCAGGTCAAGGAAATTCACGATAGCTTCAAGTACGAGTCTTCTGGGTTGGGGGCGGGGGCAAAGATTGCCATCGCAATCTTGATGTCGTTCATCATGGGCCCAGCAGGTTTCGGGTTACAGGGCGCCAACTTGGCCGTGGCGACAAGCCTGAGTACTACGGCAGTCACAAGTACCATTGATAACAAGGGAAATCTTGGGTTAGCAGTGAAGGAAACGTTCAGCGCGGGTAGCCTGAAAAATGCGGCAATTGCGGGCTTCACTGCTGGGATGCTGGATTACGCCAACGACAATTGGTTTGCGGCCGCTGATAAGGCCAGCGGGGTTACACAGGGGGTCCAGCCTTCCACTGGCTCCGCGCTGAGCACGACTAATAGCTCCCAGGACATTTTCCATTGGAGTAGCGCGACTGATGCAGCCACCCGGGTAGTTGGGCGAGCACTGATTACCAGCGGAATCTCGACGGCCATAGGCGGTGGTAGTTTTGGCAGTAGTTTCAATGCTGCCTTGCTTGGGGAAGCCGGGAATATGGCTATGGCCACCGGCTTCAATTGGGTTGGCGACACCATTACTTTCCCAAATGGAAGTGTTCAGAAAATTGCTGCTCACGCGATCATGGGCGGTCTACTGGCAGAGTTGACTGGAAGCGATTTTAAAACGGGAGCCGCAGCGGCAGGGCTGAACGAAGCCTTGATCAACGGAATGGCTGCCGTAGCTGGAAAAAACAAAGATTTGCAGTTGGTGCTTTCTCAGCTTACCGGTCTGGTGGGAGCGGCCGCCGTTGGAGGGGATCTCAATGCAGGCTCGGTGATTGCTCAGAAGGCGACAACGTTTAACTATCTTTATCATGAAGAAGTCAAAGAAATGCTTCGGGAGGTTGATAGCAAGGTAACTGCGGCAGAGAAGCAGGAAGTAATAGACCGTTACAATGCACTAAGCGCGAAAAGAGACGCTGAGCTGGATGAATTGTGTGTTAGATCACCATCAGAGTGCAGAGCGATTTCCATTCGACTTGCTGACGATTATCAGAAATCAGCAGATTTGATTACTACGCTACGTCACGAGGGCAATCCTGCGGCGTCAACAGTAGGCATGATTATTGACCAAAATTTTGGAGCCACTGCGACGATTGGTTCAATAATCAAGTCAAAAGGCGGTAGTCCTGTGACGCTGTTGGCGGCGGAGGCGATTAAGCAGGGAATTTTTCTTGTCCCTGGAAAGCGCCCTGGTGCGACGAAGGACTCCGTGACGACCCCGGCGCCAGAAATCGGTACTATCAAAGTCAGGACGACCAAAAACCAGACTCGCTTGGGAGGTGAGGCAGGCGAGCCAGGGATTACTATCACTTACAAGGACGGCACAACCTTTGACATGACTCGCACTCGCGTCAAAGAAACGGAGCCAAACACTTATAAACCGGGGAAAACGCGGCCGGTTAAATTTGAGAATGCTCTTGATAATAGCGGAACGAAACGGGCTCCGACGAAGGCGGAGCTAGATTGGTTCAATAGCATCACATGGGATTAAAAAGATGATCGATTCAGCTACAGGGCAGCGCGTTGTTGTAATGGTTGACAGTGAGTATGGCCCCTATGTCCGCGTTCTTGACGCGGATGATGGTGGCGCTCTCGAAGATATACTGGACGATGACTACGTGCTCTATTGGCCACAAACCCCAAAAGATTTTCAAGAGACGGGGGCCAGGGAGTATTATTTTGGATGGGCTGTTGATGTTGAAAAATTGCAAGAACGCATAGACAGCATCGGCTTAAATTGGTAGACACAGGTGGGCTAGATGATTGACAGGGTTTCGGGTGAAAGAGTTGTTGTCTTAATTAGTGAGGAGTACGGCCCTTATTTTCGTATTTCTGGACAGAGTGAGCCTGAATGGCTGAAGGCAATACTTGAGGGGAAGTATTATTTGCCTTACTGGGTGTCTAAGGTACCAAGTCTGGATGGTGAGGGCATGCTTGAGTATTTTTTTGGGTGTGCAGCGGATCAGCAAAAATTGCAGGCGATCGTAGATAAGATTAATTTTGAGGGGTGAGATTCATGGAGAGACTGGAAGTTACCCCTCGCCGCGGAAAAATTGCGAATGTACTAAAGTCGAATAAACCGTCAGAGGTTCTGCTCAATATGTCTCAATTGGGTCAGGATACTCACCTACCTCAGACGATTGCTCTGAGACCGGCTGAGGCCTGTTCGAATGCTGCGTAGCTTGGGTCTGCGGCGGAGACAAAATCACCATGGCAATCCGGTGGGGCAACACCCAAACGCGAAAGGTTTGAATTTTCAGGGCCCAAAATTCCCCCTATTCGGTTTTTCACCGATCCATTACCGCACGATCAGAAACCATCACATGCATGCCTTCTGAAACAATTGCGAGTAATGTTCTGCTTCCTGGTGCCACCGCTCCACATTCATCCGGACCCCTCCTCGGTCCTCATCCCCACCTTTGCCGCCACTCGTACTGTTGGGTGGGCGCTCATCTCTAGCGGGTGTCTTCGGGCATTGGTGGTGACAGTTTCGGTAGCAACTTCAGAGCCGCATTGATAAGTGAGGCCAGCAATATGGCCATGGCCTGGCTCCAACTGGCTTGGTGATAACGCCATTCGTTTTCAGACGGAGGCGTCCGAAAAGGTAGATCATTGATACGGCTCGTCGGGCTCCGGGTAGCTGACAACGACCGTCTCCTTTTCTTACAGACCATTTATTTTCCCAGCTTTGACAAGCCAGCCCAACCCGACTAACTTTCCTGGCGTGACGCATTCATGCGACCCACGCTATGCAGCAATCCCATCTCTCCACCACGTTTTTCGTGGCCCCGGTGCGTCTAACAGCCAGCAAATGACTGTTAATCATTGGGTCCCTGGTTCGAGTCCAGGTCGTGGAGCCAGATAGAGAAAGCCTGCAGCGATGCAGGCTTTTTTTTGCCTTGGATTTGGCCGGGGTGATCAAAGCGCAC
>Ga0105246_10002331_pt1 | contig 11464 bp, 8 predicted proteins | sample KBSM64metaG_FD_99694 | JGI IMG/M metagenome (GOLD analysis project Ga0105246, IMG submission 99694) | Miscanthus rhizosphere microbial communities from Kellogg Biological Station, Michigan, USA - KBS M6-4 metaG | ecosystem: Host-associated > Plants > Roots > Rhizosphere > Soil | place: Michigan...
ACCATCCTGGTGTCCCGGGGGTACGCCGTGAACACCAGCCTGTGGTTCACGCTGATCATGCAATCAGGTTCCTTGCTGGGCGCCTGCACTGCCGCATACCTCGCCAGCCGGCTGCCCCGGAAAAAGGTCCTGACATCGGCTGCGATCCTGGGCTGCCTGTCCGGGCTGTCCATGGCTTTCCTGGCCAGCGACATCGTGCTCATTGTGATCTTCGGGGTGCTCTTCAACTTCTCCGTGATCATCCTGAACACCACTATTTGGCTGTTCGCTCCGGAGCTCTACCCCACCCGCACCCGCGGGTTCGGAACGTCCATCATCCTGGCCGCGGGTTCCCTTTCCGGCGGCTTGTTCCCGCTCATTTCAGGGGCTGTCTTCGATTCGGCCGGACTGCCGGGGATGTTCACCACACTGGCAGTGTTGTTCATTGTCCTGGCCGTCGTGGTCCAGTTCCCACCGGAAACCTTCGGCAAGCCCTTGGAAGAAGACGCCGAACCGAACGAGGACGAGGAGCCTGCCATCTATGGGCACTGACAGTCACGCACCGAGGGACAAAACAGTCCTGCTGATCAATCCGAACACCAACAGCAACACCACCGCCATGATGGTGGACCTCGCCGCGGAGACTCTCGCGTCACACGGCCTCCGGGTCACCGGAATCACCGCAGCCGCCGGCCCCTCCATGATCGTGGACCCGGAGAGTCTGGCCGAGTCCGCGGAACACGTCAGGGAAGCAGCCCACGGCTACCTTTCAGGACCCGACGGCGGCAGGGTCGCCGCAGTGATCGTGGCGGCAATCGGCGATCCCGGGCGTGAGCAACTGGACCGAGAGCTGGAGATTCCCGTGGTCGGGATCGGGCAGGGTTCCCTCCATGCCGCCGCCCACCACCCCGACGGGCACCTTCGCCGTTTCGCCATGGCAACGAGCACACCGTTGCTGGTGGAGGCACTTGGCAAACTGGTGGCAGCCCACGGGTTCCAAGAGTCCTTTGCCGGTGTTCGCTTGACGGAGTCCGAGCCCCTGGTCCTGGCGGCCGACCCCGAAAGACAGTACCGGGAACTGGCCCATGCTGTGTCTGCGGCATCGGAGATGGATGGTGCGGACGCAGTGATCATCGCCGGTGGCCCGCTCAGTGCCACCGCCCGGCGACTTGCCGAGTCCACCTCCGTCGCCATCATCCAACCGGTTCCCAGCGCCTGTCGGCTGTTGCTCACCTTGCTGGCGAAGGACAGCTGACCACACGCCAGTCGCAACCCGACGGCGGTCCGCAAGGGCCGCCGTCGGGCGTCACTGCACGAGGCGCGTCCCTGCCGCAAGCCTCACCCGCAAACTTGATGCGAACTTGAGCCAATCGAAAAGGTTCCTTGATGTAGCGGCGCCACGCTGGAATCAGCCGGAATACCAATACAAAGGCATTCCGACAACGAATTTCCGGTATGAAGCACAACGACGTGGGGGAACCAATGGAACAGTCAGCAGCAGTCGACGAGGTGGTGGCCGTGAAGGGCATCATCCAGGACCAGAACCCCGTGGATTTCTACGCGTTGGGTGTCGCAGGGTGCATCGACCGCCTTGCCGCGCCGCTTCGCCGCGCTGGTGTCACGGTCCACTGGCATACTCCCCACCACGGCATCGAGATCTCATCCTCCGCCGCAGGGCTCCTGTACCACGTGGCGCAGGAAGCGTTCAGCAACACGTTGAACTACGCGAACGCCAGTGAACTCACCATCCGCCTCAACGCTGTCTACCATGGCATCCAGCTCACCATCACGGACGACGGCGACGGCTTCGAGATCCACGCTGCGCCCAGCGGCCGCAGGCATGGTTTTGGATTGCTGTTGATGTCTATCGCCGTTCACGACGCCGGCGGGACAGTCGACATCGACTCCGCGGTTGGGCGGGGCACCAGTGTCCGGGTGACACTGCCGCTGGATTGAGTCCGATTTGGGACCTTTATTGGGTACCTGAGCCATGGAACAACTGACGTTCCGGACGTATTCTGTAGCTACTTTTCAGCCTGGCATCCCTACGGATTGGCACGAAAATGGCGCGGAACAACAGAGGACCACTGGGTCTGGGCAAGGTCCTGTTAAGGATCTTCGGGTTCTTCTTCGTGAGCCTGCTCTGCGGGGTGTTGATCTCCGGCTTCGTGGTCCCGGTGGTTGCCCTCACCAGCACAACTGTGGGTGGGTCCATAGGTTTCTACGAGAGTCTTCCCAGCCAGCTCGACGTGGAGTCACCTTCCCTTTCCAGCAAGGTGGTCACCGCTGACGGCCAACTCATCGCCACGTTTTTCGCCGAGAACAGGGTCAAGGTTCCTCTCGAGGACATGTCGCCGTTCATCCGCGAAGCAATCGTAGCCATCGAAGACAGCCGTTTCTACGAGCATCCGGGTGTGGATGCGCACGGAATCATGCGGGCGCTGACCTCCAACCTGACCAAAGGAACCAAGCAGGGGGCCTCCACGCTGACGCAGCAGTACGTCACCAACGTGCTTAACGAGTCCCGGCTTTCACAGGGCCGCCCCGAGGACGTAGTACTCAGCGGCGAGAAAACAGTGGGGGACAAGCTGCGCGAGATCAAGCTCGCCCTGGAACTGGAGAAACGCTTCAGCAAGGACCAGATCCTTGAGGGATACCTGAACATCGTGTTCTTCAACAGGAATGCTTACGGCATCGAGGCTGCGTCCCGCTACTTCTTCAGCACCTCCGCCGCGGAGCTGACACTGCCCCAGGCGGCGCTGTTGGCAGGCCTGGTGAATGGTCCCAGCATCTACGACCCCACGGTCGACCCGGCGGCAGCACTGGCCAGGCGCAACCTGGTGCTGGACCGGATGCTCGAACAGGGGAAGATCACCCCCGTGGACCATGGCGTGGCTGTGGCAACACCGGTGGAATTGAACATCACTCCATCCCTTCAAGGATGTGCCGGTGCTGCCATTGCCACGTATTTCTGCGATTACATCTCGCACCTCATCCTTAACAACGAGGCCTACGGTGACACGGTGCAGGATCGTGAACGGCTCCTGTATCGCGGCGGCCTCACCATCACCACCACACTGGACAGCAGGCTCCAGGCCATCGCCCAGCAACAGGTGGACGCATCCGCCGGTGATAACCCGGACAAATGGGGTGCTGCCATGACCACCGTGCAGCCCGGTACCGGTAAGGTCCTGGCGATGGCCCAGAACACGGTGTTCGTTCCACAAGAGGGGAAGTTCGACACCCAGCTGAACTTCAACGTGGATGCAAAAGACGAGAACGGCTACGACCTGAACGGTGCCGGAGGTTTCCAGCCCGGTTCCACCATGAAGCCCTTCATCTATGCGGAGTGGCTCAACGAAGGCAAGAACCCCACCGCCGTGGTGGACGCATCACGGCGGGTATACCCCGTGGGCTTCCCTTGGCGTTCCAGTTGCGGCAAGGTGCTGGGCGGCTACAGTACGGCACAGAAGGCACAAAACCTTGGCGCGGATGACGACCTGCAGAACAACGACCCTGGCTACTACCGCCCCATGCCCATCAACTACGGCCTCTACAACTCCATCAATACGGCCACTTTCGCCACGGCGGCACAGCTGGACTTCTGCGGAATCCAGCGGATGGTGGACACAGTTGGCCTGCACAGCGGGCTGGACAATGCCCCAATCAACATGCACCAGATCGGCAATCTCCTGGGTTCCATCGGCGTCGCGCCTCTTGTGTTGGCGAGCGCCTACGCCACCTTCGCCAATGACGGCACCTACTGCAAGCCCATCGCCATCACGGAGATCAGCGACGCCCAGGGCAGGGAATACGAAGCACAGACGCCGGAATGCCGTGAAGCCGTCAAGCCGGCTGTGGCACGGGGCGTAAATGCCGTACTCCAGGATGTGCTCAAGATGGGATCCGGCGTCTACATCGAACCCAAGGTCCAAAGCAGGGTCCCGGTAGCCGCCAAGACCGGAACGTCCAACAACAACGGCGCCACCTGGGTGGCCGGGTACACGACGGCGCTCGCCACGGCGTCGTTCTTTGGGGACACGACGGCGGGACAACAGCGGGCGGGCCAGAACGTCACCATCAACGGCAAGTTCTACAAATCCTTGGACGGCTACATGATCGCCGGCCCGCAATGGGCGAACTACATGATGGAAGCCACGGCGCTCTACCCAAGCGGCCCCTTTGTGGCGCCTGCTCCCCCACCCGCCCAGCAGCCCAGCACCAGTCCGGCAGCGCCGCAACGGTAGCCGTGCCACAGGTGACGTTGACGTCCCCGGGGGGGCTTCCGACGTCGGACGTCGCGTTGCGGGGCCCGCTCTGCGTGGCATTCCCAACGCACAGCGCGCAAAGCGGGCCTCACAACGGGAGGGGCTAGCGGGCGTAGCGCTCCGTGAAATTCCTGAGCACGCGCATGGGCTCTGTCACGGACGATTTCCGGGCTGTCTCGATGAGTTCATCGGCTTCGTGGGGCGGGAAATATCCGGCGTTCTTGTAGATGTTGATCCGCGTGATGAGTCCGTCGGCGTCCAGCTCGGGATGGAACTGGGTTGCGTAGAGGTTGTTCTTGATGCGGAACATGTGCACGGGGCAGGCCTCCGAGCTGGCCAGCAATACTGCGTTCGGGGGCAGCTGGCTGCACGCTTCCTTGTGGCCGACGAAGGCCTCGAACCGGTGCGGGAGACCCTGCAGCAGCGGATCCCGGTCCCCTTCCGTCGTCAGGGTGATCTCCGTAGCTCCCACCGGCTCTCCGAAGCGCCGGTCAATGACTGCGCCCTGGTGCACTCCCAGCGTGCCGACACCGTAGCAGGCACCCAGGAAGGGGAAGTCGTCCGCCACGATCCTGTCCAGGAGGGATGAGAGTTCCGTCTCAACCCGGACCTGGTCTGCGCTCTTCTCCTCCACAGGATCGCTTGAGGTGTAGGGACTTCCACCCACGATCACCCCGGAGTAGTCCGACAGTTCAAGGGGCGGCAAAGGCCCGGATTCCAGCCGGATCCGGATCAATTCGTCCGGTTTCAGTCCGCAGTAGCGTAGGTAAGCCTGGTACTCGTCATCTGCTGCGGCGTCTTCGGCGCGGGTAGCCAGCAATAGAAAGGGCTTCACAGGCCAAGTCTGCGTGAGGAATGGCCGGGAGACAAAGTGTGTTGCTGCAAGGGGGTGTCTGACAGGGACTCCCTCACACCGCCGTGGCTGCATACCGTTGTACGGACCCCCATGAAACAGCACCCCGAGCTTGACCCATCCCTGAGGAGCAATCTTTGACGCAGGACCCTTCGGTCGTCGAAACACCATCGCCCACGGCGTCACCCGCTGAAAGGCAGCAGCCCACCAAGATCCCCTGGGGCGGACTGCTTGTGCTGGCAGCGGCCGGGTTCACTGCGGTAACCACCGAGCTTCTTCCTTCCGGCTTGCTTCCGCAAATCAGCCGCGACCTCGGTGTCGGCGAGTCGGCAGTTGGTTCGCTGACCGCCGTGTATGCGGCGATCATCGTCTTCACGGCGCTCCCCCTATCCCGGTTCCTGGCCGGCAGGGTTCCCCGCAAGACGCTGCTGATCGCCACCGTGCTGGCTTTTGCGCTCAGCAATGTCCTGCTGGCGTTGAGCCCCGAGCTGGGGTGGGCCATCGGGGCCAGGCTACTCGGCGGCATCGCGCACGGGATGCTGTGGTCCAGCATGGCGCCCTACGTGGCACGAATCGTTCCGGCACACTCCGTGGGTAAATCCATGGCCGTGGTGTTCAGCGGCAACAGCATCGCACTTGCAGTGGGGGCTCCCATCGGCACACTCATGGGTTCACTGATGACCTGGCGTGCTTCCTTCCTGGTTCTCGCGGGCGTGGGCGTGCTGCTGGCCGTGTTGGCTTTCTGGCTCCTTCCCGGCGCTCACGACAACGCCAGCCAGAAGGCTCCGTCCCTGCGTGCTGCCATGAAACTGCCGGGCGTCATCGCCGTGGCCATCGCCTGGCCCCTCCTGCTCCTGGCCCACTTCACCCTGTTCACCTACGTGGCGCCCTTCCTGCTGGCATCCGGGCTGCCGGAATCGGCCACCAGCATCTCCCTGTCCGTGGTGGGAATCGCCAGCCTGGTGGGGATTTGGATTGCCGGCATGACCGCCGACTCCCGTCCACGTGCCTCGGTGATTGCCGCCGTCGGACTCCTGACTCTTGCGTTCGCCCTGCTGCCGGCACTGGGCGGCACCTGGGTGGGGGCGTTCGGGCTGATGACGCTGTGGGGTATCGCGTTCGGCGCGGTGGGTATCTACAACCAGGCAGCGATTCTCCGGGCCGGCGGCGAGCACAAGGACGCTGCCAACGGCCTCACCGTGGTGACCATCCAACTGGGGATCGCCGTCGGGGCTGTCTATGGCGCATTCGCCCTCACCACGGTGGGCGCCCAGCTGGTGCCCCTGGCCGCGGCGGTTCCGACAGCGATAGCGCTGGTCATCATCATCGCCAGCAGGCGCGGCGGCTACCCGGCCGGACCCCGGGAGAAGCGCCGTTAACATCCCCGAAACATGCCAGTGACCTGATCTTCACGAACGGGAGATTTCTGTAACTTACCTGCAACTTAGCTCTTCTGAGTCGGAAACATAGCTCACCGAATATTGATCGGGGGGCTTTACGGGAGCCGGATAAATCACGGCTCGTTTCGGACAGGCTTGAAAGAAGGGAACGCAGGTGGAGATCTCTGCGCAGAACGTCTGGATGATGTTGTCGGCGGCAATGGTGCTCTTCATGACCCCCGGCCTCGGCCTGTTCTACGGCGGCATGACCCGCGCCAAGGCAGCACTGAACATGATCATGATGAGCTTCATCTCCGCGGGGATCGTGGGTGTTGTCTGGGTCCTTTGGGGCTACTCGATGACTACCGGTGATGGCTTCCTGGGCCTGTTCGGCAACCCCTTCGCACACTTCGGCCTGCAGGATCTGGTGGGCACGCCCGACCTCATCAAGGCCACCTTCGCAGCGACCTTCGCCATCATCACCGTTGCCCTCATCAGCGGCGCCATAGCCGACCGGGCCAAGTTCGGCGCCTGGGCACTGTTCGTGCCGATCTGGATCACCGTTGTCTACTGCCCGCTGGCATACATGGTGTGGGGCGGCGGCCTGATGAGCGCCGGCGGGGCCGTGACTGAAGTCTTCGGCCAGGTCATCGACTTCGCCGGCGGCGCGGTAGTTGAGGTCAGCTCGGGAACTGCCGCTTTCGTCCTCGCATTGATCGTGGGAAAGCGCCATGGATTCGCCAAGGACCCCAACCACCGCCCGCACAACGTCCCCTTCATCATGATCGGCGCAGCAATCCTGTGGTTCGGCTGGTTCGGTTTCAACGGCGGCGCTGCCACCACTGCCGAGCAGGCCGGCCTGATCTGGGTCAACACCCTGGTAACTCCGGCAGCGGCCATGCTGAGCTGGCTTGTGGTCGAGAAGGTCCGCCACGGACACCCCACCTCCCTGGGTGCAGCGTCCGGCGTCGTGGCCGGCCTGGTTGCGATCACCCCTTCCTGCGCCAACATCAGCCCGCTGGCCGCCCTGGGCCTGGGTTTGGTGGCCGGTGCTGCCTGCGCGGTGTTCGTTGACCTGAAGTACAAGTTCGGTTTCGACGATTCCCTCGACGTTGTTGGCGTTCACTTCGGCGCCGGTGTCATCGGCACCCTGTCCCTGGGCTTCATCGCCTTCCCCCAGGACGGTGTGGCCGGCGGCCTCTTCTACGGTGGCGGCCCCCAGCAGCTCGTTGCGCAGCTCGTGGCTGTCGTGATCACCATTGCCCTCTCCGGTGTGGGCACCTTGGTCATCGGCCGGATCATCAACAAGACCATCGGCTTCCGGGTCCCGCACGAGCACGAAATCACCGGCGTCGACCTCACCCAGCATGCCGAGTCCGCTTACGAGTTCGGCCTCACTGCGCACGGCCACTTCCGCCAGCAGCAGGCGCACCTGTCCGCGCTGCTCAAGGGAAAGCCCGCCGCGGCCACTCCGGAGGCCAAGGAAGACAGCTTCGCCTAACGGCACCACCATCAAACAGCAGCCGACGGCGGGACCCTGGTTCCGCCGTCGGCTGCTGTTGTGTGCGCCCCGCCCAAGCGGGCAGCGTCCGGATTAGCCCGAGCCGTTCCAGAGGCGCTGCCACCAGGTCCGTTTGCCCGGCGCCTGCGGTTCCGGCTCCGGCGGAGAGGCGGCAGCACGCCGCTGCCGCCACCGTTCGAGTTCGGCATCCACATCCCTGAGTTTCGTGATGACCGGCGGCCCGCCTTGGAGCTGCCTCCGGGCCTCGATCACGCGTTTGTTGAAGTCCTCGAGGATGTCCCGGACTTGTTTCTCGCTGTATTGCTGATCCAGCTTCGCGTCCAGTTCGGCGTCTTCAATGCGCAGCAGGATGGCAGGAGGGCCGATCCCGCTCAGCCGCTCGCGTTGAATGAGTCCCTTGACCCACCAGTCGGGATCGTAGTGCTCGCCGAGCCCGGGGATCGGTTTGCCCGCGTACTTGAGGTTGTCGAACTTCCCTTGGTTCATGGCGTCCCGGATCAGGTATTCGACGCGGGCCGCGTCATCCACCTTCCGGCGCTTCTCGCGTTCTTCCGCGTCCGCAGCCTCAAGCTCGGCGTCCTCCTGGGCGTTGCCGCCCCAGCCGCGTACGGCCCGCAGTTCGGCCCCGCGCTCCAGCTTCCGCCTGAAAGCGTTGTTCCCGGCACTCATCGTGTCCGCCACCTCCTCGAACGGCAGCCCTCGTCTGCCGGAATTCGTGGTTCTCCGTCCAGTATTCCCCACCTTGCAGTGCTTAATCCGTACCCAGCGCGCCGTCGTCGAAACCGACAGGCTGTACCTCCACCACCCACTCTGAACGTGAAACTGCCCCGACACGCCGCGGGTACGGAGTGTCGGGGCAGTATGGGATCGAAAGTAGGTGGTGGCGGTGCACCGCTGAGGCTTAGCGGACGGCCATGCTCGGATCCAACTGCTCGATACCTTCCGGGGTCACCAGGACCACCCTCGCCGTGCAGATGTCGTAGAACAGACCGGTCGCCTGCACTGTTCCGGAGGCCAACGCCGGACCGGTGACGGGATGCTCCGCCAGCTTGCCCAGTTGCAGGGCCACATTCACCATGCTGAGTTGATCCAGGCGGCCGAAACCTTCTGCTTCAGCGGCGCGGGCCACAGGATGTCCCGCCAGGAGTGCCTGGTAGCTGGGGCGGGCATGTTCAAGCCAGGCATCGAACCCACGTCCCAGGCCAGCGGCTGATCCTTCCGCATCGGCGATCACGGCTTTCATGGCTCCGCAGTTGGAGTGGCCGCAGACAACGATCGAGTCCACGGACAAGGCCTTCACTGCAAAGGCCAGCGTGGAGTCAATGGAGGCGTCATGATCGTCGCTGCACACCACGTTGCCGATGTTCCTCAGGGTGAGGAGATCACCAGGACCGCTGCTGGTGATCAGGTTCGGATTCACCCGCGAATCAACGCAGGCCACGAACAGGGTGTCGGGATTCTGGCCTTCGGTGAGGTCCTGGACCAGGGGCCGGACTTTGTCTGCGTGGCGGCGGTGGTATTTGTCGATGCCCAGGAGGATGGAGCGCAGCGGCGGGTGGGAGTCGCCGTCGTCGTTCCTTTGGCCGGCGGCATCGGCGGGCTGCCATGACGTACGCGGCGGCAGCGGAAATTCGCTCTGTTCCTGGCGCTGCGGCGAGTTGTCCTCGGCATCGCTGAAAGCGGTGGTGCCGTGCTCTTCCACCACCACGGCTGCTCCGCCGTTCCTTTGCTGTTTCTCCCATGCCACCAGTGCTTCGCGGAAGGCATGATCCAGGTAGTCGGCGTTGAGTTCCACTACGGCGTCCTGGCCTTCGGGCACGGAGTGCAGGACGCGGTTGAGCCGGGGCAGCGCGAAGAAGCTGCACGAGCCGGCGATCGTTACGCGCCAGGGCAGCCCGGTTCCTGCCGGGGCGTGCGCCTGGATCTGGGCACGAAGGACCCGCCACAGCACGCACAGGGCGGCGAGTGCCAGGCCGATGATGACGCCCTCCAGGAGGTTCAGCGCGACGACGCACACCAGCGTGACGGCATAGACCAGGAGGTCGCCCGTGCGAAGACTGGTGCGGATGTCGGCCACTTTGACGAGCTTCGCGCCGATCACCAACAGCAGACCGGCAAGGACAGAAAGCGGGATCAGCTGGATGAGGCCGGCGAACAAGGCCGAGAAGACCAGGACCCAAACGCCATGCAGGATGGCGGACGTCCGGCTTTTCGCGCCGGCTTCGACATTGGTGGCGCTGCGGACGATGACCCCGGTGACCGGCAATCCACCGAGCATGCCGGAGACCATGTTCGCCGAGCCTTGACCGACTAGTTCGCGGTTGAGGTTGGTCCGGATTCCGCCGTGCATCTTGTCCACGGCCACGGCGGACAGCAGCGATTCGATGCTGGCGATCAGCGCCACCGTGATAACGGCCATGGCGGCGGCGCGCCAGTTGCCATCAGGCAGGCTGGGGAGTGCGACGGCGTCGAAAATCGAACCCGTGAAGCTGATCCGCTCCACGCCCGGCGCCACCGCTACGGACAGCGCGGTGACGGCAACGACGGCGGCCAGGGGTCCCGGCACTTTACGCACCGCAGCGGGGAGGAACTTCCACGTCAGCAGAATCGCGACGACGGCCAGTCCCAGCAGTGCCGAATGCAGCTCAACGTTGGTGACTGCGGCTGGCAGTGCGGTGAGGTTTTCGACGGCGGAGCCTGCAGCCTGCCCGCCGAGGAGGACATGGAGCTGCTGCAGGATAATCGTGATTCCGATGCCCGCGAGCATCGCCTTGACCACCACTGGCGACACTGCCAGCGCGGCCCGGCCTATGCGGCTGACGCCCATGAGCAGCTGTACGACGCCGGCTGCAGCGGTGATTGCGCACGTCACCTGCCAGCCGAATTCTGCGACCAGACCGGCGACGACGACGGTCAGTCCCGCGGCGGGGCCGCTCACCTGCAGCGGGGAGCCGCCAAGGCTGCCCGCGACAATGCCGCCAACGGCTGCGGCAATGAGCCCGGCCATGATCGGAGCACCGGAGGCTGCGGCGATTCCAAGGGAAAGCGGAAGGGCTACGAGGAAGACCACGAGTGAGGCAGGGAGATCTGCACCGAGGTTGCTGAGGAAACTTGGCTTCTTCGTTCCCGGGCCCGGCGGGCTGTGGGAGTCGGTGGGGACGGAGGCGGATTCGTTGGGCTGAGGCATTGGTTCTCCTGGCTCGGAATGTGCTGACCCTTCCAAGCTACGGAACCTGTCACAGTTAATGACAACAAGATGTGACAAGCGTGACAAAAGCTGTGAAGATGCGCTTCATGTTGGGACCTATGGGAACTTTGACGGGGGTGGCGCGCGTTGTGGGTCCGGAGCGTGGCAGTCGAGGCGGACCTTCCCGCCGTCGTTTCTTTCCACCCGCGCCAAAACTAAGGCTGCTTAGAATAGGCTGGGTCCATGAGCGCACCCGACCCCCAGCCCGTACGCATC
>Ga0105246_10002337_pt1 | contig 11451 bp, 10 predicted proteins | sample KBSM64metaG_FD_99694 | JGI IMG/M metagenome (GOLD analysis project Ga0105246, IMG submission 99694) | Miscanthus rhizosphere microbial communities from Kellogg Biological Station, Michigan, USA - KBS M6-4 metaG | ecosystem: Host-associated > Plants > Roots > Rhizosphere > Soil | place...
GGTATAATCCCCAACGTTTTCCGCATCCTCTTCAGTGCCGAAGTGGCGAAATCGGTAGACGCAGTTGATTCAAAATCAACCGTAGAGATACGTGCCGGTTCGAGTCCGGCCTTCGGCACCATTCAATTTAATTTCTTATTAAACAGTGAGTTAGACGTAAAATCCTATCTCTCATGTATGTAAGAAATGATCTAAGTTTTCACCAGAAATTGCCGCTTAGTTAGTAGTGGCAGATCTTCGGGAATACTATCTCATAGCGGCGTGTAGTTCCAAGCTTCAAACACGTACAGTTGTCAACTTGAAAAGCTATGACGCAGCCCACGCCTCTAAATATCCCAAAACAGTTTGATCGCACGCATTCAAGCCCGATGTGTGGCGTTTTCCAGCCCCAAAACAAGTTTATGGTGGTTCAACGTACCTGCATACGAAATGCAGGCTCTGCCAGCGTCTCACCGGCAGTTTCGGGATCGCAATAATCCCGAAAAGAATAATGAACAATGCGACCACCCGAGCGAAAACCGGGCGCTTAATGAAAAACTGAGCCATTTTACTCTCCGGCCTTCATGGTCAGTGTTGCAGGGGAAGCGGTTGAAATCACTGCCGCGACGTTCATGCCGTTGCCAAGCTTATCCATGCCCTGAACGACCACACGGCTGCCGGCAGGTAAGCCTTCGGCAATGCGGTAGGCGCCATGGATTAGCTCCCCGACACGGACGTTGATCTGGAGGGCCTTTTGCTCATTGTCAACCACCCAGAGTACAGCGTGACCTTCCTGATGCGAGACAGCCTGCTGGGGAACCATCAGCGCATCCTCATAATGCTGACGGGGGATCTCAACCCGCACAAACATGCCGGGCAGGAGTTCGCGATTCGGATTACTCACCTCGATGCGGACTATAACGTCGCCTGTCGCGGTATCGACGCTAATGCCGGAGAAAAGGATTCTTCCCGGCTGGTGATAGACAGCGCCACCGGGTAACAAAACCTTAACCGGCACGCCCGTCGTAGTGGCCTTCTGACTTGCCGACTGCTGGCGCAGCTGGTGGTAAACCCCGGCGGGCTGGTGGATGTCCACATAAATGGGGTCTGTCTGGTAAATGCGGGCCAGAGGAGTGCTGTCGCTGGCTGTCACATAAGCCTCTTCGGAAACCAGAGCCTGATCTATACGTCCGGATATCGGGGCCCCGACGGTGGCAAAACTCAGGTCGAGTTCTTTGCGCCTGAGCGCGGCGCTGGCCTGCGCCACATCTGCCGCGGCCTGGCGGGCATTCGCGATGGCCTCATCGAAACTCTGACGGCTCACCGCGCCCGTTTTCATCAGTGGCCGCAGATGGGCAGCCTGCTGTTGGGCTTTGTCATTGGCGGCTTTAGCACGCAGTAAACCGGCCTGCGCACTGGAGACTTCCGCTTCAAAAGGTGCCGCATTGATCTGGAAAAGAGGCGTCCCTTTTTTAATTTCTGCGCCCTGTTCAAACAGGCGGCGCTTAATGATACCGCTCACCTGCGGGCGTATTTCTGCTGTTTGCAGCGCGTTAACGCGGCCCGGAAGCGTCTCGCTGACCGCTAACACCTGTGGCTGAATCACCTCAACGGCAACCTGAGGTGCAGTGCTTCAGCTTCCGTAACGGCTTTATCATCGCAGCCTGTCAGCGCGGCAATTATGGCAACCAGAAGTAAAGGCAGAGAAAACAGTTTGAGGGACAACATGGGTTTCTCGTATTAAAGAGTGATGACCCATGTTACCGGACACGCGTTTATTCACCGTTGAGAGTGTGTTGAGATTGTGTGTAGAAGCAAAATGTTTTTCTCTATATAGGTACGTGTATTACCTGTGTGAAATGCGGGAGGCAAATGCAAAAAAATCCATATTTCCAACTTCAGAACAGCGTACGACCCGAGGGCATAATATCGCACCACTGTTTTTTGTAATACCAGTCTGGGTTATAGGCACCCAGAGAAAATATAAATTGCTTATCCAATGACGCGGCTAACGCTCTGGCGTGCTGGATGTTTTCCCAGAGCAAAACAGAGCCGACCCCCATAGATTTAAACTGCGGGTCGATACCGCCATTAAAGTCCTCGAAGTAATACCATGATGGGCACTCAACTTTATAGTTGAGATCAAAAGCGCAGGGTGAGTCATTGATGAATAATATTTTGCCAAAGATCATGTCTCTGAACATGGAGAACGTCTCAGTCAGGATCCCGGTGTCAGTGCACTTAAGACTGTTTTGCCACCGCAAATCGAACAGGTGCTGATAGATAGCCGAAAGTTCAGCAGGGGAAAAAGAAGTCACATCCTCAATTGTTCCGCCCGCTTTTGTAAATCGTCGCACCTCTCCGATACGCTTCTTAGCGGTTTTCACGGAAAAATCGGACTTGATGTGAGCCATTTTTTTCTTAAACAGATTGTGACGGATGCTGTTAAATATGACACCCTGAGAATGAGGTGATAACCGCTTGGTTTTAAAAGGAAGTATGACTTTTACACCCGCTTTTATCGGCAGGATAAGATCATCAAAAACAAAGGGAAGCGTTGAATTTTTATATTCCAGAGAGCCATTGACAGAAAACACGCCAGCAATGGGTTGCCCGTCTTGCCTTTTCATATAGTACTGAATACGGACGCCTCCACGCTCGGAAAGATAAGCGAGAACGCGGGGATGGGTGCACACGCTCCCCCCGAATGCAGTGTAAATCTGAGCATACGCAGAAAGCGTGCATTCTTCCCAGCCGGTATTTTTAAGTTTTAAATATGTTATAAACATGCCTGTTACCTAAAGTGAAATACAAGGGGCCGCTTAATGATTTGTGCGCAAATATTTCATGACAGGCAAGGGTATAATTGATGAGTATTAAACAAGGGGTAAACAAATGCAGGGGTTTATTCTATAAATTGTCTTTTTTAGCTTCTACACATGTTCTACACACAGTCTGAACTGATCCTCAATAAATAAGCACATAAAAGCTTCACTCAATAAATTAATTATTAGTTCGCAAAAAAATACAAATAAAGCTTGATCCTAAATGGAAAGAATTGTTCAAATCAGATTGTGAAATCAACAGGGTGGTAATGATTTTTAAGAATTGCTTCCTGCATGGAATATAAACATAAGCTAAATGAAAAAGTTCAATGAAGTATCTACACTGTTGTTGAGCCTGGCGATAGTTATTAGCTTTATACTGGTCTGGTTTACGACCTGATAAGTGATTAAATCGTCAGTGTGGGATCTAACGTCAATCCTTAATTTATCTTTAAATTCACCATAAATAATTAATTTATTTTTGTGTTTTTTTTGGTTTTTTTGTGTTCGGAAGGAGTTCTGTTAAAGCTTTCCTTTGATCAACCAGAATGGAATGGCACTATCATGAAAAATATCCTTATTACTGGTTCAACAGGTTTATTAGGGGGCAGGGCTCTGGGTATTGATTATCAAAAGGTTTCCTATAAACAGCTTTCTGACAGCAGAAGAACATTTAAGGATCTGTTTGGCCCGAGCAACGAACGGATCATGCTGCGTGCGATGAACCTTTACGGCCATTTCTCAAATCTGAATGTGGTGTTTGATAATTCTAAACTGCTGCAGCTTGGTATGAGTAAGCCTTCCAGGTTCACCGATTATCTGGATCGCTGCGTGCTGACAACGCGTGACGCGACAATTGCCGAACTGATGCAGGTCGATTTTAAATAGTCAGGTATCGGAAAAGCAATAAATACTGAAGCGTAAGTGGGGGCAGGGATCGATTTATGTCGCCCTGTTCATTATGAGCAGGGCGTCCCTGGAATATCACAGTTTGCGAACAACGTTAACGCGTAGAGGGCTAACCTCCAGCCAGATTGCCACACAGATCCCCGCAGCGCGGAGGTACTCTCTGTAGCGCTAAGGAACCCCTGCTGCTTAACAAATCTGCGTACCCGTGTGGAGTGCTGCCATAGCGTGTCAGCCTGTGCCTGTGTGAGTTGACGGGCCTTGCGTGCCGTTATGATATCAGTCTGCAACACGTTGACCCTTGAGGAAATATTCGCATCAAGCAGATCTTCGATGATGCCTCCCGTTTCCGCTTTGACGTTACGCTGGGCCTGCAATGCCGCAGGAAGGGTAAGTCTGTGCAGATTTTATGCCTGCCATTGCCTGGCTGGATACCAGCATAATGAGTCCTACTGTGAGATATTTCATGTATATGACCCTGTAGGTTTTTTCGCATTGAATGTAACCTTCCTCCGGGGAAGAATGCGTGGGTACAGATCATGGTTGAGTGTCCTGTCTGATCTCACAGAGATAGGGCGTAATATTAAAACGTTTGGATCTCGGCTGTGAGCGAGATGCCGAAGTATGAATGTTTGTTTAACTCCACTGGCTTTTATCCGCTCTTATCCCAGTTCTTCGCGAGTTGGACCTTGAAAGTAGATGCTGCTTATATGACAACTACGTGGCTGAGTCAGCAAAAAACGAACTGTTTCCCAGACTGAGTGCCCATTCATCAGACGTTCCCCCATTCTGGATTCTGTATCAAAAGACGTATCTAACCCTGTAAGTTCGAAATCCGGTGGATACAACCCGGTCACACGTATGTTTTCTTCGGACAACTGCTGTGACAGTTTGGTGATAAACCCGCTAAACCCATGTTTGCTGGCGAAAAAAGCAGGGTGCGCAATTGAATCCGTAAAATTCGGGATCCCACATGAAGATATAATTGAGACGATATCAGCATTGTCTGAACGTCTTAACCCGGGCAGCAGAGCCTGAGTCAGTAGAATCGAACCTGTCAGACCTGAACTGACGGTGTTGATAATTTCTGTGTCAGGCTGATCGTCTAATCTCCCTGACAACCACTGAGCAGCATTCAGGATTAAAATGTCTATCGGCTTGTTTGAAATTAACAACTGTGAAGAAAACTGAGAAATGGATTCAGGCCGGGTTAAATCACAGATATACCCTTTTGCAATGCCGCTTTCAGCAGTGATGCTGCTGCAGGTTTTTTAAATATCTTCAGTCCGCCGTCCGCAAAAATCCACCTCTACCCCCTCTCGTGCCAGCCACACGCACAGCGCCTGACCAAATCCCCCGCCGCCACCGGTAATAACAGCTCTTTTACCTCTCTGCATCTTCATTCATCCTTTTCCTGATGACTATGTGTGGATGTAGATATACATGAGGAAGTTAAGTGACATCTTTCAGTTAATGCCCTTTTTACATGAGGAACAGAAATAAGCTGCATTGCAAACTGTTTAGCGTGTGTCAGGGGATTAGCAATGTCCGCTTCTGGCACAAAGCGGACATTAGGTTAAATAAACGCGGGAGAAGGCGAGATGCTTCAAGCTCAGGTAACAACTTTCTAGCTGTAACTGGGCAGTATTTCAGCCATCCACAGGGCGTAAGAGCCAAGTGCACTCAATATGTAGAATGCGAGCTTTCGGCCACTTCAGCCCCTAAGCGCTATTTCTATCATTCCTATCGCGCTTACATTGAAGCCAACCGCCATAAGATTCCGCATAACATAAATATGTTTGACCTGCTACTTAAGAGCATCATTCGGTTGCGTGGGGCATCACTGACTAAAGCTTCACAAAAAGTCAGTGATGCAATCCAATCTCGATCTCACGGGAGAGAGCACGAGCGATTAGCTGCTAGGGTGCGATGAGCCCACAGCAATATGACTATATTTTCCGGCGAAAGCCGGTTTTTTACGTCCAGACTTCACCTGATATGAATGATAATCGTCACCCTGTACCAATAATTCACAGTATAAGGTTATGTTTCTAATCATAAAAATCAATAAGTGAACAATGTGAAGGATAATTATTAAAATCTTTTTTTAGGTGGAAAATGATTATGTGGATTTCAACCTTAGAACGAATCCGCCACATTAAGCAGGCTTTTACTTGAAACGGGGAATACAAAAATTTAGTGAAAGGATATCTATGAAGATTTCGCCAAAAAAAAGCGGGGGCACATAAGGGGGCATTAACAGTGATGGTTTGTTGTTTTTTATTTAAAATCAAGTGCTTGAATTGATTATCGAGTCCGGCCTTCGGCACCATTTAAAGATACGAGAACTTCCGTAACAGTCCGCAAGTTACTAAAATTAAAGCCGAAAGGCTTTTTTTTGGTCCAAATCCGTCCGAGCCTTATTGTGGTTATGCTAAGGTCGACGGGGCACTTACTCTTCTATTGTCTTTTTCTCCTGAAGTACAATTCAACGCCCGCCCGATCAAAACCTGACCTTTTTCTTGTTGGTTTCGCTTTGCATCGTCACAGTGAGTTTTAACAGCAGCGCCTGTTGATGACCACGTCTTGATATTCCATCCTGCGAAATTGGAAATAAATTTAATTGATTGATATTGCTGATTTATATTTCCTTTATTAGTCTCAGTTAATTTTTCCATTCCTGCCGTTTTACTTACCTCATTTCTTATGATTTTCAGTAGACCCGCGGTGCGCGCGAAAAAGAAATCTCGCCAGCATCACAAAAATGAAAATCATCAGATACCTTTCTGTGACAAAAGACACAACCTGATTACAACTTCAGGCACAGAAGGGCGTTTGTCGAGATAATGATTGTACTCTGTACATCTAAGTTTTACACAGTACAACAATCGGCATTGCGAACATATCATCGCGTAAGGCCATGACAAACTTGTGAGGATTATCATGTCTGAGAAAAAGCACACCACGTCTTTCTCTGCCGATATAGAGCAGCAGACCGTTAAGAAGGTGGTTTGGCGCATTTTGCCCTTTCTCATCGTCTGCTATCTGATTGCCATCATTGACCGTGGCAACATCGGTATGGCCTCGCTACAGATGAATGAAGATTTGGGATTATCTAAAGCCGTTTTTGGTCTGGCCAGTAGCCTGTTCTTTGTGGGTTACTTTCTTTTTGAAGTACCCAGCAACCTTGCGATGCAGAAAATCGGTGCGAAGATTTGGATCTCTCGCATCATGGTCTCGTGGGGCATTATCTCGGTCTGTACCGCCTTCGTTGAGAGTGCCAATACACTTTACGTATTGCGTTTTTTACTGGGTGCAGCTGAGGCTGGATTCTTCCCTGGCGTGATTCTTTATCTGACTTACTGGATTCCGGGTAAATATCGCGCCCGCGTGATCGCCACCTTTATGGTTGCCATTCCCGCAGCGAATTTTATCGGCTCGCCCATTTCTGGGGCCATATTGTCACTTGATGGCTGGTACGGCATGCGCGGCTGGCATTGGTTGTTCATCCTGGAAGGCATTCCAGCGGTGGTTTTGGGTATTGCCGCCTTCTTTATGCTGAGCAACAGACCCAGCGATGCCAGCTGGTTAAATCAGGAACAAAAAGCGTGGCTGAATAGCACGCTTGAAGCCGAGAACGCGAAGAAGAAAGCGATCGGCCACATCTCTTTGTGGCAACTGCTGCGCCATAAACATATCTGGGTGATGGCGCTGATTTATGCCGGCGCTTCTGCGGCAGGCTCAACGCTGAGCGTCTGGTCGCCGCAACTGCTTAAATCATATGGCCTGGATAACTTTACCACCGGTTTGGTGAACGCCATCCCTTACGGTCTGGCATCTATCCTGATGATTGTGTGGGGCAGAAGCTCCGATCGCAGCGGCGAGCGTCGCTGGCATACCGCGTTAACCCTTTTCCTGATTGCGGGTGGTCTGTTATCTGCCTTTATCACCAACAGTTTGACGGGCAGCGTGGTGATTCTGTCGCTGGTGCTGGTAGGCGCGTATTCAATGAAAGGTCCGTTCTGGGCGCTCGCATCGGGATGGATGTCTTCCACTACTGCGGCCGCCGGTCTGGCTGCGATTGGCGCCATGGCTAACCTGATCGGCGGCGGACTGATGGTCAACGTTTACGGCATCATCAACCAGGCCACGGGCAGCCACACACTGGCTATGGTGCCGCTGGCGATTCTGTGTGGTATTGGCGGTATCGCCGTGCTGATCATGGGCCGCAAAAAAGAGTTAAACATTGAAGTCGAAAACACCGCGTCGCCGGTGAGTAAATAACGTCACCCTCCCGCGGGCACTTATCTGAGCGTCTGCGGGAGGCTTTTCTCCCATTCCTCCCACCATTAATCCACTCCAAAAGAAGTTCACGTTCCGCCTCATCCAAGCTATGCACTTCTCGTTATCAAGCCGCTAAACGTCAGTGAGATCTCAGTGACAAGTCTGGATTGGAAAGACGTAACTGTCTTATCGAAGGGGCAACGCTGAGGGAGTGACGGAGATTAGCAGTGATAGCCGAGGTTGATGAACGACCTTACCGGCAAGCAAGTTGGTAAGGTCGTTTAACAAATGGTGGGGAGGGTTAATGCATTAAGACAGGGCACTTTCACTTTTGATCGGTTCAGCCAGCACCTTCAAAACGTTACTCGCTGCAGCTGTTCCCATTTTCACGTATGAGTTGTCACTGACGCCACCAATGTGCGGCGACAGGATGACGTTATCAACAGCCTGCCAGACATGTGGTGCGGTCAGCGGCTCAACAGCAAAACTATCCAGAGCAGCCCAGCTAAGGGTGCCGTCACCCAGCGCCGTTAGAAGCGCGTTATCATCGATCAGGCCACCGCGTGCAGTATTGACGAGAATCGCGCCTTTTTTACACTGACTCAGCCTGTCGCTGTTGATCATGTGCTGTGTCTGTTCCGTCAATGGGCAGTGCAATGAAATCACATCTGCCTGTTGTAGCAGAGCTTCAAGCGTGGAGGATTCACACTCGTCGGGAAAGGACCTGGCGAACGGGTCATAGGCAAGGACTTTCATACCAAACGCTTTGCCAATGCGAGCGACCCGACCGCCAATCGCACCCAATCCAATCAGACCCAGCGTTCGGCCTTCAAGCTCAACCGACTTGTGGGTCGATTTGTCCCAATGTCCCTGACGCATTCGGCGATCCAGCGGGAGAACCGCTTTGGCGCAGGCCAATATCATCGTCCATGTATGTTCAGCCACCGCTGATGCATTAGCACCGGGCGCTGACTGCACGCTGATATGGCGCTCAGCCGCCGCTTTTTGATCGATAACATCAATGCCGCTGCCGTGCTTGGAAATAACCCGCAGGTGAGGTGCGGCATCCATGATGCGGGCGTTGATTTTGCCGTATCGAACAATAATCGCCACCGGATCGTGTTGGTGACACAGCTGACACAATTCGTCTTCACTGGGCTTTATGCCTGCGTAAACGATATCAAAGCCCTTGAGCAGGCCTAACGCTTCCTGCGCCAAATCGCTGCCAGTTACCAAAATTACGGGATGAGAAGATGCCATTACAATTCCTCCCCTTCATTCAACATTCCAGCCGCAAGCAGGGCTTTTTCCAGCCAGGGTGCGCGAATATCGCCTTCACGGATGGCGGCAATGCGTTTGGTCTCGGCATCCAGTTTTTTCTGTGCCAGTTCAATCAGCGCCGGAACGGCTTCACGTGGCAGAACGACCACGCCGTCGACATCACCAATGATCAAATCACCAGGCTGGATGGTCGCTCCGGCAACAGAAACAGGATAGTTAACGCGGCCCGCGACAGATTTGGTCGGGCCACAAGGATTCAGACCTGCGGAAAACACCGGGAAGCCGTTTTCGCACAGTGCGTCGGCGTCGCGAACTGCACCATCGATGATGATTCCTGCGATGCCCGACGCTTCTGCCTGAGTGGACATGATTTCACCAATCAAAGCACAGCTGATATCGCCTTTACCGTCGACGACGATAACATCGCCAGGCTGAGCGATGGCGAGCGCCGCGTGAATGGCAAGGTTATCGCCCGGCCGAACCTCAACCGTGATGGCGGGGCCAGCAACTTTCATGGTGGGTGAAACGGGCTTTACGCGACCGTGCAGCGTACCGCGACGTCCGGCAACATCGGCAAGAATAGCGGCCTGAAACTCAGCAGCCTGTTTGACCAGCTCGGGCGCTGTACGGGTAAGGTCGCGCTTAATGAACGTATTCTTAGCGTGTGGCATAAATCACCTCTTTATGTTTTACCTGATACAACTATGTTGTACTATGTAAAACTACTATATCGATGTTAAATCAGATCGCACCAGCGTTAAGCTTTCATTTGTGATGTAAATACGATGTGAATCACAAATTGCACGGTAAACTCTTACCGTCGCAAACAGGAGAACGTACCGATGGGGAATGAAGGCGTAATTGCCGTTGAGAAAGCGCTGGCACTACTGGATTGTTTTAAGCCTGGCGAAGAGGCGTTGACGCTCACCGCCCTGGCACAATTTTCGGGTTACCATAAAACGACGGTTTACCGTCTTATGAACTCACTTGAACGCATGAACTACGTCATCAGACGCGACAGCGGCGTTTACACGTTGGGTCCCAGACTGCTTTATCTTGGCAAGCTCTATGAACAGTCATTTCATCTGGCCAGTATTGTCCAGCCTGAACTGCACGCGCTGGCGACGGCGACGGGTGAAAGCGCCACATGGTATGTGATTGAGAACGGTCAAAGGCTTTGCTTATTCAGAGCGGAGCCCTCCGAAGGATTACGAGAAACGCGCTTACCCGGTACACTTTTGCCGCTGGATAATTCAGCAATAGGGCAAGTGCTTCGCCATTGGGGACTCAATGAACCGCTTCTTGAATCTGCCCCAGAATTACCGCTCTTTACCTCCGGCATGCGTGATCCGCACATTGCTGCATTCTCTCTTCCTGTTTTTGGTGAGGGAAATAAACTGCTCGCGGCGCTGGCATTAACAGGTCCGTCATCGCGTTTAACGCAATCGATGCGCGACAGCGGTGTGGGCAAGATAATGAAAGAGACGGCTTACAGCCTCTCCCTAAAGCTCGGCGCCCCTAAGATCAAATGTGATCATTTTTATTCGCTCTAGCTGGCCTGGATAGGTTCGCTTTGTAAATGATATGCCGCGAGTATTGCTAACTTCGGCAGTATGAATGCTAACTATTTCACCTGGGTATGAAGAAGATAACCGGGTGAATCGCACAGCGAAAGCAATCCTGCATCGCTACCAGCTTAATTAACTATCTTTTTTTTATAAATTATAGAGGAATTCAAGAAGTCTTTAAGTAATGATTATTCACCCTTCCTCATTACTTCTGATTCCAAAGCACTAAATAAGATTGAAAATGGAGTGATTTATTTAAATGTGAAAGGTAAGGTTTTTTCTTTTAATAATCTCCCTGCTTATAAATACAATAATGCCATTTATACCATTCCCGTCGTTATCACGGCAAAGCCATACTGATTCTTTGCAAAGTTAGTGCTGATGTGTGGTCCTTAAGATCTTGTTAAGAACTCTTCTTATAATAGCGCCCATCAATGTAAACCAAGAGTTCACCATGAAAAACACCCTAATTTCCCTTTCGATTCTTTTCTCTGCTTTGACCGTGACGTCTGTTCAGGCTGCCAACCCAGCCACCGGCTGCGCCGCTAAAAAGCAGGATATCCAGCAAGAGCTGGCGATGGCGCGTGAGCATGGCAATGCTGCGCGCA
>Ga0105246_10002338_pt1 | contig 11450 bp, 10 predicted proteins | sample KBSM64metaG_FD_99694 | JGI IMG/M metagenome (GOLD analysis project Ga0105246, IMG submission 99694) | Miscanthus rhizosphere microbial communities from Kellogg Biological Station, Michigan, USA - KBS M6-4 metaG | ecosystem: Host-associated > Plants > Roots > Rhizosphere > Soil | place...
CGGCACGATCCTGCTATCGTTCGTCATTGCCCTTGCAACCCTCGCCGTGACGCTAGCCGCCGGGGTTCCCGCAGCCTACGCCTTGCATGTGCGGGGTGGCCGGCTGTCGCGCATCGTCGAAGAGATCATCACGCTGCCGCTGGCGATTCCCGGACTTGCAATTGCGCTGGCGTTGCTGCTGACCTATGGCAGCTTTGGCGACTTTCGCCGCTCTTGGCTCTTCATCCTCGTGGGCCATGTCATCTTCACCATGCCGTTCATGGTGCGCTCAGTGATGGCCGTGTTTGCGACCGTCGATATCAAGACGCTGGACGAGGGAGCAGCGTCGTTGGGAGCTTCGCCATGGCGGCGTTTTCGCGATGTAATCGTTCCTAATGCGCTGCCGGGAATACTTGCTGGCAGTTTGATGGTGGTGACACTTTCGCTCGGCGAATTCAACCTGACCTGGATGCTGCACACGCCTCTGACTAAAACGCTGCCGATCGGACTCGCCGACAGCTATGCCTCGATGCGGCTGGAGGTCGCGTCGGCCTACACGCTGATCTTCTTTGTCATGATCATTCCGCTCCTGGTCGCGATGCAATTATTTGCCGAGAAGGAACAAAAGAGATGAGTACGGCGGTGGGGCATGGTGTCTCGGTGCGTATCGAGGCTTGCGGCAAGACGTTTGCCGACGGAACGCACGCGCTCGAACCCGCCACGCTCGACATCGCCCGCGGCGAGACACTGGTGCTGCTTGGCCCCTCCGGTTGCGGCAAAACCACGATGCTGCGCATCATTGCGGGCCTTGAATTGCCTGATCTTGGCGGCAAGGTGCTGTTCGACGCCAAGGACATGACGTCGGTGCCGATCGAACGACGCAATGTTGGCATGGTCTTCCAGTCCTACGCGCTTTTCCCCAACATGACCGTATCGGACAATATCGGGTACGGCCTGAAGATCCGCGGTGTGCCGGACAAAGAGCGTGCGGCGCGCGTCGCCGAACTCGTCGTACTGACCAACATCTCCGGACTGGAGAATCGCCGTATCGACCAACTCTCGGGCGGCCAACGCCAGCGCGTGGCTTTGGCACGTGCGGTGGCGATCCGGCCGGGCATTCTGCTGCTCGATGAGCCGTTGACCGCGCTCGATGCCGCGCTGCGCGACCGGCTCCGTGGCGAACTCAACCGCTTGCTGCGGGCACTTGGTATTACCACGATCTATGTGACGCACGACCAGTCTGAGGCCATGGAACTCGGCGATCGTGTCGTCGTCATGCAGAAGGGCGCGATTGCCCAGATCGGCACACCGCGGGAGATTTATTTCACGCCGAAGAATCGTTTCGTCGCCGAATTTATCGGTGCTGCGAATATCATCGAAGCGGCTGTCGAAGGCGGTCATCTGGTCTTGCCGGGCGGACGGCAGCCGATCGGGAGCAATGCAGACATTCCGGCCGCGGTCGCCATGATCCGCCCCGAAACTATCCAGGTGGTAGAGGCCGCGAGCGCACCGCTTTCGGGTATCATCGACAGCGTAAGCTTTATTGGTGATCGGCAGCGTCTCGTCGTTAGCGGAGCGTCCGGCAAGCCGCTCGCCGTCGATGCGCCGAACACTGTCAAAGCCAAAGCGGGCGAACGGGTCGGATTGTCGATTTCGCCGGATGCCGTCCGTCTGTTGCCGTCTGAGTACTGAGAAGGCCGATGTCACCGAAACCTGTTCGTATCGCCCAAATTTCCGATCTGCATATCAAACCGCCGGGCTCGCTGGCTTACGGCCGGGTCGATACCGCCAAGGCGCTTGAGCGCTGCGTGGTTGCGTTGAACGAATTCAATCCCGCACCCGATTTCGTGGTCATATCGGGAGATCTCGCGGATACGCCGACAGCAGAGGAGTATCAGTATCTCAAACGGATGCTGGGACAGCTCAAACTGCCGTTTGCTGGCATTCCCGGCAACCACGACTCGCGCGAGTTGATGCGCGCCGCGTTTCCGTCCGCTGCCTATGCCTTCGCGTCGGGAGCGCTCAATCAGAAAATTGAGGCCGGCGAGCTCGATCTTCTGCTGATGGACTCAAGCGTCCACCGAAAGCCGCATGGAGAGCTCGACGGACCCACGCTGCAGTGGCTTGATGCGACGCTGGCGTCGTCGCATCACCGGCCCGCGCTGCTGTTCCTGCACCATCCGCCGTTTAAGGCCGGCATCTGGCACATGGACCGCCAGAATCTCCTCAACGCCAGCGAGCTTGCGCCCATCGTGCGCCGTCATCCGCGGGTACAGCTGATTGGTACCGGACATATTCATCGTGCAGCACTCACGATGTTTGCAGGCGTACCGACCACGATCTGTCCAGCGCCGAACCACGCAGTCGATCTGGACCTGGCGGAACTGCGTGAACCCTCCTTCAAGGTGGAGCCGCCTGCTTTCCACTTGCACGCGTGGTCTCCGGGGGAAGGCTTCGGCTCCGTCGTCACCCATCAGGTCCCGATCGGAACCTTCGACGGCCCACACCCATTTTTCGGGGCGGACGGGAAGTTGCTTTAACGCTTAAGCCTCCTTCATCCCGAACAGCCTTGCGGCATTGCCGCCGAGGATGGCGATCTTCTGCTTGTCGGTCAGCGTCGTGGTCGCGAAGACATGGTCGACGGGATGTTCTTCCCAGGGAATCGGGTGGTCGGTACCGAGCACCACCTGGCTCGCGCCGACCTGTGCTACCAGATGCCGTAGGCCTTCCGGCGTGAACACCATTGCGTCGAAATAGAGCTGGTTGAGATATTCCGATGGCTTCTTCTTCAGCGTGATGTTCGGATTGCAGTTCTGCGGTGACACGAAGCAGGCATGATCGCCGCGCGCGGCATAGGAGCCGAGATAGCCGCCACCATGCGCCGCAATGATCTTGAGTCCGGGGAAGCGATCCAGAGTGCCCTCGAAGATCAGATGCTGCAGGGCGATCGTGGTGTCGAGCGGATTGCCGATCGTGTTCGACAACCAACCATTGCCCTTGAAACGCTTGGCAAGCTCCGGCGTGCTTTGCGGATGGATGAACAACACCGCGCCGAGCTCTTCGGCCTTGGCCCAGACGGGATGAAATTTTGGGTCGGAAAAATCCTCTCCCAACACGCTGCCGCCGATCGCAGCCCCGCGCAGGCCCTGCTTCTTGATCGCGGTCTCAAGTTGCTGCACCGCAAGGTCAGGATACTGCAGCGCCAATGACGCGAAGGCCGCTAGCCGATCCGGCCTGGCTGCACAGAGCTCCGTCAGCTTCTCGTTCTGCACCTTGACGATTTGAGCCGCCGTATCGCGGTCCTTGCCATACCAGTAGGGGTTGATCGACAGCACTTCCATGTCGATCGCCATCGCGTCCATTTCCTTCAGGCGCTGCTCGATGGCGATAAAGTGCTCGGGGATGCCCTTGACCGGCGGCAGGACCTTGTCAGCCCCGTCACCCATCAGGCTGATCGCCTCACGGAAATAGCAGTGTGCATGGACGTCTACCGTCAGGACACGCTTGCCGTTGATCTTGACCGGCAGGCGAGGCGGCTTCGGCTGAGCGTGGGCCGCATCAAGCATGCCGCAACCGCAAAAGACGATTCCGCTCGCAGCTGCACCTTTCAGGAAATTCCTGCGGGTAGTCATTGGTTGCCTCCCTGTGGCCGGTCGGCTGACGCGCCGGCTCATTCTTCATTTTACCGTCAACCACATTGCCAAGTTGAGCGGGGAAGGGCAATCATTCTTGGAAAGCGACAACCAACATCCGGGCGACCGATCACCTACAGGGAGAAGCTACGCATGCGCCTGCTCTATTCACTGATACCGGCGCTTGCGCTGATTTTGGCCCCCCAGGCAGGCGCGCAGACGGCCTATCCGGACCGGCCCATCAAGATGATTGTTCCTCTCGCTGCGGCCAGCGCGGTGGATGTTGCGGCGCGGATCGTGACGCAGAAGATGGCCGACAATATGGGCCAGCAATTCGTCATTTTGAACCAGCCGGGCGCCTCAGGGTTGATTGGCGCTGAGGCGGTCGCCCGCGCCGAGCCGGATGGCTACACCATCGGGGGCTTCAACGACAGCATCATGACCATGGTGCCCAATCTGCAATCCAAGCTGCGCTGGGACATTTTGAAGGATTTTGAGCCGGTCTCGCTGGTAGCGACGGTGGAGTGGGGACTGGTTGCCAACAATAACACCAGCTTCAAGAGTGCGGCCGACTTGATCGCAGCCGCGAAGGCGGCACCCGGCAAGATCGACTATGGTTCTGGTGGCCCGGGTAGTCCGCAACATCTGGCGATGGCGATGTTTGCTTCCGCCGCCGGCATATCGCTGACCCACGTTCCCTATAAGGGGGCGACCCAGGCCGCAACCGATGTCGCCGCAGGCCAGATTCCGGTCGGATTCCAGGGCCTCGGCACCGTCGCGGCGCTGGTGCGGGGTGGTCAGCTCAAGCTGATCGGGGTGACCACTGAGAAGAGGTTGCCGCAATTTCCTGGCGTGCCGACCGTCTCGGAATCCGGTCTACCCGGATTCCTCTTCAATTCATGGTTTGCGATGCTTGCCCCTGCCGGCACGCCGAAGGAAATCATCGCCCGGCTAAATGCCGAGGTGTTGAAGGCGGTCGGTGATCCGGAAGTCCGCCGCAAGCTCGAGGAGCTGGGCTTTGCGGTCGGTGGTAGTTCGGCGGAGGAGCTGCGCGTCATGACGCGCGATCAACTCGCCAAATATGCGCGGGTGATCAAGGAAATGGGTATCGCCAACGAGTAAGCCGCTGGCGACGGGCACCAGCGGCCAGATCTGTCTATTTCGCAATCAACGGCAGGCGTAACGGCGGCCGCCACGGCCGATATAGGACTCCGCGCCCATGGCGCAGGGACCGGCGTCCAACGCATAAGCGCCGCGAATCTCATTGCGGCGCTGGTAGTCACCGGTATAGGGATTGTTAGGTCCCTTGTTCTGGCAGTTGGCGTTCGGATAGAACTGCGCACAATAGCCGGGGTTGGAGATGACCTCCTGAGCTGCGGCTGGCGCTGCGACCGCTGCGGACAGGAGCGCTGCCGCGCCCAGTAGAGCTAATCTCATCACGGATATTCTCCTCGATCTCTGATCAAAGCGCGCGCAAGGTCAGATGATCCCGGCTGAGACGCGGTTTGGTTTCAATGGCTGGCTCGTACAGTTAGTGCCATCCCTGCCGGAAAGGTTCACCTGCGGTGGCGCCGGCAAATGCGCGACATAGCCGCCATTTGGCACCCTTTAGATGTGCGTTGAGTTGTTTGCTACCGTGGACTCCGCTGTATTTGTGTCGAATTGCTTCTCGCAGGTTAAGCTAACGCTCCATGGACTGTTTGTGTGAACTCTCGTCCTCAGCAATTGACGGCCCAAATGCTTGTTCCGCCATGATCTTTCGCTAGTCTGAGCCAAGTGGGTTGGAGGTAGCAGAGGGTGTCTTGTCAGGTTTGTTCGTCGACCTTGAAGGCTGGCGATCTGTTTTGCTCCGCCTGCGGAGCGGTCGTGCCGGACCATCCGCCAAGGCCGGCCGCCGAAGTTCGCGACCGCATTGCGGGCGAACGGAAGTACCTGACGGTTCTCTGTGCCGATCTACAGCGTTCGACCGATCTGATTTCAGAGCTCGATCCAGAAGAGGCGATCTCCCGGCTGGAGCCGGCGCTGATTGCCATGCGCACGGCGGTTCGCCGCAACCGTGGCATCGTCAGCAAGGAAGGTGGCGACGGCCTGATCGCGCTGTTTGGCGCGCCGCACGCAGACGATAATCACGCCGTCATGGCCTGTCACGCGGCGGTTGAACTGGTTCGCCGTATCGAGCTGCTGAACGATCCGGGGCTGCGCGTCCGCGTTGGCATTCACTCGGGCTATGTCGTTGCCCATGTCATCGAGGCGGACTTCTCCTCCATCTACGAGGCGGGCGGCCCGGCGGTCCATCTGGTCAAACGATTTGAGAGCGCCGCCCAGGCCGGGCAGATCCTGGTGTCGGAATCCTGCCAGAACCTGGCTACGGGTCTCGTGACATTCAACGTACTGCCGCCGAAGCGGATGGAGGGATTTCCGGCGCCTGTCCCCTGTTACGAGCTCGTCGAGATCAGCGGATTGACGCGCTGGCGTGCGCGTTCGAGCAAGGGGCTATCGTCTTTTGTGGGCCGTGCCGAGGAGATTTCGCTGCTGGAACGGGCGGCGCGGGAGATAGGCTCATCCGGACAGATTGCGGCACTGGTGGGAACGGCGGGGATCGGAAAATCCCGCGTCGCGCACGAATTTGTCGGTACGTTGCGCCAGAAGGACTGGCAGATCGTTGAAGCCGAAGCCAATCCGCTGGAACACGCAGTCCCTTACGCCCTGTTGAAGAAGCTGCTTCAAAGCGCGTCACAGGTAGCAGACGCCAAGCCAGCTGAGCTGCTTGCTCCGACTGAAGCCAGTGCGCCCGCCCATGCCGATCTTTGGCCCGCGGCGCTTTGCTCGGTCCTGGACCAGCCCATCGGCAATCCCCGCTGGCACGATCTCGAACCCTTGCTGCGTCGGCGTGTGATCATCGATGCCGTGCAAGCTGCGGTGGGCAAAGTGGTAACGGGGCGGCCGACGGTGTTGCTGCTAGAAGATCTGCATTGGATCGATGGCCAGAGCGAAACTGTCATTGAGGCCTTGATGTCGCTTGCGGCAAGCAAGCCTTTATTGGTGCTACTGACATGGCGAACCGAATATACGCCGGGATGGCTGGCGAAGCTCGACGTTCGCAGGATCTGGCTTCGCTCGCTCGATGCTGCTTCGGCGAACGTGCTGTTGGACAGCCTGCTTGGCACTTCCAGCAGCCTTGATGCACTCAAGATGCACATTATTCGTCACACCGGCCAGATTCCGCTCTTCATCGAGGAAGTCGCGCGACAACTCATCAGCCGCGGTGTCCTCACAACCGATGCTGGCCGGTTTGCCGCCAAAGGCCCCTGGGACGCGCTGGAAATTCCTCCCACTGTGCAGGGCGTCATCGCCTCCCGCATCGATCGCTTGCCGGCGGAAGACAAGGCACTGCTGCAACTCGCTTCGGTCGTTGGACCACGCGTATCGCCGCATTTGCTTGCGGCCGTGACCGGCATGCCGGCAGCGGAATTGCAAAGCCGCCTTTGGTCGCTGGAAATTCTTGATTTCCTGGAGGAGTCGCGCTGGCTCGCTTCCGCCGAATATGTGTTTGCACACGATCTCATTCGCGAGGTCGCCTATGAATCAATCCTGCGCTCGCAGCGGGAGGTATTGCATCGCCGGATTCTGACGGCGATGGAAGCAAGTGCGGACGGTCACGAGGAGGACGTTGCGGAGGCGCTTTGTCACCATGCGCTGGCGGCGCAGGATTGGGACAAAGTCGGCTATTATGGCCAGCTCGCCGCGCGAAAGGCATTGGCCAGATCTGCGTTTCGGGATGCGACCGGTTATTTCCAAGCAGCGATCGATGCGGTTGACAAGTTGTCCTACTCGGTCGGGCGCGAACAGCGCGCGATCGACCTGCGCATCGAAGCGCGGCTCGCCTTTATCTCGCTGGGAAGCATCGAGCAGTGGTTCGGCCTCGGTCGTGACGGTGAGTTACGGGCCAAGAAAATCGGCGATGAATCAAGGCGGCTGGCATCCATCTCCATTAGGGCGGCGGCGCTTAATTTTTACAGTACGCCCTATGAGGCTATCGAAGCGGGCGAGGAAGCTGTTGCCTTGGCCGAGCGGCTTGGCGCCGCAGCCTGGATGGGCTACGCCGAGTATGGTCTCGGTCAGGCTTATTTCGTCGGCGGCCGATATCGTGAGGCAAAGACCTTTCTCGACCGGGCGAGCGCGCGCCTGACCACCGCGCCGGAAAACGTTCCGCCAGGTACGACAGGATCGAGCGTTCTCGTGCTTTGCCACATGATGAAAACCATGGTCCACGCGGTGATGGGCGAATACGACGATTCCCTGCAATGCTCTCGCCTGGCAAGTGCTCTCGCTGAAAAGAATGACCTGCCGTACGATCTCATCGCGGCCGATTACGGTCGCGGCTTCATGCAAATGAGCCACGGCAATCTCGATGAGGCGGAAGCGGCGCTTGACGAGGCTCTGTCCCGTTCACGCGAGAACGAAGTCCACTTGTTTTTGCCCGTCGTGTTGTCCGCGCTTGGAAATGTCTATCTGCAGCGGGGGCAGGCCGCGAAAGCGAGGGATATCCTCCTGGAAGCAAGAGAGGAGGCGGACGCGCTTGGAAATTCGTCCAGCACGCTGCTCGCGTCGACATATCTGGCTTCGGCGCATGCCTTGCTTGGAGATACCTCAAAGGGATTGGAAGCCGCGCGTGCTTGCCAGGCCGGGGCTAAGCAGAAGGGCTATCTGGGAGTCGAAGCCCTGGCTATCTTTGCGGAGGCGCTGATCTTGTCCCTTCAGGGGGATGCGGCAGATGCAATTGCCCGGTATGAGCGAATGATAGAAATTGCTGAGGACCTCGAAGCGTGGCCCCTGCAAGGGTTGGCGAAGGGAGCGCTGGCTCGTTTGTTCGCGGCTGCGGGCAGGAAATCCGAGGCGAAAGACGAGCTTGAACAGGCAGTCGAACTTTTTGCTCGGTCGAAAATGACCAATCAACTGGAACGTGCTAAGGCAGTACTCTCGAAGTTTTCGGACTTGTGACATTTCTAGTAATTGCGGCGTATCTCGCCGCTCATTGAGGGAGTGGACTATGGGCGCGTTTACCTACGGCGGCACCTTTGAGCAAATTATGAATGAGTTTTGCAGCCCTCAGAACATTGCTGCAACGGCCAAAAAATTCAAAGAACTGGAGGCGCAATACGCACCTTATACTTTCGGAAAATTCGTCAAATACTTCCTGAAAAATCCAGCCGAATTTGCAAACTGGGACGGTGATGCCGCCAGCATACCAGAACCGATCCGCAAGCGTCTGGCTGAGGTCATTTCCACCAATCTTAACTCTGCCAATCCATTCCCAATGTTGCTGAAGGTCGGCGACAACGTCGATCCCACTCACGATCTGATCGTGAAAGTATTCGCTCACAACAATTACATCTACATCGGATTGCACATGCTTTGTCCGAATCCGAAGTTGGGGTGATTATTTCGTCTGGCCGCATTGCGGCATGCAAATGCGATTGGCCGAACGGATTTTCTCGGCCGATCGCGCTGCTGCAGAGGTCATCGTCGAAATGTTTGGTTAGGCTCAGATCGTCTCGCCTGGGTCGCCTGACGCCAGGCCCGAGGGCCTGGATTAGCAAGGGCAACGGCGGGCCCTTACATCCGAGACCGTTGACCAGCGAAAAGTCCTGATCTGCGCAACTAGTTCGTAAGCAACCTCACGGAGGCTGAAAGGCGCTCTCCGCGGGGCTGGCTATTTCCATGCTACGGGATAAGCCGTGCGCCTATGGCCTTATTTATGTTGGTGATTTCTCCCTATGAAGGGCGGGGCGGGCGATCGCTCCACCCCCGGTCAAACTGCCGGCTGTTCTTGCAGTAACAGGCGGCGCACAGTCCGATCGGCGTTACCACCGGGTACGTTTTTGTGCTATCGCCGCCAAATCGACGTAGTGAGATGCTTTCCGGGTTGAAAAGCCAACCGGCCTTGATTACGGAAGAATTGCTTCCCCAGCACTTTTGTCTGGAGTTTGACTGGCGTGCCTCAACACAGGACGGGTGAAGCTCAGGGATTCTCGAGCAGCAAACTATCGGTTTTGCGGAAGCATCCGATTTTTGCCGATCTCGAGCCTGACGCGTTTGATCAACTTTGCCGCTATGCCAAGCATGCCACACTGAAGCGGGGTGCCTCGTTGTTCTCCAGGGGCGATCCCGGCATCAGCCTGTACGCGGTCATTTCGGGCACGGTGAAGATGAGTATTTCCTCACCCGATGGCCGCAACGCGATCTTGAACATCATCGGACCTGGCGAAATTTTCGGCGAAATGGCGTTGCTCGACGGAGGAGTTCGGTCCGCCGACGCGATCGCAAACAGCAATTGCGAACTCTTCGTCATCGACCGGCGAGAGTTTATCCCCTTCGTGAAGAGCCAGCCGACGCTGGCCATGAGGTTCATCGAACTGCTCTGCGAGCGGTTACGACGGACCAGCGATCAAGTCGAACAGATCATTCTTCAGAACCTGCCCGGACGGCTGGCCAGCGCGTTGCTTCGCCTCTCCGAAAAACACGACGTTGCAACGCAGGGCCGAACCATTGCGATGACCCAACAGGAAATCAGCGAAATGGTTGGCATGACGCGGGAGAGCATCAACAAGCAGTTGCGCGCCTGGGCCGCGCGCGACTGGGTGCGCCTCGAACACGGCGCCATCGTCGTGCTGAAGGCAGAAATGCTTCGTGAGCTAGCCGAAGCCGGGACCGGGGGCGATGCCGAATGAGTTCGCAGGTGTGCTGAGCTGCCGGCAGGTCTACCCGAGAATCTCACAAACCGGTGAACATTGAAAACCTGTGAAGCAGTTCACACGGGCCGTGCGTGTGCCGCGGTAAGCAACCTTCCGGGGAGCATATCCGAACAGTGGAGACATCCATGAACGGCTCGCTCGACGACCAGCCCCGGGATCGCAAAAACACCTATCGGGTCTGGGATACTAAGTTCGTTGTTCTACCGATCCTTATCGCAGTCGCGCTGATCGGGATGGCAATTACCCATCCGCACGCTTCCAAGTGGATATCAGATGCGGTTCAGGCCGAGTTCGTCGGCATGGACTCGGTGCCGGATGGCTCTCCGCCGACACGTGTTGCCCAGCCGAAGAACGAAGTCCGGACCGTCAAGGCCTACTGACCGGCCGAAACAAGGTTGGCGCCGCGTTCGATCGTGAATTCGACATCAATCAACTCGCGTGAATGGTTCATGTCCGACTGCGACATCAGCAGCGTGAGGTCCTTGCCTTTGAGCGACGCAAGCACCTCGGACAGGCGCTCGGATAGCGCCGGCGCAATTCCCTCGAACGGCTCGTCGAGCAGCAGGCATTTGGTGCCGATGGCGAGCGCGCGGCCGAGTGCGACCAGTTTTTGCTGACCGCCGCTCAACAGCAGCGCCTTGCGCTGCCGCATCTCGGTCAACTCGCCAATCACCTCATAGACGAAGTCGAGCCGGGCTTTGCGGTCGAGATGTTCCGCCACCCATAACGGCAGCATGATGTTTTCTTCCACCGTCAATTGCGGCACCAGGCAGCGATCTTCCGGCATGTAGCCAATCCCGAGTGCGGCGCGCGCGTGGCGCGGGTTCGATGACAGATCGCTGCCTTCAAACCGCACGGTGCCTTGTGCAGGCTTCAGGTGACCCATGATCGAACGCATCAGCGTGGTCTTGCCGGCGCCGTTGCGTCCGACAAGGCTCACCATGGCGCCCCTGGCGACGCGCATCGAAAAGCCGCGCAGCGCCGGCATCGACTGGATTTCCACGACAAGATTGTCGATCTCGAGCAGGGGCGTTGTGGCGTTCATCGCACGCCTCCCGTGACATAACGGCGTACTTCCTGATCC
>Ga0105246_10002340_pt1 | contig 11446 bp, 13 predicted proteins | sample KBSM64metaG_FD_99694 | JGI IMG/M metagenome (GOLD analysis project Ga0105246, IMG submission 99694) | Miscanthus rhizosphere microbial communities from Kellogg Biological Station, Michigan, USA - KBS M6-4 metaG | ecosystem: Host-associated > Plants > Roots > Rhizosphere > Soil | place...
AAACGCCGGATAAAACTGATGACGGGGTTCAAATTCTTCCGGCGGGCACAGGCTATTCTGGCCGGTATCGAAATCATTCACATGTTACGCAAGGGGCAGCTTCAGCATCCGCACGGGGACGGTTTGTCCCCGGCAGAGCAGTTTCATCTGCTGATTGCATAAAAAATAAGCAAGCCCGGACTATAACAACCCACGACCGTTAATGCGACAGAGCCGCATCTATTCCTGGATGCTGCTCACCCATATGTCTGCGTATTTGTGTTCTGCCTGCATCCCCCTCCAGGGGAGTAACATGTGAACATCCCGGAGCAGGACAGGATAATCCTGGCGTTTTACTACTGTTAACAGCATAACAAAAACTATTTGCGAAGCGCGTGACATCTGATGAATTCCTGGTATCACCCAATACTCTAAATACTGTACCTGCTATGGCACTAAAAGGGTTATTTGATATCATTCGTTGGTTCCTGCGTATATCAGGAGGGTCAAAATGTGGTGTCAATGGAATTCCCATCATGAGCCCCTACTAAAGAAAAAAATAGTTAATGTGGCAGAAATTTTAAATCTGATTCTGTCTGCGTCAGTCCGTTTCGTGTATCCGGAATGTGAGAACTGAACTCCGGTACCGAACAGGCTTTCATTACAGGCTGGATACTCAGGTGCTTTTCACTCAAACGTTCATTCTCACTTATAACACTGTTCTTTATTTCATTCAGGCTGCTGATGTGTTTTTCCAGTATAAAAGCATTCATCTCCATATTGGGAAGCCGCTGCATTACTGATAACGCTGTTAATGCAAATTCTGAATTCTGGTTGATTTTTGAAATATTATTCAGGCATTCTTCCGGAGTCGACGAAACAGGATTTACTCTTTCAGCAATATTACTAATAACTTCATTATCTACCCGTCGAAGAATATTACGAATATCCTCTGAAAGCCCGTCAGCCTGCCTGCAGAATGTGCTTATTTTTTTCACTGACTGACTGATGGTTGTCTGCAGCTCGTTTCTTATTTTCAGGACCTCTTCTTCGCAAAATGTATCCATAGTCCTGTCAGTACATACACCATCCTCAATAGCAGAGGTTACGGAAATTGCTCCGCAGATATTCTCCCTGTTTTTAATAAATCGTTGTATCGCTGCCGCGCCATTTCCCTCGTTTTTCCTCAACGACGGTGAGCATTTATTGTAAAACACATCAGCATCTTCTGGTACCTGCTTTAATTCTTTATGTAGTTCTTTCATCATATCAATAGCGGGCTTAAATCCCTGCTGAAGTGACGTAAGTTGCTTTTGTTTGTCCTGGAGTGCAATTGCCCGTAAAAATCTGGCGGGCTCTGTATTGTCACCATCAGCAATACCTAAACGGGTACGCTGACATACTGACTCTTCCCGGGGAGTGGGGGATGAAGCGTCACAGGCCAGCCACTCTTCCCTGGTGCGGGTGAGTTCTTCGTTTATCAGTTTATTGTTGTTCTCCAGAATACGAACGTTCTGGGGGGCATTGCGCAGGCAGGAACCTGATACTCTGGTAAGATTCTGTGAACTGCCGGCCTTACCTAAGGCATTATTTATGTTGTTACAAAGCGCACTCTCCTGCCTCAGGGTTTCATCAATGCTTACTGCTCTGTTACTAAGGGTGTTGAAATCATTCAGGCAAGAATAAACACTACCTGGCCCGTTGGCCATAAAGTCTGCAGTCATGGTGCCATTACCGCCTGATGGCAATGCGTCTGCTCCCAGACTGTTTTCAATGACAGTGAAGGGCAGGGACAGGACTTCATCAGCACATGTCAGCACGGAGCTGACATGCTCACTCCAGGTTGTTTTTTTCTCCTCTGTCGACAGGGTATTACCCGGGCCAGGAACAGCATCAGCAACTTCCGCCCGGCCAGAGGCAACAGGAACGAGGCTATTATCGCTGCCCCAGAGGCGTTGTTGCTCCCGGATATCTGACGACGGCAGCAGGTGAAGGCGAAAGCTCTCATCTGCTGCTGATGCAGCAAAACGCAGGGCTTCGTCCGAAAGCAGGGAAAGCACAGGATGCTCCGGAGACGAATCGCCAGATATTTTTTGTTTCAGATGAGCTGCGCCTGTACCGATGGCAGCGACCACAGGAGCGGCAACGCTGAGAGCGCCTGTACTCAGTAGCTTACCGCTTACAGTGGCAGTATTGTTCAGCACATTGCTGACCAGCTCACTTGGCGACGCAGGGAGGGTCGTCCGTAAGAGGGCGTTGGTCAGCGGAACGAGGCCAGTGACATTGCAGGCCACCATGATAGTCTGTGTCAGCAGGGAGTCGTTTTTACCCGGGGAATCTGGTGCAGAAAGCGATGGAGCAGGATTGGCATCAATTTTCATGGCGGCAGCAAACTCCTTTGTGTGAACAGTCCGGGGGATAAAAATACCCGTTAAGATTATGTTGTGTAATGGTAAAAACTATAGTAACGGATAGTGGTATGGGCAACCAGAGTCGTCCCCATTCTGCGCTGGGGTGGATGACACCATCCGAATTCGCCGAAAAATCTGCTGGTTGCCATAATAAGCAACCAACCTGAAGCCGGTTATTCCTAGTTTTGCATGGATCATATTCGGGGTCAGGGTCAAGCAGATTGTTCTTTGATGTATATCAAAGATGAGAAGTCCCCTCACTCATAACATGCTTACATTGAAAATGTAAAAGGACGATAACATGTTTGCAAGTGCTACAGCTCACGCAGGCTACGTTAGTTTGGACATGAATAAAAATCAGGGCCCGGTGACACTAATTCAAATTTTACTCTACCTGAGAACATCAAGACATTAAATAACAACGGGTGCGCATCAACTTCCTCTCTAGTTTGCAAGGCTGCAAAGTATGCATTGACTGCTGGGGTTGGTGTTCTTGCTGTAGCATCAGTGACCTATGTTGCCACACATGGTTTTTTACTATAGACCTTGGGACCGGACGTGGGTGATGTGGTCGAATAATCAGGACACTAAACTTACATCCAAAATGGAGGTGTTTAGTGAACCAGAAACGAAAATTTACCCCAGAGTTAAAAAAGGAAGCGATAGCCCTGGTGACAAAGCAAGGCTATACGGTAGCTAAAGCGGCAGCCTCACCGGGAATAAGCGACAAAACCCTGCATACATGGGTAACGCTGGCACGCAATCGTTTGTCACGTTTGTCACGTTTGTCACTTTTGGAGCTAAGCAGGTGTGTTATGTTATTGATCTGCCCGGGTGAGTTGGACCAGACTGTCGTGGGTTGCAGCAATAAGTGTCCATAGTGCAATTGTTTGGCAGTAATCAGCATTTGAAACGGTATTTATTCCAGTACCATTACCCTGTTCGCAGAGGCAATGGTTGATGGACGGTGTGCAATGATCACACGGGTGATATTCAGCCCCTGAATAGACGCATTGATGCGGGCTTCGTTTTCGACATCCAGATGGCTGGTCGCCTCATCGAGAAATAAAATGGCCGGACGACGATACAGCGCCCGCGCGATCAGCAGCCGCTGCTTCTGCCCACCGGATAAGCTGCCACCCAGTTCGCTGATTAAGGTTTCATATCCCATTGGCATACGCAGTATATCTTCATGGATATGGCTGCGTATGGCGCAGTCCGTCAGGTGCTCTTGCTCTTTTTGTCCGGAAAATCCGGCAATATTGTCCGCAATTGAGCCTGCAAATAGCGTGTCATCCTGCAATACGCAGCCGATACAGGCGCGATAATTATTAACGCCCAGCTGGCTGATATCCATCCCATTCAGCCGCACCTCACCTTTTGTTGGCACCAACAAGCCCGCCATTATCTTCATCAGGGTGGTTTTTCCTTTACCGGAAGGACCCGTTATGGCCATGCATTCGCCTGGAGCGACAGTAAAATTCAGGCCACTAACCAACGGTGTCGACAGTGCATCATACTGAAATATCAGATCAATAACCTCCAGCTGTGCAGGCTCCCCCGGTCTAAGCAACGTACGCGCAGGCTGCATTTTCTCCGTCTCAGTCAGGGCAATATCGGCAATACGCTCTGCGTGCAGCGACAGCATGCTCAGTTGTAGCAGCATATTAAGCAAATTAGCCGTGCGCTCAGAAAATTGTCCGCGATAGGTATTGAAGGCGACAAACATCCCCAGCGTCATATGCCCGTCAATGACCTGGCTGGCCCCGAGCCACAACAGAACAATTTGATCCAGCGTGGCAATCAGCGTATTGCCACCGCTGAATAACAGCTCAAATTTTGTTTTACGCACAGTAGCATTAGCCGCATCAACATTCATATTCAGCCAGTGCTGCGAGCGGCTCGCCGAAAGCCCAAGCACCTTCAGCGTTCCGATACCATATAGGGTTTCCATAAAATGTGAGCCAGCGCGTGCGGTTTTCACCAGCTGTTCTTCCGAGATTTGCCGGTAGCGGGAATAGGTGGAGAGCCGGAACAGGCAATAAAGCAGGGTGAACCCCAAAACCACCCAGACCAGCCAGTCGCCATAAAGGATCATCATGACAATCAGCCCAACAGACATGATGCTGTCCATCAGACTGTTGACCACGTTGGTGGTCAGGGTGGCTTTCAGGGTATCGAGGGAAATAAACCGCGACTGAATATCACCCAGCCTGCGTTTTTCAAACCAGGCCAGCGGCAGCGCCATCAGATGGTCGAATAAACGAGCTTTCCACTGCACGTCAATCAGTGTGGTCATCACCAGGGAGATCCATGAACGCAGAATGCCCATGCCGGTACGGAACAATACAAAAAACAGCAGCCCAAGACAGATCAACGTCAGCAAATCCGCGTCCCGCGCCGGGATCACATGGTCCATCACCAGCTGCATTCCCACCGGCAGCAGCAGGTTGACCGACTCAGTCATCAGGGCCAGGCAGGCGATTTTGCTCAACGTGGCGGCCAGGCCACTGACGCTGGCCATCAGTGAGCGGATGCTGATGCGGCTTGCCCGTTTTTGCGGGGTGAATTCACCGTCAGGCCACAACTCCAGCGCCACGCCGGTGAAGTGCTGCGATACTTCGCTCAGGCTCATTACCCTGCGGCCAGACGCCGGGTCGTGAATAATTACCCGGCTGCCCCTGACAGCAACCAGTACCACAAAATGGTTCATATTCCAGTGCAGGATGCAGGGGGGTTTTAGGGCGGCAACTTCATCGATATCCAGCTGCAACGCACGGGATTTAAGGTGCAATGTACCCGCAACGGTTATCAGCGTGCGCAACGTCACCCCGCGCGTGGAGACATCAAAGCGCTGACGCAGGCTGAGCAAATCAGTGTCCATCCTGTACCAGCCACAGACCATCGCCAGGCAGGCTAATCCGCATTCGGCGGCTTCGGTCTGGATAATTTGCGGCACGCGACGACGCAGGCCAAAATGGAGCCGGCTGGCAAGCTGCCGCACGCTGTCTTTATTCATTCACTGGCCCCGTGACGCTTTTTTTCAGGCTGTAGTAGGGAGAGAACATCCACTGGTAGAGCGGCCGTTTTTCCAGAAACAGCGTGGACTGCGCCAGCATACCGCTGGAGAGCGCCAGTGAGGGATTATTCAGCGCCACGATGGCTTTATACCATGAGCCCTCCACCGCACCGCTGGCCGTTCTCGGAGCGCTGGCATAGCCCTCCAGTTCGCGGGCCGCCAGTGGCGCCGAAGAAACAGAGACAATACGCCCCGGAAACTGACCGTATTTCTGATAGGGAAAGGCCGCATAGCGGATATTGATGGTCTCGCCTTGCGTAACGTAAGGGCGGCTGTCATCGGGCAGCCAGATAATCAGGGAAAAGGCAGGCGTTGCGGCCGGGACCAGCTGTATCAGGCTGTCGCCCGCATTGACCATCTGGCCTGGCGTGACGCTCAGCGCGGACACCACACCGCGAGTCGGTGCGACAATAAGCCGTATCCCCTTTGCATCAGCTTCCGCAAGCTGACGGGCCAGGTCGTCACGTTGATAACGCGACTGCGAAATCTGGTTATCAAACTCCGCGGCTTTGGTCAGTTGCGCACTGCGCAGGTTAGTTATGTCTAACGCCTGCTGAATGGCCTGGGCATTCAGGCTCTGGTACACGCTTTGCTGCTGGTAGTACAGATAACGCTGATTATTCATCTGGTCGGTGTTGATTAATCCTTTGCGTAACGAAGCGGCATAAGAATCACGGCTTATGCGCATCGCCTGTAACCCTTCCAGCGAAGAAGCCACCATGGCCTGTACGCCCTGCTGTGCCTGCTGGTATTGCGTCAGCTGCTGCTGCAAATTTGCCAGCGTCTCGCGTTTATTGTTCTGCAACTGAGTGATAATAGCGTCGAGCTGCTGTTGTTGCTTTTCAATAGCGGCAAGTGTGGCGGTGGTGACATTGCCGCTACGGGTGACCTGACTGACATCCAGCTGATACAGTGGCGTGCCGGCCGCCACCGGCTGACCATTCGTTACCATAAGCTGAGAAATCACCCCCTGTTCCGGGGCAAACAGGTTAACGGTATGTGGCTCGGTGGTTATCTCCCCGCTGACGTTTATGCGCCGGGTATAACTGCCAAATAACAGAAAGGTAAGTAACAAGGCCATAAATCCTGCGGTCAGTAGTACGGTGACCCACGCAGGCCAGCCTCCGAGCAGCAGCACTTTGCCGTTCCAGTGGCGTTGCTGATGCTGTGTGACCTCCGGGCGAAACTGTATCGGCATCGGGAATCCTGTGGAAATCGGCCAGACGTTAATTTTGACTCTCAGAAAGGGTAGCGCGTCAGTGTTCTCAACAGATAATAGATAATATTCACAAAAATTTCCTGTAAAAAAAACGGGAATTATCATGGCACCGTAGATGGATATGGCGTTTAAAGGAATTGATTTATCAGGTGATTCAGATGGCCTTCTGGTGCCTCTGTCAACAAAAGCAGCAATTTCAAGTGAGCGCTGATATTTTTGGCCTGGAAGCGGGGGGGAGCGTCCAAAATATCGTCACCTCTGTCACTTATCTGACGGAGGATATTTGCAGAATTTTATTTCTTTAAAATCTGAAAATGTATGTATGAGATATAAGTCTGATGCGGATACGTACTGGCATAAAGCAGAAAAAATATTTTATAAAGAAATTCTGGCGACATGCCCCCGTTCATTTCGATATTTGCAGGATAATCGCCTGTAAAATATCGCTGATTCAGTATTTTTGTTGGCATTGCCGGGAGTGGTGATGACGGATAAATGCATAATAGTTCTTGTTTTACAATGCGTCTGTCCGTTTGATTCTCTGCACTTACCGTCTCTGTAACAGTGAATTTTAGACAATCTGTTCAAAGAAGTACTGCTCTATAATTTTACATGCTAGTAAAGTGTTTTAATGAACATGTAACCAAATGAGGATATATCATGACTATGAAACTTCAGGAATTAACAGAGCAAGAAATTGATATGGTTAGTGGCGGTGATATCGTAGGAGACCTTGGAACAGCACTTGACAAAAGCATCCTCGCCATTTCGGACGAATTTGGCAGAATCGAAAACGCTCTAACAGGAATTGCACAGACTTTAACCGGGTTACCACGTTAATAGTGAAACTGTTATCCTAGATAGCTCGCCAGCGGCGGGCTACTTAGGATTGTAAGATACTGCTCCAGAATTGAATATAGTTAGGGCTTATCTAAAGTCTCATTTTTCCCCATTGCGCGAAAGAGTCCGATAGACCGTCGGCCGGGATACCTAAAACAGTTCTGCCCGATCGCTGATCGAATACTCCCCAGTAACGTGCATACGGCACAATTCTTTTTGCTGCTTATCAGACAGCTTTGGTTGTTTTCCCCGCAGCTTCCCTTTCGCACGGGCAATGGCCATCCCTTCACGGGTACACAATCGTATCAGGTCTCCTTCGAATTCAGCAAAGGTGGCCAGCACGTTAAAGAACATTTTCCCCATCGGGTCTGCCGGATCATAGAGGCTGGTTCCCAGAGCAAGCTTCACACCTCTGAGTTGCAGAGCGTGGCGTCAGGAACTGAACGGGCCAGGCGGTCAAGCTTGGGGACGACGAACGTGTCACAATGACGAACAGCAGCCAGCGCCTGGTCCAGGCTGGGTCTCTGCCGGTTTGAACCGGTCAGCCCTTTATCGATGCAAATCCGGTCCAGGGAGACACCGAGTTTCACCAGCGCTTCCTGCTGAACGGTCAAATCCTGCTTATCAGTTGAGCACCGGGCATAGCCAATCCGTATTTCAGTCATAAATATGTACGTTTAGGGGACCATGAAAGAGATTGATACCGTACCAGTGATATGAGACAACGTCAGCCGTGATTTTCTCTGAAGCGCAAATTTAATTTTTACCGTCCGCAGAGCGATCCTCTTACGGACATGATTAATCGGGGTCAGGATGACAACTCATGGCAAAGCGGCAGGCAAAAGTGAACGACTGGCTGTTTTAAATAATGCTGAGCAGGAAGCACTGTATGGTCTCCCTGATTTCGATGATGCACAGCGGCTGGAGTTTCTGGCGCTGGCCTGTAGTCGTCAGGGGCTTCCTGCTCAGATTTATTGCATTCTTCAGATCGCTTACTTTAAGGCCAAACACCTGTTTTTCCGCTTCGGGTGGAATGATGTTAAGGATGACTGCGACTTTATTCTTAGCCATTATTTTCACGGGGAGTCATTTCCGGACCAGTCTCCTACTAAGCATGAACGCTATGCGCAGCGGGAAAAAATCTGCAATCTGCAAATTGTACGGTTTTCGGCCGTGGGTATCTTCGCTGTCGTCACAGCTTGAGCTGCAGGCTTCCCACATTGTTCACCGCGATGTAACTCCCGACTTTGTCGCCACGGAGCTGATCATCTGGCTCAACGAGCATAAAATTTCCGACCCGGTTACACCACGCTCCAGGAGCTGGTGAGCCGGGTTCTTTCTGATGAAAGGCTGCGACTGGAGCGTATTCTGGCGGAGCGGCTTGATGACACGATAATTGCCGAGCTGGACAAGCTGATTGAGCGTGATGATACGCTTTCCCGGCTTGCTTTCCTCAGGTAGGATGCGCGTGACTTTGGCTGGTGCCAGATGGTTCATGAGCGGGAAAAACGAGCCATCCTGGCAAATTTCTATACCGTTTACGATCTTCGCAACCTGAAGCCCGGGCAGCCCCGCCTTTACCTGCTGTGCTATGCCTGGATCCGTTATCGCCAGTTCAGCGACAATCTGGTGGACGCAATGTTTTTCCATATGAAACAGCTTGAGGATGAAAGCCGCAGCGTGGCTAAACAGCTTATGGCTGACGTGCAGGAAAAACACCGACGTGAAACGTCTAAAATTGGGCGTCTGCTGTCGCTTTATGTTGATGACAGCGTTCCCGACCCTACGACCTTTGGTGAAGTCCGCCGCCGTGCCTGGAAAATCATGCCGCGGGAGGCACAGAAAAGTACCGCGCAGCGCATGAGTGTGAAACCCGTCAGCAAGCTGGCGCTGCAATGGCTGGCTGTGGACGGAATGACGGCATTGATCCGACGCCACCTGCGACCATTATATCTGTCACTTGATCTCACCAGCGTGGCCCAGAACAGTCCGTGGGCTGAGGCGCTGAGCTGGATCAAAATGGTGTTCAGCAAAAAGCAGACGCTTTCGCAGCGGCCGCTTGAGGAATGCCCGCCGGAAACATTACCCGCACGGCTGCGTCCGTACCTGCTGGAGTATGGTGAGCCCACAGGCCTGAATGCCGGACGCTATGAGTTCTGGCTCTATCGCCAGATAAGAAAGCGCTTTCAGGCGGGGGAATTCCACCTCAACGACAGCCTCCGGCACAGGCATCTTTCTGATGAACTGGTACAGGAAGGGGAACAGGCCGCTGTGCTGGCTGAAATGAACATCCCCTTTCTGAAAAAACCGATTAAAACGCAGCTCAAAGCGCTGGAATCCGAATTACACCGACAGTGGAAAGCGTTCAACCGCGAGCTGAAGCAGGGGAAGCTGAAACATCTGGAATACGATAAAGATACGCAGAAGCTGACCTGGCATAAATCGGTGATCAGCCGCAATAAGGAACAAAATAAGCGTTTTTATGAGCAACTGCCGTTCTGTGATATGGCTGACATTTTCCGCTTTGTTAACGAACAGTGCCGGTTCCTTCCTGCGATGAAGCCGTTACAACCCCGTTATGCCAAAAAAGAAGCGGATGCAGACAGCCTGATGGCGGTCATCGTTGCTCAGGCGATGAATCATGGCAACCATGTCATGGCGAGAACCAGCGATATCCCGTTCCATGTGCTGGAGACCACGTATGAACAGTATCTTCGTCTGGCATCGTTGCTCACGGCCAATGACTGCATCACCGATGCCATAGAAGCATTACCTGTATTTCCGCTCTATTCGTTTGATCCGGAGACCCTTTATGGCGCCGTTGACGGGCAGAAATTTGGCGTTGAGCGTCCGACAGTAAAAGCCCGGTATTCACCTAAATATTTTGGTCGAGGTAAAGGCATGGTCGCCTACACACTACTGTGTAACCATATCCCGATCAACGGTTACCTGATTAGCACAAACGACTACGAAGGCCACCATGTCTTTGATATCTGATATCTGGTACCGTAACACTTCAACCGTGAAGCCTACGGCCATTACCGTTGACATGCACAGCATCAACAAGGCCAACTTTGCGATCCTGCACTGATTTGGCCTTCGATTTGAACCTCATTTCACCGACCTGAACAGGCAGTTGCAGGAGCTGTACTGTACCAGAGATCCTTCGACATATAAGAAATGCCTGATTCAGCCTGCTGGACAAATTGACTTGGATCTTATCACCCGCGAAAAAAGCAATCTCGAGCGCATTGTCGCCACGCTGGGGCTGAAAGAAATGACGCAGGGAACGTTGATTCGCAAACTGTGTACGTACACAACAACCAACCCGACAAGACAGGCGGTATTTGAATATGACCGGCTGGTTCGCAGCATTTACACGCTGAAGTATCTGCGCGATCCGCAGCTAGAACGCAGTATCCGCCGCTCCCAGAACCGGATTGAATCCTATCATCAGCTACGCGCCGCAGTGGCCAAAGTCGGCGGCAAGAAAGAGTTAACCGGGAAAAACGATATTGAAACAGACATCAGTAATCAGTGCGGGCGGTTAATCTGCAACGCGATCGTTTATTACAACTCAGCTATCCTGTCACGGTTACTGAAACGACTGGAAGCCGAAGGCAGCGACAAGGGGATTGAGGCCCTGACCCGGATATCACCGGTGGCCTGGCAGCATATTTTGCTGAACGGACATTATACCTTCCAGAGCAGCAATGAAATTATTGACTTGGATGCGCTGGTTGCCGGGCTGAAACTGAGGTAACGGAAATTTCGGCAGTTCCGGCGTAGAACCCCTTAGACGTGTAGTCACGTAACTCGCTTTTTATCGGGGGCATATGGGGATGGTGCAGCAAAAGCATTTTTTTGATATTACCGAAATATCTCAAAGAGTTAAGGTTGAAAAACCTTATTTCGCTT
>Ga0105246_10002343_pt1 | contig 11439 bp, 11 predicted proteins | sample KBSM64metaG_FD_99694 | JGI IMG/M metagenome (GOLD analysis project Ga0105246, IMG submission 99694) | Miscanthus rhizosphere microbial communities from Kellogg Biological Station, Michigan, USA - KBS M6-4 metaG | ecosystem: Host-associated > Plants > Roots > Rhizosphere > Soil | place...
AAGCCCGGCTCCGTGAAGTGCTGAAAGAGACCACCACGCTGATCGTCGCGCACCGGCCGTCCACTGTCGCCCTCGCGGACCGCGTGGCCCTGCTCGAGGACGGGCGGATTTCCGACGTCGGGACCCATACGGAACTGCTGGAGCGCAACACGCACTACCGCTTCGTCATCGCGAGCCTCGACGAAGGTCCGAAGGACCTGGACAGCAACCTCGACGACGAACTGGACGAACTGGAACAGGCCGGGGAGGCACGGCGATGAGCACTTTCGGTACATCCAACGAGGACAATGCGCACCTCAGCCGCTCGGACAGCAAGGCTGTGCGGCACCGCTCCCTCGCGCTGCTGGGCTCGCTAATCAGGCCGGTACGCGTCCGCTTCTGGCTCACGCTGGCCATGGTGGTCCTGTCCCAGGCAACCCGCGTGGCGGGCCCGGCCATCATCGCCTTCGGCATCGACCATGCCCTGCCGGCGCTGCAGGCAGGCAGCAACGGACCCCTGCTGCTCGCCGGCGTCCTCTACCTCGCTTCCGCCGTGGGCACCGCGGCCCTCACTGCGCTCTACGTCACGTCCACGGCGCGGCTGAGCCAGGCCATGCTCCTGGACCTCCGCCTGCGGGTGTTCCGCCATACCCAGCGGCTCAGCCTCGAGTTCCACGAAAAGTACACCTCGGGCCGCATTATCGCCCGGCAGACCTCGGACCTTGAAGCCCTCCGCGAACTGCTGGACTCCGGCGTCAGCTCGCTGGCATCCGGGCTGCTGTTCATGCTGTTCACGGCCATCACGGTCTTCGCGCTCGACTGGCGCAGCGGCCTCATCATGCTGGCCGCTGGCGTCCCGATGTTCTTCCTGGCCCGCTGGTACCAGAAGCATTCGCAGATCGCCTTCCGGGAGTCCCGCGTGGTTTCGGCACGGCTGATCGTGCATTTCGTCGAGACCATGACCGGCATCCGTGCCGTCAAGGCCTTCCGGAAGGAGAAAGAGAACGCGCAGCGCTACGGCGAACTCTCCGAGGACTACCGCCGTGTGACGGTGCGCTCGATCAACCTCAACGGCATCTTCCAGCCGGGCCTGGTGCTGATCGGCAACGTGTGCGTGGCAGTGGTGCTGCTCCTCGGCGGCTTCCGGGTGCTCAGCGGCGAACTCGCCGTGGGCGTCCTCCTCGCCCTGATCCTGTCCACCAAGCGCTTCTTCCAGCCGGTGGACCAGATGGCGATGTTCTACAACTCCTTCCAAAGCGCCCAGGCCGCCCTGGAGAAGGTGTCCGGGCTGCTGGAGGAAGTTCCCACGGTGCGGCCGCCCAAGAACCCCGTTCCGCTCCCCCATGCCCGCGGCGAGATCGCGTTCCGTGACGTGGAGTTCAGCTACGGCGCCGGCAAAACGGTGGTGCCCCGCCTGAACCTGCACATTCCGGCGGGCCAGACCGTGGCCCTCGTGGGCCAGACCGGGGCCGGCAAGTCCACGCTCGCGAAGCTGATCGCCCGCTTCTACGATGTCACCGCCGGTTCCCTGACGCTCGACGGCGTGGAGCTGCGGGACCTGGACAGCAGCGAGCTGCGCCGCGCCGTGGTCATGGTCACCCAGGAAGCGTTCCTGTTCAGCGGCTCGGTGGCGGACAACATTGCCCTCGGTCGCCCCGACGCCTCGCGCGACGAGATCGAGGCGGCAGCCCGGGCCGTCGGCGCCCATGACTTCATCGCTGCACTGCCCGACGGTTATGACACGGACGTCAACAAGCGCGGGGGACGGGTTTCCGCAGGGCAGCGCCAACTGATCAGTTTTGCCAGGGCGTTCCTCGCGGCACCCGCCGTGCTGATCCTGGACGAGGCAACCTCGTCCCTGGACATTCCGTCCGAGCGGCTGGTGCAGGCCGGCCTGTCCAGCCTGCTCGCCGGCACCGGACCAGGCGGAGCCGCAGCACGGACGGCGATCATCATCGCCCACCGGCTGTCCACCGTCGAGTCCGCGGACCGGGTGCTCGTCATCCACGACGGCGAGGTGGTCGAAGACGGTTCTCCCGCCGAATTGATCAGCGGCGGCGGACGCTTCGCCGCGCTGCACGGGGCCTGGCGGGAGTCGCTCGTCTAACCGCCGGAGCACCCGTCCCGGGGGCCCTGTCCGGGGACGGTGCGCCGCCGATTTCGCATCCGGGGCAGGGATCGGCTATCCTTGAACACGTTGCTTTTGCAACGGATCGGGATGTAGCGCAGCTTGGTAGCGCGCTTCGTTCGGGACGAAGAGGTCGCAGGTTCAAATCCTGTCATCCCGACCAATTAGAGCAGGGCCTTCCATTAGGGAGGCCTTGCTTGTTTAAGCAAAACAATTCGCTGGCCGGTTTTTCCGGCCGGCTTTCCGGCGCCGGCGAAAAACATTCCATTGGCCGGTTTAGCATTTCGCCGCCGGGCCCTCCGACGGAAAAGAAATCACCCCGACGCCCAGACGCCGGGGTGATTTATCAAATCAATTGATTATTACATTGGGTCCGGCCAGTTGCCGATGGCCTGGGCGCGCATCGGATCAGGCCAGTTGCCAATGGCTTGGGCGCGCATCGGATCAGGCCAGTTGCCAATGGCCTGTGAGCGCATGGGGTCGGGCCAATTGCCGATACTGAGCACCGTATGAACGGCGTCTGCGACAGGGGCTGCAGAGATGACGGCCGGAGCCGCGGCCGTGAATGCAAGAGCGCCCGCCAAGGCGACAGATGCAGCGATCTTCTTGAACATGGTTTTCCCTCGATGCGAGTCGGATTCGTTATGGAAATTAGTGCGGTCCCTGTTGACACACATTGTAAAATGTTTTCCACAGAGGCTGTCAAGGTTAACCCGGAAAGACGGCACTAAAGCACCATATCTAGGAGGACGCGGTGGGCAACGGATTCGGAGAAAAGCTCCGTGCCGAGCGGCTCGAACGAGGATTGACCCAGGCCGAACTGGGCAAGGACCTCTACTCCCCCAGCTACATTTCACTGCTGGAGACCGGCCGCCGCGAACCCACTGCCGAGGTCATCGAAGAACTTGCCCGCCGGCTCGAGTTGGCACCCAAAGCCCTGGAAGCCTGGAGCCAGCCGGTGTCCGTCAGCGATGCCGAGTACGTACTTGCCGGCCTTTACGCGCGGCAGGCATGGGACCTCAGGGACTACCCGCTGGCGGCCAGCCACGCTGCGGCCGCGGCGCAGATCGCCCTGGAAGCGCGGAACACCAGCGCCTGGTGGAACATGACCTACATGCAGGCCGAATGCGTCATGAAGCAGGGCCAGCTCAAGGAGTGCCAGAAGATCATCCAGCATCTACTGGAGCACCCGATGGCCACCGAATCGGCGGGCCTCGGCGTCCGCGCCCGCCAGATGCTCGCCGCCGTCTGCCACGGCCAAGGGCAGCTGGCCACCGCCGTCGAACACGCCACGGAGGCGGTCCGGCTCAGCCAGCAGCTCCCTAAGGGCTCCACGCTCATCATCGGCGCGCACCGGGCCCTTATCGGTGCCCTCGCCGAAAGCGGCAAGCTGGACGAGGCCTGGAAATACTGCGAGTCCATGATGGCGCAGATGGACGAACACTCCATGTCCCAGCTCGCAGGCGAAGTCGCCTGGGTGGTGGGCAACGTGGCCTTCATGCGGCACGACTACGCTGAAGGGATCAAACACCACGAGCGCGCGGCAAAGCTCCTCTCCCCCGCAAACGACATCGAACTCTGGGCCCGCTTCAACAAGGCCTCGGCGGCTGTCAGGTTGTCTTCGGGCATCGTGGAACCCGAGACGCTCTCGGCGATCGAGCGTGCCGAACTCGCCCTGTCGATCGTGGGCGGCAACAAGACCGACCAGCTGGAAGTGGCGTTCATCCGCGCGCGCTGGCTCTACCTCACGGGGGACATCCTGGCCGCCGTCGCGAAGCTTCGTGAAATCCACGCGGACCGTGGCGAACTGGCCCGCCACACCGCAGGCGAGGTGTCCTTCCTGCTCGGCAAGGCACTCAAGGCCGCCGGTGAGAACGCCGATGCCCTGGTCTACCTAGAAGAAGCGCAGGCGGACTTCACGGCCGCGGGCGCGGCGGACCGTGTCCAGCAGGCCATGGATTCGCTCCTGGAGATCCGCCTCGCCGAACGGCGCGCCCAGGCGGCCAGCCACGCTGCAAACTCCCCCAAGTAGCCGAATCCCGGAAAAAGACAGGGTCCCCGTGGGGTCCATTCATGCCTCGGGCCGATGACGGCGCGTCCGCTGGGGTCCACCTTCTTTGATCGTCCCCTGAAGGGGCGGTTGGCTGCGCTTGTAGAGCTGCCTAGCTTTGCGGGCGTTAGAGCGGAGTTGGATGATCCTTGCCGCGCCCGCGACAGCTACGACTATTCCCCCGCCCACGCTGGCGATGAATAGTGCCATTCCCAGGGCGAGCGTACCTTCGAGGCCTAGGAACATTACCCTGGCGGGTTCCTGATTCTGCAGGATGAAGATGATCAGCAGCACTAGCATGATGAGCGCTACGACAACGGCCACCCAGACCACACCGGACCGGGTTGGCTTGGGCCTTGCCACAGTGGGAAGGGAGGAGGCGGTTTCCGAAGTCGCTCCTGTCTGGGGCTGCTGCTTCGGCGGCAGGCCTCCGGGCGTCACTGGTTCCGATGCCATTATTGGTCACTTTCCTCTCGGTACACTTCAATCCTCCGCTCTTGAGCGGCCCGCGGCACCCCCGCGCCTCCATTCATCGTGGCCTGTGGTTTTCCGCAACGGGGCATTCGAATGGTCCACCAGCCATCAGGCCGACGGCGTTCAGGTAACGGACCACGATCGCGTAGGAGGCGATGAGGCTGGTCTCGGTGTAGGGGATTCCCTGCTCCAGGCAGGTGGAGCGCACCAACGTGGCTGCACGGTGCAGGTATGGACGGGGCATATCCGGGAACAGATGGTGTTCGATCTGGCGGTTTAGCCCACCCATGAGAGTGTCCATGAACCAGCCCCCGGCGATGTTGCGTCCCGTAATCACCTGACGGTGAAGGAAGTCCGCCCGGCTGGATGCTGGCATGACGGGCATGCCCTTGTGGTTGGGCGCGAACGAGGCGCCCATGTAGAACCCGAATACGCCCACCTGCACGCCGAGGAACGCGAACGCCATGCCAACGGGCAGGATCCAGAACACGAGCACCGGAACCAAGAGCAGCCGCATCGTTAGCAGCGGGATCTCGACCCACCGGTGATCAACGCTCCCGCGGCGAAACAGGTACTTCAACGAATCAACGTGCAGGCTCAGGCCAAGGAAGAACAGCAGTGGGAACAGCAGCCATCCCTGCCGGCGCGTCACCCCGATCATCAAGCCGGTACGCGAAGCCGCCGCCTGCGGATGGAAGGCGATCGCCCCGGTGTGGATATCCGGATCCTTATCGATCATATTGGGGTGGTTGTGGTGACGGGTGTGCTTCCGGGTCCACATGGCGTAGCTGATCCCCACCAACCCGGTACCGATAAGGCGGGCGGACCACTCATTCATACCCTTGGATGCGAAAATCTGACGGTGTGCTGCTTCGTGGGCCAGAAATCCAAACTGGGTCAGCACCACGCCCATGCCGGCGGCGATCAGCAGTTGGAACCAGGTGTCCGCAAGCAGGATGAATCCGGTCCAGGTGCCCGCCCAGGCTGCCATCAGTATGACGAAGACGGTGATGTAGAAACCGCGCCTGCGTCGTAGCAAGCCGGCCTGCCGCACCTGCTTGAGGAGAAGGACGTAACTGTTGACCACTTGGTTCGGGGATTGGCGCTGGCGTGGATTTTCAGCCTCTGAAGGTGCTTTTTCCATGATGCCTCGAACCGCTCGGGGGCGCAGCGCGGCGCTACTTACCCTTGCCCAAAGAATACGCCCGCTTGGACCGGGGCGGAATGGCCTTGCACCCCGCGCAGATTCATTTCGTTTGTAAGCTGCCGGCACTCACGGATACCTTGGCGGTCCAGGGCAGGAAATTGCCCGGCCACGTGGTGCGGCGCCGCAGGAAGAAGCCTTCGGCTGGTGGCCTTGATAAGGGTGCTGGTAAGTGCAATTAATGATCTTGTGGCCATGGTTGGCGCCCCAACACAACAGGGGCAGGCCTGCCGTTCACAAAACGAGCCCTTGGAAGGTGCCGGGGGCGCCTTGCGAGGAACCAACAGCTGCGATTGGGCTGTACTGAACATGTCGCAAGGGGAATCCGAAAACCTCGGTGCGGATTCCCGCAAGGAAACGGAATGCGTTCACCATGAACACGCTTCTAATTGTTGTAGGCGTTATCGCCATAGTCCTGCTCTTCGTCGGCGGATTCACGCCGTCACTGAGCTTCCTGCTGTGGGTTGGCGTGATCGTCTTGGCCCTCGCCGCCATCGGCTGGCTCCTCAGCTTCACCTCCCGACGGCGATCCCACGGCGTCTAAGGCTGGCTTGGTCAGGAGTCCGGTCTTCTCCCCCAGTCCGGACCTCCCGACCCGCAGCCTTCCCTGCCCTGGCCGTCAAGGCCAGTCACCTCCACCGCCGGGAACCGTTGGCCGGGTTTCCGGCACGCAGGACGCCGGCCCCGTAGCCACGGACCGGCGTCTCTCAAGTCGCAAGCAGTCAAGGAACAATGCAATGAACGGGAATCCCAGAGACCCGGCACCGAGCGAGGTGCCCCCGGACCCCACGACAAGTCCGCGCGAGGGCTTCCCGTTCGATGCCACGCAGGACCCTCCCGTGGAGGACCCCGACGCCAACCCTACGGATGGCCCGGGAACCAATCCGCAGGAGCGCCCCGAGGGGAACCCTGCCTTGGAAGATCCGCAGAAACGCCCGGGACGGTAGGCGACGACGCCCACTTGCTACCGGTCGTGTCAGGCGAAGCTGCGTCCGGTGAGCTTCTCGTAGGCCTCGACGTAGCGGGCCCGGGTGCGTTCGACGACGTCGGCCGGCAGCGCGGGCGGCGGGGTGTCGGATGCGCGGTCCCAGCCTGATTCGGCGGAGGTCAGCCAGTCACGGACGTACTGCTTGTCGAAGGACGGCTGTGCCTTGCCCGGTTCGTAGCTTGCCGCGTCCCAGAAGCGCGAGGAGTCCGGGGTGAGCACTTCGTCGCCCAGGGTGATGACGCCGCTGGCGCCGTCCACGCCGAACTCCACCTTGGTGTCCGCCAGGATGATGCCGCGGTCGCGCGCGATCTCCTCGGCCTTGGTGTAGATGGCCAGGGTGAGTTCGCGGAGCCGGTCCGCGACATCCGGACCCACGGCATCCACCACGGCCTCGAAGGTGATGTTCTCGTCGTGTTCGCCCACCTCGGCCTTGGCGGACGGCGTGAAGATGGCTTCCGCCAGGCGGGAACCGTCCACCAGGCCCTCCGGCAGCGGGATGCTGCAGACGGTGCGGGACTGCTTGTATTCGGCCAAGCCGGAGCCCGTGAGGTAGCCGCGGGCGATGCACTCAACGGGGAACATGTCCAGCTTCTTGCAGATCATCGCCCGGCCCTCGACGGCCTCGGGAACACCGCCGGCCACGGTCGAGGCCAGCACGTGGTGTTCCACGCCGAGCTGTTCGAACCACCACAGGCTCAGCTGGGTCAGGATGCGGCCCTTGTCCGGGATTTCGCTGGAGAGCACATGGTCAAAGGCGCTGATCCGGTCGCTGGCCACCACCAGGACGCAGTCCTGGCCAACCTGTTCCCTGATCGATTCGTCGGCCGGGACGTAGAGGTCGCGGACCTTGCCGGAGTACACGTGCTTCCAGCCCGGAAGATCGAGAGTCTCGGCGGCAAAACCACCGGTGTTGAGTTCGGTCATGATCAGCCCTTCACCGCCGGGATCGTGCCGGTGGTCGGGGACACCCGGATTTCGCCGCGGGCGGCCTTGCCTGCGATGTCCGTACGGTACTGGCTGCCTTCCAGCTGGACCAGCTCGACGCCGTCGTACGCCCGTTCACGGGCTTCCACCAGGTCGCTGCCGAGCGCCACTACGGCGAGGACACGCCCGCCGGCAGAGACCACCCGGCCTTCCTCGTCCAGCTTGGTGCCGGCGTGGATGACGTGGACGCCTTCGAGGCTTTCAACCTTCTTCAGTCCGGTGATGCGGTCACCGGTGCGGGGGGTGTCGGGGTAGTTTTCGGCCGCGACGACGACGGCGACCGCGGAGTCCTTGGACCAGCGCAGCTCTTCGGCGGTGTCCAGTTCGCCCTTGGCCGCTGCCAGCATCAAGGAACCCAGGGGGGTCTTGAGCCGGGCAAGGACGGCCTGCGTTTCGGGGTCGCCGAAGCGGGCGTTGAATTCGATGACGCGGGTGCCGCGCGAGGTCAGGGCCAGGCCGCAGTACAGCACGCCGACGAAGGGGGTGCCGCGGCGGGCCATCTCGTCCACGGTGGGCTGGGCCACGCGGTCGATGACTTCCTGGACGAGGCCTTCGGGAGCCCAGTCCAGCGGGGTGTAGGCACCCATGCCGCCTGTGTTGGGGCCTTCGTCGTTGTCGAAGATGCGCTTGAAGTCCTGCGCGGGGGAAAGGGGAACAGTGGTGCGGCCGTCGCAGAGGACGAAGAGGGAAACCTCGGGGCCGTCCAGGAACTCTTCGATGACCACGGATCCGCCGGCTTCGAAGCAGGCCTGGGCGTGGGCCAGGGCCTCGGCGCGGTCGTTGGTGACCACCACGCCCTTGCCGGCCGCCAGGCCGTCGTCCTTGACAACGTGCGGGGCACCGAAGGTGTCCAGTGCGTCGGCGGCTTCCTCGGTGTTGGTGGCGACTCGGGCCATCGCGGTGGGCACGCCGGCTTCGGCCATGACCTCCTTTGCGAAGGCCTTGGACGCCTCAAGCTGGGCTGCGGCCTTGCTGGGGCCGAACACCGGGATGCCGGCTTCGCGAACGGCGTCGGACACACCGGCGGCGAGCGGAGCCTCGGGGCCTACGACCACCAGGTCCACCGTGAGCTTGCCGGCAAGCTGCGCGACGGCGGCGGGATCGTTGCCGTCGATGGCGTGCGTGGGAACCAGCTTGGCGATGCCGGCGTTGCCCGGAGCCGCGTGGACCTCGGACACGTTGGGATCTTCGAGCAGGGAGCGGACAATGGCGTGTTCGCGGCCGCCGGGGCCAATGACGAGTACCTTCACAGTCTCCAAGGGTACTTTGTGCCGCCTGCCCGGACCTAAGCGGTGTCGTCGATGGCTGCCTTCAATCCCGCCGCGAGGACGTCGGCGAGGAAGGTGAAGCGGTCGGTCTTGCTGGCTGCCACAGCATCCAGTGCCATGGACAGATGGGGGTAGCTCTCCTGCCGGCCCTCATCGATGCTCCACGCGGCCTCCATGGCGAAGGCGTCGAGGCTTGCACCGATCGCCGCACTGTCCAGGGCCTCGATAGCCGGGATGATCAGGTGCGCCGGGACTCCGGCCTTCTCGAAGGCCGCCACGAAGTGGTCGTAGAGGCCGAGCGCGGCGGGGTGGGTGACCGGCTGGGTGAGCAGCAGCGGAAGGAGGGCCGGCACCAGGCGGTAGGCACTGATCAGTGCCTCAAACGTCTGGCGGATGACGCCGTCGAGCGTGTCCGGGAACTGTTCCGGCACCCGGGCCCGCTCCACCAGCGCGCCGCGGGCCAGTTCGATGATTTCCTGGCGGCCGCTGACGTGCTTGTAAAAGGAGGACTGGGTGACTTCGAGGCGCTCGGCGAGCTTGGGCAGGGAGAGGTCCTCCCCCGCTTCGAACATGGCCAGGGCGGCCCGGCCGATGGCCTTGCGGGAAAGCCGCGGGGTGAGGGGACGCCCCATCTTCTTCTTCGCCGAAGTCTGCATTCCTCCAGCCTAGGCTCCCGGCTTACTCCGCGTGTCCAATGCGCTGGTAGGCGGCCGGGTTTACCCGCCGCAGGACGACGGCGAGCGCCACCCCCGCGGCGAACACCAGCGGTGCGATGACCAGCAAGGTGGTGTTGACCGGGTCGCCTGGTGGCAGTCCGGTGATCAGTTCCGCGTTGGCGGCCATGAGGAAGGACACCACCACCATCAGCACCGTGGCGATGACCGCAGAGGGAACCACGTACCAGCGCAGGCTGCGGTCCCGGCGGCGGAGGAAGAAGGCCACGACGCCGATTCCGGTCAGCGCCTGCAGGAACAGGATGCCCAGCACGCCCGGAGTATTCGTCCAGATCAGGAACTCGGTGAACGGGTCGAGCTGGAACACGGCCGCAGCGGCCACGAGGACCAGGGCGAGCAGGGTCTGTTCGAGTCCGGCCACCGACGGCGTGCTGTACCGCGGGCTGATCCGGCCGGAGTGTTTGGGGAAGATGCCCTCGCGGCTGAGCGACAGCGTGTAGCGGTTGATGGTGTTGTGGAAGGACAGCTGGGAAGCGAAGATGCTGGTCACGATCAGCAGGCTCATGAGGCTCACACACCATTCGCCCGCGAACTCGCCGGCCATGATGTACGCGGTGTCGCCGGTGTCGAGGTGGCCGGCGGCGAAGTCCTGGATGGCCTTGGGCCCGAAGGCCTGCACCATCATCCACACGGAGAAGGCGTAGAACGCGCCGATGAACGCGATGGAAATGTAGGTGGCGCGGGGCACGCTACGGTCCGGGTCGCGTGCTTCTTCCCGGTAGAGGGCGCCTGATTCGAAGCCCATGAAGGCCGAAAAACCCAGGGAAATGACCGCGGCGAACTGCGGAGAGAAGATGGCCTCGGGACTGAAGGAATCGAACCCGATGCCCTGAGCGCCTCCCTTGCCGAGAACGAAGACGGCGACGATCGCGACGATCACGGTCTCCAGGGTGAGCAGCACGGCCAGTACCTTGGCGCCGACGTCGATGCCGCGCCAGCCCAGGTACCAGACGGCGGCGATGGCGATGATCGCGTAGAGCCACCACGGGAGGGAGATGCCGGTGAGGCCCTTGACGGCCAGGTCCGCCTGGATGCCGAGCAGCCCGTAGAGGCCGATCTGGATGCCGTTGTAGCTCATCCAGGCCGTGAGCCCGGAGCCCAGGCCGATCACCCGGCCCAAGGTCTTGGAGATGTAGCCGTAGAAGCCGCTGTAGGACTTGACGTGCCGGGTGAGCGCCATGAAACCGATGGCGAAAAGCGCCAGGCCTATTGCCGCGACGATGTAGATGACAGGGGCACCCACACCGCCGACGGCGAGCGCCAGCGGCGCGATGCCCACCACGATGGTGAGCGGGGCGGCAGCCGAGACGAGCATGTAGACGATGTCCCGCGTGCCGATCGCATTCTTTTTCAGTCCGCCGGGGGCGATGTCTGTGGACGGCGCCGTTGCCGTCTCCTCATTAGTGAAAGCCATTCACTTATGATGATGCACCTCAAATACCCCGTCAATAGCCCGACGACAAGTCATCCGTTTTTGACGCCCGGATGAAGGGTTAAATGCCAGGGAGCATGCCCACTCCCGGCTGCGAGGGCTGGACATATGCGCACTATGTCCAACCTTCGAAGCCAGGAGGGGCATGCTCCCCGCGGCTTGGGCTCAGCACTAGGCCGCGGGCACCCCGCCGGAAAC
>Ga0105246_10002345_pt1 | contig 11428 bp, 8 predicted proteins | sample KBSM64metaG_FD_99694 | JGI IMG/M metagenome (GOLD analysis project Ga0105246, IMG submission 99694) | Miscanthus rhizosphere microbial communities from Kellogg Biological Station, Michigan, USA - KBS M6-4 metaG | ecosystem: Host-associated > Plants > Roots > Rhizosphere > Soil | place: Michigan...
GCTGTGGAAACACGCCGCTCGCGAGGACGTCGTCCTGGCGACCAAGGTCTTCAACCGGATGCGGCCCGGACCGAACGGCGCCGGGTTGTCGCGGAAGGCGATCCTCCAGGAGATCGACGCCAGCCTGGCTCGGCTCGGCACCGACTACGTCGACCTCTACCAGATCCACCGCTTCGACCCGGCGACCCCGGTGGAGGAGACGATGGAGGCTTTGCACGACGTCGTGAAGTCGGGCAAGGCCCGCTACCTCGGGGCGTCGTCGATGTACGCCTGGCAGTTCGCCAAGATGCAGCAGGCCGCCGAGCGGCACGGCTGGACGAGGTTCGTCTCCATGCAGAACCACTACAACCTGATCTACCGCGAGGAGGAGCGGGAGATGCTGCCGCTGTGCGTGGACCAGGGTGTCGGCGTCATCCCGTGGAGCCCGCTGGCCCGCGGCCGTCTGACCCGGCCGTGGGACACGCAGACGGCGCGATCGGAGACCGACGAGTTCGGAGCCTCGTTGTACCGCGACGAGGACAGGCGGGTGGTCGACCGGGTGCTCGCGGTCGCCGAACGGCGCGGGGTCGCGCCGGCCCAGGTGGCGCTGGCGTGGCTGCTCGCCCAGCCGGCCGTCACCTCACCGATCGTGGGCATCACCGACCCTCGGCACCTCGACGACGCCCTCGCCGCCGTCGAGCTCCGGCTCACCGAGGACGAGGTGGCCGAGCTCGCCGAGGGGTACCTGCCGCACGCGATCGCGGGTCACCGCTAGCGCCCGGATCGACCCCTGGCCCGAACGGACCAGGGTTCTTGGCCCATATGGACTATTGGTTCGCTCGTGGCTCCCGTTGATCCTTGGACCTCACGGGGGCTGGGGAGTTTGTGATCAATCGCGGACGCAGTGGCCCATCCATGGCTATGAGGGGGATCCGACGATGATTCACACCAGACGTCTCTTGGGCGTGTCTGCGGCCGGCGTGGTAGCGATCGGGCTGCTGCTGCCGATGGAGGCGGCCGTCGCCGTGTCGGACTGTGTGTGGAACGACAACCCCACGACCCATACGCGCAGCCTCACAGGTGACTGCACCGTCGACTCGACGCAAACCGTCGCGGACGGCTGGACCATCGACGGCAACGCTCACACGATCACCGCCAGCGGCTCGTTCAGCGGCGCGGTCTTCACGAACGCGGCGGGCTCGGGCAGCACGCCGGCCACGATGACCATCGGGCACGTGACCATCGACGCCTCCGGCGTCAGCGGTGCCGACGTCATCCTCTTCGACGGGGCGAAGGGCCGGGTCAACGAGGTGAACATCACCGGCGGGGCGCCGTACGGCGTGGAGATCAAGAACACCGGGCTGGCCGCGACGTTCGCGACCACCGACCAGGTCAAGGTCGACAACGGGACCTCGATCCACGGGTACCAGCAGGCCGCCGTGCACGTGACGGACGGCATGCGGTTCACCGTGCTCCGCTCCACGATCGGTAACCCGAACACCGGCAGCGGCGCCAGCGCCTCCGGGATCCTGGTCGACGGCCTCGCGCACGGCGCGATCACCGAGAACCAGATCAACCTCAGCGACGCCGAGCCCGCCAACGCGTCCACGTGGCGCGCCGGGGTGAAGCTCGACCAGACGCTACGGGTCGAGGTGAAGCGCAACACCTTCACCGGGAACGACGCCGACTTCGGGGTCAGTGTCTCGAACGTCCCAGCGGCTCAGAAGACGACGGCGGCGATCGACTGCAACCTGTTCCGCCGCAACGACACGTCGGCCAGCGACCCCTTCGGCGTCGCGATCGGGCAGTGGACGACGAATTCGAAGACCAACGTCCAGGTGACCAACGCGACCTTCCAGGGCAACTGGAACCACAACACGGGGGTCGTCAACGGCACCACCGTGACCGCCGGGGTGCCGAACGTCCACGACGGGCACTGCCCGCCGCTGGCGCCGACCCATGTCCTCGCCAAGGGCGGCGACGGCCGGAGCAAGGTGACCTGGAAGGCGGCGGCCGCGCCGGTCTACGCCCCGTTGACCGGATACCGGGTCAGCGCCAAGGCCGCCGGGCACCCCGCCGTCGTCAAGAACGTCGGCCCGAACGCGACGTCCGCCCTCCTGAAGGGGCTGAAGAACGGCCGCACCTACAAGGTCACGGTCTCGGCCCAGAGCAACGGCGGGACGGCGAACGGCACCGACAAGCTGTACCCGACCAGGCTCAGCCTGTCGGGCCCCCGGTCCATCCGGCACGGCGGCAGCGCGCGCCTGAGCGGCACGCTGTCGAGCAGTGACCCGAAGGCGCACCTCTCGAAGCGCACGATCGAGATCTGGGCGAAGCCGAAGGGCGGCAAGTGGGCCAAGATCGGCACGGTCAAGACCAAGGGCGGTGGCCACTTCTCGCGCATCGTCAAGCCGACGCGGACCACGACGTACAAGGCGGTGTACGGCGGTCACCCCGACCTGGCGAGCAGCGACAAGACCACGGTCTCCGTGCACTGACGCTGGTGGGTCCCGCGCTCGGGCGCGGGGCCGTCAGATCCAGCGGGAGAACCAGATGCGCTGCAGCCACTCGGAGTGGGTCAGCAGCGCGTCGGTGTAGATCGGCCAGAACCACGCGAAGTTCAGCATCACCAGCACGACGTACGAGCCGGCGGCGACCACTCCGACGGTACGGCGCGGCGTCGGCGCCGTGGACGGACCGAGGAGCTTGCCGATCACCAGGGCCAGCGCGAGCACCAGGAACGGCAGGGTGATGATCGAGTAGAAGCTGAAGATCGGCCGGCCGTCGTACAGGAACCACGGGAGCCACGTCGAGGCCGCACCGACCACGGCTATCCCGAACCTCCAGTCGCGCGCACCGATCCACCAGAACAGTGCGGCGATCAGCGCCAGCGACCCGGCCCACCACACGGCCGGTGAGCCGAGCAGGATCACCTGCCGCAGGCAGTCACTGCCCTGCGGGGCGTCGCAGCCCTGGGTGCCCGGCTTGATCCCGGTCTGCGCGTCGACGCCGACGGGACGGTTGAGCAGCAGCCAGCCGCGCGGCTGGGAGGCGTAGGTGTGGGTGCACCCGGTGAGGAAGTGGGTGTGGAACACGTAGACGTCGTGGTGGTAGTACCACAGCGACTCCAGACCCTGGACCAGGCCGGGGAGGCCGTGCTTGACCGGCTGGTCGGCCGTGGGCCAGTGCCGGGAGTTGTCGAAGGTGATGTTCTTCCCGCAGTCGGAGCCACCGGAGACGTAGTGGGTGTACTGCGTGTCGGAGAGGTACTCGACGTACTGGGACGAGTGCATCAGCCAGCCGGTCCATGTCGCGAGGTAGACGATCAGGCCGACCAGCACCAGGTGCAGGAACGCCGGGACACCGTCGGCGAGCAGCGACTTGGGACCGGCGAAGGCGACGCCGAACGCCCGGCGCGCCCCGGCGCACCAGGCCACGACCAGGATCCCGAAGGCGGCCAGCGGATAGATCGCCTCCCACTTGCTGCCACAGGCCAGGCCCCAGCAGATGCCGGACGCCAGCAGCCACGGCCGGAAGAGGAGTGCCTTGACCGGGCCCCACCCGTCGTCGTCGATCTGCCCCGGGACCAGCGACGCGAGCCGGCCGCGGTACCAGTCGCGGTCGAGGACCAGACAGTGCACCGCGCAGAGCAGGAAGAACGCCACGAAGATGTCGAGCAGGGCCAGCCGCGACAGCACGAACTCGAGGCCGTCGAAGCTCAGGATCAGCCCGGCGATGCAGCCGAGCAGGGTCGAGCCGGTGAGGCGCCGGACGAAGCGGATCATCACCAGGATCAGCAGCGTGCCGATCACGGCGGGTACGACGCGCCAACCCAGCGGGGTGAAGCCGAACAGCTTCTCGCCCAGGCCGATCAGCCACTTGCCGACCTCGGGGTGGACGACCATCGACGCGTCGGGCTTCCAGAGATGGGTGGTCTGCCCGTCGAGGATGTGCTTGTTGGCGATGCCGCCGTCGTTGTCGATGTAGTCGCGCGCGTAGCCGAAGTGCCACAGCGACCAGGCGTCCTTGGCGTAGTAGGTCTCGTCGAACTCGAACGCGTGCGGGGTGCCCAGCTTCCAGAGCCGGAGGAAGAGCGAGAGCAGGGTGATCGACAGCGTCGCGGTCCAGCCGACGAACGGGTCCTCGAGCCGACCCCGTCGCCTGGCGCGCTCCTGCGCGAGAGGGACCGGCTCGCCCTCGGCGTCGTGGGACAGACCGGTCATCCGGCGGCGCTCGGGGGGCGCGGCTGCTCCGGTCGTCACGGTCGGTCACTCTAGGACGCAGCGCCCCATTCGGCGCTGACGCGCCCCTGACATGATCGGGGGCGTGACCTCCCAGCCCGAGCGCGCCGGCGTCCTGGTGCTCGCCGCGACCCCGATCGGGCGGGCCGGGGACGCCTCGCCCCGGCTGGCCGCCGAGCTCGCCGGCGCCGACGTGATCGCGGCCGAGGACACGCGTCGCCTGGCACGCCTCGCCCGGGATCTCGGGGTCGAGGTCAGGGGCAGGGTCACGTCGTACTTCGAGGGGAACGAGGCGGCTCGGACGCCGGGTCTGGTGGAGCGGCTCCTGGACGGTGACCGGGTCGTGCTCGTCACCGACGCCGGGATGCCGAGCGTCTCCGACCCCGGCTATCGGCTGGTGGCGGCCGCCGTCGACGCGGGCGTGCCGGTGACCGCGGTGCCGGGCCCCTCGGCCGTGCTCACCGCGCTGGCTGTGAGCGGCCTGCCGGTCGACCGGTTCTGCTTCGAGGGGTTCCTGCCGCGCAAGGCCGGTGAGCGGGCGCGCCGACTGGCGACCCTGGCGCAGGAGGAGCGGACGCTGGTGTTCTTCGAGGCACCGCACCGCACGGCGGCGGCGCTGGCGGCCATGGCCCAGGCGCTCGGTGCGGATCGGCCGGCCGCCGTCTGCCGCGAGCTGACCAAGACCCACGAGGAGGTACGCCGCGGCGGGCTCGGCGAGCTGGCGCGCTGGGCGGCGGACGGCGTACGCGGTGAGGTGACGGTCGTGGTGTCCGGCTCGGTCACGTCCGCGCTCGCCACCGACCCGGAGTCGCTGCTGGGCGCGGTGGCGGCGGCGGAGGAGACCGGGCTGACCCGCAAGGACGCGATCCGCGCGGTGGCGACACGCGCCGGCGTACCGAAGCGGACGGTGTACGACGCGGTGCACGGCGTGGGCGGACCCGATGCCTGACGGTCCGATGCGGAGCCGTTCCGCCGACAGCGAGCACGGCCAGCGCCGCGACCGCGAGCGTCCGCCGCCACCCGAGCCGCTCCCGCACCCCGTGGTCGACAACCACTGCCACCTCGACATCTCCGACGGCGACTGGCTGGAGACCGGTGAGGCGATCGCCCGGGCGAGCACCGTCGGGGTACCGAGGATCGTGCAGATCGGCTGTGACCTGCCCGGCGCCGCGTGGGCGGTCCAGGCCGCCCGGGACCACGCCGCGCTGGTGGCGGGCGTGGCCCTCCATCCCAACGAGGCGCCGCGACTGGCCGCCGACGGACGCCTCGACGAGGGGCTCGCCGAGATCGAGCGCCTGGCGCGGGCCCACGACAAGGTGCGCGCGGTCGGTGAGACCGGGCTCGACTTCTTCCGCACCGGGCCCGAGGGCCGCGAGGCCCAGGTCGCGTCGTTCACCCGGCACATCGACCTGGCGAAGCGGCTCGGGAAGACGCTGGTGATCCACGACCGCGACGCCCACGACGCCGTGCTCGACGTGATCGACGGCGAGGGTGCGCCGGAGCGCTGGGTGATGCACTGCTTCTCCGGCAACCCACGGTTCGCACGGGCCTGTCTCGACCGCGGCGCCTACCTGTCCTTCGCCGGGACGGTGACGTTCAAGAACGCCCAGCCGCTGCGTGACGCCCTCGCCGTCGCACCCGTGGACCGGGTGCTGGTGGAGACCGATGCGCCGTTCCTGACGCCGACGCCCTATCGCGGACGCCCGAACGCGTCGTACCTCGTGCCCCTGACCGTGCGGGCGATGGCGGAGGTGCGCGGAGACGACCTGGGGGCGCTGTGCGCGGCGATCGACGCCAACACGGAGGCGGCCTTCGGCGGGGCGTGGTGACGCCCGAGTGCCACCGTGGCGAGCGTGTTCTAGCGGTTTTCGGACAGGGAGAGCCTGATCACAGCTCGTGCCGAGGAGTTGGGACCGCGTCCGCGGGTTCCGTATGTTCTGGTGATTGTTGGCCGGGATCGGGTACATGATGTAGAAGCCGGCGTCCGGGGCTGCGTACCAGTTGCGCGGCCTTCTCCATGAGGAGCGGATGTCGTCCCGAGGCCCGGAAAGTACGACGTCTGGAGAGCTGTGCGCCAGAAGTTCGCACGAGTCACCACGAGCAAGGCAGCGCTGGTCGCCGCCGGGGCGGTCGCCCTGGCCGCGGTGATCGGCACCACCGTCGGCTACGCGGCGATGGGCAAGGACGTGACCCTCAACGTGGACGGCCACGTCGAGCACGTGACGGCCGACGGCGACACCGTGGGGCAGGTCCTGGCGGACCAGGGGATCTCCCTCCGGTCCCACGATGAGGTCGCGCCGGCCGTCGACCAGCCCGTCCACGACGGCACCAGCATCGCGGTCCGCTACGGCAAGCCGCTGAAGCTGGACGTCGACGGTGACACCACGACGTACTGGGTGACCGCGACGAACGTGCGCGGTGCGCTCCAGGAGATCAACCGCAGCTTCGACCGCGCGCACCTGTCGGTGAGCCGCGGTGCCGGCATCACCCGCGACGGGTTGCGGATCTCGATCGCGACCCCCAAGCGGCTCACGTTCGTGATCGGCGGCAAGAAGGCCCTGCACCGGATCGTGCCGGCGTACACGGTCGCGCAGGCGCTGAAGGCGCTGGACGTCAAGCTCGGCAAGCACGATGTGGTCCACCCGGGCCTGCACCGCCGGCTGAACCAGGGCGACAGGGTCGTCCTCGACCGGATCCGCATCGTCCGCAAGCACGTCGACGGCGAGTCCGTCCCCTTCACCACGGTCACCCGCGACGACGCGTCCATGGCGCGCGGCTCGAGCACCGTGGTGCGCGGCGGTCGCGACGGTCTGCGCAACGTGACCTACCGGATCATGTTCCGCAACGGGCGCCTCGTGGCCCGCAAGGTGGTCTCGCAGGAGGTCCTGCGCGACCCGGTGGCGAGGATCGAACGCGTGGGCACCAAGACCGTCGCGCCGAACTTCGCGGGCGGCACCACCGTCTGGGACCGGCTCGCGCAGTGCGAGTCCGGCGGCAACTGGGCCACCAACACCGGGAACGGGTACTACGGCGGACTGCAGTTCTCGCTGGGCACCTGGCGGGCGAACGGTGGATCCGGACTTCCCAGCAACGCCTCGCGACTGACCCAGATCGCCATCGCCACCAAGATCCGCAACGCCAGCGGTGGCTACGGCGCGTGGCCGGCCTGCGCAGCGTCGCTGGGTCTTCCGCGGTGACAACGCGATAGCCGGCTCGGTGGCCGGTTCGGGCCGGGTCCCGAACCCCCCTCGGGACGTGGATCGGTGCCATCGGCCACCGGACGGTCAGCCTGACTCCCCCCAATAGGCTGGCCACCATGACGTCCGTCGGCCCGACTCTGCTCGGGCCGGCGGACGTTCGCGCACTCGCCGCGCGGCTCGGGGTGCACCCCACCAAGCAGCGGGGTCAGAACTTCGTGATCGACGCCAACACCGTACGGCGCATCGTCCGCGAGGCCGCCCTGGAGCCCGACGACGTGGTCGTCGAGGTCGGACCGGGGCTCGGGTCGCTGACGCTCGGGCTGCTCGGCGAGGTCCGCCGGGTCGTGGCGATCGAGGTCGACCCGGTGCTGGCCGCCGCGCTGCCGGCGACGCTCGCGACGTACGCCCCCGACCTGGCCGGACGCTGCGAGGTCGTGGGCGCCGACGCGCTGCGCGTCACCGAGATCCCCGGGCCGCCGCCGACCGTGGTGGTCGCGAACCTCCCCTACAACGTCTCGGTGCCGGTGCTCCTGCATCTGCTCGCCCTGCTGCCCGGTCTGGAGCGCGGGTTGGTGATGGTGCAGTCCGAGGTCGCCGACCGGCTGGCCGCCCCACCGGGCTCCAAGGTGTACGGCGTACCCAGCGTCAAGGCCGCGTGGTACGCAGACGTCCGCCGCGCGGGCGCGATCGGGCGCAACGTCTTCTGGCCGGCCCCCAACGTCGACTCCGGTCTCGTTGCCTGGACCCGACGCCCGCCTCCGCCGACCACCGCCACCCGCGAGCAGGTGTTCGCGGTCGTCGATGCGGCGTTCGCCCATCGCCGCAAGGTGCTGCGCGGCGCACTGCGCACCCTGGCCGGGTCGGGAGAGGCGGCCGAGCGAGCGCTGGCGCAGGCGGGCGTCGACCCCATGGCCCGCGGGGAGTCGCTCGGGATCGAGGCCTTCGCCCGGATCGCCGAGGCCCTGTGATGAGCGGTCTCACCGTGCGGTCGGCGGCCAAGATCAACCTGCTGCTCGGAGTCGGAGCCCCGCGTCCGGACGGGTTCCACACCCTGGTCACCGTCTACCAGGCGGTGAGCCTGTACGACGACCTGACCGTGGCGCCGGCCGCCCGGCTGAGCGTGGCGACGCAGGTCGCGCCGTACATCGACGCGAGCCACCTGCCCGAGCCCGGGCACAACATCGTCGATCGCGCCGCGTCGGCGCTCGCTGGTCACCACGGGCGACCGGTCACGGCCGACGTGCGCGTGGACAAGAGCATCCCGATCGCGGGGGGTCTGGCCGGTGGCTCGGCCGACGGCGCCGGGGCGCTGCTCGCCCTCGACCGGCTGCATGGGCTCGGTACCAGCGACGACGACCTGCTCCTGCTCGCGGCCGGCCTCGGCAGCGACGTACCGTTCGCGCTGGTCGGCGGCTCCGCGCTCGGTGAGGGCCACGGCGAGATCGTGACCCCGCTCGACGATCGCGGTTCGTGGTGGTGGGTGGTCGTGCCGTCGGAGGAGGGGATGTCGACGCCGGCGGTCTACCGGCACTACGACGAGCTCCGGCCGGACGCACCGGAGCGGCCGGGGCCGCCGGACGGTGTGGTCGACGCGCTGGCCGGCGGCGACGTACATCTGTTGGCGGCGGCGCTGCACAACGACCTCGAGCAGGCCGCCTGCGACCTGCGCCCCGACCTGGCCAGGCTCATCGTCGAGGGCGTCGACGCCGGCGCCCTGCGCGGGCTGGTCTCGGGCTCGGGGCCGACGTGCGTGTTCCTCTGCGAGTCGGGCGAGCACGCGCGCACGGTCGCGGGTGCGCTCACCGCGGCCGACGACCGGCGCGTCGTCCTCGTCGCGCACGGCCCTGTCGCGGGCGCTCACGTGGTGGCCGATGGCTAACCTCGTCAACCTCGAGCGGGTCTCGAAGGCGTACGGCGTGCGCCCGCTGCTCACCGAGGTGTCGCTCGGTGTGGCCGCGAGCGAGCGCATCGGCATCGTCGGCCGCAACGGCGACGGCAAGACGACGCTGCTCCGGGTGATGACGGGGCAGGAGCCGCCCGACGACGGGCGCGTCTCGGCCGCCCGGGGGCTCCAGATCGCGCATCTCCACCAGGGCGACACCCTCGACGACACCCACTCGGTCCGCGACGCCGTGCTCGCGGGGCGGCCCGACCACGTCTGGGCCGCCGAGCCCCGCACCCGGGAGATCGTCACCGAGCTCCTGGCCGGCGTCGAGCTCGACCGGGCCGTCATCGGCCTGTCCGGAGGGGAGCGCCGACGCTGCGCGCTCGCCGAGCTGCTGCTGCACCAGCACGACCTCCTGGTGCTCGACGAGCCGACGAACCACCTCGACGTCGAGGCGGTGGCCTGGCTCGCCGGACATCTCGCCGCGCTGCCGTCCGCGCTCGTGGTCGTCACGCACGACCGGTGGTTCCTGGACGCCGTCTGCGAGCGCACCTGGGAGGTGCACGACGGTGTGGTCGACTCCTACGACGGCGGCTACGCCGCCTTCGTGCTGGCGCGGGCCGAGCGGCAGCGGCAGGCCGCGGCGTCAGAGGTACGTCGTCGCAACCTGGCCCGCAAGGAGCTCGCCTGGCTACGCCGTGGCCCGCCGGCGCGCACCTCCAAGCCGAAGTTCCGGATCGAGGCTGCCGAGGAGCTGATCGCCGACGAGCCGCCGCCGCGCGACCGGCTCGAGCTCCAGCGCTTCGCCACCCAGCGACTCGGCAAGGACGTGCTCGACCTCGAGGACGTCGACCTGGTGCGCGGCGAGCGGACCCTGCTCTCGGGCGCGACGTGGCGCCTCGGTCCAGGTGACCGGGTCGGGATCGTCGGCGTCAACGGCGCGGGGAAGTCGTCGGTCCTATCGCTGCTCGACGGCACCCTGGCTCCGACGGCCGGACGGGTGAAGCACGGCCGGACCGTGTCCGTGCAGCATCTCACCCAGACCCTCGACGTCCTCGATCCCGAGGGCCGCGTGCTCGCCACCATCGAGTCGATCCGACGAGTCACCCGCACCGCCAGCGGGGACGTGACCGCATCCTCGATGCTCGAACGCTTCGGCTTCACCGGCGACAAGCTGACCGCCCGCATCGGCGACCTGTCCGGTGGCGAGCGCCGCCGCTTCCAGCTGCTGCGGTTGCTGCTCTCCGAGCCCAACGTGCTGCTCCTGGACGAGCCCACCAACGACCTCGACATCGAGACGCTCACGGTGCTCGAGGACTTCCTCGACGACTGGCCGGGCACCCTGGTCGTCGTCTCCCACGACCGCTACTTCCTGGAGCGCGTCACCGACGTGGTCCACGGCCTGCTCGACGACGGCCGGATCTCCCTGCTGCCCGGAGGCGTGGACGAGTACCTCTCCCGCAGAAGGAGCCTCGCGAGCGAGCTCGCATCGCCTCTCACTGCGGCCGTTCCGTCCCGGCAGGCCGGGTCGGAGCGTCCTCGCTCGGGGAGCGCGGAGGAGCGGCTCGCCCGGAAGACGCTGGCCCGGGTGGAGAAGCGACTCGAGCAGGTGGCGGCCCGTGAGACCGAGCTGAACGCCGAGGTGCTCGCGCACGCGTCCGACCACGAGCGGCTCGGCGCGTTGGGGGCCCGGCTGGCCGAGCTGACGGAGGAACGCGAGGCTCTCGAGGCCGAGTGGCTCGAGGCGGCCGAGCAGCTCGAGTAGCGCAGAGCCAGGGCCTCGGCGTGTGGCTCAGGAGGTCGTGCGCCCCGACTCGGCGAACGGCGCGAGGAGGATGCGCAGCAGGGACGCCAGGCGCGTGCGGTCGCGCTCGGGGAGGTCCTCCAACAGCCCGCGCTCGGCGTCCAGGAGCGCAGCGAACGCCGCGTCCACGGCAGCCCGGCCGTCGGCCGTGAGCCGCACGATGACCCCGCGTCGGTCGTCGGGGTCCGGATAGCGCTCGACGTACCCGCGGGCGCTGAGCCGGTCGATCCGGTTGGTCATGGTGCCGCTGGTCACCAGGGTCTCCTTGAGCAGCCTCCCCGGCGACAGCTCGTACGGCGCGCCCGCCCGGCGCAGCGCC
>Ga0105246_10002348_pt1 | contig 11421 bp, 8 predicted proteins | sample KBSM64metaG_FD_99694 | JGI IMG/M metagenome (GOLD analysis project Ga0105246, IMG submission 99694) | Miscanthus rhizosphere microbial communities from Kellogg Biological Station, Michigan, USA - KBS M6-4 metaG | ecosystem: Host-associated > Plants > Roots > Rhizosphere > Soil | place: Michigan...
ATATTTTATAAAAACATCAGCGCCATGGATCATTTCTTCACCACTGTATATAACGCCATCCATATCAATCAAAAGTCCCTTTTTCATATTTATTATACTTAATAGTCTCACTAGTTAAGAAACGCGCTTAACGGAATTATATGAAACTTACGGATATTTTCCCCATTTTCCTCTTTCAATTTCCGGCCTGACCCAATTCAGACTGTAAAAAATAATCATGCTGCCCGTCGCATAAAAATATATTATTTTATAGCCCGGATTTAGTAACAACACTGCCGGATTAGTATTTTCTGTTGCCGGTTTCGGGCGCGTCTGGGCGGAAACCGCGGGATGTTCCCGTAATAAACCAGACTTTACTACCCTTTTTACTATTTCCCTTGTGCATAATTGTTTTTTAAATTGTTATAGGCAAAGTTGGTTAGTTAAGACCAGGGGGAAGTAACTAAGCGGGGGATCTGTAGCCTGATTGAGGATTGTTATAATTTTAGATGCACATAAATTATTTATTATGACTGCCGCATTAATTACCAGCATACAATCTTTTATCGGCCTGGAACCCAGGGAGGTGGATCGAATCAGGCTGCTCTGGAAAGAAAAATTTATCAAAAAAGGAGATTGCTTTTTAGCCGAGGGGCAGGTATGTAAGTATGTTGGCTTTATTGTAAAAGGCCTGATGCGCTACTATATCAACCATGATGGAGAAGACAAAACTTACGCTTTTGGGCAGGAGAACAATTATGTTTGTGACAACGAAAGTTTTATCCCGCAAATCCCGTCCAGAAAAGCCATCCAGGCATTGGAAGACTGCGAGATGCTGCAAATCTCGTATGATGACCTGCAACTATTCTATCAATCGGTAAACCAGGGGGAACGGTTTGGCAGGCTGGTAACGGAACAGGTTTTTATTCAGACATTGCAGGATCTTACCTCCTTTTACACGGATGGACCTGAGTACCGGTATGAAAGATTCATTAAAAAACATCCTGACCTGCAGCAAAGAATTTCACAATACCATATCGCATCCTACGTGGGTGTAAAGCCCCAATCACTCAGCCGTATCCGCAAAAGAATTTCCAACCATAAATGATTTGTTAACCCTGGTGCATGAATTTCATTTCCAGACGGAAGAGCTTTGTGTCATAATTTAAAACATACAATTATGACAAAAAATATTGCTATTGCAATTGCCTTCCTGACGGGGGCAGGAATGATTTTCATCGGGGCCCGTTTTTTATTATCTCCTGAAATGGCTGAAGCCGGGTACGGTATTCATTTTAGCGAACAGGGCGATTATTCCTTTCATTATATCAAAGGGATCCGTGACCTGTTTTCAGGTTTGCTGATTTGCACCCTGGTGCTCTCCAGGCAAACAAAGGCATTGGGCATCACTTTATTCATCGGAACGATGATTCCGCTGGCCGACATGCTGATTGTTTTGGGCAAAGACTATAATGGAATAACACAAGCTATTCCTCATATTTCTGCCATCATTATCTGCTTTTCCTGCGGAATCTATTTTTTAATAAACAGAAAAAAACAAAAAGCAAATAATGATAACCGGGGATTTATCAAAATTATTCAATCAGCAAGTCCGGGTAAAGACAGTGTTATTGAATTCAGCATTGGTCCAAACGAAAAAACACCCTGGCATTACCACAATCTTTTTTCAGAATCTTTTGAAGTGATGGACGGTGAACTCGAAGTTGGGAAGAATAATGAAGTGCTTCAATTAAAAGCGGGTGAGATCGTAACCATACAACCGGATGAGAAACATTATTTCAACAATATTTCAAACGATGAATGTTTAGTCAAAGTAACCCTCACCCCGGGCAATAAAAACTTTGAAAAAGCACTTTTGATCTCGAAGGGTCTTGCAAAAGACGGACAGGCCAGTACAGCAGGAACCCCTAAAAGAATTGCAGACCTGGCATTGTTTGTTTATCTGAATAATTCAGGGATGGTGGGGTTTCAAAAAATAGCAGCGCCTTTGTTTGACTGGCTTGCCCGGAGGGCAATAAAAAACGGCCGCCTGAAAGAACTGGAATTAAAATATTACGGTATCTATATGGCACTCTCTGTATAATCCAGTTCCATTTTAAGCTAAAGCAATATGACTGTATCTACTCCCGGATTGGACTGGTCAAGATCATACCAGTTGCCTATAGCGGATTATAAAAGCAGGCTGGACAACCGGACAAAAAGAAATTTGAATCCAGCTTGAAAAAAGCGGGTAAGATATTCGCCGGCCAGATTGACAAAGCCAGTAAAAACTCCCCGCCCGCCAAACCTGCAAAAAAAGGGGGTTGTCTAAGCGCAATAGACAATTCCTTTTTTTTATGACGCAATCCTAACTGTTTAATCAAGCTCGAATAAGAGTCCGCCAGGTTATTTGCCAAATAACGTGTGTTGTTATATCTTGGCAGGGAATTAACCATCAGTAAGTCCCTAATGAACAGGAAAGTTAATATTCTTACCCTTTTAGTTTTAAGCAGTCTTATATGTCTCCAGTGCAGTAAACCAACTGATCCGCCAGTAACTCCCCCGGTAACCTCTCCTCCTGTCACTACCCCACCTGTTACAACACCCCCTGTTCCTCCCGATGGTCCAGATTTTACAGTAGATGGAAAATGGGAATGCACAATAGATGGAGTGCCTTGGTCAGGAACAGTGGATACCAGCTTTGTTCAGATAGTGCAAACAGATTCTCGTACTGACACGGTAATCAATTGTACCGGCACAAGTAATGACAAAAAAGCAAATATTTATTTCTTGATAACCATCAATAGGCACCTATATCCCGGGAATACAATTTCTCTACCAAACAACGGGTGTGCATTTATTTTTGATACGCTTACCAGAAAATATTTTGGAAGTTATCCTTATTTTAACGGCGTTACCTATCAGGTTGATTCGGTCAATGGGAAAAAGTACAAAGGTAGTTTCGCCGGAACTGCTAAAGGCAGCAATAAAACGCATACAATTGCTAATGGAAGGTTTAGTTGTGAATTTGGCAAAGGCAATAACGAACCAAAATTATTCTCAATGAATATTGGGAACAACGTTTTTGCAGGTTATTTCCATAGTGCTAAACTTTATTCCAATACACTAACCATGGAAGGCGCGCATTATAATTTTTATGACGACAACAGGTTTCGCTTACTGGTGCGTACAGGCGGTACTGTAAAAACCGGTACTTACACCAGCAGTAACGGCGATGTGAGTTTACAATATTTTAGTGGAGGCTCAGTCGGGTATTATATTACTGATTCTACCGGCGATCTTTCCCTAACAATTACTTCTGTAAATAACGGCATTGTGGAAGGCATATTCTCAGGCAAAACAGAAACAGGTACGCCACTTACCAAAGGAACATTCCGGTGCAGGTTAAAAGATTATACAGCTCAGACAGATTCACCCGATAAATGGGGCTTTGGGGCCGGCGATTACAATTATCTGTATAGTATTTACGGAGGCAATGTTCTCAATGCCGTCAAATCAATGTCCGGAGGAAGATATGTTGTCACCATTAATGGGGAATCAGATCAAGACGCTTCGGTATTTAGAATTGTCCTGAGTTCAACCACAGCTCTTGATACCGGAACTTATGCAAATGGTGGACCGCAATTCATTTTGCCACGCTCACTGGATTCGTTTTATCTTCGTTCCTCGGTATGGATAGATGATCGGGCTCAGATCTCATATTGGGCCGGAACTGCAAACAACGTTTCAAATCCAACTACCTGGTGTATTGTTGATGCCATAGACGATAAGCATATTTCCGGAAGGTTAATGGGGCAGCTATTTGCCGGAAGCGTCATTTTTACTAACGCTATTGATGTAGTCGTTGAAGTGGGGAAATTTCAGGCCTCTTTTTAAGATAATACAAGATTGGTTTAAAAATCTGATAGGGGAAAAGAAAAATTCAGCAATCATAGTTGAATTCAACTAATGTTATAAATTCGCTATTTTTATCGTTTTCCTTATATTCAGTATCGGGCTTTCCAAATATTAGTAAAAAAATCTGCCTTGGCATTCCCATCAGATCTGCAGTGCTATCAATTGACTTTAGCCCAAGACATCCATATTTATCTTTCTTCCAATTATCTATCGTTTTTTCGCTGATGCCATAATAAGATGCCAATTCTTTTACGCATTCGTTCCCTAGCTGGCAACAGGCTCTATTGCAATAAAAAAAATAACACCACAAAAAATGCGCTCTTCATAAAAAGAATTACTTTATAAAACTAAAATATGTGTCTTTGCCAAATGAATGGTAAGACTATCCTGTATTAAGTAAATGCTACTAATGCCTGATAATTTTATTGGCTGCAACGACAAACAAATACCTCACTCAATTTTTCCTTTAAGAGATACAATTAATTATGTAACTGCTTATTGATTCAAACTATGCAACCATTCCACGAAAAGCAACATCTCAGCAAATGATTTTTTTGCTAATGCGTTCAAATCACGGCTGTATCAGGCATATTATAGAATGAGTTTTTAAGTAGTTTTTACTAATAACGCCTGCGTATAAAAGTATAACGCTAATATAAAAATGTTTTAAGAATACTGCCCGAGATTATGCCAATTTAACCTTTGTCCGATCCATCAGATAACCATGCGACTACTGCTTTTGTAAATTTTTTAACAACAAGCTGTTTATATTTAGGAACTGTACGCAATTACCCATTAGTAAACAACCAAAACCTTTATATGACAACTCGCTTAAAATTCGTCCTGGCAGTGCTTGTGTTGATCGTTCACCAGGCAGAAACGTTTGCGCAAAAGAACAATTTTACCGGCACCTGGGTACTAAATTTAGAAAAAAGCAAACTTGAACACCGGCCCGATGGGTTAACCAGCAGTGTTTTTATAGTAAAGCAGGAGGGTGATAAAATCAGCCTGACCCGGTATCACATATTTGGGGAAAAGAAAAAGAAAATAAGTTTTGCCATGGTGGCCGATGACAAAACCCGGCGAATTAAAATTTTATTCAGAGGAAAACTGGAATGGAAAAACAACGATTTGCAGGCAACGCTGTGGAGAAAAAATTTTTTGAATATTGTCAACTACAGATTCGGCGCCAATCAGAATGAATTTATAGCCGACGAGGTATTTACAGGCCGGCCACAGAATCATCATAATATCTGGATTTTCGACAGGGAGATTCCGAAGGTTGGGTAAAAGTAAAAAACGTCACTCCAGGCCTTTTCTGGGCAAGTAAGCTCCTCCTGATCTTATAAGAATTCAAATTCCCTTAGCCCGCAATGATTATGAGTAAGACGGGGTTGGCCCGATAGATTTTAGTTTGGTTTTAACGATTAGATGAACCCGGATAATCAGTAAAAAAGCCGCCTTATTGCAAGGCGGCTTTCTAAATAAACTTGTTTTTTACTATTGAATTATCAATTTCAGGTTGAGCGGTTTGGCAGCACCGGTAATACTGATAACATGAAAACCCTGTGCAAGTCCGGCTATACTAACAGTGCTGGTGTTAATACCTGCAACCAGGTTTAGTTTTTTAGTACCAACGATGGCGCCATTGCTGTTAACAATATTTACTACTGCCCTACCCGCTTTGCTGCTGTTAATCTGCAATATTGCCTGTTTGCCGCTTATTATCGGGTTGGGGCTGATTTCTGCGCTTATTGATGGCAGTGATGAATTGCCGGCAGCTTTTGATATTGACGCGCTTGTTGCATCTGGCAATGCATCCATCATCCTTGCTGTTGTTGCTGCATTTACCGTAACCGTTTTATAAGAATACGTCAATGCCCCGTTGTTATCTTTTACCTGTAGCCCAAATATGTACTTGCCTGGCGTTGTAAGACCATCAGCAGAAACAAGTGGCAACACAGGATTAACTATCGTAGCTTTAACAGGGCCCTGTACCTGGTACCAGTAGTATTGAACAATGCTGCCGGTAGAAGCACTTGCATCCAGCCACAAAGAGCTGGTAGGTAAAGTAATGGTTACGTCTGGTCCCGCATTGGATACTCCCGGCACATGACCCAACGGTGCCATTGTAAACGTGGCCGTATTGTTTGTACAGGCGGTATTGGCGCCACTGATATTTTTTGGAACAACTGCCCAGATATATGTTCTGCCGGCTGTTAAACTTTCCAGACTATAGCTTAACCCTGTGGTACCCCCCACCAGTCCTATGGATCCGTTTTCTCCGAAATATATATCATATGAGCTGGCACCCGGAGATGCCTGCCAGCTAAGAGTTGCTGTGGTTTGGGTTGCAACGGTTGAGCCACTTGCAGGCGATATATAGGAAACACAGACGGGTATAGCAGGATTTACCGTAACCGTCTTGTAAGAATTCGTAATTGCACCGTTGTTATCTTTTACTTGCAGGCCAAATATATACTTGCCTGGTATTGTAAGACCATCAACGGTGAGTAGCGGCAATACTGGATTAGCAATCGAAACCTGAACAGGGCCCTGTACTTCGTACCAGTAGTATTGAACAATGCTGCCCGTGGAAGCACTGGCATCAAGCCATATAGTACTGGTAGGCAAGGTAATCGTTTCATCGGGGCCAGCATTGGAGACTCCGGGCACATGACCCAACGGTGCCATTGTAAATGTGGCCGAATTGTTTTTACATGCGGTATTGGCGCCATTGGCATTTTTTGGAACAACAGCCCAGGTATACGTTCTGCCGGCTGTTAAACTTTCCAGAATATAGCTTAACCCTGTGGTACCCCCCACCAGCCCTATAGATCCATTTTCTCCGAAATATATATCATATGAACTGGCACCAGGAGATGCCTGCCACGTAAGTGTTGCTGTTGTTTCCGTTGCAAGTGTTGAGCCGTTGGCAGGCGATATATTAATAACACAGGCTGGATTTACCGTCACAGTTTTATACGAATACGTCAATACGCCATTGTCATCTTTTGCCTGCAAGCCAAAGATATACTTACCTGTCGTTGTTAGACCATTGGCCGTGCTAATTGGTAATAAAGGATTAGCTATTGTAGTCTGAACCGGGCCTTGTACCTGGTACCAATAGTATTGAACGATATTACCGGTAGAAGCACTTGCATCCAGCGAAACAGAACTCTGGGGTAAGTTAATGATTGCATCGGAACCAGCATTGGATCCTCCCGTCAAGTTACCCAATGGTGCTGTTGTAAACGTGGCTATATTGTTTGTACAGTTAATGTTGGCTCCGCCGGCATTTCTTGGAACAACCATCCAGGAATATGTCTTGCCGGCAGTCAAACCTTGTGGACTATAACTTAAGTTGGCAGTAGTAGACGCCAACCCCGTTGGAGTGTTAACACCTTCACCCAAATAAACATCATACAAAGTGGCGCCGATTGCTGCCTGCCAGGTAAGCGTTGCAGTGGTCTTTGTGGCAATTGCTGTCCCACTGGCTGGTAACAGATTGGCAACACAACCAGGAAGAGCGACATTTACCGTAACTGTTTTGAAAGAATACGTCAATGCGCCGTTATTGTCTTTTACCTGCAAGCCAAATATATACTTGCCTGCTGTTGTAAGACCATAAGCCCTGTTAATTACCGAAAAATGATCATTAAAGGTAGTCTGAACCGGACCCTGTACCTGGTACCAGTAGTATTGAACAATGCTGCCGGCAGAAGAAGTTCCATCCAGGAATACAGAATTATCGGGTAATGTAATGGATACATCAGGCCCCGCATTGGATACACCGGGCACATGACCCAAGGGGGCCGTTGAAAATGTCGATACAGTTGCACAGGATGTATTGGCGCCACTGGCATTTCTGGGAACCACCATCCAGGAGTATGTTGTGCCGGCCTTTAAAACTTGTGGACTATAACTTAAAGCTGTGGTAGTAGACACTATTCCCGTTGGAGTAGTCGAACCCACATCGAAATATACATCGTATAAAGTGGCGCCCGGCGATGCCTGCCAGGTAAGTGTTGCCGTAGTTTCCGTTGTAAGTGTTGAACCGCTTGCAGGCAACATATTGGTAACACAGTCGGGAACCGTGCCAGTTGCTGCATCACCCTGATCTGGCGCAATACTCATTGCGTCCTTACCCTCGTCTGTAGCTATTGAAATATGATCAAAATTGGTTGATTGATGAATTGTTTGCGCATTTGCGCACAAAACATTACAGGCAAATGCCAGGGCAAAGTAAATAAATTTCATACTAAAGATTGGGTTTAAAAGTTAAGGGCTTTTTGTTACATGTACGGTAAAATCAAACAGGGTTTTGGATCACAACAATAAATATCGTGAATCAAAAAGGAAAATGGATTATCAGTGCAGGATCTTGAAGGAAATCAGAAATTTATCCGGATGCATGTAAAAATAAGTTGAAAAGAAATATGCCGCATCAATTTTTTGTAAACAGTAAAAATTTAATCTGCAGACGTTGGGATCTGATCAGGCATTAACAAATTATTAAAAATCGCCTATCAAAATGAATGATTTGCAAAAGCTAAGATTTGATCTGACAAATAATCTTCTTCGAATCCCATTTTTCTTCATAGCGAGTAAAATCAGCGCACGATTTTTAAACGCTAATGCATTGGATTGAGACATTTCAATTGACCGATTCACATAAATTAGGGCTGAATCAAACTGCAGGAGCTTAAACAATACAAAGGCTTTATTGTTATAGGCCACATCCATTTTTGAATCCAGTGCAATTGCTTCATTGAAATCTTCCAGTGCCTGTTCGTATTGTTCAAAATGAATCCTTGTCCAACCCATGTTATTGTGGAAACCGGCATTTTGCGGATCTAAAACCAAAGCATGGGACATGTCTGCCGCCAAAGCCTCATAATCACACTTGCGTTCATCAATAGCAGACCAGGTGGCATATGATCTCAATTGCTCATGCGGCCTTTTATCGCCTTCACTACAAAAGTAACGGGCTGAATCAAGGTCATTCAGTGCAACTTTAATGTTAGACATTATGTACCATACTTCTGTCAAAGCAATATCTTTTGACAAAGCAATCCGGCAATCGATCAGCGCGCTTTGCCACCGCTTTAATTGTGTCTGCACTTAATAAAGATTGCTGAAAAAAGCCACAATCCAAAGGAGCTATTAAGAAAAGAAAATATCACCTTCATTGGACTGCTTTCTTTTTCTTGTTCGGCAAGCCCATCTCTATAACTTTGGTCGAATTTTATTCGCTTTTTGTCAAGTTTACTTAGCATGATGTCTATAAGATGATGATAAAATTGATTAAATAGTATTTAGAGATTTCAGCAGGAAAGAGATTATGCTTCGTCAATTCTCACTGCTAAACATTTGCGATTGACAACTAAGTTATACGTTACCTTCTAATCATCTGTGGGTGTTTTCCTGGTTTTGAAAAAGTGATTTCACCTCAGGCGGTTCGCAACTAATATTAACTTACAATGACTAAGCAGCATGAAATCAGCGTTCATTTATCATGAGATTCCTGCCTTCGCAGGAATGACGCTCATTAATAAGATTCACGTCTGCGCGGGAATGACGATCATGGGCGGAATTCCCGCCTGAACGGTAATAACGTGAATCTGGCGTTGCAGGAACAAAAAAAGTCCATCGATTTATCAACATCTGGGCATAATTTCCCTTTAAAATAAACCGCATATTCTTCAAAAAAAATTTGGGGGAAATCTGCCAGCCCTTATCTTTGCACTCCAAATAAAAAAGGGAGTTTAGCTCAGTTGGTTTAGAGCATCTGCCTTACAAGCAGAGGGTCGGCGGTTCGACCCCGTCAACTCCCACAAAAGACCTCACAGCAATGTGGGGTCTTGTGTTTATTATCCTTCTTATATATGCCTTTTTTTACCTACATTATTCAGTCCGAATTATTTAAAGCTTCATCCAAATGTTAATAAATCAGCCCTTTAGCCAAACTGGTGGAATCATTTAGCCAATGCCGTCTGATACTTCTTTATATACTCCGCCACATCAATCATGGGTGCTATCCACAAATCCTTTTCATTTTGTTGCAGGTATTGCAAAAAACGACGATGCTCCGGCACCAGCACATTTAATGCATTACCGCCCCCTACCCCATGAAATAAAATGACCAGTAATGAATTTGTCTCCGCCGCTTTCCTAACCCACGCTATCATTTGTTCAGCGCGCTGGCCGTTGACCGCATAACAATCCACATTGTACAAATCAACCTTATCAATGGTGTGCATTTGTTCGCGCACAGCCCTGGCGGCCAAAAAATCACCTTTTAACCGGTCAATAAAAGAAGAGTCACCCACTTTCATATCACCGCAGGTAAATGCAAATGTTCGTTTCGTTTTTCCGTCGAGTGCCTGTATGAAAACATTGTTCATCCTGGTTTCGTCTACCATACGCCGCACTGTGTATTTGCTCATATCGTACTCGGGCGCCACCCATTCCCTGCCGGCACCGCCCACACAGGGATGGTAGAGTGTATGATTGCCCAGTTCATGGCCATTAGCCGCCAGTTGCTTCCATTCATTCATCCTTGTTCGCACAGAAGCGGAATACCCGGTGATGTAAAAACTGGCTTTCAGTCCCAGGGAGTCCAGCAAAGGAATGGCATTATCTAAATGCTGATCGATGGCATCGTCATAGGTAAGTACTACCGCTGCCTTTTTGTTATTCCACGGGTAGGCGCTTTGCGCAGTAACCTGTATTGCCAAACACAGGCTGAAGGCAATAATGACCAATATTTTTTTCATTCCCTGGCGTTCAATAGGTGTAAGATGGGGGCAGTCAACAGCCGCCATCTGTGATGTAAGCATCATATGGTAAAATTTGTTTCTTCAGGTATAACACTAAAGATAATGATTGCAGGTTGCTTGCTTATAAGTGCCCGGCTGGGTAGGAGAAAAAAGCAAGGCGACAGATTACTGACTTATCCGCCGCCTTACAACCAAGAATACTACTGCCAATGTGAACCAAGTTTATCATAAGACAACCATAGCATGTTGCATGCCTTATGCATTTTTATTATTTCTTTTTATTGCAATCGGTTGCATAAATACACCCAAAAAACCACCGCACATACATGATTTCCAGTGCTACATCAGGCCCGTAAATTGGCTGGTTTTATGTCAATACTTATCCGGTAACCGATGTATATCCTGCAATGCCCTGCTATGAACAAACCCGGTAATTTTTTGCGCGACCCTCATTGTACCCTGTCGTCACAAAATTGTTCAATTAAATGTAAGCAAACAATTTTATATTGCAACCGATTGCAAAAAAAATTATTTTTACACGCGTCAATTTTATCCGTCTGATGGTGCGTTGTTCAGGACTAATTATCCGTCGGCCAACTTTGAAAATTGAAAATAAACCGTAATTTTTATTTTGCCATTCAACCAGGGGGCGCATGCAAAGAGAAAAGGATATAACCATTTATGATATTGCCAGGCAGCTGGATATTTCTGCTGCCACGGTTAGCAGGGCTTTGCAGGATCA